>Ga0114129_10011779_pt1 | contig 12443 bp, 8 predicted proteins | sample RhiMetdeltSRZDD1_FD_80071 | JGI IMG/M metagenome (GOLD analysis project Ga0114129, IMG submission 80071) | Populus rhizosphere microbial communities from Tennessee, USA - Rhizosphere MetaG P. deltoides SRZDD1 (version 2) (version 2) | ecosystem: Host-associated > Plants > Roots > Rhizosphere >...
AGGCGGAGGCCGAACAAGGTGCCGCCCCCGGGGCGGCCGCGGGCCCAGATCTGCCCGCCGACGGACTCGGTGACGTGGCGGACGAGGGTCAGCCCGAGCCCGTTGCCATCGTAGACGGGCGCCGGCGCCTGCCCCCAGCTGGGGCCGCGGTCGGCCACGATCACCTCCGCCCAGCGCGCGTCGACCTGCCGCACGGTGACCTCGACAGGCTCTTCGCCGTAACGGGCCGCGTTCTCGATCAGGTTCTCGAGCGCCTGGCGGGCCATGCCCGGCTGGGCGACCGCGCCGACCGGCTCGGACGGATGGGCGAGGACCACGCTGGCGTGGCTGGCGGTACGGACCGTGTCCGCCGCGGCCTGCGCCGCACCGACCAGGTCGGTTACCTCGCGCGAGCTGGCCCGGTCCCGGTCGAGCAGCGTGTGGGTCAGCTCCTCGAGCTCGTGGATCTCGCCGAGCAGACGGTCCAGCATCGCCTGCGGGTCGCTCCCGCGCTGCTGCAGGATGCCGACGGCTTCGGCCGCCACCCGGAGCGCGGAGACCCGGCGCTTGACCTCGTGGGCCAGCATCGCCGGCGAGTCGGCGGGGCCGAGCGGCTCCAGATGCTGGTGCGAGGTTCGCCGCCGTGCCCGGCCGCGACCGTCACGTGACGGGTCGGAGGCACGCTTCGCCGCTAGTCCGCCTCGGGCCATCCGAGCAGGCAGCGGCGTACGTGCAGGTAGTTGTTCGAGCAGGCGATTTGCCTCGGCCGGCATGGTGTCAACCCCCCCGGTTGGCGGCGGTTCCGCAGTCTGGCGGTGCCGCGCCTACACCGTATGTCCGCCATCTGCTCCCAACCTACGGTATTCGCAGCACGGCGCCAATCCTCAATACTGCGTACGAGCCGTGTACGGTCGATGGACGACGGTGGACACTACCGTCGGTTCATAGCAATTCCGACACAAGTTAACAAGGTTCACGCATCATCACGTGACCTGGGTGGTGCACGCCTGGTCGGGGCGGACGGTCCACGCCGGGCAGCCGCTCGCCGGCCACGGCGGGTGAGCGCCGCGGATCCTTTAAGGGTGCGCGGCGGCCTTTGGGCCGCAGCCGTCCGGCCTGGTGGGCGCGGAGGTGGCGCGCGCCGAGCTGGCGGCCGGCCGCGCCGCGGTGGTGGACCGGCCGGCGGTGTAGCCGTGGTCGACCAGCCAGCGGGCGCGGGCCGTCTCCCAGACGGAGCGGTCCCGCACCACGGTGACGCCGCCAGGCAGCGGGCCCGGGTAGGCGCCGGCGCCGAGCCACACCAGGGTCACGTTCTCGGCGATGGTCCCGGCCGGGAACGCCAGCGGGGTGCGCCCCCTGATCGGCACCTCCTCGATCAGGAACACCGAGTTCCGCAGCACCAGCCGGTTGGCGTCCGGCGACCACTTGAACAGCTGGCCGTTGCCGGCCCCGTCGGACGCGCGCTCGTTCGGCTGGGGCGCGATGCGCAGCAGCACCCGGTCGAGGGTGAAGGTCTCCCCGGCTGGCGCCCTGCTCGGCCTCGCGTCCGCGTCGGGACGCTCGCTGATGCCCATGAAACAGCCGTCGAACAGGCTGTCGCTCACCCTGCCGCCGATGATGTGGTCGTTCTCGATGCAATCGTCCCGCACGTACGACAGGTAGGCGTCGCTTACCTGGGCGAAATCGCCGTCGCCGCCCTGCAGGGAGATGCCGTCCTCCACGTTTTCGGCGCGGAAGCCTCCCACCAGGTAGCTGCCGTGACCCTGGACCCACAGGCCGTCGCCGTTGTAGCGGCTGTAGACGGCCTGGTAGCTGAGGTTGCGGGACTGCTGCCCGATGACGTGGCCGCCGAGCACGCACAGGTTGGTGCCGGCGCGGCCCTTGCCGAACAGGACCGGATAGTTGGTGGAGCTCCCATAGGCAACCGAAGTGGCCCTGCGGAGGTCGTAGGTGTGGTCGTCGGGGGTGCGGTCGGCGCGGTAGGGCTGGCGCAGGGTCCCGGACACGGTGGTGTGGCCCCCGCGCGCCAGGCAGTCGGACGCCGAGGTGGGTGCGGCCAGCGCCGGCGACGGCGGGTTGGAGGCGCTGGCCGTCACCGCGGTCAGCAGGAGCAGGCCGGCCAGTGACAGGGCGCGGGGCCTGCCCACCCGGGAGCGGGCGCGGCCGGGGCCGACGCCCCCGGCGGCGGAGGTTGCGAGATGCCGCGGACGATGGCGCATGACGGCTCCAGTGACGATGACCTGCATGGACCGGTCAGCGCCCGGCCGGTTGGCAGGGCGCGTCGGACCCTGCTCGCGCAGGGCCGGGCAGCTGGACGACGAGCGCATCGCCGCCTGGTAGGCGGCGGCCGGCAGATTGGAACGGCGGTTGGGGGAGAGGAGATACTGACGCGCCGGGGAATTCCATGCAAGCTATTCGCCCGGGAAATCCTGGCGTCGCTCCTCGCCGTGCCTGCCGCCCTTCGTTGCGGCGTACGGGCGCTACGCCGATCTGCGGATTCGTGCTCGATCCGCTTCGCCCAGACTGGCCGTGTTCGCAGGCAGCCGCCGCCGCGCCAGCGGCCTGGACGACAGGAGGTCTCGGGTGGCCGAGGCAGCACGCGAGCACGACCTGCGGCCGGCACGGCCCGGCGGTCCCGTCCCAAGGGTCAGCATCGGCATGCCCGTCTACAACGGGGCCAACTATCTGGCCGAGACGCTCGACGCGCTGCTCGCGCAGCGGTTCACCGATTTCGAGCTGATCATCTCCGACAACGGCTCCAACGACGACACCGAGCGCATCTGCCGCGGCTACGCCGTGCGCGACGGGCGCGTGCGCTACTTCAGGGAAGCGGTCAACCGCGGCGCGACCTGGAATCACAACCGGGTCATCGAGCTCGCCAGGGGCGAGTATTTCAAGCTCGCCGCGCATGATGACCTCTGCCTGCCGGACTTCCTCGGCCGCTGCGTCGAGGTGCTCGACCGCGAACCGGACGTGGTGCTGTGCCACCCGCAGGTGGCGATCATCGACGCGGCTGGCGAACGGCTGAAGTCCTACCGCTATGCCTGGACGGCCGGCTCACCCCGCGTGCGGGAGCGCCTGCACGCCCTCAGCGGGCTGCGTTACCGCTGCTTCCCGGTGTTCGGAGTGGTCCGCACCGCCGCGTTGCGCCGCACCCGGCTGATGGGCCCGTACATCGCCTCCGACCGGGTGCTGCTGGCCGAGCTGGGGCTGCACGGCCGCTTCGCCGAGGTCGGCGAGGAGCTGTTCCTGTCCCGCGAGCACCAGGGCCGCTCCACCAGGGCGCACAAGGCGCGCAGCGGCCGCACCGCCTGGTTCGACCCCAGCCGGCGCGCCCGCGTGGTGCTGCCGGTCTGGCGCCAGGGGGTGGAGTTCGTCCGCGCCATCCGGCGCACCCCGCTGGCGCCCGGCGAGCGCGCGGCCTGCTACGCCGAGATGGTCCGCTGGGTCGGCCGCCACTACAAGAGCCTCGGCAAGGACGTCGTGCTCGCCCCGCCCCAGGTCGCGCGGGCCGCCCGCGCCGCGGTGAGGCCGGAGCGCCGCACCCGTCCGGCCAGCGGCCAGACCGCCTGACCGCGTTGCTGCGCCGCTGGGACGAGCAGCCCGGATCGGACGGAATCGTACGATCACCGTAGCCAGGCTCATTTCGCATGGGGGTGGGGCGACCACCCGCGCCTTTAGACAATGTGCCCTGGCGCCGCCCCGAGGTGGCAGACCGGCGGCGCCGATCGCCGTCGCGGGACCGCGGGAGAGGGTTCCGGCGGCTGCATGCCGACTGCAGGCTCGAATCCGCAGCTGACGACGTGAGGGAGGACGCGAGGGTGAAGGTCGTCATCCTGGCAGGGGGCCTGGGCACCCGCCTTGCGGAGGAGACCGAGGTCCGCCCCAAGCCGATGGTGGAGATCGGGGGCCGGCCGATCCTGTGGCACATCCTCAAGCTCTATCACCACCACGGCTACCGAGACTTCGTGATCGCCCTCGGCTACAAGGGCGAGCACATCAAGCGCTGGCTGGTCGAGTACTGCTCCTACAACGGCAACCTCACCCTCAGCTCGAAGGACGGGCAGATCATCCGCCATGCCGGCGCCGAGCACGAGGACTGGACCATCGAGCTGGTCGACACCGGCCTCGAGACCGCCACCGGCGGCCGCATCAAGCGCCTCGCGCCGTACCTGGGCGACCAGCCGTTCATGATGACCTGGGGCGACGGGGTGGCCAACATCGACCTGGACAAGCTGCTCGCGTTCCACCGCGGCCACGGCCACCTGGCCACCGTGACCGCGGTCCGCCCGCCCGCCCGGTTCGGCCGCCTCGACCTGGAGGGCGATCAGGTACGCCGCTTCTCCGAGAAGCCACAGCTCGGCGAGGGCTGGATCAACGGCGCCTTCTTCATCCTGGAGCCGGGCATCTTCGACTACATCGAGGGCGACGACACCGTCTGGGAGCGCGAGCCGCTGGAAGGTCTGGCCAGCGACGGCCAGCTCATGGCCTACCGGCACTACTCCTTCTGGCAGTGCATGGACACGCTGCGTGACAAGAAGCTGCTCGAGTCGCTCTGGGACCAGCCGCGGCCGCCCTGGAAGGTGTGGGATTGAGACGCTGCCGCCGACACAGGAGGCCCCCCACATGCACCAGGTGATCAGCGCGTGCCGCTCCTGCGGCACAGGCGGTCTCCGCCCGATCCTGTCGCTTGGCGAGACGCCGCTGGCGGACGCGCTGGTGGATCCGGCCCGGCTCGACCAGCCGGAGGCCTCCTACCCACTCGAGGTGGCCTTCTGCGCGGCCTGCTCGCTGGTCCAGCTCAAGCAGACGGTCTCGCCCGAGACGCTGTTCACCCAGGACTACCCGTACTACTCGTCGTTCTCGGACACGCTGGTCTCCCACGCCAGGCGCAACGCCGAGCGGCTGATCACCGACGAAGGCCTCGACCAGCAGAGCCTGGTGGTCGAGCTGGCCTCCAACGACGGCTACCTGCTGCGTCACTTCGCCGCGCAGGGCGTCCCGGTACTCGGCATCGACCCGGCCGAGGGCCCAGCCAGGGCCGCCCAGGAGGCCGGCATCCCCACCCTCCGCGCCTTCTTCGACCGCGAGCTGGCCGCCTGCCTGCTCGCCGAGGGCAAGCGCGCCGAGGTGGTGCTGGCCAACAACGTCCTGGCCCACGTGCCCGACCTGAACGGCTTCGTTGCCGGCATCGGCATGCTGCTCGCCGGGAGCGGCGTCGCCGTCATCGAGGCCCCCTACGTCCGCGACCTGATCGACCGCTGCGAGTTCGACACCATCTACCACGAGCACCTCTGCTACTTCTCCGTGACCGCGCTGAACCGGCTGTTCGCCAGGCATGGGCTGGTGCTGTCCAGGGTCGAGCACTACCCGCTGCACGGCGGGTCGCTGCGGCTGTTCGTGCGCCCGGGCGGCGAGCCCGACGACACCGTCCGCCGCTACCTGGCCGAGGAGGCCGAGCACGGCCTCGATGAGGTCGGCTACTACCGCGACTTCGCCGCCAGGGTCGAGCAGGTCAAACACGACCTGCTGGCCCTGCTCGGCAAGCTCAAGGCCTCCGGCGCCCGCATCGCCGCCTACGGCGCCGCCGCCAAGGGCGCCACCCTGCTCAACTACGTCGGGATCGGCTCCGAGACGCTCGACTACGTGGTCGACCGCAACGTGCACAAGCAGGGCCGCTTCATGCCAGGGGTGCGCCTGCCGATCGCCGACCCGGCCCGGCTGGTCGCCGACCAGCCCGACTACGTGCTGCTGCTCGCCTGGAACTTCGCCGACGAGATCCTCGCCCAGCAGCAGGCCTACCTGCGGGCCGGCGGCCGCTTCGTGGTGCCCGTCCCCGAGCCGGCGGTGCTTGAGCGGTCCTACCCGTAGGAGCGGCGCCAGAGCGCGAAGGTGGCCAGGGCGCAGACCTTGCGGTACTGGTCGGCCCTGCCCTCCATATGGTCGGCCACCAGCGTCCTGACCGCGTCCACGTCGAACAGGTCCTCGAGGTACTCGGGCCGCAGGGCGTCCTCGACGAAGCGGCGCGAGCCCGCGCGCACCCACTCGTTGTAGTGGACGTAGGCCTTGTTGTCGTGCACCCACCCGGCGTCGGCGGGCAGGCGCGCCGCCAGCTCGGCACGGGCCCGGCGTGCCACCCGCCGCGACCAGTAGCGCACCCGTGAGGCGTCGACCGGCGCGCCGGTCTTCGCATAGGGGACCTTGGCCAAGGTGGGGAGGTGGCGGACGATCATGCGGCGGTACTGGCGCTGGTCGACCATGGGCTGCTTGGGCAGGCCGAGGACGAAATCGACCAGGCCGTTGTCGGCGAACGGCTCCACCGGCCGGCAGGCGAGCCCGAGCAGCTCCCGGTGGCCGCTGGTGTAGCGGCGCTGCTTCAGCCGCAGCTCCACGTACATGCAGCGGTTGAGGGTGTCGTCGGTGGCCGCGGCGATGAAGCTGCGCTGCACCGAGGCGAACGCCTCGCCGCGCACGTCCGCGTACACGTGCGGCTTGAGCAGGTGGCGCAGCTCGGCGTCGCTGCAGTAGTGGGCGTACTTGGACCGCCACAGCGCCTCGAGGGCGGCATCCGGCGGGGTGGTGACGCTCACCCGGCGGGGCAGGTTGGTGCCGGTCAGCTGGCCGCCGAGGAAGCCGCTCCAGGCCACCGCCGTGCCCGCCTGCTCGAAGACATCGTTCATCGCCAGGATCCAGAACGTGGAGCAGCTGGCGGCGCCCTCCTGCGCGACCAGCCCGGCCTCGGCGTGGTCGGCGATGTAGGTCGGGCCGATCGGCACGAAGGTGTGCGGGTAGCCGAGGGTGGCGGCGAGCTGGCGGGCGAAGCGGACGTCGTTGGCGTGCTCGTGGCCGACGGTCGCGGTGACGACCTCGAGGCCGGGCGCCTGCTCGTGGAGCAACCCCGCCAGCAGGCGGGAGTCCAGCCCGCCGGTGAGCGGCAGCGCGATGCCCGGCCCGGCGCGGCGCGCGACCGCCTGGCGCAGCAGCCGGGCGAGTTCGTCGACGGCGTCGTCGCCCGCGTCCCGCGCGGCGCCGGCCTGGGGCAGCTCGTAGTCCCAGTACGGCTGCACCACCAGCTTCTCGCCCTCCCAGATGGCGATGCTGGCGGGCGGGAGGAGCTTGACCCGGTCGTAGAGGACGCGGTCGTCGAGGAAGTGGCCGACGGTGAGAAGGTCGGCAAGGGCCAGCTCGCTGACCTTGCGGTCGAAGCTCGGGTGGGAGGCGAGCGCCTTCGGCTCGGTGGCCAGCTCCAACCCGTCGGGCGACCGCCACCAGTACAGCTTCTGGAAGCCGTACCGGTCGTTGACCACCGTCAGCCTGCCGTCGTCCCGCTCCCATACCAGGATCGCGTAGACCCCGTTGAGCCCGGCGAGGGCCTCGGCCCCGGCGGTCAGGAAGCGGTCGAGCAGCGCATCGGCGAGCGCCGCCGGGGTCCGCTCCACGTCCTTCGCCGGCGCGACGTCGACCACCTCGCCGGCCAGGGCCAGCACGACCCCGCCGCGGCGCGCCAGCGCCGGCGCGTCGTCCCAGTCGACGGCGGCGAGGCCGGCGGCGCCGGCGACCGCCTTCGCCGCGGTGTACCAGGGACGGTGGAGCATGGGGGCGACCATCCGGTCCAGCCGTACGGCCGGCGGCCGGCGGGGGTCCCCGCCGACCAGGCCCGCGATCCCGGGCATTGTAGTTGCCTCCCTCTCGGTCGAGCCGGTCAGACCGCGACCACGTCGGCCTCCACCCGGAGGCGGTCCAGTTCCGCGCGGATCTCGTCGCGGTAGATGGGGTTCATGACGATGACCACGTCCGGGCGGTAGTCGGCCAGGAACGCGGGCGGGACGATGCGCTGGCCGGTGGCGGCCATGAACATGCCGTGCTTGTACGGGTTGATGTCGACCGCGACCTCGATCCGCTCGGCGGCCGGCAGGGCGCACAGGAAGGCGACGCCCTTGGAGCCGGCCCCCCAGACCACCGCCCGGCGTCCCGAGGCGGACAGGCCCGCCAGGCGGGCGTCCCAGGACGCCAGCTGGGCCTGGTGGCGGCGGCGGAACTCGCCCACCGCCGCGGCCACGTCCTCCACCTGGTCCACCGCCACCCGGCTACCCCTTCGCCCCTTGAACCCCCCGGAGCCATCGTCGGTATGTGCCTCCAGCAGGATGTACTGGTCGTCGTAGTCGAGCCTGGCGTCCAGCACCGTGAAGCCGTTGCGTTCGAACAGCCGCACCAGCGAGCCGACCGTGAAGTACGAGCAGTGCTCGTAGTAGATGTCCCAGAAGGCGACCTCGCGCAGCACCCTGAGCACGTCGGGCAGCTCGAAGAAGACGGTGGTGGCCTCCCGCCCGGCCAGGTTGGCCCTGAGCAGCTCCATGAACCCGGCCACGTCGGAGATGTGCTCCAGCGTGTGGCGGCAGATCACGAAGTCAGCCGGCAGGTCGGCGTGCTGCTTGCGGTACAGGTCGGCGATGAAGCTGACCCGGTCGGCGGCCGGGCCGCGAACCCGGTCGAGCACCACGCTGGGGTCGACCCCGACGCCGCGGTTGTTGCCCAGCTCGCAGACGCGCAGCAGGAACTCGCCCTTGCCGCAGCCGATCTCGAGGATGTCCTTGTCGTGCAGGTCGAAACGGTCGACCAGGCGGTGGGCGAGGTCGTCGGCGAACCGCTGGAAGCGGGGTGAGAAGCCCTGGGTCTCCTCGTAGCGGGTGGAGTACTCGGCGAGCGCCTGGACGAACGCGGTGTTGGCGATGAACCCGCAGGCATGGCAGAAGCCGAGTCGGATGGCACCGCGCGGGAAGGCGCGTGCCTCCGCCTCGCTCGCCAGCAGCAGGCAGCTGTTGACCGGGACGCCGGCCTCCTGGTGGAAGACCTCGACGTCGGTGGAACCACAGCTCAGACAGGCATGCTCGTCGGGCACAGGGGAGTGGGAGGGCAAAGGAGGGGCTCCTTCGTCGGCGACGGCGGTGAGCCGGCGTCCCCGCCGGCGGCGGTGCTAACCGGCCAGGCGCCCCGCCCCGGCGTCGCCGACCGGCGCTCGCCAGCGCAGCGACTGGTCGATGCGGTCCGCCTCGATCAGCTCGCTGATCCTGGCGATGCGCTGGAAGCGCGACCCCTCCAGGTCGGCCTCGGTGAGGTGCTCGCGCTGGAACGCCTCGTAGAGCTCCTCGACGCCGCGGGCCACGTTCCACTGCAGCGCGAACGACGGGAAGGTGCGCGCCAGTTTGCCGCAGTCGACCCGGTAGCAGCGGGTGTCGGGCCCGGCGCCCTCGGCGAAGGAGATCCGGCTGCCCGCCACGACCTCCTGCACCCGCGCGGCCACGTCGCGGATCTGGTAGTTCTCGTCGGTCCCGCCGACGTTGAAGGCCTGCCCGTGGACCACCTCCCTGGGAGCCTCGAGCATGATCAGGAAGGCTCGGGAGATGTCCTCGATGTGGACCAGCGGCCGCCACGGCGTCCCGTCGCTCTTCAGCAGGACCTCGCCGATGGTATACGCGTAGCCGACCAGGTTGTTGACCACCAGGTCGCCCCGGAGCCTCGCGGAGACGCCGTAGGCGGTGGCGTTGCGCAGGAAGGTGGGGCTGAAGTCATCGTCGGCGAGCGGTGCGATGTCCCGCTCGGCCAGCACCTTGGAGCGGCCGTACGGGGTCACCGGGTTGAACGCGGCCGACTCGTCGAGCAGGTCCTCCGGGGAGGCCGCGCCGTACAGGCTGCACGACGAGGAGAACAGGAAGCGCGGCACGCCCGCCTGCTTGGCGGTGCGCGCCAGGTGCACCGAGGCCATGTGGTTGATGTCGTAGGTGCAATCGGGGTTGAGGTTGCCCAGCGGGTCGTTGGAGATCGCGGCCAGGTGCACCACCGCGTCGAAGCCGCGCAGGTCGTCGACCTTGACGTCGCGGACGTCGAGAGTGCGGGCGGGGACGTCCGCCGGTTCCGGCCCGAACAGGCACGACCGGAACAAGTCGGCGTCCAAGCCCTCGACCTGGTGTCCGGCCTCACGCAGAAGCGGCACCATGACGCTGCCGATATAACCGTTGTGCCCCGTTACCAGGACGCGCATGGGTGGTGTTCCTTTCGCTATGGTCCGCGGCTAGGGTACGGAGCACCGCGGATCGCTCCACGAGCCTCCCGCCGTATCCCGGCCACGCTGCTTGCAGGGTGTTCGCCCGCCGGTCCGGGCCATGGGTGGACCGCTGCCACAGTCAGCCCTGGTCGCCGCCTGGGGCGGCGGCGGTCGCGGCCAGCGCCGTATCCGCGGCGGGGCGCCGCCTGACCCGCTTGACCAGCTGGCCCAGCACCGCCCGGTCGTCCTCCTCGAAGCCGAGCAGGGCGAGCAGGCCGAGGTAGGTGACGCCCAGCACGACCATCCCGGCCAGCTCGCCGGCGGCGCCTTCCGAGAGCAGCGCGCGGGCCACCACGGTGACCGCGGCCGCGCCCAGCCCGGCGCCGACCGGCTTGAGCCAGCCCTGGTCGTAGGGGTGCATGCCGGTCAGCCGCCAGACCTGCGTGGTGAGGCCCGCGTTCACCGTGGTCATCGCCGTCGCGTTGGCCACCGCCGCGCCGACCAGCCCGAACACCGGGATCAGCAGGAGGTTCAGGGCGACCGTCAGGACCAGGTGGGCGATGGTGAAGAGCAGGTTGGTGCGTGACCGCCCGGTCATGGTCAGCACGTTGACCGCCGCGCCGCTGGCGTAGTTGCCCAGCTGGCCGACGGCGAGCACGGTCAGGGCGAGCTGCCCCTGGGCGAAGCCCCGCCCGAAGGTGGCCAGCAGCGCCTCGCCGAACAGTACCTGCACCAGGAACACGGGCACGCCGATAGTGAAGATCCAGCGGCTCAACGCCTTGTACAGGCGGGCGAGGTGGTCGCCCTGGTCGGCGGCGTCCAGGTCCGACACCATCGGCGAGAAGATGGTGCCGAAGGCGATGAAGATGGCGTTGGCCACGATGGTGAAGCGGCGCGCGGCCGCGAACAGCGCCACCCGGCTGGTCCCCGCCAGGGCACCGAGCAGGAACACCTCGGCGTTGTTGGTGGAGCCGTTGAGCACCCGGTTGATCGCCAGCGGCCAGGAGAAGCGGGCGATCTCCGCGGTCGGCGGCTCATGAGTGCCGGCCGACCGGCCCGGCAGGACGCGGTGGGCGGCGACCGCCGACAGCACCAGCGCGACGCCCTCGACCAGGGTGTAGGCGACGGCGACGCCGACCAGGTCGGAATGGGCCAGCAGCGCGCCCACGCCCGCTACCACGCGCAGGCCGGGCGCGATGAACGAGCGGATCACCGCCGGCAGCATCACCCGGGTGTAGGCGCGCATCGACGACAGCAGCACCTCGCCGAGGCCGGTCAGCGGCACCGAGCAGGCGAGCACCCGGATCGGCATGGCCAGGCTGGGGTCGTGGAAGACGTGGTCGGCAAGGACCGACGCGCCGAGCAGCATGCCGAGCCCGAGCAGGACACCGGCCACGGCGGTGACGCGCAGGCCGAGCCGGACCGTGCCGCGGATGCGGGCGTCGTCGTGCTGGCCGCGGTAGATGGCCACATAGCGCACCACCGCCTGGTGGGTGCCCATCGGCGCGATGTGCGCCAGCACCACGGCCAGGCTCATGCCGATGGTGAAGGCGCCGAAGCCGTCGGCGTTGAGGCGTCGCGCCACCAGGATGTTGAAGGCGAGGCTCAGCGCGTAGGCGACCCAGCCGCTGACGAACACGAAGCCCCCGCCGGTGGCGATGCGGCGCAGGTTGCTCTCCGCCTCGTCCTGCGACGGCGGCCTCGGGTTGCCTCGCTCGGTCATGGACGCCTCACGCCGAGACACCGGCCTTCACGGCGACGCTCACCAGCTGGTCCCAGAACGGGTTGCTGGAGCCGTCCTTGTCGAGGAAGGTGCGGATCGCCCCCTGGTACGGCCGGTGCCAGGCCCACAGGTCGACCCCGTCGGCGCCGGCATGCAGCGGCGCCCTGGCGACCGTGTCGGTGCGCCGCTTGGCCGCGGCCGCGTTGCCGGGGAAGGTCGCCTCGTCGAACGAAGGGGCCGTCCGCGCGAGCAGCTGGAAGGGCCGCGGCCACAGGGCGCGCGCCTTGCGGAAGGCGGCGCCCACCAGCGCCGGGTCCTCGCCCTCCATGTCGAGGGCGAGCATGAACCCGTCCAGGTGCCCGCTCCGGTAGAAGCGGGTGAGGACCTTGTTGATCTCGAACCGGTAGCGGGTGAAGCGGAGCACCACGCAGTTGCGCTGTCCCCGCTTGCCGCAGGTCAGCTCCCAGTTGACCACGTCGGCGAAGACCGGCACGCCGGGGATCTCCTTGTGGAACACCCCGCCGGTGGCCTCGAGGTAGCCCACCGCCTCGTCCGGGTCGAGGCCGCCGCCGTTGAGGCGGTCGGCCACCCGGATGCCCGCGATCGTGCCAGGGTGCTCCTTGACCTGGCGGACGATCTCCTGGACGTCCCCGGAGATGTCCTTGCCCCTGGCGAAGTCGGACTTGCGGTCCATCTCCA
>Ga0114129_10011780_pt1 | contig 12443 bp, 14 predicted proteins | sample RhiMetdeltSRZDD1_FD_80071 | JGI IMG/M metagenome (GOLD analysis project Ga0114129, IMG submission 80071) | Populus rhizosphere microbial communities from Tennessee, USA - Rhizosphere MetaG P. deltoides SRZDD1 (version 2) (version 2) | ecosystem: Host-associated > Plants > Roots > Rhizosphere >...
GGCGCCAATCTGCTCAAAGTGGTCGAGGGCGGGTGGGTGCCGCTCGCATTCGGCGGCCTGGTCATGGTGGTGATGTATACGTGGCGGCGCGGCAGCCGCCTGTTGTTGGAGAAGACCCGGCGCCAGGAAATTTCCCTCGATGACCTCGTGCGCATGCTCGAGAAAAAACCGCCGACGCGGGTGCCGGGCACCGCCGTGTTTCTTACCAGCACGCCCAACGCCGCACCGACCGCGCTCATGCACAGCCTCAAGCACTACAAGGTGCTGCACGAGCACAACGTCATTTTGACGATCGAGACCGTTACTACGCCGCGGGTGGATCCGGCCGAGCGCGTGCGCATCAAGAAGGTGGGCGAGACCTTCACCTGCGTGGTGCTGCGCTTCGGTTTCATGGAAACGCCCAACGTTCCCAAGGCGCTCGCCATCGCGCGCAAGCTCGGCTGGACGTTCGACATCATGTCGACGTCGTTCTTCTTGTCGCGGCGTTCGCTCAAGCCGGCCGCCCATTCCGGGATGCCGCGCTGGCAGGATCGCCTGTTCATCATGCTCACCCGCATCGCCAACGACGCCACGGATTATTTCCAGATCCCCACCGGGCGGGTGGTCGAGGTGGGTACACAGGTCACGATCTGACGCCGGCCGGCACCAACTCTCTTGATTCTTGCACGCTGACGCGCGACTTGTTTGGCATACGCGCCGGAATGAAGGAGTTTCCATGTCCGCCCAGCTTGGCCGAGAGAACGTGCAGGATCTGCCGCCAGAGGAGGTGGCGCGGGGGCTCGCCGAAGGCAAAGTTCTGCTGGTCGACGTGCGCGAGCCGAACGAAACCGAGGTCGAGCGCTATCCGGAGGCGTTTTATCTGCCGATGTCGGAGTTCGATCCGGCTGCCATTCCCGATCCGGGGGGCCGCCGCGTTGTGTTCGCCTGCCGCTCGGGCAATCGGTCGGTCACCGCCTCGCTCATCGCGCAGGCCGCAGGCCTGCCGTACGATGCGCATCTCGCCGGTGGCATGAAAGCCTGGAAAGAGCTCGGCTTGCCGACCGAGAGCTGACGCGCCCCGCCGGCGAAACCCGCTCCGCCAGGCGCCGGCCCAAACGCCTGCCCCTCCCCCGATCCCAGGCTCCGCTCATGCGCCAACCCATCCGACTCCTTATCGTTGCCGCTGCGTGCGCCGCGATTGCGCCCGCTGCTGCCCAAACCAAGCGCGTCGTCAACGTCTACAATTGGTCGGACTATATCGCTCCGACCGTCGTCGAGGACTTCAGCAAGGAGAGCGGAATCAAGGTCCGCTACGACACGTTCGACTCCAACGACACGCTCGAGACGAAGCTTCTGGCCGGCAAATCCGGGTATGACGTGGTGGTGCCGACCGCCTATTTTCTCGAGCGCCAGATCAAGGCCGGCGTTTTCCAAAAGCTGGACAAGGCGCGGCTGCCCAACCTCGCGAATTTATGGCCGGAGATCTCGCAGCGCTTGGCAACGTATGACCCCGGCAACCAGTACGCCGTCAATTACATGTGGGGCACGACGGGCATCGGCTACAACGCGCGCAAGGCGCGCGATGTGCTGGGGCCGAACGGCACGATCGACAGCTGGAACATCGTGTTCAAGCCCGAGAACCTCGCCAAGTTCAAGGACTGCGGCGTGCACTTCCTCGATTCCTCCGACGACATTCTGGCGGCGGCGCTGCACTATCTCGGGCTCGATCCCAACAGCAGCAACGAGGCCGATCTGCAGAAGGCCGCCGACCTTGTGACGAAGATCAGGCCCTATGTCCGCAAATTTCATTCCTCCGAGTATCTCAACTCGCTCGCCTCCGGCGAGATCTGCCTGGTGGTGGGCTTTTCCGGCGATATCAAGCAATCGCAAAAGCGCGCGGCGGAAGCCAAGAACGGCGTCGAGATCGCCTACGCGATCCCGAAGGAGGGGGCGCAATTGTGGTTCGACAATCTCGCCATCCCGCGCGACGCCAAAAACGTGGCCGAAGCGAACGAGTTCATCAATTATCTGCAGCGGCCCGAAGTGGCGGCGAAGAATACGAACTTCATCTCCTACGCCAACGGCAACTTGGCCAGTCAGAAATTCGTGGACAAGGCGATCCTCGACGACAAGACCATCTACCCGGACGAAGCGACGATGCGCCAGCTCTACACCATCAGCGCGCACGATCCCAAGACGCAGCGGCTGATGAACCGGCTGTGGACCAGGATCAAGACGGGGAAGTAGCACTACGGTTGTTGATCTGACTCGTCGTGCCCGGCACCCGGGTCCGGCCTCCAGCCGGCCTTGTGCCGGGCATAAACGTCTCGTTCTCGTTCGTCCGGCAAGACGTGGATGGCCGGGACAAGCCCGGCCATGACGGCGCGGATGGGCGCTTGTCAGCGCCAGCGACGGTGCAGCCACAGCCATTGCTCGGGGTGCTCGCGCACCCATGCTTCGACCACGGACGTAATCGCCTGCATGGTGCCGGCGATATCGACCTTGCCGGCGGCGTCGCGCCGCGGCTCGATGGCCTCGGTCAGATCGACGCGAAAGCGGTGGCGATCCGGCAAGCGGATGATGCGCGTGCCATGAATCGGGCAATCGATGTGACGGGCAAGGCGGGCAATGAACGGATTGGCTTTGCAGCGGCGGCCGAAGAAGGTCACGTCGACGCCGTTGACGTAATGTTGGTCGACGAGCATGGCGACGTGCCCGCCGGCCTCGAGCACGCGTATGAGTTTGAGCGGCGCGTCGAGGCCGGTGGGGACGAGATTGCCCATGCTGCCCTTGCGCAGCTTGATGATCGCGTCGCTCACCGCGCCGATATTGGGCCGGCGGTAGAGCACCGCCGTGTCGAGCCGAAATTTGGCCGCAACCAGGGCCGGCAATTCCCAGTTCGCGAGATGGGCGGCGAAGACCAACGCCGGCTTGCCGTCGCACCGCAGCCCCCGAAAACGCGCATCGACTTCTTTCGTGTAGAGGATGTCGCCCTCCTCCAGCGGGTCGGGATCGAACATTTGCAGGCGATCGATGTGCGCGAACTCGGCCGCAACACGTCCGAGATTGTCCCAAACGCCGCGCAGAATTGCTTCGATCTCGTCGGCAGATTTTTCCGGGAAGGCCGCCGCGAGATTGGCGCGGCCGGTCCTGTGTTCCTTGAGTTTCGGACCGAGCGTGCGCATGAAGCGGCCGGCAAAATCGGCCATGTGCTTGCGGTTGGTCGTACGTATCGTGCGTAGCATTGCGACCGCCAGCGATCCGAGCGCGGCGTCAATGCCGGTCTTGACATGTCGTTGCAGCCGAAGGGCGAACGTTTTCCGGGGGATCATGCGCTCGCGGCGGTTCGTCAAAAGGTGACGATAATTTTTCCGAACACTTGGCGGCTTTCCAGCCGCGCCAGTCCACGCTCGAAGTCGGCGAGCGCAACCTCGGTGTCGATCACGGGCAACAGCCCGTTCGCCATCTTGGCGAGGCTCTCGCGGATGTTGCGCATGGAGGCACCGAACGAGCCGATAATGCGATACTGCTGCTGGAAAAGCTGCATCAGGTTGATGGTCGTCGAGGGCCCGGATGTGGATCCGCAGGTGACGAGCCGCCCACCGCGCTTGAGGCAAAGGAGCGAGCCGTTGAAGGTTTCCGCGCCCACGTGCTCGAAGACCACGTCGACGCCCTTCTTGGCCGTGATCTTGCGCACCGCGCCTTCGAAACGATCGGTGCGATAGTTGATTACGTGGTCGGCGCCAAGCGCCTTGGCTTTTTCCGCTTTGGCATCGTCGCCGACCGTGGTGATGACGGTGCAGCCGATCGCCTTTGCCATCTTGATGGCAACCGAGCCGATCCCGGAACCGCCGGCATGCACGAGTACGCTCTCGCCCGGCTCCAGTCTGGCGTTGTCGAACAGCATGTGCTGCACCGTTGCAAACGCGATCGGCGCGCAGGCGGCGTCGCGCAGCGCGACGCCGTTGGGGATTGGGATCACCAGCCGCGCGGGCATGTTGAGGAGGTCGCGAGCGAAGCCGTCGATGTGAAAGCCCATGATGCCGCCGACGTTCTCGCATAAATTATCGCGGCCTTCTCGGCAGGCCTTGCAGGCGCCGCAGGTCAAGGCGCCGTACATGACGACATGGTCGCCGGGCTTGAACCCTGTCGTATCTGGCCCCGTCGCCGCAATCTCGCCGGCCGCCTCGACGCCGACCACGACCGGTAGCTTGCGCTTTGCAAACGCCATGCCGCGGTAGCCCCAGAGATCGAGGTGGTTGAGCGCGACAGCCTTGATCCTGATCTGCACCTCGCCCGATGCCGGCGCAGCCGGCGCGGGGAGGTCGGCAAGCTCGAGCTTGCGGTCGGCGACGAGCGCGAGCGCCCGCATGTGTCACGCGGGCTCGCGGCTCATCACCAGCGAGACGTTCTGGCCGCCGAACCCGAACGAGTTCGACAGTGCGTGCCGGACCTTGGCGTCGCGCGCCGTGTTCGGCACGACGTCGAGCGGTATAGCCGGATCCGGAATGTTGTAGTTGATGGTCGGCGGCAAGCGCTGATGCTGCAAAGTCAGCAGGGTGAACACGGTTTCCACCGTGCCCGCTGCCGACAGCGTGTGCCCGATCATCGATTTGTTCGAGGATATCGGAATTGATCTCGCACGCTCGCCGAACACGGACGCCACGCCGAGATATTCCATTTTGTCGTTCTCGGGCGTTCCGGTGCCGTGTGGGTTGATGTAGTCGATGTCGTCGGGCGTGAGCCCCGCATCGGCGATGGCGTTGCGGATGCAGCCGATGATGGCTTTGCCGTCCGGGCTCGAGCGCGTGCGATGGAACGAATCCGCCATCTCGCCGCAGCCTGCCAATACGCCGAGGATTTCCGCCCCGCGTGCGGTGGCGGAATCGTAGCTTTCCAGCACCAGCGCTGCGGCTCCCTCCGCCATGACGAAGCCGTCGCGGTTCTTGGAGAATGGTTTTGCCGCCGCTTGCGGCGGATCGTTGGCGGTCGACAGCGCCGACAGGAGCGAGAAACGGATCAGGCATTCCGCATTGACCGATCCATCGGTGCCGATGCAGAGCGCGGCCTCGGCCTCGCCACGGCGGATCGCCTCGACGCCGAGTTGAATCGCGCTCGCCCCCGACGCACAGGCGGTCGAAACCGAAATCGGCGAGCCCTTGGTGCCGAAGCGCTCGGCGAGGTGCTCCGCCACCGAAGCGAACAGACAACGTTCGTGAATGGCGCGAAAGCGGCCTGACGCGCTTGCGCGCAGAAGATCGTCGTATCCGACCGCGTCATTGGCCCCCGAGCCCGCCGCAAACGCGTCGCGATGCGACCATTCCATCTCCACCGGCGCGACCGCGAGGAACAGCGGGCCGGGAAAGTCACCCTTGCTGCCGATGCGAGCCTCGCCAATCGCCTCCTCGGCAACCATCGCCGCCATGCGCTCGCCGAGCTCGGTCGAGCAGAACGGCTCGACCGGCACGAAGTCGACGGTGCCCGCGATCGTGGTCCTGAGCCCCTCATTGGCGAAACGGGTGATGCGGCGGATGCCCGATTCTCCGGCCGTGAGCTTGGCCCAGTTGTCGGCTTTGCCCGCGCCCAGCGACGTGATCACGCCCATGCCCGTGACCACCACGACCGGCTGTCCGTTGTTGCCCCGCGAGGATGCCATCCGCGTCTCCTTCACCTCATCGCCTCGACCAGTGCCATGCCCTCGCCGCGCCAGTGGCCGACGGCGGTCACCGCGACCCGGTCGAGCGGACCTTCATACTCCCGTTCGATGCCCGAGGAGTCCGCCGGCGGGAACAACTTTTCGCGACCAAGTGCGAGCGTGGCAAGCGCGATGTTCATGGAAAATTGCGGCTCGAAGCCGTGCCCGAGGAGGCTCCCCGTCGCGCGCACCGGCACCTCCGGCAAGGTCTTAAGCCAGGCGCCTTCCTCGTTGCTTGCGGGCTGCGCTCCGGTGGCGCCCGAGATCACCGCCGCGCCGGGACTCGTCGGTGATGGGCCCAGGCTTTGCCACATCCGCGAAAGCGCGGCGGTCACTGCGCCGGCTCGTCGAGCGGAGCGCTCCGACAGGACCCGTGAGAGCCGCGCCAGGGGCTTGGCGTTGCGCGCCTCGGCATGGCCGCGCGCCTCCAGAACGAGGAATGCGCCGAGCGAGCCGAGCACCATGCCTGCTTGCCGCTCCCAGATCGTCTTGAACGTCCCGCGCAACAGATGTCCGCCGGCGTCGTAGAGCAGCAACAAGTCCTCACGCTCGCCGTTGTGGGAGCCGCCCACCAGTGCCAGCTCGCTTTGTCCGGCGGTAATGCGCGCGAGCGCAATACGCACGGCGTCGACGCCTGCCGCCCCCTCTCCCATGAACGTGCGCGAGGAGCCGGTGACGCCGTGGACGATGGAGATGTTGCCGGCGAGCAGATTGGACAGTTGCGCCAGGAACAGCGTCGGCCGCAGATCGCTCATCAGCCGTTCGTTGAGGAAGGCTTCGGGATTGGGGGCTTTCGACTTGTTGGTGAGGATCGTCGCGTCGACCGCGACATCGCGCTCGCCGCCGCCGGCCGCGACGATCATGTCCATGCGAGCGAGCAGGTCGGCATTGCCCTTCACGCCGGCATCGGCGAGGGCGAGCCCCGCCGCGTAGGTGCCGATCCGCTGCCATGGTTCCATCTGACGCTGGTCGCCCTTCTTCGGGATCTGCTTGTCCAGGTCGAGCGGTGCAAGCGGATGCACCAGGTAGGGAGCGAAGCGCTCGGCGTCGATTTTGATTCGCCGTTCGGCAAATCCCTGCCAGTGCGCCTCGGCACCTTCGCCGAGGCAGGAGACGATGCCGATGCCGGTGATCCAAGCCTCGCGTGGCGTATCAGCCATGAGCGAGGTTCCCCATGGGGAATTCGAGGATCGCGGCCATCTTCTCCATATTGGCGCGGAACTGCGCGTTGGGAAATTCAACCAGTCGGAATGTGATCTCGGCGTTGCAGGCGAGCTTGTCGTCACACCTGATCTCGGCCTTGGTGACGGCGTAGCCCGAGCCTTCGTGCAGCAGTTTGGCTGAGAGGGAAAGGTTTTGGCCCGGATGCACGAACGAGCGCAGCTTTGCGTCCTTCAGGGCGGCGAAAAACGGCATGCGCGAGAACTTGGTCACGGCGATTACGAGCCAGCCCGAGGTCTGCGCCATGGCCTCGATGAGCAGCACGCCCGGCATCAACGGATAGCCGGGGAAGTGCCCTTCGAAAATGGTGGATGCGCTCGGAACGCGCGCCTCGGTACGGATGGTCTGCTGGGCAAGATCGAGATCGACGATACGGTCGATAAGCTGAAAATACTCGATGCGCATGCGAGCGCGTCAGGCGCCCTTGGCAGCGACAAGTTCGTCGATGCGGGTGCACAAGTTGTTCAATTGAAAATATTGCTCGGTCGTTGCTTTCCCGTCGTTGACCTCTTGCGTCCACTGCTCGAGCGGCATTTTGATTCCGAACGCCTTGTCGATCGCAAATGCGATGTCGAGAAAGTCGAGGCTATCGATGCCAAGATCGTTGATGGCGTGGCTTTCCGGCTTGATCGTCTCGCGCGGAATGTCGCAGGTCTCGGAGATGATATTGGCCACCGTTTCAAAAGTCGAAGGCATCAGTAAATCCCTGATCGGTCACGCGGTTCGAGCGACCGCCACCGACGTGTTTGCGATTACGGGTCGGATCGCCCCGGAGCGGCCCATCTCCCCCGCGAGAGGTCGGCTGCCCGTATAGCGAAGAGGCCGCACAAGTTCAATGGCGCGAAAGTTTCGAGCTTTGAAGGCTTTAGTCCGCCGATTTCCGCCTGTTTGCACCGCGCAAGCATGACATCATGCCTGTCTCGAAACAGACGGGACAGCGCATCGGGGCGGTCCACCGTCGGCTCCGACGGCCAATACGGAGCGACGCTTGCGCCGGCTCTAGATGATCCTCGACCGCGCCCAGGCTGTCACGATTTCCCCGACCATCACCACGCCAAAGATCACGAATAGCACTAGGCCAACTTCGTCCCAATAGAGATTGGACAGCGCGGTATCGAGCGCCATCCCGAGACCGCCGCCGCCGACGAGGCCGAGCACCGCCGATTCGCGCACGTTGATGTCCCAGCGGAAAACCGAGATCGAGAGGAACGCGGGTTTGACCTGCGGCCAGTAACCCTTGAGCAGGATCGCGAGCGGCGGGGCGCCGGCCGCGACCAGGGCCTCGATCGGGCCGGGCTTGGCCTCTTCGATGGCCTCCGAGAGGAACTTGCCGGTGAAGCCGATCGAATGCATGGCGATTGCCATCGTTCCGGCGAGTGCGCCGGGACCGAACACGGCGACAAAGAACAGCGCCCAGATCATTGCATGCACCGAGCGCGTCGCTACCAGAATGAAGCGCCCGATGCTGTTGAGAACGACCGAACGGGTGACATTGCGCGCGACCATGAGCGCGACGAGGCTGGCCATTGCCACCGCGAGAATCGTGCCCAGCGTTGCCGTATGCAGCGTCTCGACCAGAGCGCCGTGCACCACCTTCGGGTACCACGCCCAGTCGATCGGCCACATGCGCGCGAAGAGATCGACCGTCTGTTGCGGCGCGTCGTAGAGAAACTCGGGAATGATCTCGATGCTTCGCAGCGACCACACGATGGCGGTCAGCGCGCCGACATAGAAAACAGAGCGCATGGCGCGTTGGGCGAACGTGAAGCGCTGCCAATGACGCACAGGAACGTGCGCGGGTGCGGCGATGGTAATCATTGGAACACTCGGCGCATCCAGCCTGATACGAGCTCGCCCGCCATGACCACGGCGATGATGGCGAGCACGATACTCAGGACGAAATCGTAATCGAAGCGCTGGAATGCGGTGAACAGCGTCGCGCCGATGCCGCCGCCGCCGACGAGGCCGACCAACGCCGAATTGCGCAGGTTCGAATCGAGCAGGTAGGCGGAAAAGCCGATGAAGCGCGGCATCACCTGCGGCAGCACGCCCATGATGACCAGCGACAGAAATGGCGCGCCGGCTGCGCGCACCGCCTCGACCTGCCGCATCGACATCTCCTCGACGGCCTCGGCTACGAGCTTCGACAGGAAGCCGAGCGAAGCAACGATCAGCGCCAGCACGCCGGCGAGCGCGCCGAATCCGACCGCCTTCACGAACAGGATCGCGATGATCACAGGGTGAAACGTGCGGAAGAGGACGATGGTCGCGCGTGCAGCCCATGCCAATGGCAAGGGCGAAAGGTTGCGTGCGGCGCTCAGCCCCAGCGGAAGCGACAACAGCACGCCGACGGTCGTTGCGATGATTGCGATCTGCAGGCTCTCGATCATGCCGCCGTAGAGGAGCTCTAGTTTGTCGTGGGCGAAGTTCGGCGGAAACATTCGCGAAACGAAGCGCGCACCATGGCCAAAGCCGGCCACGAGGCGCTCTCGGCCGATGTCGAGAATCGAGCACGCATAGACGACGTAGAGCGCGAGCGCGATGCAGGCCATCCGCGTCGGCCAACTCGGCGGGAAAGCAACGCGTCGGACACCGCCGGGAGGGGAAGAGACGTCGGTCATGCTGGTGCGCAGCTCTGTCTGCGTATCGTCACTCGAGCCAGCCCTCGCCCCCGTAAATCTGCAACAGGCGAGCGTCTTCTAGCGCCTGGGGCGGGCCGTCGAACACGATCTCTCCCTTCGACATGCCGACGATGCGATCGGCAAAGCGCCGAGCCAGATCGACGTTGTGGATATTGACGATCACCGGAATATCCCGCTCGCCGGCGCGGCGGGCGATCAGTTCCATGATCTCGACCGAAGTCTTGGGATCGAGCGACGACGTCGGCTCGTCCGCCAGTAGGAGGTCGGGTTCCTGCATCAGCGCCCGCGCAATCCCGACGCGCTGGCGTTGCCCGCCGGAGAGTTGGTCCGCGCGCTGAGTGGCAAAGTCGCCGAGGCCGACCGCATCGAGAAGATGGAAGGCGCGGTCCACGTCCTGCGCCGGGAACTTGCGCAGCCATGCGCGCCATACCGGCACGTAACCGAGCCTGCCGCACAGCACGTTCTCGATCACCGAAAGCCGCTCGACGAGATTGTATTCTTGGAACACCATGCCCATGCGGCGACGCGCGATGCGCAATTCGCGGCCGTTGAGACGCGCCAAATCCTGCCCGCGGAAGAGGATTTCGCCCGCGGTTGGATCGACGAGCCGGTTGATGCAGCGGATCAGCGTCGACTTGCCGGTGCCGGACGGGCCGATGATGGCGGTCATGCCGCGACCTTCCACGGTGAGTGAAACGTCTTTGAGCACCGGCTGGCCCGCGCGGTACTCCTTGCGCAGGTTACGGATAACGAGCGAGCGGCCGAGCTCGGCCGCCGCCGGCTTGGATGGTGTCGAAGCGTCCATCTGCCCGCCGCGCGCCGGCGAGTCACTGCTTCGGTGCCGGCTGCTGCTGCTTCTTCGCCAGCGCCTCGGCCTCGCGCTTTGCTTCGGCCTCGTACGCGGACTTGTTGTAAGGGGTGCCGGCCCCCTCCGCGATCTCGCGCACCACCCTCCAGGTATTTTTGTAGGTGATCGGAACGAAGCGGTCGTCGCCGTTGAATTCCTTCCGCATCGATGGGGGAAAGTCGAAAGCGAAGAAACAGCCGCGGATCTTCCTGGCGAGATCCGGATGAAGGTCGTGCGCGTAGGCGAAGGACGAGGTCGGGAAAACCGGGCTCGTGAAGATGATGCGGAAGTCGCCGGCCTTGAGCGTTCCCCGCGTGACCATTCGCTCGAACACGTCGGAAGCAACGCCAGCCATGTCGTAGTCGCCCGATGCAACTCCAAGCGCCGACTTGTCGTGTCCGCCTGACATCAGCGGCTTGTAGTCCTCGTTCGGCTTCAGGCCTTCGGGCGGATATAGCACGAGCGGCGCCAGATGACCCGAATTCGACGACGGCGATGTGTGTGCGACGCGCTTGCCCTTGAGATCGGAGAGTTTCTGGTAGGGACTGTCCTTTTTGACGATCGAAATGAGATGGTAGCCGTGCGGTCCCTTCTCGGTGCCCTTCGCGGCGAACGGCACGGCGCCGGCGAGGTTGACCGCGAACCCGGTCGGGCCGGTCGAGAAGCCGGCCACATGGAGGCGGCCGGAGCGCATCGCTTCGATCTCGGCCGCGTTCGACTGTACGGGGTAATAAATCACGCGCTTGCCGGTGCACTGGGCGAGAAAGTCGGTGAATGGCTTGAATACGTTCTGATAGACGGCAGGATCCTCGACCGGCGTATAGGCAAAAACGAGTGTTGATGGATCTCTCAGCTTCTTCGGATCATTCGGCACATCGGCGACGAGATCGTTGTCCTCGTCACAATAGAGCGTATCGAGCTGGCCCCGGTTCTTGCATTCCTCGGCCAATGCGGTCGTCGCGCTCGCCACCATCCAGATAACGGTCGCGCTCAAGCTCGCCCGCGCAACACGACGCCATCCGTCTCTCATTTGGCCCTCCCCGCGCGAGCTCGCACCGCGCTCGATTGCGGCCGCAACGATACGCGCCGCCCCGCGGCCGGGCAATGGCACGAGGGAACTTTCAGATCGGTCCAGGATTCAGATCGGTCCAAGATCGGAACCAAACAGGAGGCAGAGCGTTCTGGCGGCGAGAATCGCCGGGGTGACCATCGCTGCCAATTAACCGCCGCATTCAGAAGCGATAGGTCCGCCGCGCAAAGCGGCCGACAAAACGTCGTCGTGTCGCAACGATAAGGAGGTCATGGTGAAAGGTAGAATCATGCTATTTGCTGTTTCGATCTTAGGTTTTGAATTCTCTCCCACCATTGTCACACCATCCGCGGCAGGCCAGGCCGGTATCGCCTCGGTCTATTCCTACGAAAGCGGAAGCAGAACCGCGAGCGGTCAACAGCTAAATCACGAGGCGCTCACCGCGGCCCACCGCACGCTGCCGTTCGGCAGCAAGGTGAAGGTCACGAACAAGCGCAACGGACGTACAGTGATCGTCACCATCAACGACCGCGGCCCGTTCGTGCGCGGTCGCGTGATCGACGTTTCGCCGGCGGCGGCGCAGGAGCTGGGTTTCACCGGGCTTGCACAGGTCAGTATCGACAACCCTCAAGACGCTCAATAGGCGACTCACTTACGCTCGTGTGCGTTGACGTCGATCGGTGCGCAATCGCGCCGACCGGAGAGAACGCAATCCTGGTTCTTGCGCAGGTCGGCGATTTGGATCGCCAGCCATACGCCGGCGAGCGCCAGCACGATCGTGAAAGCCAAGGCCGCTAGGTTGACCATCATGCGATGGCGGTAGGTGCCCTCTTGCTCCTCGCCGCCTTCGTATTTTGCGAGTCCTTCGACCGAAGAGCCGGCGGGGTGCGGCCGTGCCCCGCCGCTTGCGCCAGGGATGCGAGCTCGAAACGGTACGACGTTATCGTCCGCCCCTTTGGAGCGCTGGGCTGTCACGTTTGAATCCCTACGTAATCGGGGTTTCGCGGTCTCTATCGGCGCGCCGGATCA
>Ga0114129_10011781_pt1 | contig 12443 bp, 15 predicted proteins | sample RhiMetdeltSRZDD1_FD_80071 | JGI IMG/M metagenome (GOLD analysis project Ga0114129, IMG submission 80071) | Populus rhizosphere microbial communities from Tennessee, USA - Rhizosphere MetaG P. deltoides SRZDD1 (version 2) (version 2) | ecosystem: Host-associated > Plants > Roots > Rhizosphere >...
TCGAAGCCTGACCTTCGGCGCGCTCGACAACTCCGAACATCTCCAGGCCGCGGAATTTCACGAACGGGTTCAGCTGGTAGGCAGTGATCTTGTTCTTGAACCCGGGGTTGATCAGACCGGAGTCCTTGTTCGCCGTTTCCGTGGCCTGCGTGTTTTCCAGCACGAAGTAGTAGCGCGAGCCGGCGCGGTCGCCGCTGTAGAGCGTGTCGCTCATCGCCTTGGCGGTTCGATATGTCGATCCGGTGACGCGAATCCGCAGATCCGGACGGACCTGACGATCGACGCCCAGCTTTCCGATATAGGTCGGACCTCGCTGACCGGGGGTCAGCACTGTTCCGCGGAGCTCGCCGCCCGTCACGGATCCCATCGCGACGATGCCAGCGGTCTTGAGGTAGACCTCGCCGCCAACCTGCGTCGTGAAGGCATCCATGATGTAGTTCCCCACGAAGGGGTTGTAGACCGCGTTGCCGTTGTCGCTGCGGCGGAAGTGGGCATCGCCGTAGTTGATCTCCATCTGCCCGATCCGCACGGTCGCGATTTCGAAAAGCATCTTCAACGGCGTCACGTCGACGGGCGACTGATCGATCTGGATGTAGCCGTCTTTCACCCAGGTCTCATTGTGATGCCGCGACGACAGATAGCTGGTCAGCGCGACCCGAATGCCAGGAGCGAGCTGAGTATGCAGATACAGGTTGGCAGTCGAGTTGTTGAAGCCGAATCCGATATCGGCAAGCTGATTCGCATTGACGCCATTCACGAGATTCGGCGCCGCCGTGTTGGTGTGCGAGAGGTTCTGCATTTGCGCCGCAAATGCCGCCCCGAAGTCGAGCTTGAAGCCGGTGAACTCGGCGCCCGCTTCCTTGGTCGTCTCGAACACGTTGATGCCGCGTTTATCCAGGGCGCGGAAGTATTGAATCGTAATCGGTCGCCCTTTCTTCCAGGACGACTCTGCCTCGGCCGCCGCATCCGGCGAGGCTGCCGGGTCGGTCGCTGCGACGTTTGCTGTCGACGACGACAAAGAGTTGGAAGCCTGTTGGGCGACAGCCGGCGAAGTCAGAGCCAGCAGCGCCGTGAACGCGATGGCGATGCGGAGTGTGGTTGTCATGATCGTGTCCTTTGCTAAAACGCTTCAGATGATTCCTGCTCGTGAACCGCGTTCTTACGTGAGCGGAATGGCCAACACTGTCTCGAAGCTCACCGTGACCTTCGGATCGGTTTTCAGCATCCCGAGCATCGCCTTCGGCGGTGTGATGCCGTAGTCGGTCATCAGCAGCGGCATCTCGCCCTTGACCGTGAGCGTCGATTCGTTCTGCCGCGTGGTGACATCGAAGGAAACCTGCCGCTCGACGCCCGCGATCTTCAGCACGCCCTGTGCGCGCAACGTCCCCGGCATGCCGGCCTTTTCTTCAAGGCGCAGCAGACGGAACGTGATATCGGGATGCTCCGTGACCTTCAGCGCCTTGTGCATGTTCTTGTCGAGACCTTCTCGCGGCGATGACAGCTTCGCGGCCGGAATCGCGATCTCGAAAGCCTCGACGGCGCCGGGCTTGACCAGGTCGTTCCAGAAGTTCGGGCCGGCGAGGCCTTCAGCCAGCCGTACACGGACAACTCGAACGTCCGTGGTGGACGCCGTATACGCGTGGATGTTCGATGTCCCGGCGATGGAGACCTGCCCGGAACTGACGGCAAGCGGGACGCTGAACGCCGCGCGCAGCGACGCCGCGGCCGCCGTCAGAGTCACGCAGAGCAGGACGGCGACGACCCAGCCAGGAGCGAAACGCTTCGAGTGTCGGACTGCCATAACGTTGCCTCGCATTGTCGAAGTGACGGTCGAATCGCTAAGGAAGAGGGCAACGGGCATGCCGGGCAGATTTCCGCGTTTTTCCTAATGTTTTTGAGGAATCTTGTTTGCAGCGTGGACAATCTGCGCTGACTTTCACGCGAGGTGGGAAATATTCCCCACGGGCTCGTGCTCGATCCATTCCGGAATCCCGGCGGGGATAGCTACCGAAAGTTCAGAGCACCACGATCAGTTCCAGAAGGGAGGGCCTCATGACGGCAGTGATGGACCTTTTTCGATAGCGAGCCCTCACCGTGGCACCCGATCCTGCCGTTGAAGCCACCATCGCATGCACTTGTGTCCGAAGTCCACGGGATCGCAAAACATGAGCGGACAGCCGCCGACAATGCACTCGATCCCGCGCTCGCGACACTCGTGAACCGCGTCTTGTGAAACGCTGCCCTCCCCAAACGAGCGATGAAACCACACCCGCTGAACGCCGTGTGCGGCGCATTGACGGACGACATCGCTGGAGGCAGCCGGCGAAGTCGCGATCACGACGCCGTCCAGTTGTCCCGGCACGGCACCGACATCGTGGTAACACGGCACGCCCTCCACTTCCGAGGCGTGTGGATTGATGGGAAAGGCTTCGTACCCCGAGCTTCTCAGCTTCCGAAACACAGCGTTGGCCGCCTGGTTCGGATCGCGTGAGACGCCGGCCACGCCGATGCGCCTCCCGCGGAGAAATGTGGCGACTGACTGTGGCTGCATAGTGGACCTTCGCTGAAGTTCGTTGAACAACTCCGCTTGCGTGCAACCGGCAAGCCAATCGACGACCAATGCGGCGATCGCGGTTACGGCTGTCGCCAAAGCGTGATGGCGAGATTCCGGCGATGGCTGGCGTTTGAATGTAGATTGCGGGAGCCGGCAACGATCAACGGCGGCGTGCTCGGCAGAAGAGGCACAGCAGCGAGTGGGCTTTCAATCGTCGTCAGACGACGGGTCGAAAAAGCCGGCCCGTTTCAGGAGCCCGAACCCGCTGCCGTGTCAAAGAGCCTCGACCGATTTCACCGGCGTGGCATCGGCCGACGTCGTTTCGTTTCGCACGTTCGATGCCACGAGTTCAGATCGCAAAAGGTTATGGTTGCGGCTGCTTCGACAGGAACACGCCGGGAATCCAGCGCCCGGAGCCGGTGAACGGCGCCGGAACGCCGTCAGAAGTCGGTCAGTTCCGACGGCGTCCTGGCAGTCCTGAGCGCATTCACCACGGCAAAGAGATCGATGCCTTCCTGAACGACGGCGCCGGCAACGGGGCTCAATCCCCCGAAGGCTGCAACTACCATCGCCACTCCGCTCAGGACCATGCCACCGACCGCGCTTTGCAGCGCGATATGCCTCAGACGCCGGCTCAGATGGATGAGCTCGTCAACTTTTGACAGCGAGGTGTCGATGACGACGGCGCCGGCGGCTTCAGCGGTCACGTCGCTGTTCTGGCCGAACGCGATTCCCACCGTCGCCGACGCGAGCGCCGGCGCGTCGTTGATGCCGTCGCCGACGAACATCGTCTTCGCGCGGGCGGTCTCGCGGCGGGCAATCGCAACCTTGTCTTCCGGCGAGGCACCGGCGTGAACCTCGGAGATTGCTACCGCGGTCGCGAGCCGCCGCGCTTCGGATTCACGATCGCCCGTCACGAGGATCACTCGACTGAATCCGTGCCGAGGACCGAGATGCGTGACGAATCCCCGGCTGTCGGCGCGCGGCACGTCGTGAAACCGGTACGTCGCAGCGTACCGATCGTCGATGAGGATCACGCATTCAAGACCGCCCGGCTGTGCGGGCGGCAGCTCATGAGAATCTGCGATTCGCGCGCGGCTCGTGATGATGACCGCCTGATTGGCAACGCGGCCCTCGAGGCCGCGGCCGGGGGCCTCGCGAAGCCACTGGACGTCGGGAAGCGCCAACCCTTGCTGCTCCGCGACCCGCACGATGGCGCCTGCCAGCGGATGGCGGCTGAAGCGCTCGAGGGCAGCGACGAGCGGCAGCACGCGCGCGCGATCGAATCCCGGCCCATAGTCTTCCTCGCTCAGACTGGGCGGCCATAGGTCAGCGTTCCGGTCTTGTCGAAGATCATCGTGCGACACAACGCCAACTGCTCGAGTGCGGCTGGATCCCGAATGATGACGCCGCGCCGCGGCCGTTGAGATCGCGCCGATGATCGCCACTGGAATCGCGATGATGAGAGGACATGGAGTCGCCACTACCACGACGCTGAGAAACCTGACGGGGTCGCCGGACGACCACCACGCAACGACAGCGACCAGGAGCGCGGCAGGCGTGTACCACGCCCCCAACTGATCGCCGATTCGACGCAGCCGCGGGCGCCGCTGCTCGGCCTGCTGCATGACTTGCATGATTCGCGCGTATCGCGAGTCCACGGCGACGCGAGTCGCCCGGATCGTCAGGGACGAATCGCCATTGATCGCACCGGACAGCACGCCCGCGCCAGGACCTTTCGAAATCGTAAAAGGCTCCCACATCCTCGAGGGCAGAGCCGCGGCGCCGGTGTCCGGTTGTCGGCAGGCGGCGCGCGAGCGCGCGCAACACCGATGACGCCTCCGTCACCGCGTAGGCCTCGAGCGTGTTGCCGCCGGCAAGCATCAGGACGACGATCGCACCGGCGAGGTACTCGCCAAGCAGCACCGACGCGACGATCGAGACAGCCGCAAGAAGATCGGATCCGAATTCACCGCGGATGACATGAGGCGAACGCCTGGATGGGTCGGCACGCACCATGGACATGGCAGGCGACCACTCTGCCTTTCGGCAGGTATGCAGCACGGCCCGCGAGCTGCAAGACGAGCGGCAGACCGCCCGCCGCGAGTACCAGCCAGAGCGGAACTTCGCCGACGCGTCCGCCGAGACCGGTGGAGAACCGGACGATCAGGTGCGCGAGAATGCCCGTGAGAGCGAGCCCGGCGACGAAGGCCTCCGGGTTCGACCACGGGGTCGCGAGTCGCGTGTCCCGGATCATGGTCGATGGTGTGCGGCAGCCTGCGTCACGAACTCCGCCATGTCATGCACTTCGAAGGGCTTCGCCACGACACGCCACGCGCCAATCTCGAGGGCCTGGCGGGTGAGCTCCGGAGTGCCGAACGCGGTCATCATGATCACGGCGCTACGAGGTGCCAGCATCCGGATCTTCCGGAGGAGCGAGAGATCGTTCGAATCGGGCAGCCGGAAGTCCAGCACGATCACGTCAACCGACTCGCCGTCATTTTCGAGGAACTTGAGCGCCGACTCGCCGTCTCCCGCCTCGCTGACCGAGTGACCCCGTTCGGCCAGCGTCTCAGCCAGCGACCACCGAATCAGCGGCTCGTCGTCGACGATCAGGACGCGCAGCACGGGGAATTTTTCCGGCAGGTGGGGAAAAATGCACGGACCTCCCCCATCTTCTCGGTCAAAGCGCACAGAACGAAGGGGACATCAAGAATCACGCCAGGGACCCCGGCGCGTCGGCGGTCTATGCGACCCTTCCACTTCGGCGAAGACCGGAATCAGCTCGCCAACGGCAGCCAGACGGTAACGAGGGTCCCGCCCGTATCTGGTGACTCAATCGCAATCCGTCCATGGTGCGCCTCGACGAGACGCTTGACCGTTGACAGACCGAGCCCCGTACCCCGCGACTTCGTCGTCACGAACGGCGAGAAGAGTTTGTCGCGAACTTGCGGCGAAATGCCGGGGCCGGCATCAGCCACCGTGATGCGGCATCCATTTGCGACTTCGGCAACCGACACCTTGACGGTGCCGGCCCCACGCATCGCCTGGGAGCTGTTGATGAAGAGATTGAGGAAGACGATCTTCAGCAGCTCCGGGTCGGCCTGCACGCGTGCCGCGTCGCCTGTCACGTCGATCTTTACTCCAGCGTGAGCTGAGTCCTGGCCGAGCAGCGTCACCGTGGCGTCGAGCACATCGCGAACGCCGACAGCCATCAGCCGCGGCTGCGGCGGGCGCGCAAAGAGCAGCAGATCCTTGACCAGCTGGTCGAGTCCGTCGATCCGTTCGATGATCTCGACGATCACGGAGGCGTCCCGGCTGTCGGCCGGCAGACGTTTGCCGATCACCTGGATCGCGCCACGCACGGCCGCCAGCGGGTTCTTCACTTCGTGGGCAATCACCGCCGCCATCTCGCCGAGACGCACCAGTGCTGCCTGTTCGCGAAGCTGTTCCTCCACTCGTACACGGGCCGTCAAATCGTGAATGATTCCGGTGAATTTCCGTTCGCCGCCCAGCACCATTTCGGCGACCGACAAATGAATGGGAAACAGGCTGCCGTCCCGCCGCCGGCCCGTGACCTCGCGGCCGATGCCGATGATGCGCTGCTCGCCGGTACTCAGATACCGCGCGATGTAGCGATCGTGCTCGCTGGAATATGGCTCGGGCATCAGCAGGCTGACGTTCTTGCCGACGACGTCCGACGCGGCGTAGCCGAAGAGGCGTTCGGCGGCTCTGTTGAATCGCTCGATTCGCCCGCGTGCATCAATGACAATGATGCCGTCCACGGCGGATTCGACGATCGACCGGAGGCGGGCCTCGCTGTTGGTGAGCTCGATCAGATCGCGCTTGCGCGCAGTGACGTCCTCCGTGATCGCGGTCGAGCCGATGATCTGTCCGGCCGCGTCGCGGATCGGCGACACACTGAGCGAGACGTCAATCCGCCGGCCATCCCTGGTTTGTCGAACTGTCTCGAGATGCTCGATCGCTTCGCCCTTCGCGGCACGTTGGAGGATGCTCTCGAGCTCGTCGAGGCGGTCGGCGGGAACCAGGACGCGAACCGAGCGGCCGACGATTTCCGGCGCGGTGTACCCGTACATCCTGACCGCTCCCGGGTTCCACGTCAGAATCGTTCCGTCCAGGCTTTTCGCAAGCACCGCGTCGTCGGTGGATTCAACGATCGCGGCAAGTATCCGATCCGCTTCGCGTTGCGGGTCAAAACGTGAGGGCGCACTCATGGTCAGTCAGCGTGGCAAGTCGCGCGCGTCAAGCTTACTCAAAAACTTCTGTCGCCGGATTTCCGGCACTCTGGTGGCACTTCTCCTTGATGATCGAACTGCCGGAAATCCGGCAGCCGTTGCGGCACACAGCTTGCGATAACGGTCCTCGTTCAACTTTCGCAAGGAGGACAACGTGGTTGCCTATTTCGTCGCCGCCTTTGCAATGGCACTTGCCGCGAGCTGCTTCCTGATACTCCGGGCCTCAGTCGACCACTTCGATCCGCAGGAGGGCACGGCAATTCGGAAGCCTGCGCCAGCCCGCGAAGTGAAGGCATGGTCGTCGAACGCCCTGATCCTGGCCGTCGATGATCCGGTAGAGCCGCTCGGCTGAGAAGACACCGTGATTCCTCACAGCAGCCGCGAACGCGAGCACTTTCAGAACTCGAGGTCCACTCGGACGTACGAATCCTTCGGTGTCCGTCGCAGGAATTTCTTCGTTTCAAGCGTCTTCAACACGACTTCGCAGGTTCGCGCGTCGAGACCCCACAACCGCTGTGCCTGTGGCTTCGTCAGGCGCAACCCTGGCATTTCGAGATACTCGCACTGGATGACGTGAAGCCAGTGATTGAGGTCGGGAGATTGAGGCATCATCTGGAGTTCTCCAGGCAAAACGTCGTATGAGCGACACAGCATGCAGGTGAAGATGGCAGGCATCAGTCGCCGGCATTACCCAGCTCCGCAAGGCACAGCCTGCAGCTCGACGGCAGGCATCACGAATTCACGCTGCGGATGCTTCACGGTGAGAACAGGACAGGCAGCCGTCCGCACGATTTCCTCGGCCACGCTGCCAACGAGCGCGTGGACGACGCCACGACGGCCGTGCGTGCCCGTGATGATCAGATCGACGTCCGACGCCGCGGCGTACCGCACGATCGCGTCGGCCGGACCATCGGACGATTCGACCACCACCCGGGCACGCAGAGCGCGACGGTCCTCGTCGGTCAGCCGGGCGTGGATGCGCCTGAGGGCTGCCTCCTCCAGGCTGCGCGGATCGCCGACGACCGGCCGCAGGAACAGGTTGTCGGCAATGTGAATGACGTGCAGCGTCGCGCCGAAGGCCTTCGCGAGCGCCCGTCCGTACGCCAGCGCGGCGTCGGAGGCCTCTCCGAAATCAGTGGCGACCAGAATGTTTTTCAGTGCGATCATCGCCGTCTCCTTCGTCATGACGCTTGACGTTCGCTCGAGGCATCGCTCGCGGCCGGCGAGCGACCCAGACCACACCGGTTGATGCGATCGCCCAGGGTCGAGCGCTTGATCTGAAGCAGCACCGCGGCCTTTGACTTGTTGCCGCGGCTGACCTTCAGGGCCCAGCCGATCAGCGTCGCTTCAACCGCTCGCAGCCGATCGTCGAGCGAGATGCTTCCGACGCCAACCCGTTCGACCGCCACCACGGGCGGGGGGCTGCCGGTCGCAGCGGTCGGAGCGGTCGGCATTGGAGCGGCGGCCTCCGGCGGCGTTTCCACGATCCGATCCGCGGACGCGGGCCGCGCACCGGCGCGAAACAGAATCGCCGCCGAGACGCATCCGATGTGGACAGCGCCGCACGTGCACATCTGGGCGACTCGCTCGCAGGCGTTTTCGAGCTCGCGAACGTTGCCGGGCCAGTGGTATCGCATGAACGCCTGGGTGACCGCGTCGGAGATCGCTGGCACCGGTTCACCGCGGCGGCGGAAGAAACGCTCGAGGAAGTGCGCCATCAGCACCGGCACGTCTTCGGGCCGCTCGCGGAGTGGCGGCAGCGTGACCGGCAGCACGTTCAGCCGGTAGTACAGGTCTTCACGAAACTTGCCTTCGGCCACGAGCTGTTTGAGATCGCGCTTGGTCCCGGCGATCACACGGACGTTCACCGGAATCGTCCGCGTACCGCCGAGCCGTTCAATCGTGCGGTTCTGAAGAACCCGCAGCAGCTTGACCTGCATCGCCAGCGGGACATCGTCGATGTCGTCGAGGAAGAGGGTGCCGCCCTCGGCCATCTCGAATCGTCCCGGCCGGTCCTTGATGGCGCCGGTGAACGCGCCACGCTCGTGACCGAAGAGCTCGGACTCGATCAGCGTTTCGGAAAAGAGCGCGCAGCTCACCGCGACAAACGGCCGATGACGCCGGCCGCTGTTTTCGTGCACCAGTGTCGCCGTGATCTCCTTGCCGGTTCCGCTCTCGCCGGTAATGAGCACCGTGCTGTCGCTGTTTCCGATCACACGGAGGAACTCGAAGACCGCCCGCATCCGGGCGCTCTTCCCGACGACGACCGATTCGGTGACGCTCGAAGCAGTTGGAGTCACGATCTTCACCTCAGGCCACGCGGAGCGATTCGAACTCGGGAATCTCCTCGCGCAGCGCCGTCTCGATCCCGACGTGCAGCGTCATGTGCGCGCTCGGACAGCTCGAACAGATGCCGGTGAGTCGTACCGAGGCCGAGTTGCCCTCGACCGCCACCAGCTCGATATCGCCGCCGTCGGCCTGCAGAAACGGCCGGACGCGATCGAGCACGTTCTGGATGCGCTCCCTGGTCACCACAGCGCGTTCCTTTGTTGAAATCCGCTCTGAACAGGGGCAACCCGCGTGCCAGCGCAACCTGGCGGGTTTTCGGCGGATTTCGGCGGGATTTCGATGGTGTCGCGCGGAGCGGTCCGGACCTGGCCGCGGACTATTCCGCACCGCCGGGGAGAAAGCCGCACGGAGGCCGGGCCGGAACCGCTTGCTCAGACCTTGGCGGGCGGCGTGCGTTCCAGCTGGAACTTCTCGATCCGATAGCGGATCTGATCGCGATTGAGGCCGAGCAGCACTGCGGCTTTCGTTTGGTTCCAGCTGGTTCGCTCGAGCGCTTGCACGAGCAGCGACCGCTCCAACTCTTCGAGATTGATACCGTTGGCCGGCAGCTCGACGCGCTCGTTCAACGGCGCGCCGGCGAGCGCGATCGAGAAATCGGCTGACGTCAGCGTGTCACCGTCCGCAAGCAGCATCGCGCGCTCGATGGCATTTCGGAGCTCGCGGATGTTGCCCGGCCACGAATGACGCTTCAGTTTTTCCATCGCATCAGGCGCCACTGCGCGAATCCGGCGTTTGAACTCGGTCGCGTATGCATCGACGTAAAAGTCCACCAGCCTGGGAACGTCTTCCCCTCGTTCCCGAAGCGGCGGCAACGCGATGGGCAGCACGTTGAGGCGGTAGAAGAGATCCTCGCGAAACTTGCCATGCCGGACCTCTTCCTGAAGGTTGCGATTGGTCGCGGCAATCACGCGAACGTCGACTCGGATGTCGGTTGCGCCGCCCACGCGCTTGAACGTCTTCTCTTCCAGAAACCGCAGCAGCTTGGCTTGCAGCCCCGGCACCATCTCGCCAATCTCGTCGAGAAACACCGTGCCGCCGTCTGCTGTTTCGAATAACCCGCGTTTCTGACGATCGGCGCCCGTGAAGGCACCCCGCTCGTGGCCGAAGAGCTCGCTTTCGAGCAGCGCCTCCGGCAACGCCGAACAGGTGATGTTCATGAAGGGCTTGGATGCCCGTGCACTGTTGTAGTGAAGCACCTTCGCGGCCAGATCCTTGCCCGTGCCGCTTTCTCCGGTCAGCAACACGGTCGAAGCCGGGCTCGCCGCAACTTTTCGGAGGAGTGCCTTGACGGAGCTAACCGCCTGGCTCGCACCGACGATCCGATCGAAATGGTACGGTTGCGCCTGACTTGCGCGCAGCGTCCGCACCTCACGCCGAAGCCGCGTGGTTTCGAGCGCCTTTTCGACGAGCAGCGCGATTTCGTCGAGATTGAACGGCTTGTTCGCGTAATGAAACGCACCCTGCTTCATCGCTTCGACGGCGACGTCGACGCCGGTATGAGCAGTCAGCAGGATCACGAGGGTGTCGGGATCGCGCTCCTTGATGCGTCTGAGGACCGTCATGCCGTCGCCGTCCGGCAGCCGGTAGTCGAGCAGCACCAGATCGACGCCGCTTTCCGACTGCTTGATCGCGGCGGCAACCGAATCGGCCTCGAGCACCTGGTAGCCCTCGGCCGTCAGGCGCTCCTTGAGCGACCAGCGAATCAGCTGTTCATCGTCGACGACGAGGATCGTGGGTTGCCGCATCAGCTGCCGGGTGTTACGTCGTGGTGGTACGTAGGCCCGACCTTCAGGTCGGGCGTGACACGCATCCGTAGAGTCTTTCCCGTACGTAGGCCCGACCTTCAGGTCGGGCGTGACACGCATCCGTAGTATACGGCTTGGTCGAGAGGGACCAGCTAGGAGGGTCGCGTCGTCAGCGCGCAGTGCACGAGCGGGGCAAGGTTCCCGAGTTCAAAGGGCTTGTCGAGGACGGTGAACGCGCCCAGACGACGTGCGCGCTCGACGAGCGCCGGGCTGCCGTAGGCGGTCATCACGATGATCGGAGTCTCCGGTGCGAGCCGCCGAATCGCCGCCAGCACGCCGAGATTGTCCGAGTCCGGTAGATAGACATCGAGCAACACGACGTCGGCGCCTTCCCAATTCGGATCGAGCTCCTGGATCGCCGACGCCGCATCGCCGACCGATCGCGCGTCGTAGCCCTGCTCGTTCAATGTCTCCACGATCGACCAGCGGAGCAGCCGTTCGTCATCGACCACCAGGACTTTCGGACGTGCGATTTTTTCGACCGTCTCCGCGAAATTTTTCCCAACCGCCGGAAACTCGGGACCTGTCCGGGTCGATGTGAAAGAGCGTTCTGTTTGAACATTCGCGGTCATGCTCGCACCGCCTTCAAATCCCGCGCCGCCGAAACACGCGGATTTCCGGCAGCGTCGATCATCAACCACGTGCGAAACAGTCGTGCGGCACCAATTGCGACGGCACGGCTGTTGCCTCTCGCTCCAGCAGGAGGCATCGCCATGATTGACCTGAAACGGATTCTCGTCCCGACCGATTTCAGCCCCACTTCGGCAGCGGCGTTGAGTTACGGGATCGCGCTGGCTCGCGCGTTCGACGCGAAGCTGTTGCTGTTACACGTCCCCGAACATCCTGGCGTGGCCGCGGAAGCCGAATATCCGATTGGCATCTACGAGACGATGAAGAACGCCGCGAATCAGCGTCTCGGGGAGCTCCTGACCCGGGACCAGACGCTCGAACTGGATCTCGAGTTCGCGATGCGAATCGGGGATGCACCGGACGAGATCGTCCGGTTCGCGGCCGAACGAGACATCGACCTGATCGTCATGGGTACGCATGGCCGCGAAGGAGTCGCTCGAGTCCTGATGGGAAGCGTTGCCGAAACCGTGGTACGTCGAGCGAACTGCCCCGTGCTGACCGTGCACTATCCGGAGCATGACTTCGTGATGGAGGAACACGAAGCGCCGACCGTACGCGTCTCTGCGTGACATCGACGCTCGAAGCGCAGGGGAGAAACCGCCATGTTCGACCTCATCGCCGGAACCGTCGACCGACCATTTCGTGAACAGGCCCGAGGGTCCACGACGGCCTCGATTACCCTGCACGTGGTCGTGCTGACACTCGTCATCGGTATCCCGCTCCTGACGATCACGGATACCCTGCCGAGCGCTCCGGCGATGATGGCCTTTGTCGCCGAGCCGCCTGCTCCCCCGCCGCCACCGCCCGCGCCCCCGCCCGCTGCTCGAGCCGCGCAGAAGCCGCTGCCCA
>Ga0114129_10011783_pt1 | contig 12441 bp, 7 predicted proteins | sample RhiMetdeltSRZDD1_FD_80071 | JGI IMG/M metagenome (GOLD analysis project Ga0114129, IMG submission 80071) | Populus rhizosphere microbial communities from Tennessee, USA - Rhizosphere MetaG P. deltoides SRZDD1 (version 2) (version 2) | ecosystem: Host-associated > Plants > Roots > Rhizosphere >...
CCGATTGAGCGGCATCAACGGTAAAGTAGAAGTTGCTCAGGCCAAGGGTTACTCGGACATTTCCGGGATCAACGGGCGGGTCAAGATCACCATCTCGCAGCTCGGCGAACGCGGTATTCACGTTAGCGGAGTGAACGGCGGTGTCGAGCTTTTCTTTGCAGAAGAGCTGAACGCGGATCTGGACGTGACGGGAATTAATGGCAGCGTGAACACCGAGGTTGCAAACGTGACGGTGTTCGGCAAACTCGACAGGCAGAACTTCCATGCAAAGATTGGCGGCGGTGGTTCTCCCATCAAGGTGACTGGGGTCAACGGCCACGTAAAGCTCGCGCGGGCCGGTTCTCCTGGCTAAGGTGATCGAGTTGTTCTAAGTTCGTAGTTAGGCCTTCAGGCGGAAGTTTGTACCTGGTACGCCGAGAAAAACTCAAATACAAACTTCCGCCTGAAGGCCGAACTACGAACTACTTGCCGACTGAATGCGTCAGAGAAATTCGCAGGAATTGGAACAAACGAGCCGCGCTCCACGTCTAACCAAAGGACAGTCGAGGCGGCTGTTCCTGCAGGAACCAACGATCCGGTTGATCATTTTCGGGAGTCGTTTAGCGGATGAGATTTGGAGCGCTCGTTTTCGCTCTCTTGCTGTGTTCGTTTGAGGTAAGGGCTCAGACCGGACAGCCCGCGCCCAGTCCCTTCGATACCAAACCCAAGAGCTCGAGACCGACCGGATCAGCAGCCACCTCCGCGTTACCTCCCGAAAAAGCCCAGCCTGTACGCATACCCCGCTTCGAGAAGCCACCAGTCGTTGACGGCAAGCTTGACGACGATGTTTGGAAAACGGCCGCCGTCTTGGGCGACTTCTATCAAACGCAACCCGGCGACAACATAGCCCCGTCGTTTCCGACACAGGTACTGCTCGGCTACGACAGCAAGACTCTGTACATCGCGTTTCGTGTGAGAGACGATGCCGGGAAGGTCCACGCGACTGTCGCCAAGCGCGACGACATTTGGGGTGACGATACGGTGCACGTCGTCCTTGACACCTACAACGACAAACGTAAGGCATACATCCTCGGGTTTAACCCGCTAGGCATTCAGGCCGATGGAATACTGACCGAGAGTGAGGGCGGTGGTCGCGAGGACTACAGCCTGGACATCGTGATGGATTCGAAGGGCTCGCTCACAGAAGACGGCTACGTCGTCGAGGTTGCGATTCCCTTCAAGTCGCTACGCTACGAAGCGGGCAAAGGAAAGCTATGGGGCTTCAACGCGGTTCGGCGAGTAAGGAGACTGGACAACGAACACGACTCCTGGATGCCGGTCTCGCGAGACAAGTCGGGCACGCTGAATCAGGAGGGACACATCACCGGCTTGGAGGACATCTCGACCGAACGGACGCTCGAGATCATTCCGACGTTCACGTTGTCGGAGAGCGGCAGGAGAGTGCGAACGCTTTCGGTCGCCGCGGTGAATGCCGACCCTACTCTTCAAGACCCGGGACGCTTCATCAATAAGCCGGTAAAAGTTGATCCAGGTCTGAATGTTAAGTTCGGCGTCACGTCCACAGTCACGCTGGACGTGACAGCGAATCCGGATTTCGCTCAGGTGGAAGCCGATCAGCCCGTGGTGATTGCCAATCAGCGATTTCCGATTTTCTTTTCTGAAAAGCGGCCGTTCTTTTTGGAGGGAGCAGACATTTTTCAGACTCCGCTCCAGGCCGTTCACACACGCGCGATCATCGATCCGGACTTTGCGGTCAAGCTGAGCGGGAAACAGGGTCGCAACTCGTTCGGGCTGCTGCTTGCTTCCGACAACGCGCCCGGCGATTTTACTGAAGAGGAGAGGAACGACCCGGACCTCCTCCCGGACATTGCGAGGTTCATCGACAAGAACGCGTACGTCGGGGTCGTTCGTTACAAGCGAGACGTCGGGAAAGAGAATACGCTGGGCCTGATTGTGACCAGCTACAACTTCATTGAAAAGCACAATCAACTTGCCGGACTCGACGGACGATTTCGGCTGGATAAACAAACGACCTTCAACTTCCAGGTGGTCGGTACGACTTCGCGCCGGTTCTTCTTCGATCCCGAGTTGAACGACAAGGTTTATCGGACGGGAAACGCCGTCGGGTATAGCTGGAACTATGACAAGTCCGGGCGGAACTTCGGATTCGGTACTTTCGGACAAGGACGGACGCGCGACTATCGCGCCGACGTAGGTTTCACCAGGCGCACGAATACTAACTACCAGGGCAACTTCTTTCGCTACAGCACCGATCCTAAGCCGAAGGCGAAGCTCATCTCGTGGAGAATAATCGGCGGCACGGACATGAACTTCGACTGGCAACGCCGAATGCAGAACTTCGGCGGATTCACCAACATCGGCTTCGATCTGACGAAGCAGACGTTTTTCAACATCGGCTACAGCCAGTTTTATGAGCGGTTATTTGAAGAGGAGTTCGGCGCGAAACGAACGGCGACCCAACAGGGAGCATTCTTCGGTAACGATTCGGAGCGCTCGACGCGCGGCAGAGCGACGCATGGTTTCTTCGGAACTAACTTCTCGAAGAAATTCTCGGCATTCATATTTGCAGGTCACAGGTGGAATGTGTTCGACTTTGACTTCGGCGCCGGTCCTAGATTCCCGCGAGTAAGTCCAGCCGCGCTCGCTAATCCGGACGCGCAGCTCGATCCCGGTCCGGCGAATACGTTCGACCTTGGAATTAGCGTTGAATATAAGCCTATCGCGGCTTTCCGGGGCTCTCTTGATTACAACCGGAATCGGTTCACGCGCAACGACACGGGACGACTGGTCTTCATTGACAACATCTACTCGTTCAAAGCGACCTATCAGTTCACCCGGTTCGTGTTTGCACGAGCAAGACTTGACTACGATTCGCTGGGGTCAAGCGTGCGAGGTCAGTATCTGTTTGGCTGGACGCCCAATCCGGGGACATCGTTCTACGTCGGTTACAACGACGATTTGAAGTATGACGGGTTCAGTCCGTTCACGAGTCATCTCGAACGGGGCTTCCGTCGGAATGGCCGGACTTTTTTCATCAAGACGTCCTACCTGTTTCGGCGAAGCATATGATCGCGCGGAGTACTGTGTTTTGATTCTCTGGCGTCTCATTCGGGTTATCCTTGACGCTGGTTCACTTCACAGATAGCCCTGGGGGCTTTGGCTTCCGATTTAACCGGTCCCTGGGCCGCTCCATTTGCGCCGCAAATTCGTATGGTTTTGTCGTTTTCCCAGTTAGTTTAGTCGTTTTTCCAATTGGATTTGTGGTTTTCCTAATGGGATTTGTCGTTTTCCTAATGGGATTTGTCGTTTTCCCAATTGGATTTGTCGCTTTCCCAATTGGATTTGTCGTTTTCCCAATTGGATTTGTCGTTTTCCCAATTGGATTTGTCGCTTTCCCACGTAGGTCTGTCTGCTTCCCGAGATTGTTTTCTCTTTTCCCAATGAGTTTAACCCGTTCCCCTTTTGCTTGGTCCTACTGATTGGGTTTCGTTGAAAACGGCATAATTCCGAAACTTTTTTTGTGTACAAGCCACTAACCCACATCGAGGCGGGGCAATCAGTGTCAGAAGAGGAGAAAGTCTAATGAAACTGAAGGCGTTGGCAGTGCTGCTGTGCGCGATGACGGGAGTGGCGGCTACCCAGTTCGTGACCGCGCAGGAACGGTCGCGCGACCGAGGCGATTTCACAGAACGCGACGAATTTCGCCAGACTTTTAAGCTTGCTCGCGGCGCGCAAGTCGAAGTTCGGGACATCAACGGCCCACTAGAAATTGAAACCACCGACGGCGACTCGGCCGAGGTTTACGTGATACGGTCAGCGAGAACGAGAGCCGATCTCGAGTATCACAAGGTCATCGTCGAAAACACCGGCGCCACGTTTCGCGTCTACACTGAACAGCCACCTGACGAAATCAGCAACCGTATCAGTGTCCGCCACCGCGCCGTGCTGAAACTGCCGCGTCCGGCCGATCTCACTGTTCGCAATATCAACGGCCAGGCGCGTATCGGCGAGATCGACGGACCGGCGCACATTGGAAACATCAACGGCCGCCTCGAAGTCGGGCACCTCGCCGGGTTTGCAGAGCTGTCAAACATCAACGGCTCGATCGCAATCACGCTTGAGCGGCTTGGCGAGCGCGGGATCACAATGCGGAACATCAATGGCGGGATTAACTTTCGTTTCCTCGATCAACCGAACGCCGACCTCGATTTGGAGATGTTTAACGGCACCGTAGATTCGAGCCTTGCGACATCGGTTCAGAAGATAACCCGATCGAGTTTTCGCGGGCAGATCGGCGCGGGAGGCGCTCCAATCACCGGCTCGCACATCAACGGTGCAGTCAGCGTTCGCGTCGGGCCGGAAAAATAGGCGAACATTTTGGAACCGGCCAGGCGGCGCAGCGAGTAAGCAATCGGTACTCACTGAAAACAAGGAGGAATCAGCCGTGATGAAACGCAGCTTGATACTCTGCATAAGCTTTCTGGTGACCGGCGGCGGCGTTGTGCCGGCCGCTTCCTTCAATTTCGATCAGGACACAATGACGCGTCCGCGCCGCGTTCAAGGGCCGACAGGGAGTTTTCTAGGAGTCGAGTTGAGCGAGGTAACCGGCGAAGCGGTCCAGCGTTTGAAGCTTCGCGAGGAGCGAGGCGCACTGATCGACGCCGTGACAGGCGGCAGCAGCGCCGCTCAGGCGGGCCTTCAAAAGAACGACGTGATCGTGAAGTGGGACGGCGAGCCAATCGAGAGCGCGCGCGAGTTATCACGCCACATTCGAGAGACTCCCGCAGGGCGCGCGGTTCGGCTTGGTGTAATGCGCGAAGGACGTGAGATCGAGTTAAGTGTGAAGCTCGGCGAACGGCGGGCGTTCTTGAGCAGTCAGGGGATGTACCGCTCAACACCGGCAGCGAGTGCCGCGATTCGAGCCGAAGCCGCGCGCGGAAGAGCGGAAGCCCTGCAAGCGACGAGGGAAGCAACCGCTCGCGCAAGAGAGCAGGCCAGGGAAGCGACGAGTCGCGCAAGGGAGCAAGCGAGAGAGGCTACCACTCGCGCGAGAGAACAAGCGAAAGAAGCAACGGCGCGCGCGCGAATCCGCATGCGCATGCCGATAGGGCTGGGAGTCGAGCTTCAAAGCATGACGCCTCAGCTTGCCGAGTACTTTGGACTTTCAAAGAGAAGCGGCGCTTTGATCGTCTTTGTGTTTGCCGATTCGCCTGCAGCCAAGGCGGGGTTGAAGGCTGGCGATGTGATTCTTTCAGCCGGCGGTGAGACGGTAGAGAACCCGATGGATCTGCGCCGGGTGCTCACCGACAAATCGGAAGGGACGGTTGAATTCAAGATCGTCCGGGATAAGCAAGAGAAAACGCTAACGGTAAAGCTCGAAAAGGGCAATCGATCGTGGCTTCTGGAACCCGTTGACGTCAGTGACGTCGCGGTTCACACAGAGATCGGCCCAATGGCGATTGAACTACCCAAGATCAGAATCGCTCCGAGAGTGGTCAACATCCCTAAGATTGCCCTCGCTCCGATGGCGATTCAAATGCCGAAGATCAACATAACTCCGGCGGCCATCCCGATGCCGAAGATTAACCTCGCTCCGATGAAGATTGAAATTCCACAGATCAACATGGCTCCAATGGTCGTCGCGGTGCCGAAGATTAACCTCGTTCCGATGAACGTTGAAATTCCAAAGATCAATATTGCTCCGATCAAAGTCCTGATCGTGCCGAGACGCGTCATACTCTGAGGGACATCAGGGCTCGAAGAAGAAAGTCAAGGTACCGATAACCTTCACCGGGACTCCAGAGAGCATGGTCGGCGTGAACTGCCATTGGCGAGCGGCGCTGACCGCGGAGTCCTTGAGCAGTGGGTGACCGGAGATCGCTTGCGCCGAAATGACCGCGCCGGCCTCATCGACCGTCACTTCAACGACCACAGACCCCTTTATCCTAGCTGCCCGTGCGAGCGGTGGATATTCGGCTTCAACTCGGTGAGTAGCCGAAGTCATTAGGACACCGCCAGACTTGCGAACAAGCTTTGGATCGACTGGCGCCGGAGCCACTTCAGGGGGTGGCGGGGGGAGCGGTAGAAGCGTTCCCCAGACCTCGCCGTCTTCAAACCTTACTCCGCTTACCCTGGCCTCCATTCCATCCGGACTTCCACGTAGAACAACGAAGGCGCGCGAGGTGGTAGGTAATTCGAGCTTATAAGCGCTGTGCGGCTCGATCTTGACCGAAGCTGAAATCGCATTCGAAGATGAGCTCGTTGCGTGCCGGAACACCGCACCAACGATCCGCCGTTCGGTGTTGTTGACAAGCTGAAATGTCAGGCTAATCAGATGGAGTTCCTCCGGCTTCGAATCGGCGCTGATGCGGTCTTCCATCCTGGCCGCTCTCAGCGTCGCGCTGGTAATCGATAGAGGCGTTCCATCGCTGTTGGTGAATCGTACCAAGCTCTCCGAGGCCTGTTCGAGTCGTTTCATCAACTCACGCTGTTCTTGCGGTGGAGGAGGTGGAGGCGGCGGTGGAGGGGGAGGAGGAGGCACAATTCCCCAGACATCGCCGTCTTCAAACACGACTCCCGCAACTCTAACTGACCATGCGTCAGGGCCCCCCGGTAGAATGACGAATCGCTTCTGGCGGCCCGATATGAAAGCAACGTGTGGGTCGAGGGGCGGCGATATGCGTTCGAAGTAGGCTCTGCGTTCGATTCCGTTTCTGAACTCTAACGTGAAGCCGGCGACTCGCCGGTTGGTGTTGTTGAGCAGCGTGACTACCGGGAGTGCCGCGTATTCGTCTCCCGGACCATCTTGTGCAATTGGAACTGCCCTGACTCTCGCGTCACTTATCACGAGCGGAGCCTTGACCGAATTCTTGAATTGCACGGTCGTCTCCGGCGCCTGATCAAGCCTTTGAATCACGTTGTCTTGTATCGCGAGTTCGGTGACTCCGCTTGGTACACCGCCGGGCGCGCTGTCTCGCGGTTTCGTACTCTGAGCTACGACGCCTTCGCGTGTTAGGAGACCGGCAGCGATCGATAGCGTTATTATTAGCGCGGCAATTGAGCCAACCGCCGCGCGGTGCCATAACGACAGTCTCAACTGAATATTTCTGGACATGATTCGCTCAACCCTCCTTCCCAGGTTAGATCCGGTAACATTCGATGCGCCGGCGACGTTCCAGCCAAGGCAAAATCGTAGGACCTTCAAGAGGCTCGAGGCATAAACATCCGACTCTCCGCCAAGGGCTAGCACTGCTTCGTCGCACGCCCGCTCGCGTTCCGCGAGCATCAGGTGCTCAAGCAACCAAATGATCGGGTGGAACCAGAACAAACAACATATGAATCGGTGAATGTTCGCAACGAGATTGTCCCATCGCGCAACGTGAATCATCTCGTGCATCATCACGGCCTCAAGCTCCGCGTCGGTAAGCTCCGCGGCCATGCTCTCCGGCAACAACACAACGGGCGTCCACACGCCCCAAACTCCGGGTTCGATTGTTCGCGGCAAGATCGCCAAACTAACGTCGCGTTTGATTCCCAGCCAAGTCCTAACCCGGTCGAGAGCCTGTCTCTCTCTTAAGGCCGCGTCAACTGGCCTGGTGCCCATCGCAAATCGAAATCGCTGCCGGCGTCTGAACCATAACGCCAGCAAGACGACAAATACGATGAACCAAATCACTGTGAGCGCACAAAACAATTCATTGTGCGCGTGCGGAATGCTTGGCGACAAGCGCGCGGGCTCATTCAGTTGAACGATGGGCGTCGCTAGCTGATAGACAACCGATGGCGCCTCGATCGCCGCGGCATCGGAGGTAAATATGGTAGAGAAGTCGATACCGAAGCCTCGTGCGATTGAAACAAGAAGGGCCGACGGCAAAAGAAACTTTGCAGATGCAATCAACCAGAGAGCATAACGCGCTCGGCCGGGAACTCTCCTTAGCGCTGCGGCCGCCGTAAATACGACCAGCGCCAGCAGTGTTGCCTGCCAGAGGTGGTTGGCGAGCAAGGGCCAGCCCCAGCCAGACCATTCGGCCAGCCACTGATGGACAGTCATAGACGTTTTGCCTTTCTACGGCGCTCTCTACCTGCGCGATCGAGGCTCGCGATGGCTTTTTGATTTTGCGCGCGCCTTGTTCGCGTGATCGTCAGACGGATGAGCTAACATGCCTTCCAGCTCACGGAGGTCCTCAAGATTCAACTTTCCGATTTCGGCAAGGTGTGCCATCAAGGGCCTGGCTGAGCCGCCGAAGAGCTCTAGGAGTTCGGTTATTAAGCGATGATGAGCGGATTTGCGAGTCACGATGGGCTCGAATATGAATGCGTTGCCTATCTTCTTCATTCGTCGCACGGCGCCCTTTTCCTCTAGCCTTCGCACTATCGTCTGAACGGTCGTATACGCGGGGCGCCGTTTCTCGGGAAGCCGCTCCTGAATCTCGCGCACAGACCCGCTGCCGATTCCCCACAACGCGTGCATGACTTCGAGCTCGAACTTCGTCAATCTGATCGTAGTGTCTCGAGCCACGTTTGGTCCTCCGGAATCGGATCTACTACAGGCAGGGCTGACTCTACTACAAATGTCGTAGCGTGTCAATAAAAATCGGCAACGCGAAAAATGGAAACTGCACGCGCGGTAGCCGGACGATCCAAGTTGACCTGAAGCAATCGCCGAACATAGAATCACGGCTCGCTTTGTTGCTAAGTGCGAAATTCTATTGAGTCGAGGTTATGTCGTGGGTTTCCTTCCCCGGGAAGAAAAATATTTTGGGATGCTCAATCAGCTTGCGTCTCAGGTCAGGCAGGGAGGTGAGCTGTTTGTAAGAATCTTCGAGGACTATGAGAATCATGCGCATTACGGCGAGCAGATCAAAGGGATTGAAGTTTCCTGCGACGAATTGGCCGCTAAGATCACCCAAAAACTCAATTCGACTTTCATCACGCCGATCGATCGCGAAGATATCTACCTGCTGGTGACCGAGCTTGATGACGTGATCGACATGATAAATGATCTGGCGCGCCGATTGCAGATATACAGTGTGACGATCCCGCGGGCAGACGCCGCAGAGATCGCCAAGCTGCTCGGGAGAGCCACGGTCGAGATCGAGGGTGCATTTGCGATGCTCGAGCGGCATCAGGGTCTGGCAGAGCAGACCGCCACGATATCGCAGCTCGAGAAGCGTGCGGATGCGCTTTACAGCGATGCGGTCCGGCGTCTGTTCAAAGAAGAGAAGGATCCTCTTGAGGTCATTAAGTGGATGTCGATCTACGAGGAATTGGAGAACTCCATTGACCGGTGCAAAGATGTTGCCGAAGCCCTCGAGGCAGTAGTGGTCAAAAACAAGTAAACAGGCAGGCCGCAGAAGTGGCCGGAAGCCATCACGCCAAGCGAGGCAGAAACGCGAAACAATGCGCTTTTTCCTGCTCCGTCGATCGATCTAAGCGCGCCCAAACCAGGGTCGAACGCGGGTTCTTCACTTGTATTGAAGCCACCGATACCCTAACGAGATGAGGCATTTGCAATTATTATTGACTTCATTTTTTCACGATGTTAAAAGGTTAGCGTTCGTAAGCTAAGCGAAGTGATCGGCTTTCGCGGATCATTGTTCAAATTGCCCCTTCCGGAACTTTATCTCAGCCTTGAATACAAATCGGCTCCCGCTCTGTTGAGAGTGCGATTGCTTACCCCGATGTATTTTGTGCTCGTTTCTGGCTTGGTCGGATTGAGCTTGGTCCCCTCGGAGAAACTCCCCGCGAATATTTAGAACTAGGGTGCTATGTCTGCGAAACTAGGTGAATCGCTTCTCAAAGACAACCTGATAACTCCTCAGCAGCTCAAGGAAGCGCTTGACTATCAGAGGATCAACGGCGGGCGGTTGGCATCAACGCTCGTAAAGCTGTGCATGCTCTCTGATGAGGAAGTGACTGCGGTGCTTAGCCGGCAATACGGTGTACCCTCGGTGAATCTCGATCTGTTCGAAGTAGACCCGGCAGCGGTTGCCTTGGTGCCTCAAGAGACCTCGGAGCGATATTCTGTGTTGCCTCTCTCCCGAGTCGGCGCGACCCTAACCCTGGCGATGGTCGACCCGACCAACGTCTTTGCTATAGACGACATAAAATTCATGACTGGACTATCGGTGGAACCGGTCGTTGTTAGCGAGACAGCGCTGAACTCAGCGGTGAGAAAATACTATGGCAGCTCGCGCGAGATGGAGCTTGCCAAGGTCATGGAAGACCTCGTCGCTGAGACCACGAGTATGCCTGACTTTGGCGACGACGTGGATCAGCTCGAGTTGGAGAGTACCGAAGAAGAGATAGATCTCGAGAACTTGGAGCGGATGTCCGAAGACGCTCCGGTCGTAAAACTGGTGAACGTAATTCTGGTCGACGCGCTTCGACGCGGAGCTTCCGATATTCACATCGAGCCGTATGAAAAAGAATTTCGCGTACGCTTCCGAATGGACGGGGTGCTTTACAACATAATGGCGCCTCCGATGAAAATGCGCGACGCGCTTACGTCGAGACTCAAAATAATGGCGAGGCTCGACATCGCGGAGAAGAGACTGCCGCAGGACGGACGAATCAAGATACGAGTGAGACTTGAGAGCCGGTCGCGTGAGCTTGATTTCCGGGTATCGACACTGCCTACGATCTTCGGTGAGAAGATGGTGCTGCGCTTGCTGGACAAGGAAAACCTTCGACTGGACATGACGCAACTCGGGTTCGAACCCGAGAGCCTGGTCAAATTCAAACGGAACATCTCGAAGCCTTATGGAATGGTGCTGGTAACCGGACCAACCGGGTCCGGAAAAACGTCGACACTCTATTCGGCGCTTCAGAGTTTGAACACCCCTGAGACAAACATCATGACTGCGGAGGACCCTGTTGAATTCAATCTGCCGGGCATCAATCAGGTGCAGATGAAGGAGTCGATCGGGCTCAATTTCGCCGCCGCTCTCAGGTCTTTCCTGCGGCAAGATCCGAACATAATTCTTGTAGGCGAGATCCGCGATTTCGAGACAGCCGAGATCGCGGTGAAAGCTGCGCTGACCGGGCATCTGGTCTTATCAACGTTGCACACGAACGACGCACCGTCAACAATCAGCCGCCTGATGAACATGGGTATCGAGCCGTTTCTGGTGGCTACCTCCGTGAATCTGATTCAAGCCCAGCGGTTGGTACGACGCATCTGTAAGGAGTGCAAAACGGAAGTGCGGAACCCGGATGAGGCGCTCATCGACGTTGGGTTCCCAGCAAGCGAGTTGAAGGACACAAAGACGTTCAAAGGGGCGGGGTGCGGAAACTGTAATGGGACGGGTTATAAGGGGAGGGTAGGGTTGTACGAGGTTATGGAGATAACCGAGGAGCTTCGCGAATTGATTCTCGTTGGGGCATCGGGGCTCGAGCTGCGCCGAAAAGCAATAGAAGATGGGATGCTTACGCTGAGACAGAGTGGGTTGGAAAAGATAAGGCAAGGAATGACGACCGTCGATGAAGTTGTGCGAGAGACTGTGAAATAGAGGCGATGGAGGAGTTATGCCAGAGATTGCGTTGAGCGAGCTGTTGCGAAAAATGATCGAGCAGGGCGGTTCGGATTTGCATATAACAACGAACTCTTCCCCGATGGTGCGCGTGCATGGCGTGCTCAGGCCGCTGGAATATAGCGAGCTAACTCCAGCGGAGACCAAACAACTGGCGTATTCTGTGCTGACTGACGCTCAGAAGCATCGGTTTGAAGAGACGCTCGAGCTGGATTTTTCGTTCGGAATAAAGGGACTCTCACGGTTTCGCGCCAACATATTCAACCAGAGAGGTGCAGTCGGGGCCGTCTTTCGATCCATTCCATACGAGATCCGGGCATTCGAGGAACTGGGGCTTCCGTCAGTAATCGAAAAGCTGTGTGATAAACCTCGCGGGCTGATTCTGGTTACGGGACCGACTGGTTCAGGCAAATCGACTACGCTTGCGGCTATGCTGGACAAGGTCAACCGCGATCGTCACGAGCACATTATCACGGTCGAGGATCCAATCGAATACCTACACGCACACAAGAGCTGCATAGTGAATCAGCGGGAGGTGCATGCGGACACTCACACGTTTGCGAACGCACTACGCGCTGCGCTGCGTCAGGATCCGGACGTTGTACTCATCGGAGAGATGCGCGATCTCGAGACGACAGAGACGGCGCTCAGGATAGCGGAGACCGGCCACTTAACATTCGCGACTTTGCATACCAACTCGGCCGCATCGTCGATCAACCGGATTATCGACATATTTCCCGCTCACCAACAGGCGCAAATCCGCACGCAGCTTTCAATGGTGCTTGAAGGGATTGTGACTCAGGCGCTGCTACCGAAAGCAAATGGCCAGGGCCGCGCGCTCGCGATGGAGATCCTTGTACCGAACGCAGCCATCCGGAACCTGGTTCGC
>Ga0114129_10011786_pt1 | contig 12440 bp, 9 predicted proteins | sample RhiMetdeltSRZDD1_FD_80071 | JGI IMG/M metagenome (GOLD analysis project Ga0114129, IMG submission 80071) | Populus rhizosphere microbial communities from Tennessee, USA - Rhizosphere MetaG P. deltoides SRZDD1 (version 2) (version 2) | ecosystem: Host-associated > Plants > Roots > Rhizosphere >...
ATGCTCGAGGCTTACCGCCATGCTGTACGCCAGCGCTACCGGTTTTACAGTTACGGCGACTGCATGCTGATAATTTAAGTCTGGTTAATCGAGAGGTGTTTTTTGCTTTGGGACGTGGACTGAGTGAACTTGTCCGGCTATAATCAGCGCCACGCTTCAGGTTCCCGCGGACGAGAACAATTCGGGCTATGGCAGTTCTGAAGAAATTTAGACCGAGATGGTGGTCGAACAATCGGCAGCAGTCGGCCGTGAGCGTTCCCACGCTTGCGCTCGTGCCACCGACGGACGCGCATTACGATTTGCGTCCGCTCACCATCGCCCAGGTCGATGAATGTTGGCTGTTGGATCAGCGATGCTTCCTCGACGGCGAAGCTTATAGCCGTGACACGTTCGAGTACCTGCTCGCTTCGCCTGAATCCGTTTCGTATCGAGTCGTGAACCAGAACAGCGCGATGGCCGGGTTCGTCATCGGTTTGCTTGAGCCGGACCACACCGGCCACATCACGACAATCGGGATTGCTCCTGAACATCGCCGCCGACGTTTGGCAAGTTGTCTGCTGGAAAGAGTTGAAGACGGCTTCCGCCGCCGGGGCGCGAGAATCTCGCGTCTGGAAGTGAGAGCGACAAACGTACCAGCCCAAAAGCTTTATCTCAGCCTCGGCTACGCCGTCACACAACGGCTTCCCAAATACTATTCAAATGGTGGCGATGGTTTGCTGATGGTCAAGCCGCTGGATTGAGGGGGTCCTCTCAAGCTAACTCTTGCGCAATTCGGTCAAGACCTGTTTCGCGACGGCTTTCAAAGTGTCGAATACGCCGACGCCTGTCGACGCGACGGCTTCCACGACCGGCTCGCCTTTTTTCTGCAATTCGGCTGTTAGGTCGGGCGCAGGAATGATGTTGGGCAGGTCTCGCTTATTGAGCTGCAAGACGTAAGGAACCTTCATCAAGTCGTAGCCGTGTGCCTTGAGGTTCTCTTCAAGGTTGTAGAGTGACTCGTAGTTCGCGTCCATGCGCTCCTCTTGCGAGTCCGCGACGAACACCACGCCGTCAACCCCTTTCAAGATCAGTTTGCGGGATGCTTCGTAGAAGACCTGACCGGGAACGGTGTACAGGTGAAAGCGCGTCTTGAATCCTCGGACGGTCCCTAACTCTAGTGGCATGAAGTCGAAGAAAAGCGTGCGGTCTGTCTCGGTGGCCAGGCTGATTAGCTTCCCTCTTGCCTGGGGCGCGGTCGCGTCATAGATGTGCTGAAGATTCGTAGTCTTCCCGCACAGGCCGGGGCCGTAGTAGACGATTTTACAGTTTATCTCGCGGGATGCGTAATTGATGAAAGTCATGGCTGGTGGATTTAGTTTTGTACAAAGAGACTGTCAATCTCTTCGTCGGTAATTTCGCTAAAGGGCAGGCTGGAAACGGCGCCGGCGGTCTCGGACTCACGCTCAATTTGGGCAAACGCCTCGGCCAATTCCTGTGACACCTGTTTTGAGCGAAGCTTCACGAGGCCGAGACTGGAACGCTGATCAAAAACGACGACGAGCAAAACGCGGCCGATTACGCTGATGTGAATACTTTCCTTGTCACCCTCGTGCGAAAGCGTGGGAAACTCTTTTTCGCCGATCAGCTTGGCCATTCCCCCTGTCGCTGCGACGTTGCCGGCAACTAACGAAGCGAGGCTCGTGGTGTCCAACGCACCAACTTCGCCGTGAGCGGCGATTTGCTGCCCATCCTTTTCAACCAGCACGACCACGCGCGCCGACGCATCAAGCCGCAGCCTGGCCAACAGCGCCTTGATGTGATGATACCGCTGCTCGCGTATCAGGATTGGCATGATTGAGTCTGAACCGCTTCGAGCGACAGCTCAAAAGCGTGGCAAACAGTGTTGCACGGAACGAAGATGAGGGGCAGGATGTGTAGATCTTCCAGCTCGATTTCTTGCGGTGTCAGCGGGTCAAAACCGAACGCTGAACACCACGAGTCACATTAACACGGCCACGATTACGCCATCAACTGTTTTTCTAGCACAAGTAGTGGCCATCATTGTTCAACGCGAGGACCCGAAATAGCCCGCAAATCCTATTCTTTCATTGAATTACGGTGAAAGCTGTGTTAAGCTGCGCCGGAATTCAGGCGGGGTTTTTCCAAGTCCTTTCACTACCGTTTCAGATGAGCAGCCCTGAAAAGAGACTGTCATCGCGCTCGTCATTGCGCTCCTCGGCCAAATCGGCGAGTGGGCGGAAGCGTGTTTTGAAGTCGGCGCGCCTCAAGCCGGCTACCAAACGTTCGCCTGCTGGCAAGGCTCGGGCCCAAAAGGCGTCGAAAGCCGCGAGCGCGAAGAAGCCGGCGGCAAAACGGCCGATTGCCAAAGCGGCATCGAAGGTGCGTGCGAAGACCCCAACCAAGCGCCCATCGAAAGTCGTGAAAGCAGCGCCGCGTAGGGCTTCTGTAAAACCGATTCTTCGACCGGTCAAGAAGCAGCCGTTGCCGCCACCACCGCAACCGACGTTTGAAGAGGCGGCCGCGATTACTGCGTTTGAGTCCGCGCGCAAGGAATTTACGCGCGGCCGGTTCGCTGAGGCGCGCAATCAGTTCCGCAATCTGATTGAGAAATATTCGACCATTTCTGAGGTCGCCGCTCGCGCGAGGACATATCTGGCGGTTTCCGAAGCGCGATTACGCACAGAACTTACTCCGCCGCGCGACGCCGACTCGCTCTACGATCGTGGCGTGATCGAACTGAATCGCGGTGAGTACGTTGCCGCGCAGGAATTGTTCGAGCGCGCATTGAAGCGTGAACCGGAGGCTGCGCACATTCATTACGGACTCGCGGCTACGCGCGCGCGGCTCGGCGCGATTGATACGGCTTTGAAGTCTTTGCGACGCGCTTTGGATCTTCAGCCTAAGCTGCGGATTCGTGCGCAACGCGATTCGGATCTGAATTCCCTCCGCAGTGATCCCGAATTCGATCAAATCGTTTTCTCGCCCTCTGAGTAAACCGGGCCTTTCCCCTTCCGTAGTCTCTACCCGTTCGCTTCTCTTTCAGGTATATTCGCTTTGGAGCGTGCGCGTCGATTGTGACTCGCTGATGAACGAAACGACCTACAATTACGGCTTAAAGCTGGTCGCCATCGGTGGAGGGACGGGTTTGTCCACGCTGTTGGCGGGACTGAAGCAGTACGTGTCCACTCGCGACGATCACGAGCTGTGGATCGAGTCGTTGTCGGCAATCGTGACTGTTTCGGATGACGGCGGAAGCTCGGGTCGCTTGCGCGACGAGCTGCAAATACTCCCCCCAGGCGACATACGCAATTGCATGATCGCGCTTTCGGAAGATTCGAACTTGTTGTCACATTTGTTTCGCTACCGGTTCGGCGGGTCAGGTGACTTGGCGGGCCACAGTTTCGGCAACCTGTTTTTGGCGGCGCTCGCAGAAGTGACCGGCGACTTCGTCGAGGCCGTCCGACTCTCGTCGGAAGTGCTGGCAAGTAAAGGTCACATTTATCCGGCGACAACCACAGATGTGCGGCTGGTAGCCGAGCTTGAAGACGGACGCATCGTGCACGGCGAAACTCAGATCACCGCAGCCAGATCGCCAATTCGCCGGTTACATTTGGAGCCGGATCATTGCGAACCGCTGCCTGAAGGTCTCGCCGCGATTCGCAACGCCGACGTCGTCACGATAGGCCCGGGGTCGCTCTACACGAGCATTCTGCCGAACTTGCTGGTTTCAGAGGTTGCCGATACGATCGCCGAGTCTTCGGCCACGAAGATTTTTGTTACCAATCTCATGACGCAGCCGGGCGAGACTGACGGATTTGACGCGCAAAAACATCTGACTGCTGTCCGGGAGTATGCTCCCCAAATTCGATTCGACTACATCCTGCTGAACGATCATCCGATCACCGACGAACAGTCCGCGCTATACGCCGCCGATGGAGCTTCTCAAGTAACCTGGACTGAACGAACGTCCGGCAGCAATGGCAGCGGTTTTGGCGAGATTGTTCGAGCGAATCTGTTGGAGGAAGGCGAAATGGTTCGCCACGACCCGCGAAAGCTGGCGCGCGCCGTGCTCGCGTGCGGCGCGAGATCGCTTGTCCCGTTACCAGTCGCTATTTAGGTGCGCAACAAACTCTAACCCTTGCAAAAGCCCGCGAAAACCAACCAGCCAGCTTCGAGTAACGGCCAGACGCTCGACGTTATCATCATGGCGGCCGGTCTTGGCACGCGCATGAAATCAAATCGCGCGAAGGTCTTGCACAAGTTGGATGGCCGGCCCTTGATTTCCCACGTGTGCCGCACTGCTCTTGAATTGAAACCGCGAACAATTTACGTCGTCGTCGGTTATCAAGCTGATGAGGTTCGATCTGAAGTTGAGACGGAGTTTACTTCCACGTCCGATCAAATCGAGTTTGTTCATCAACACAAGCAGCGTGGCACCGGCGACGCGGTGATGGCCGCGGAGCGCGCGCTGCGTGGCGAGAGCCGAACGATTTTGGTTCTTTCAGGTGACGTGCCGCTCGTGAAACCGAGCACACTGACGAAATTGATTGATGCGCATGATGCAACAAACGCCGCTTGCACGCTTCTCAGTGTGCGCCTTGAAAATCCAACCGGCTATGGACGCGTTGTGAGAGATGACGCCGGCGGTTTGCTAAAGATCGTCGAGCAAAAAGATGCTTCCGATGATGAGCGGCAAATTCGCGAAATCAATGCCGGCATCTATTGCTTCGGGAGTGCCAAGCTGCTCGAGACAATTACGCAGATTCAACCCAACAACAGCCAGGGCGAGTACTATCTAACCGACGTGCCGGCGATTTTGAAATCGAATGGCGACCTGGTGACTATCTATCAGCACAATGACGCGCGCGAGGTGTCCGGCATCAACACCCGAGCGGAACTTGCTGAGTTCGAAAACCTTCTGCGGCGAAACACGATCCGGCGATTGATGATCGAAGACGGCGTCACGTTCACCGATCCGTCGCATGCTTACATTAGCAGCGATGCACAGATTGGGCGCGACTGCGTGATTCAGCCGGATGTTCATATCCAGGGAAAGACCGTCATCGGTGAAAACTGCGAAATCAATCAGGGCTCGCGCATTGCGAACTCGCGCATTGGCAACCGCGTCACGATCAAAGATCATTGTGTGATTATCGATTCGGATATTGCGGATGACTGTGCGGTCGGCCCGTTCGCGCACCTGCGCATGAATGCGCAAATGGACGAGCGCGCCGTCGTTGGAAATTTTGTTGAAGTGAAGAAATCGCGCATCGGCCGCCGCACAAAGAGCATGCATCTGACCTATCTCGGTGATGCCACGATTGGCGAAGACACAAACATCGGCGCCGGTACAGTCACCTGCAACTATGACGGCAAAAACAAGAACCCCACGATCATCGAGGATCATGTGCGCATCGGGTCAGATACAATGTTGGTTGCTCCCGTGCGAGTCGGCAGTGGCGCCGTCACCGCCGCCGGTTCGGTCGTAACTGAAGACGTTCCGCCGAACACGCTTGTCGCTGGCGTTCCGGCAAAGGTAAAACGAAAACTCAAAGAGGAACCAAAAGGATGAAAACCGTCGGCCTTTCGATGTTTTTCCAGCCTACTGCCGTCTGCCTGGTGCCTACTGTCTTATGTGTGGAATAGTCGGATACGTGGGAAACAAACCGGTCGTGCCGTTGATTATCGACGGACTGCGGAAGCTCGAGTATCGCGGCTACGACTCCGCAGGCATTGCTGTTGTCAACGGCGAGCACGAACTGCAAATCAGGCGCGCGGAAGGCAAGCTGCGCAATCTGGAAGCCGCGTTACAGCAGAATCCGCTTTCCGGAACTTATGGCGTAGGCCACACACGCTGGGCCACGCATGGCCGGCCGACTGAAGAAAACGCACACCCGCACCGCGACTGCACCGGTCGCGTCATCGTTGTTCACAACGGCATCATCGAAAATTATTTGCAGCTCAAAGACGAGCTGCGCCAGAAAGACCATCAGTTTGTCACTGAAACCGACACTGAAGTTGTTTCTCATTTGGTGGAAGAGTATTTGAAGAACGGCGCGGATTTTGAAACGGCCGTGCGCCAAACCGTGCAACGGCTGCGCGGCATTTTTGCGCTCTCAATTATTTCCGCCGACTATCCGGACACAATCATCTCCGCGCGACTGGGTCCGCCCGTCGTCATGGGACTCGGCGATGGCGAGTTTTTCGTCGCTTCCGACGTGCCCGCGATTCTCGAACACACACGCGACGTTTTCTTTCTGGCTGATGGCGAGATTGCCGTCATGACAAAGGACGGTATTCGCGTAAACGATTTTGACGGCAAAGAGGTTCAGCCCGAACAGCAACACATCACCTGGGATCCGATTCAGGTGGAAAAGGGCGGCTTCAAGCATTTCATGCTCAAAGAGATTTACGAGCAGCCGCGCGCTGTGCGCGAAACCGTCGAGGGACGAATCTCGCACACCACCGGTCGTGTGTTCCTCGACAAGATGAAAAACATCAGCGAGGCCGATTTTAAGCGCTTCACGTCAATCAAGATCGCCGCGTGCGGAACGTCGCTGCATGCCGGACTCGCCGGCAAGTACATGATCGAGCAGCTTGCGCGCATGAACGTCGATGTCGACTACGCCTCCGAGTTTCGTTATCGCGATCCGGTGCTCGACGAGAACACTCTGCTGCTGGTTATCTCGCAATCAGGCGAAACGGCGGACACGATTGCCGCACTGCGCGAAGTGAAAGAGCGCGGCGTCAAGGCATTGTCGATTTGCAACGTGCAAGGCTCGATGATCACTCGCGAAGCCGACGGCACGATTCTGACCCACGCCGGACCCGAAATCGGCGTCGCATCGACCAAGGCCTTCACCTCGCAGATGATCGCGCTGTATTTGTTTGCGCTGTATCTCGGGCAATTGCGCAGCACGCTTAATGATGAACAGAGCCTCGCGCACGTGAGGCAACTTGCGGAGCTCCCGGTCAAGATGGAGCAACTGCTCAATCAATCGGATGCGATTGATGAACTGTCGCGCGAATTCTTCCGGGCGACCGATTTTCTATACCTCGGGCGCGGCATCAATTTTCCGATCGCGCTTGAAGGAGCGTTGAAGCTAAAGGAAATTTCTTACATTCACGCGGAAGGTTATCCCGCCGGCGAGATGAAGCACGGGCCAAACGCTCTGATTGATGAGCGCCTGCCGGTAATGTTCATTAATACACGCGAAGCCGGCAATCGCTCTTCCGAGCTGCGTTACGAGAAGACGCATTCCAACATTGTGGAAGTAAAAGCGCGCGAAGGCATTGTGATTTCAGTTCTGACCGAAGGCGACACGATGTCTTCCGTCGTTTCCGATCACGTTGTTTCCGTCCCACCATCGAGCGACCTGCTCTCGCCTCTGCTTTCAATCATTCCGTTGCAACTGCTCGCCTACCACATCGCCGTGCGACGCGGTTGCGATGTCGACCAGCCCCGGAATCTGGCGAAGTCGGTCACTGTCGAGTAGCTGCTCGCTGTGACAGGTCGCATGCGCTTTCACGGCTTCTTGTATTTGATCTGAACCATCTTTTCCCGATGATTAAATAGATCAAAGCTAAGGGTCGTTTCAAAACCAAACTGTCGTTGAAACAAGAAGTCTCCATTCACTTTGTTGCGGTACAACAGAATTTGCAGACTCGGGCCAATCGAAAAACTCGGCCAGATAGTGAATTTCAGGCTGTGCTTTGAGATATCACGTAGCCTGGTATCAATCGAATTGTCGCCGTGAAAGTTGAAGAAGAAGTCGCCTTCTTCAGAAAGGACGTACCTAACTTTATCCGTGAAAGGAATCGTCAGGTTCAGTCTCGAGTACAAGCCGGCGCGTGCCCGATTCTCCAGAATTGCTGACGCCACGGAATTCTTTGTGACTGTGCCGGCTTTAATCAATCTATTGACACAAGCAGCAAATGTCTCCGCTAAGTTGGGCTTGCAGGATACTGTCACCCCGTTTGTGTTGAAGGTGTAGCCGCCAAAGGCATTTATCTCGCGGCCGGCCTGCAAACCGCCCTCGAACGAATTAGTTCCGTTTTGCCAACGCAAGCCAACCCGAGGGAGCACCAAGAGATTACGATCCTGCGCGATGCGCAAGCGATCCTTTCCGCCCAGACTGAAAGTGGAAAATGGTTTCTGCAAAGGCGTCTCGAAATGCGTATAGAGCGCGACGCCCACACGAGTTTGCGATCGCCCGCCGCGCAGATTTCGAATTATCCCAACGTCAGTAGTTCCACGGTTCTTCATCTGAAGAATTTGTGGCGCCGTGTCGCCCGTCGACCTTTGTTTGAAGTCGGTGGTCAGGTTCACGAAGAACTCATGGGCATGCGTCGTGCGCGAAAACCGAGTGTCGAGCTGTGCAGTAACCGAACTGTTCTTCGAAGTGGTGATGTCGGCGACTGGGACGCCGGTAAATTTGCGCGAGACTTCATCGTCGGTAAGGTTCTTAGTGAGACCATCAAAGCCCACACTAAAATTCTTCAATGAAAACGTCCAGATTGGATGTTGCTGCGCTTCTAGCTCAACGCCTTGCTTAATACTCTTCGGCTTGTCGTTGGCCTTAGGCCATTTGAAAGGCTGGTCCTTCCACAACTGGCTCCAGAAGCTCGGCTTTTTCCCTGATGGCGCTGCGCTCGCGGTGGATCGGTCTAGAGCATCGTTACGCGGGTTGGACGCGAGGCAAAAACGCCGGGCATCACTCTCATTGTCAAAGAGCTTTCGGCACACAACGCTGCTAATGGTTTCCATTGGACTCGAAAACTGATTGGCGCGGTTCTTTGGATCGAGCGCCGCTGCGGCCAGCGCGGGATAGCCCGTGTCCCCCGCCACAATATAATCGCTGGCCGCGACCGCGTAGATTCTCGTGTCGCTGATCGGGACTTCATTGATGAGATAGTCGTTTCCTGATTTTGTGATTCCCAGAAACTCAAGCTTGCGCGATTTTTCGTCAGCCAGAGACAGCGGGTTAGCATCTTCGCGCGCAAACGCGTCCGACAGTTTCAGCACGCTCTTTAGCGCGCGTCCCGGCACATACAGAAGCGTAAGTAGATCACCCTTCCAAATAATCCTATCGAGCGACTGTTGTACGGTTTGTTTAGTATGATCCGGTTCTTTGCCACTGTCTGGTGGAAGCTCATCCCAGAGGTCACGGTTCTGCAGCAAAGCGACATCGGCGCCTAACTCCTCGCGCATCGCGCATAACGTCAGCGATTTCACCTGATCGAACGGCGAATCGGTTGCCTCTGGCACGCTGCGGCCATTGAGGCACTTACTAATGCCGGCGCCGATTAGTTTCTTAAACTCATCACCCGCATCCGCAATGGGGACCTTCACGTCGATCGGCGGTTTCGGGATCGCCTTCAGCATCCACTTCCTATTTTCGATGGGGGAGGCTTGTATGGCTCCGAATTGAACTTGGCCCTCCAGTTTGAGAGGGTCGCCAGGATTTGGCTTCTTTTGCTTGTTCTGATCGTAAGCATATGGCGCCGGAACAGCGACAAACGCGCTGGCGCTCACAACCGCGGACCAGGTAGTGCTCATATCAGCCTGAGTCGTGGCTTGTTGGTTGTCCGCATCAGTTACCACGAATTGAAATTGAGGAAGGCTCGCGGCGAGCACGCGGGCGCGCTGCGGGCTCATCTGCGCCAGCAAGACTTTCATTCCGGAAAATTCTTGTCCTTGAGTGGCACTATACCAACCTTCAAAGTATTTGAGCTGTTGGTTAAGGGCCTTAACGGGATCTTCGGCGCTGACCAATGTTTCTGTGTCCTGGTTCACGTCCTTATTGTCGTGAACGTTCAGCCACGAGAAGTTCAACACGCCTATGTGTTCACCTATGGTCGGATCGACTACTCCGAAAATCGCCACGTCATACGGCCGGCTGGCGGTCTTCGGAACCAACGCGAAGGGATTTGGATTTTTATAACCGGGCCCTTTTGAGCCTGCATCTGGAAAGGAAAAGAAGGGCGCGAAGACTGAGAACTGCAAACATCTCTCCGGGTCCTTGCCGTTGCCGGCAGTGTGCATGCACAGGCCATTTTCGCCCGGCGCAAAGTTCGGAGGAAAGCCTTTTTCTCCTGCAGTTATCTGTTTGACCGTCTTGAAAGCATAAACAACTTGATCGTTTTCCCCGCTTATCGGTTGCGGCTCTAACTGCCTGCCGCGGCTTTCACAGGCGGCCGCGCTGACATTGCCAGCCTCATCAGCTGCGCAAACATAGATTGAGTCGAGGCGCGTTACTGCTTCATTGAGCTCCTTCCATGCTTGCTGCTGATCAGAATTCGATCCGGCTTTGCCTTGCAGATAGGCGCGCAATTGATTGTTATCAACGGGCTGGTGGTCGTGAACCCATTTCTTCAATTCCTTCGCGACATCTTCTTGCTTGGGTTGAATCGCAATCTTCACCAAAGATGAAAGCCAAGGGTAAACGGATTCCAAACCATTCACTGCTAGGTCATCTGGCCATCGCTGATTTTCGGGGCGCACAAACGGCGCCGCATCGATGCGCTTCGTTTTGATGACGAGGTTAGCAGCGAGCATCTGCGGCGCCGGTGAGCCTGACGTGGTGCGCGCAAGCAATCGGGCCAACTCGCGAAGCCGTTCAGGACCGTAATAGAAATCGTGTTTGCCGGGAACCAGCGCAGCAAACCGAGCTGCAGCTAAGAAGCACGCGACATTGTCCGTGGGAATCGTGCCTTGGCCTGCCTCCACCGTCTGCTGGACTTTCTTCTGGTCAGGTTTGGTTGCATCGAGTTCGAGCAACCACTTTGTTCCGTCCCAGAAGTAAGGCTCTTTGTTTCTCACGACATATTTGTCAGAGTTTGGATCGGGCTCAATTTCGAACTGTCGCGCTTCCAATCGCGGGGCGAAATTGTCTCCTGTACCCAAGAGGACCGCTTCCTGCAGCTGTTTTGAATACTCGCCTCTATATTCCTGCGGAATGGCATCTTGCTCCTTCCGAGTCAGTGCGCTGATTTGGTTATTTCGAACGGCGAGAAAGATGTTCGCAGCATCACTGTTTTGTGGAGATGGATCCGTTGTGGGACAAGTCCCAACCGACTTTATGGATTGATGCGAAGGTGTGCGGAAGTAACCGAAGAGATTGCCCGTATAAACCAGCGAAGGAACAGGCGTCGGAGTTTCAGTCGGATTTGGCGCAGGCTGAGCGGACGCCGTTGCAGTCAGCCAAAACAGACTAAGTCCTAAACAAGTAGCGTGAACGAAGAAGCGAATTCGCATGAATCACCTCCGAATTAGAGTTGGGTTATAGAGGCTGATCGTGGAGTATGCGACTAGCTGCAGGCTCTGGGAATTCAGCCTTCACTTGCGAGGCGCGCGCACGCTATCCAAACGCGCCACTGAAGTCAAGGAATTGCTTGCAAACGTAGAACATTCATAGGCGTGCCAGTCGGCGCGCAAGCGCGACCGTGTGTGCTAAAACCCGCGCAACGGCATTTCAGGCGATCGTTGCAACCAGTTGCCTGATGGGTAATCAACCGAAGCATCGATGATGTGCAGCGTGTAGGCGTGTCGAGATTTCGGTGAACGATTTTCACGACTGAGATGCGGCAGCAGCGGATGCAGAACAATCAGAGTTCCCTTCTCGACTTCGAGGGGCTGCAAATTCTCTTCCCGCCACGGCGAGTTGTCGTACACTTCGAAGCGTGTGCCTCCGCCTGCGGCACGCAGAAAGCGCGACTTCAGTCCAAGCTGGTGCCCGCCCGGAATCGCCCACAAACATCCGTTCTCAATCGTGGCGTCTTCCAGCGCGAACCAGAGACCGACCATGCGCAGCGGTTCAGTGAAAAGAAACGTTGCGTCCTGATGGCAAGTGACTTCTCCGCCAATGTTCGGCTGCTTGAAGATGTACATCGATTGCAGCGGCAACGGCTGGTCAATGCCTAAATCTGAAACTAGTTCCTCGATTTCGGCGCGGCGAGAGAAGTCATCAAAAATCGGATCGAGATCGTGGAGCGCGTGTCCGATCTTGTTGATTGATTGTTCTTTTCTTTGGCGCAAGGTCCCGTCCGCGTTGAAAGCATTCTCTTCGAAGAAGAAGCAGATCTTGTCGCCTGACTCCAGGAAGTAATCATCGCTCCTGCGGGTCTGTTCGTGAGTCGAGAAAATCGAAACGAGGCCTCGCGGATCAAAGTCACGAACCAGTTCATTGGCACGATTGCGCAAACGATCGCACGCAGAAGCTTCGACGAAATTCTCCAGCACGAGGAATCCGTTTCGCTCGTATTCTTGAATCTGTTCGGGGTTAAGCATTAGGTTTCGCGCCGACTGCTAAAGGGAAACAGGCAACCTTGCGGTCGTCTGCCTCGGGTCTTAGACTCTTCCTGTGATGATGATTTATGCGAATGGAGCCGGCTATCGGACTTGAACCGATGACCTTCTAATTACGAATCAGACGCTCTAC
>Ga0114129_10011787_pt1 | contig 12438 bp, 12 predicted proteins | sample RhiMetdeltSRZDD1_FD_80071 | JGI IMG/M metagenome (GOLD analysis project Ga0114129, IMG submission 80071) | Populus rhizosphere microbial communities from Tennessee, USA - Rhizosphere MetaG P. deltoides SRZDD1 (version 2) (version 2) | ecosystem: Host-associated > Plants > Roots > Rhizosphere >...
CGACGTGCGGATCCGCCGCGTTCCCGCGGATGATGGTCACGGTGACTTTCGTGCCGGGCGCGCCGCGCAACGTACGCATGCCTTCCCACACCGACATCTCGCGCGTCGGCATGTCGTTGATGGCGCGGATGTAGTCGCCCGTTCGCAGGCCCGCCTTCGCCGCCGGTGAGTTGTCCCGCGCCGCGATGACGCGCAGGTAGTACTGACGCGTCAGTTCGAGGCCGACGCCGGCCGGTGGCAGTGGCGTGCCAGCCTCGACCTGCTTGACCTGTGCGGGTGTCAGATAGGCGCTGTCCGGATCCAGGCCGTCGGCGAGTCCGTGCATCGCGCCGTACATGACCTTGTCGATGTTGACCTCCTCGACGTACTGGCTCGCAATCATGTTCACCACGTCGTCGAAGATCTTGAGGTGCTGATACGGCGCGTCCTGGCCCGCCATCACCTTGCCGAGGAACCCGCCGACGATCGCGAACACGATCACCGGCGCGGAGATGGACATCACGATCAGCCGTGTACGGGAGCTCATGGCACCTCGAATCCTAGCGTCTCTTCAACCATTGTAACGGGTCCACGGGCTGACCGTCGACGCGAAGCTCGAAGTACAGTCCTGTCGCGCCGGAATCGGTGACGCCTACCGACCCGACGGTGTGGCCCCGCTCGAGCCGGGCCCCCTTCTTGACGGCGATGTCGAGGAGATCGCCGTACAAACTGAAGGTCTGCGATCCATGGTCGAGGATCACGAGATTCCCGAATCCGGCGAAAGCGCCCGCAAACGCGACCGTTCCGTCGTGGATCGCCACCGCCGTCGCGTCCGGGGCGGCGCCGATCTCGATGCCGTTGCTCGACGCGGCCGATCGGCCTACCGAGCGGCCGAACTTCCGCACGACGGTTCCCGCCACGGGCCAGTCGAGCTCGCCTCGGAACGGCCGCAACGGCAGCGCGGCCGGCTCGGCGGCCGGCGCGCCGGAGGCGAGATCCCGCAGCGTCGACTGCAGCTTCTGCTGGGCCGCCTGCAGTTCGCCCGACAGTTGCGCGTTGAGGTCGCGACGACGATCGATGTCGCGAATCAGATCGTTGCGGGCCTGCGCGGCCCGCGCGACGGCCGCCTCGGCCGCCGCGGCCGCCGCGCGCGCGGCGGCGAGTTGTCTGGCGCGCTGCTCGAGCGTCACCCGCGTCGACGTCAGCTCCTCGAGCGTGCGCGCGCGGGCCACGACGCGATCGCGATCCAGCTTCGCGAGCGCCGCGATCGTGCGGGATGCCTGGCCCATGCGCCGCAGATCTGGTGCCGAGAGCAGGAGTCGGAGGTAGCGGGCCTGGCCGAGCTTGTACATCTGGACGAGCCGCGCGGTCAGCTCGGGACGCGTCTCCCGCTCCGATTGCACGAGCATGTTCATCCGTTCGTTGATCTCCACTAGTTCGGCCTCGAGCTTCGCGGCGTCGCGGTCGAACTGTTTCAGCTCCTCGGTTTTGACCTGCCGATCGAGCTCGAGCTTCCGCAAATCGCCGATGAGCGTCCGCTCCTGCGCCGCCAGGCGATCCGCCTCGCGCTGGAGCGACTGCAGGCGTTCGGCCGCGCGACGGGCGAGCGCCTCCGTGCGAGCGCGATCCGATTGCTGGGCTGAGGTGGGGGCGATGAACGTAAAGGTCGCAAGCAGGGCCGCCAGGAGTGCCGAGGTCCGGCTAAAGCCGGACAGTACGTACCGAGGTGTGTGGTCCGTCGGAGTGTCGTACGTAGTCCGCGTGCAGTACGTAGCGTCCGGCTTTAGCCGGACCCTGCTAGAAGATTGGCTTTCCATCTATCTCTGAAGGTATCGGCAGGCCGAAGTACTTCAGCACCGTCGGCGCAATGTCCATGATCGATGGCTCGCCGCCGGCGAGCGGCCGGTTCGAAATCAGCGTGCCGGCCGTCGTCCTGTAGTCGTAGGACCCATGGTCGCCGGACCACTTTTTCATGTTCGGGTACAGGAGCCCCGGCGGCGACCCGCCGAGCGTGGACTGCCAGGAGACACGGTACCCTTCCGCGAATCCGACCTGCAGCTCGGCGGCGTTCGCGACGTACGCGCCAGCATAGATGTCGTCGCGCTTGTAGACCGCCTCCACCATCGCGGCGCCGGTTCGGGGATCCGTCATCGTCAGGAAACGAGCGGCCAGGTGGTCCTGCACGCTCTTCGAATCCTCGAGCGCGACGATCCCCTGAGCTTCGCGTCCCTTGAGATTGATGTACACCTGGCCAAGACCCATCGCATACGCCCGGGTTCGCGACCAGTCCACGTGCTCCCAGAAGGTGCCACCGCCGTCCGGACTCTTCTTGTCGCCCGACGCCTCGCCCTGGAGCGCCATGAAGCCCTCCTGGATCAACCAGGTGTTGAGGTTCACCGACTGTCGGAATGAATGGAAACCGTGATCCGAGACGATCACGATCGGCGTGTCCGGACCGACGCGCGCGACGACCTCGCCGACGAAGTCGTCGCATCTGCGGTACACGCGCTCGATCGAGTCGCCGAACTTCGCCGCCAGCGCCCTGTCGTACATCGGGTGCGAGGGATCGATCAGGCGCCACATCATGTGCTGCACGCGGTCGGTGGACTCGATGACGCCGACCATCAGGTCCCATTGGCGGGCATCGAGGCGCTGGAGGATGACCTGAGCGCGATCGTCGAAGGCGCGATACAGGTCGTCCATGAACGCCTTTTCGTCGATCCGATCCTCGTTCAGCGGCCAAGTGGCTTCAGCCCAGCCGAGCGTTCGATAGGGCCCGAGCCGTTCGTAGAGGTCGCCGGCAAACGAGGCGGGCGCCGACATCGGTGCCGGCGGTGTGTCCGGCTTCCAGTTGACCGGCGACACGTAGAGCTGGAGATCGGAGCCGGCCGCAATCAGGAAGAACTGCACCATCCCGTGGACGCGCAGCAGCAGGTTGATGTCGAAGTCGAGCGGGATCCACTTGCTCCATTCATGCTCGGCCAGGTGAATGGAGCTGCCCCCCACGTCAATCGTCGCCGACTTACCTGGCCGGTTCCAGTGAATCGTCATCGGCAGCCGCACATCCTCGCGCGCCCGCAGCTCGGCGATCTTGGTCTTGTCCCCTTCGGTCGGGGGCGTCGCCGCCCGCGCCTGCCGAAGCTGCTGCCCGACGATCGGATTGGATGGACCGACGAATTCGGTGTGGGCGACGTCGCCATCGAAGACGAGCCGCCGGATGAGGCCGCCCATCTCGGTGTCGCCCTCCTCGTAGCGGCTGACGTCCGTGCCGTAATACGAAAACGTCCCCATCGTCCCACGGATGTCGGGAAGCGGCAGCCCCGACAGCAGTTCGCCGTTTGGCACCTCTTCCGGCGGATAGGTGATCGGCACCGTGAGCACGCTGGGCCGCACGCCCGCGCGGCCCGCGAGAACCCAGAACGACGTGCCGCCGCGCATCGACGTGATGAGCGGCGGGGAGATCGGCACGTAGTTGAAGAGGAACCGTGGGGGCACGCGCGACACCATGCCGAGATCCGGCAGGTATGTGTTCGTGTCGCGGATCAGGAAGTCGTAGATGTTGTGCTTGCCGGCGTTCACGCCGGTAGCGAACGATGCCCACGCCGTTGGCGATTCCGGCGAGTGCGTCGTCGCGAGGCGATGCACACCGCCCGACGCGCTCGAGAGCTTCTTGAGGTTCGGCAGCTTGCCTTCGTCCATCCACTTCTGCGTGAGGCGGGGATCCATACCGTCGAAGCCCAGAATCACGAGCTTCTGCCGGAATTTCTCCGGAGCCCGGCCCTGTCCACATGCCGCTGTCGTGCCGAGACAGACGACAAGCAGGGCGCGCAAAACAGATTTCACAGTGTGAATGCGATGCCGAAATTATAGCATCTGGGGATGGGCCGCCGCGTGCTGGGCGTCGATGTCGGCGATCGTCGTGTGGGCCTCGCGATCAGCGACGCGTCGCGCACGCTCGCTCGTCCGTTGAGCACCGTGAGCGTGACCGACGCGGCTGACGCGGTCGATCGGGTCGCGAAGACGATCGACTCGCTCGTTACAGATGAGGATGGGCTCGAGACCATTGTCGTGGGGCTGCCGGCGCGGCTCGACGGATCGCCGACGAACGCGACGCCGCGGGTGCAGGCCTTCATCGAGGCGCTGCGGACGAGGACGGCCGTCCGGATTGTGACCGAGGACGAGCGCCTGACGAGCCGCGAGGCTGAAAGTCGTCTGGCGCTGAGCGAGCGCGACTGGCGGAAGCGGAAGGAGAAGCTCGACGCGGCCGCCGCGGCGATCATCCTGCAGGATTACCTGGATCGGAGGTCCGGCTGATCGCCGCTGATACCTCGGATGAAGAAAGTCGTCCTGTTCATCGTCTTGATTGTCCTGGGCGCCGCCGCCGCCGCGGGGATGTTCTATCTTCGCGCCCAGGAGCCGTACCGCGGATACGCGGGGGCGGAGCAGTTCGTGGAGATTCCGCCCGGCGCAAGCAGTGGCGCCATTGGCGAGCGCCTGGTATCGGGCGGCGTCGTCCGCGATATGCAGACCTTTCGGCTCACCTTGTGGCTCAGCGGACAGGCGCGACGGCTGAAGGCCGGCGAATACCGCTTCGACCACGCCATGACGCCGCGCGACGTGGTCGACAAGATCGCCCGCGGCGAGGCGTTCGTGGTCACGCTCACGTTTCCAGAGGGACTGACGATCGCGGAGATGGCGAAGATTTTCGAATCGCACGGCCTGGGCCCTGCCGCCGCGTTCGTCGAGGCAGCCCAGGACGCACCGCTCATCCACAATCTCGATCCGGCGGCGAGGAATCTCGAGGGCTATCTGTTTCCGGAAACCTACGCGGTCCCGCGGAAGACCGACGCGCCGAAACTCGTCCACCTGATGGTTGGCCGGTTCGAGCATGTGTTCACGCAAGAGCTTCGCGACGCGGCGGCAGCGCGACAGCTCTCCGTGCGCCAGGCGGTCGCCCTGGCGTCGATCGTCGAGAAGGAGACCGCGAAAGCCGAGGAGCGTCCGCTGGTCGCGGCTGTGTATCTACACCGGCTGCGCATCGGGATGCCGCTTCAAGCCGACCCTACGGTCATTTACGCAATTCAACAGAAGGGCAGCTACACCGGCAACCTGCGGCGGGACGACCTCACGCTCGATTCCCCGTACAACACGTACCGGTATCCGGGACTGCCGCCGGGGCCGATTGCGTCACCGGGTCGCGCGTCGCTCGACGCCGCAGTCCATCCCGCCGACTCCGACGCCCTGTACTTCGTCAGCCGCAATGACGGTTCGCATGTGTTCGCGAAGACGCTCGCCGAGCACAATCGGAACGTCCAGCAATATCAGGTCAAGTACTTCAGGGATCTCAAGGCCGCGAAGGCGAGTGGGCAGGACAGGCAGGAAGGGCAGGAGGGGCAGGAAGGGAAGAAGGCAGGCGGGGCAACGAAGGAAACACCCGCCGGAAAGTCTGGCAGTGCGGGAAAGGCGGCAAAGCCCCGACGGAAAGGTTGAACTTCCCATCCCGCCTAGATCACCGTTCGTTCCATTTCAACTTCTGGCGCAAGATCTCGAAGTAGCTGCGTGTCGACAGCCGCAGCAGACGGACGCGGCGCTCGGCGCTTTGGATCCGGACTTCGTCGCCGGCCCGCAGCTCGTAGCCCGCTTGACCATCGAACGTGACGTACAGCTCGTCGCGCTCGGTCATCAGCGGCTGCACGCGCACGAGTGACGACACGGGAATCACGATCGGGCGATTGGTGAGCATGTGCGGCGCAATCGGTGTGAGCACCAGCGCATCGACCACGGGCTGAACGATCGGACCGCCCGCCGAGAGGTTGTAGGCGGTCGAACCGGTCGGCGTCGCGACGATGAGCCCATCCGCCTTTACGCGCGTCACGAACTCGTCGCCGAGCGATACCGACAAGTCGGTCATGCGCGCCCGCGCGGACTTGGTGATGACGACGTCGTTCAACGCGAGTTGCTCGGGCAAGGCGACGCCGTGACGGATGGTCGTGGCGCGGAGCATCATGCGCGCCTCGACCTTCGCCCGTCCGGCCAGCGCCGCGTCCAGCGACGGATAGAGCTCCGACAACGTCGCCTCGGTCAGAAACCCGAGGCTGCCGAAATTCACGCCGAGGATCGGCACGTCGACGTCAGCGGCGGCGATGCAGCCCGCAACCGACAGCAGCGTACCGTCGCCGCCGAGCACCACAATCAGATCGACCTGTGCAACGAGCGTGGCTTTATCTGCGAGCCGGCGCCCCAGGTTCGACGGCATCAGCGCGGCGGTTGCCGTTTCGAACACCGGCGCGATCCCGCGGGTCTCGAGCCACGACTCGATCTCGGCGAGGTGCGGCATCGCTTCGCGCAGGTGGGACTTGGCGACGATTCCGACGTTCATCTGAGGCATTGTGCCTTCATTCCGACTTCAGGCGCCACGATGCCTGCCTCGCCGAAGCGCTGTCGGCGCGAAGGCGGGCGCGCTCCATCGCTTTGATGATGGCGGCGAGGGCCGCATTCACCGGACAGTCGACGCCGTGCCGCTGCCCGAGCGCGACGACCGCGCCGTTCATGAAGTCGATCTCCGTGGGCTTGCCCCGGAGCAGGTCCTGGCGCATCGACGCGACGTTGCGCGATGCGCAGAACACGTCGGCGATGGACCGCACGAAATCCTCGGCGAACGACACGCCGTCGGCGGCGGCCACCTGGAGGCACTCGTCGATCACCAGCCGCTTGAGCGGATCCAGCCGCGCATCGGCGATGCCGCCAACCTCCGAGCCGACGATCGACGTGATCGGGTTGATGACGCAGTTGAAGATCAGTTTGCGCCAGATCTCGGTGTTGATCGCGGGCGACACGCGGCCGTCGAGCCCCGAGGCCGTGAGGAGATCGGCGACGGCCTGGCTGCGCGCGCCCGCTTCGATGAGCGTGTAGCCGGCGACCTTCAGGTCCACCACGCCAGGCTCGTTGAAGATCGCGCCGAACTGCGTGATGGCGCGCAGCACGAGACAGCGGCCGGCGATGGCCTCCTTGACCACCGTCTCGCTGCCGAGCCCGTTCTGGACGCACAGGATGATCGTGTCCGGACGAACGACGTCCGCCAGCGCTGCGGCCGCCCTCGCGTTGTCGTTCACCTTCGTCGTCAGCAGGACGAGCGTGTCATTGGCCACGTCGGTGACGGCCGAGGCCGCCCGCACGCGGGCGGTGAACGACTCGCGTCCGATCAAGCGTAGGCCGTCGCGCGCGATGGCGTCGACGTGACCCGGTCGGGCGATCACCGTGACCGGATGGCGCGCCGACAGTTTTGCGGCGTAGACGCTTCCGATGGCTCCCGCGCCAAAGACGACGATGTTCATCGCAAGTGGAGAAAGAATTCCTGATTGCCGGTGGCGCCGGTGATCGGCGAGGGTGTCATCCCCGCGCGGCGGAATCCCGCGGTGCCGGCGGCGTCGGTGACCCGCGCGAGGACGGCCTCGTGGACCCGCGGATCGGTGACGAGGCCGTGTTTCCCCACGTCGTCGCGTCCCGCCTCGAACTGCGGTTTCACGAGCGCGACGACGTCCGCGCCGTGCTCCAGGAACGGCGGGAGCGACGGCAGAATCAATCGCAGCGAGATGAACGCGACGTCGATCGTCACAAGGCTCACTGTGTGTGGCACATCATCTGTGGTGAGGGCACGGGCGTTGACGCCCTCGCGGACGATGACCCGCCCGTCCGTTCGGAGTCGCCAATCGAGCTGACCTCGGCCGACGTCGAGCGCGATGACGCTGGCGGCGCCGCGCTGCAGCAGAACGTCGGTGAAGCCGCCCGTCGATGCGCCGACATCCAGGGCTCGCCGTCCCGCCGGGTCGATCTGGAACACGTCGAGCGCGTGCGCGAGCTTCACGCCCCCTCGTCCGACATACGGGTGATCGGGCGTGACGAGTGCGACGTCCGCGTCCGCCGGCACCGGCGCTCCGGCCTTGCCGACCACGTGTCCGTCCACCGTCACCTGACCGGCGAGGATCAGCGCGCGCGCTCGCTCGCGCGAGGGCACCAGCCCGCGATTCACCAGCGCGATATCAAGACGGGTCTTACTGCTAGACACGTGGATTGAACACAAAGGACACCTCTGTGTCCTTTGTGTCCTCCGTGTTGAATACCCGCATCGAATTAGCTCTTCCGCCTCACAACCCATTCCGCGATCGCTCCCAGCTGTCCCTCCGTCAACTCCGCGTCTCTGAGCGTCTGCTGTGCCCGCGACAGGCAGTCGGCGGCCAGCGTGCGCGATCGATCGAGCCCGAACAGTGCCGGGTACGTCGGCTTGTCGCCCGCGGCGTCTTTGCCCGCCGTCTTGCCGAGCGAGGTCGCGTCGCCTTCGACGTCAAGGATGTCGTCGACGATTTGGAAGGCGAGTCCGACGTCACTCGCATATTCGTCCAGCGCGGTCACGAGTGCATCGTCGGCGCCTGCCATGATCGCGCCGCACACCACAGACGCGCGGATGATGGCCCCGGTCTTGCGCGCGTGCATCGCGCGAAGACCGTCCGCGTCGAGCGTGACCGCATGCCCCGGAACCTGACCGGCCGCCAGCAAGTCGAGGGCCTGGCCGCCGACCATGCCCGCAGGGCCGGCCGCCTCCCCGACGACCTGCGCGATTCGCAGCTTTCGGGCGACGATCGCGGGATCGTCGGTTGCCGGCTCGCGCGCCAGGAGCCAGAAGGCTTCCGCCTGCAAGCCGTCGCCAGCGAGTATCGCGACGCCTTCGCCATACACCACGTGCAGCGTCGGCCGTCCTCGCCGCAGCGTGTCATCGTCCATGGCGGGGAGGTCGTCGTGAATGAGCGAGTACGTGTGAATCATCTCCATGGCGCAGGCGGCGGGCAGCGCAAGTTGCATCGCAGGGCTAAAGCCCTGCGCCACATCGCCATCCCAAGAGTGGTGCGCCACATTTCCACCCCGAGAGTGGCGATGGACCGCATCGGCTGCGGCGAGAGCCAGGATCGGCCGCAGGCGCTTCCCGCCCGCGAAGACGCTGTAGCGCATCGCCTCCGCGACGATCGGTGGGCACACCGGTGGCACAGGGAGGTGGCGGTCGAGCGCAGCATCAACATGCGTGCGCACGCGGGTCAGAAAGTCGTCGAGCGACTCGCGAGCCACGGGTCAGCGTTCGGGTGCGTCCGACCCGAGCGACGCGGGCGCCGGTTTCAGCTCGCCTCGCTCGTTCAGGACCTCGATCCGCCGTTCAGCCTCCTCGAGGCGCGAGTGGCAGAACCGTGACAGCTTCACGCCTCGCTCGTAGAGCTCCAGCGACTGCTCGAGCGCCAAGTCACCTTCCTCGAGCTTCTTCACGATCGATTCGAGTTCGGCAATCGCGGCTTCGAAATCCTTGATGGACGTATCGGGCATATGCTCGCTTCGAGTTTATCGCGCGTTCACCGTGGGCATGCGATCCGTCACTTCCTTGGTACCCTTCCCGTGTCCTGTGTCGAACCCGAGGTCGAACGGACTTCACAGTCCAACTCGCCGCTCGCCAGCGTGACAATCACGGTATCGCCCGGCGCGACGGCCGACGCGTCGCGGAGCACGCGGGATTTGTCGTCGTTCCACGCGACGGCGTAGCCGCGTCCCAGCACCGCCAGTGGGCTGAGCGATTCGAGACGTCCGGTGACGAGTTGGAGCTGCGACCTGGCTCCATCCTGGCGGCGTCGCGCGGTCACGGTCAGCCGCCCATCGGCGCCGACGAGGCGCGCACGGAGGCCACCAAGCCGTCGGCTCGGATCGAATGTGGTCAGCTGCCGTTCGAGCTGCTGGTACCGGCGCTCGCGCGCGGCGATGCCGGCGCGCATCAGACGCGCGAGGCCATGCGACAGTTCTGCGGTCTGCCGCCCCCGCATCGCGAGCCGCGTGGGGAATCCGCCGAACGCAGGCCGGCTTGCGGCTACGTGGATGCGGCGGCTCAGACGCTGCAGCTGTCCACCGGCGGCGGCGCTCAGGCGGTCCCGCAGGCGATCGATGCGCTCGCAGAATTCCATCTTCGCGGCCACGACCAGCTCGGCCGCGGCTGACGGCGTCGGGGCGCGCACGTCGGCCACGAAATCGGCGATCGTCACGTCGGTCTCGTGGCCGACCGCCGCGATGACCGGCACCGGCACCCTCGCAATGGCGCGCGCGACCGATTCCTCGTTGAACGCCCAGAGGTCTTCGAGCGAGCCACCGCCGCGGCCCACGATGACGACATCGACGCCCGGCACGCGCGCGATCTGCCGAAGGCTGCGCGCGATCTCAGGGGCCGCGTCCTCGCCCTGCACGCGCGCCGGGCTGATGACCAGGTGCGCGTTGGCGTAGCGACGCCTCAAGACCTTGATGATGTCGCGGAGGGCCGCGCCGTCGAGCGAGGTGACGATGCCGATCTTGCGTGGCAGCGCGGGCAGCGGCCGCTTGCGCGCGGCGTCGAACAACCCTTCCTGCTGCAGCCGCTTCTTGAGTTGATCGAAGGCCAGTTGGCGCGCGCCGAGCCCGTGCGGCTCGAGGTGCTCGCAGACGAACTGATATTCGCCCTTCGGCTCGTACACCGAGAGCTTCCCGCGCGCGATCACACGCAGACCGTCGGCCGGCTTGAACCTGAGGTACCGCAGCGCGGATCTGAACATGAACCCGCGCAGCTGCGAGCTGGAATCCTTCAGCGTGAAATACAGATGGCCGGTGTTCCAGACCTTGCAGTTCGACAGCTCGCCTTCGACCCAGATCTCGAAGAACTGTTCCTCGAGCAGGTCCCGCACGCGAACGGTCAGTTCGGTGACGGAGTAGATCTTTCGAACAGTCGGCGGACGGCTGTCGTCAGGCTGTTGCTTGACGACTGCTGGCTCAGTCGTCCGCCGACCGTCGTCAGGCTGCTGACTGACGACTGCTGACTGTTCAGCCTCGTCGCGTTCTTCTTCAAACGGTAGATCGAACAGATCCGACATCTGAAAGGTCTCGAAGCTCGTCCGCGCTGTAACTGAGACGCTCGATATCGGTCGCGCGGCCCGTCTGCTCGTCAGCTTCGACGATGACCGCGTTGAGACGCGGATTGCCTGTGGCGGTCTCGAATTTCTGCGGCAACGCCGTGAGGAATCGCCCCAGCGCGGCCTCGATCTCGACACCGATGATTGAATCGTGCGGGCCGGTCATGCCCACGTCCGTGAGGTATGCCGTGCCCCTCGGCAACACGCGCTCGTCGGCGGTTTGCACGTGCGTGTGGGTCCCAACGACGGCGGTCACGCTCCCATCCAGGTGCCAGCCCATCGCGATCTTCTCGGACGTGGCCTCGGCATGGAAGTCGACGAAGATAATGCGTGTGCGATCGCGCAGCCGCTCGATCTCCTGCTTGACGACCGCAAACGGGTCGTCGATGTTGAGCATGAACACGCGGCCCATCACGTTCACGATGCCGACCGTGACGCCCCCGCGGGTCCGCGCGATGTAGCTTCCTCGGCCAGGGGCGCCGGCAGGATAATTCGCGGGCCGCAGCAGTCGAGGCTCGGAGCCGATGTAGTCGAGCGCTTCCTTCTTGTCCCAGATGTGATTGCCGGACGTCATCACCTCTATGCCGCAGTCGAGCAGCTGATCGCCGATCTCACGCGTGATGCCGAAACCGGCCGCGGCGTTCTCGGCATTCGCGACGACGAAATCGATGCTGTGATAGTCGACGAGGGCGGTCAGACCCTGCCGCACGAGCTCGCGTCCGGGACGGCCGACGATGTCGCCGATGAAGAGGATGCGCACGCGGGATCATCATAGGGCAGGAAGAGCCCGTCCCGCCCCTCCTGCCCCAACCGTGATCGGAATGGCGCGCCCGCGCCGCTCAGCGGTCTTCGGCATCGAAATGCGGAGCTCGCCGTTACCCAGCGAGGCGGTCGCCATCGAGCTGTTGCAGGCGCGCCCGAGACGCACCACGCGGGCGAATCGGCCGTAGCCGCGCTCGACAAGGTGGAAGCTCGCCTCGCCGCGCGCGCGGCGCGTGGATTTGTCGCCGACCAGGAGCACGCTGTCGCCTTTGGCGATGACGCGGATTGCCGAGGCATTCACGCCCGGCAGGTCCACCACGATCTCGACGGCATCGTCAGTCTCGTAGACATCGACCGCCGGCGCGCATTCCCCAGCCAGCGACTCCAGGCCGAACGCTCGGCCGAGGTCGACGAACGCCTGCCGGACTTCATCCGCAAAATCACCAACTTCCGAGGGAATCGCGATGGCGTGAATCCGATGGCGCATGGCGAATAATCGCACAGCCCCTCGAATCGTGCCAGCCGAACCATAGAGTTAACTATGAGTTAAATACACTAATATTTAATGCTTGATATAGACTCATGTCTGTTCTATACTTTTTTCAATCGGTTAACGAACGCCAACGAAGCGAGGACTCAAACGATGCCCAGCAAAGTGATTGGAATTGACCTAGGGACCACCAACTCGGTGGTCGCCGTCATGGAAGGCGGCGAACCCACCGTCATCGTCAAC
>Ga0114129_10011788_pt1 | contig 12438 bp, 13 predicted proteins | sample RhiMetdeltSRZDD1_FD_80071 | JGI IMG/M metagenome (GOLD analysis project Ga0114129, IMG submission 80071) | Populus rhizosphere microbial communities from Tennessee, USA - Rhizosphere MetaG P. deltoides SRZDD1 (version 2) (version 2) | ecosystem: Host-associated > Plants > Roots > Rhizosphere >...
CGATGGCGACCGTCTACGCCAATGAGGTCGCCCTGGGCATCGAGTCCTTCGGTGACGACGACGCACCACTCGTTCTGCTCGCTGGCGGGACGACGATGCTCTCCTGGCCCGACGCGCTCTGCGAGCGCCTCGCCGTCGGCGGGCGCCGCGTGGTGCGCTATGACCTGCGTGACAGCGGCGAGTCGACGACTGCGGACCCGGAGGCGCCCGCTTACACCCTGCGCGACCTCGCCGCCGACGCGGCGGCCCTTGCCGACGCCCTCGGCGGCGGGCCCGCGCACCTCGCGGGGATCGGCGTCGGCGGGATGGTCGCCCAGGTCGCCGCGCTCGACCATCCGAGCGCGTTCTCGGCGCTCACCCTGGCCGGCACCCGCGCAGTCGCGCCCGGCAAGCCCGACGCTGACCTCCCCGACCACGACCAGGCGACGATGAAGCGCCTGTTCACGCGTCCGATGCCCGACTGGACCGACCGCGAGGCGGTGGCGGAGTCCGCCGCCGCCCGCGCGGAGATCCTCGGCGACGACCCCGGCGCCGCACGCGCGATCGCCGCGCGCATCTGGGACCGCACACCCGGCACCGCACCTCCGACCCAGATGGCCAACCAGCTCGGCATGGTCTTCGCCAAGCTCAACTGCAAACCCCGCTGGCGCGGGCGCCTGCCCGAGATCGAGGTCCCCACGCTCGTGGTCCACGGCCGCCGGGACCCGTTCTTCCCCGTCGGCAACGGCGAGGCGATCGCGCGCGAGATCCCCGGGGCGCGGCTGCTCGTCCTCGAGGATGCCGCCACTGCCATCCCCGATTCGGCGGCCGGCGAGGTCGCCGAGGCGATGCTCACGCTCGGGTAACTGATCGCCTATCCGCGCGGCTCCTTACTAGGCGCGTGGTTCGAACAGTTCGACCGGGTTGCCCGACGGGTCGTCCAGCAGGATCTGGTTCCCGCCGATGCCGGTCACGAGGTCGTTCCGGAAATGTACGCCCGATTTGCGCAGCGTCTCGATCATCGCCGGAAGCCCGGTGACCTCGAGGGAGATGCGGTTCCAGCCTCCGGGCTCGGGCTTGGTGCCGTCGGGCATCGCCTGGCCGCCACCGCCAAGCCCGGATGGCGCGCTGAGCAGCAGCCGCAGGTCGCCGCGCGACAGCATGGCGAAGGTCGGTGCCGGGTGCATCTCCTCGCGGAATCCGAGGTGCTGGCAGTAGAAGTCGATCGCGGCGTCCACATCGTTGACGATGTAGCGGACGCTGACGGTGGCCATCGGCATACCTCCCTATCCTGCCCGTCGGCGTCAGGGGTAGATCTTTTTGTGCTCGCTGAGCATCGCCACGAACGCGTCGATGCGCTTCGCCCTGGTCTCCGGCCGTTTGGCGGTGCCGATCCGGTAGAGGATCGCGTACCGGTTCGTGCTGTCGAGGGTGGCGAAAAACGCGCGTGCCCGCTGGTTCGCCGCGAGCGCCCGGGCCAGGTCCTCGGGCACGGTCACCCGTGACTGCGATTCGTATGCCTGCTCCCAGCGGCCGTCGCCCTGTGCCCGCTCCACCTCGCGGAGCCCGGCGGGCCTCATCCGGCCGGACTCGATGAGCGCCGCCGCGCGCTCGGTGTTGATCTTCGACCACTTGCTGCCCGGCTTGCGGGGCGTGAACCGCTGCAGCCAGTACTCGTCATCGAGACGGCCCTTCTGGCCGTCGATCCAGCCATGGCACAGCGCCACGTCGAGCGCGTCGGAGTAGGAGATGCTCCGGCCGGCCGACCCCTTCTTCGCGATCTTGAGCCAGAGCCCCGGCGAGTCCGCGGCATGGGCGGTGAGCCATGCGTCCCACGCGTCCGTGTCCTCGAAGGACACCACCGGCAGCGAGTCGGTTGGCATGAGGGCAGTCAATCATGCCGATCGCCGGTGCGATCAAGGCGAGCCCGGTGAAGGCGGGCCGGGCCGCAGGGTCCCGGGAAGCGTCGCCCCGAAACTGGGTAGATGTGCAGAAATCGCAGCTAGCGGAGCCCGTGTCTGACCACCCGAAGGGGTCTGACTACCCGAAGGCTAGTTGTATTTTCGCAAGTGCCAGACCGGCAGCGTGACCCATCGAGGGAGCCCGTGCCCGAACCCGGCCGTCAGCGACGACTGCTCATCCTGGCCATCTGCTGCCTGAGCTTGTTCATCGTGGGCGTTGACAACACGATCGTGAACGTCGCGCTGCCCTCTATCCAGCGCGACCTGCACGCCCCGGTGTCCGGGTTGCAGTGGACGGTGGATGCCTACACCGTGGTCATGGCCAGTTTCCTCATCCTGGCCGGATCGACGGCGGACCGGCTCGGGCGGCGCCGGATCTTCCAGATCGGGCTCGCCACCTTCACCCTAGGTTCCCTGCTGTGCAGTCTCGCGCCGGGCCTGGGCTGGCTGGTTGTGTTCCGCATGCTGCAGGCGGTCGGCGGCTCGATGATGAACCCGGTGGCCGTGTCGATCATCGCCAACACTTTCACCGACCCGCGCGAGCGTGCCCGGGCCATCGGCGTCTGGGGTGGTGTTTTCGGCCTGTCCATCGCGCTCGGCCCGGTGCTCGGCGGCGTGCTGACCGACAGCGTGGGCTGGCGGGGCATCTTCTGGGTCAACATCCCGGTGGGGGTGGCGGCGATCGTGCTCACCGCGCTGTTCGTCCCGGAATCCCGCGCCGCTCGCCCGCGCCGCGTCGACCCGGTCGGCCAGGGGTTGGTCATCGTTGCCCTGGCATCGGCGACCTATGCGATCATCGAGGGCCCGCGCTCGGGGTGGCTCTCCCCGCTGATCCTGGGCCTGTTCGCCGCCGCGGCCGCCGCGGTCGCCGCGCTGATCCTCTACGAGCCGCGGCGGAGGGAGCCGCTGCTGGACCTCAGGTTCTTCCACAGCGCCCCGTTCTCCGGCGCCACGCTGATCGCGGTCAGCGCCTTCGCCGCCACGGGAGGGTTCCTGTTTCTCAACACCTTGTACCTGCAGGACGTGCGCGGCCTTTCCGCCCTGCACGCCGGGCTGTACACCCTTCCGCTGGCGGTGATGACGCTGCTGCTCGCGCCGCTGTCGGGGTGGATCACCGGCCGCCAGGGGCCGCGGCTGCCGCTGCTGGCGGCCGGGGTGGCGATGACCGCCGGCGGCCTGCTGCTGACCGGCCTGACCCCCGCCACTCCCGTCGGCTGGCTCATGATCGCCTATCTGACGTTCGGCATCGGGTCCGGCCTGGTGAACCCTCCGATTACGAACACCGCCGTGTCGGGCATGCCCCGCGCCCAGGCCGGCGTGGCCGCGGCCGTGGCGTCGACGAGCCGTCAGGTCGGACAGTCCCTGGGCGTCGCGGTGGTGGGCGCGGCCGTGACGTCGGCGCTGCACGGGCCGCTGCGGGCGGGCTTCACCGAGGCCAGCCACGTCGGCTGGTGGATCATCGCGGGCTTCGGCGGCGCCGTCCTGGCCGTCGGCGTGATCACGAGCGGGCGCTGGGCACAGGCGACCGCGGCGCGGACCGCCGAGAGGATCACGGCGGAGGAGACCAGGATTCCGGTGGGCGCGCCCTGACCCACCCGTTCCCGGCCTTGCCCGGCTCAGCCGCTGGCCGCGGTGGGCGTTCCCATCAGCGAGAACATCGCCCCCTGGTCGTCGCTGACGACAGCCATCCGCCCATAGGGACTGTCCCAGGGCTCCCGCATCACCGTGCCGCCGGCCCCGGTGATCGTCGCGACGGCGGCGTCGGTGTCCCCGACCGCGAAATATGTCGACCAGTGGGCCGGGGCGTCGGGCGGGAAACCGCTGCCAAGATCACCGATGCCGCCCACTTCCTTCCCGTCTACCTTCAATGTCGCGTAACGGAACTCCGGGGTGGACATGTCGCCATACTCGTAGCCGAACACCGCACTGTAGAACGCCTTGTTGCCGTCCAGGTCGCGGCTGAAGTTCTCGTTCCAGCACACCGAACCCGGCTCGTTGGCCAGCCCGAGCCCGGTGTGCTGACGGGCCTGCCAGATCCCGAACGCCGCTCCCGCCGGGTCGGCGGCGATCGCGGCCCGGCCGAAGTTCATCACATCTACCGGCTCCGCCAGAACCTGGCCGCCAGCCGCCGTGACCTTGCCCGCCGTCGCGTCCGCGTCGTCGGAGGCGAGATAGACGGTCCAGACGGTCGGGGTCCCCGGTGGTCCCTGTTTGGGCACGATTCCGGCCACCGGGTGGCCATCCTTCAGGCACATGGTGTACCCGGCGGCCTCGGGCGGGCCGGCCTGGATGTCCCAGCCGAACAGCCGTGAGTAGAACGTGCCGGCGCGGGTGACGTCGTCCACCCCGAGGTCCACCCAGCAGGGTGTCCCGGCGGGCCAGGCCGTGTCGCGCGTGACCATGCATCCTCCCCGGTTCCGGGACGGCGCGTCCTCGCGCCGCGCCCACGGGGCACAGCTTACGCAGCGGCGATTGCCGCCGGATCACCCGCGAACCAGCCGGGTAGCGAGCGAGCCCGGGCCGCTGGCGGGTCCCGGGGGCGTTACGAGTAGCAGTAGGAGTCGCTGGAGGCGTCGCCGCCCTCGAGCCGGACCTGGTGCACGCGGCGCCCGCGGAACGCATCGCCTTCGATGAAGAAGCGCTCGTCGAAGCCGATGCCGCCGCCCTCGCCGACGTCCAGCTTGGTCATCCACGTGCCGACGCCGTCGGGGTAGAACTGCTCGTCCCAGGCACGGTACAGGGAGTTGGTGAAGTACACGCGCTTGCCGTCCCGGCTGACCTCCACCATCTGCGGGCCGCCGGCCAGTGGCTGGCCCGGGCTCGCGGGGTGCGGGACGCGGCCCACGATGCCGCCGATCCGCACCGAGCCCGTCTCGCGCGGGTGGAACGGATCGGAGACGTCGTACTGCTTCATTTCGCCGGTACCCCAGCAGGACACGTACAGGTGCCGGTCGTCCACGGACAGGGCCAGGTCGGAGATCAGCGGCGGAACCGCGCCGAACGGCTGCAGCGCGGGGGGCAGGTCCTCGCTGTGGGCGGGCTCGGCGGGGATCGAGATCACCTTGGTCGCCGCCCACTGACCGTCCTGCTCGTGCCAGAGCCAGATCGAGGCGGACAGGTCCTCCACGCTGACGACCACCCCGACGAAGCCGTATTTCTTGGCCGGATCGTGGGCTGGGCGCAGCTCCAGGGCCATCTGGTGCTCGTCGCCCAGATCGACGGTCTGCAGGTGGATGCGGGTGTTCATGTCCCAGAAGTGCAGCCGGTGCCCGTACTTGCGGCCGAGCAGCAGCTCCGGCACGATCCCGTTCTCGATCATCGACGGGGTTCCCCACTCGGAGGTCACCAGCACGTCGTGGTTGATGTGCCACCAGACGTCGTAGAGTCCTTAGTGTACCGGCATCCTCCCAGGTCGGAGGCTAACTAGGTTCGTCACGCTCAAGCTCTTGCCGGGCCGCCGGCATGTCTAGCTGCCGCTCCAGCTCCGCCAGGTCCCACCGTGCGTGACCGCCAGGCGTTCGCCAGGCAGGCGTCACGATCCCCCGGGCCGCCCAGGCTTGCAGCGTGCTAACCGCCACACCTAGCTCGTGGGCCGCTTGCTTTGTCGTGAGCCGCTTAGGGTTCACCTGCCCCATGCCCCATGGTCCCACGGTTCAGGGGCTTGTATTGATTCTAGAGAGTTTAGAGGCTAGCGTGGGTTTCTGGACTTTTTAGAGCCCTTGCCAATGCCCCGCGCCTACCCGGACGGGCCCGGGGCTCTCAACCCCGGGAGGTAAACCCCGATGACCGATACCGCTGAACGCCAGGCGGAGCCCTGGCCGCAATCGTGGCGGCCCATGCCGCCCCCAGAGCCCCCGGCGCCAGAGCCCGGCGCATACACGCTTTACCTGACGGCTGATCCGGAGACGGGAGAGTCGCTAGCGGAGCCGGAATCGCTGGGCTCGTGCCCCTGCCCGTTGCGGGGATTGCAGCATGATCGCATTCGCCCCGCCCCCGTTTAAGGCAACCCCGCTGGGTTGGGCTCTCGCCACGGCCCGCCGTGCGGGCTGGCGGACCAAATGGGCTCTATTCGGAGAGCCGGACGACTAACAACATTGGGCGCGGGGCTCCGGCCGGCTATCGGGGAAGGTAGATCGCCCGGAGCCCGCCCACGGAGGCAACCAATGACGCTAATACAAGACAACCCGCAACAGGAACCGCTATTCACTCTCGCGCCTCCGCCCCCGGCGCCTAAACCGGAGCGTAGCACAGTGACTAACTGGAAATGGCTGCCAGCCGCCGCGCTCGCGCTTGCCGCTGCCCTGACCGGATGTGGCACCGCATCCAGCCCGGCAGCGCAAGCTGCCAGCCCGTCCGTCTCCTGCGGTCTCACCTCCTGCTCATCCGGGCACGTGGGCCAGCCCTGCTCTGCAGCCGGCTATCCGGGGATCATTAAGCAGGCCGGGCGCAACCAGCTCGCATGCGATCCCAAGCCGGCCAACGCGCCAGCGACAGCCGAAAGCGCGCCCCGCCCGAGCCGGGGGTGGCCGTGCCTCTCGTAATGCGTCCCCGTGTGCCATACTCAGGGGATATCCCCGCCATAGGATACGGGGAGAGGAGACGAGAGTGACTGAGAGCGACGAGAACAGCCCGCCGCCGCCGGCCAGCCCACCGACGCCGCCCAACCCACCGCCTGAGTACCATGTACACCTTAGCGAGGTTCAGGTCACTGACGGCGATGCCTGCATAGCGAACGCGACGGTTATCCAGGCTGTGCGTGATGCGAAGGTGCAATACCCCGAGGACACAGATGACCCACCCCTATTCACGGTCAGCGTACATTCTTGGTGACTTCGCCAGCCCACCTCACCAGCCGCTGCGCGGTGGGATACATGATTGCTACCGGGTATTCCGGCAATCAGATGCAGCACGGCGAGTTCACCCCCGGCCCTTGCCGCGTGACCTCTGACGGCGGGGGCCTGGCTAGTATCCCATCGGAGACATGGGAGCGTTGTTGGCGCGGACAGACACGGCGTATCCTGTAACGCTGGGGCTGGCCGGTTGGCTACCTCTAAATACCCATGCGAGGCCCCCGGCCAGCCCCTATCGCGCGAGGCCCGTGCCGAGGTAGCAGGGCGACACGCCCGCCCAGAGCCGCCCGCCTGGCGTGCCCGCCGTGGCATAATCGTCGGCAGTACCAACGTCTTGCCGCGCAAGCGGCTCGGTAAAAGTCGTTGGCGCTGGCCCCAGGGCTCGGTTAGAGAGGGCAGCGCCGGATCGGGACCGGAGGGGTAGGAACCCTTAGACGCTGGTTTCCAACGCACGCCATTGGAGACCGCGCCGTGAACCTGCCCAGACTGGCCGAACACGCTACCGTCCTTGCCGGGGCGGTTGTGGCCCTCCGCTACAGCCCCAGGGTTGCCCATGCTGTCCTATGGCTAGTCGCGGGGATCACCCACATCTTTGGCCGTGGCGAGCGGGCGAGGCGCGCGCTTGCCGTCCTGAACAAGTTGAGGGGCGAGCGTTGAGTCGGCCAGCTCCGCTAGCTCCACAACACGGCCACGCGGCGCCGCTAATAAGGTCACGGCAAGATAACGATTTTCTGCGCTATTGAACGCTATTCAACGCTATTGAACGCTAGACAACGCTAGCCAACTTTCCCCATCTTTCCCCATCTTTCCTCATCTTTCCTCAACGTGCCTCATATGCCTGAGTTGCGCGGGCCAGGCATCCTCCCCATACTCAGTGCATGTTCCCCGTTGCGGTCGCCGTAATCGTGGCCTTGGCTCCGTGCCTCGTTGGCCTCGCTTGTGTCATAGCGGTCATTCGCGCTAGACGCGAGGATATCCCGGCCGTGGTGGCTGCACTGGCTCAATCGTTGCGCAAGCTCCGATGATCGGTAGGCTAGACAGTCATGGACTGGACAGTAGTCGTATCCACCGCCATAACAGGCGCTGTCGGCATCGCTGGCGTCGCTGGCACATTGTGGCAGGGAAAGCGGGGTCGTGAGGCGCAGGCGAGGGACTTGACGCGGAGCCTTGAAGCCACGACTGAGAACTTGAATCTGGGAATTGATGCCGAGAATAAGCGCGCGCGTGAGGCCGAGAAACGCCGGATATACGCTGCTTGCCTGTCGGCATTCTCCGAGATTTTGCTGGCACTTGTCCAATACCGGTTCTCATCCTCTACGGCTAGTGCGGGCGAAAGACACGCTAGCATTACAATTAGCAAACAGCGTGATGTTATGTACAAGGCAACAAACGAGGTGGGGCTTATCGCGCCAGTGGATGTTGCCAAGCCTATGGATCAAATCACAGCTAAAATCCTGGACATGATCGTGGCAATGGACACGAATGCGGCCGCCGAAGAGATTGACTCTCTTTCCACAGAAATTGGCAGCGCGCAGACTCGTTTGAGAATTGCGATGCGTACCGACTTGGACGAGTCTCGTTTGGGTTAGAATTAGAGTTTAGATTCCGCTGGCGTTCGCTCATCTCTTGCCGGAAATCCGGATCGGTGGCGAGCCGTCGCCAGTAATCGTCATGGCTTTTTATCTCGTGGCGCATCGAAACCTCAAATGATCTTGCTTAGAATTGCTCTCACAGAACCGCAACGCTCTGACCTGCGGAAACGCTGGAGCCCTAGGGCGCCAGCGTTAACCCGGTGACCTGCAGAAACGCGAACGTGTATCCGGGGCCCTACAATCCCCCGTTTCCGGCCCAAAACCGCTTAGAATCGCTCTCACACAAAAAGGGCCCCGGTTGTGGCAGCAACCGAGGCCCAAACCAAGCCCGCTGCCACGAGCCGAAATATGCAATTAGCGGCCAGGCGGCAAGCTCGACGAGCTTAAGGGGGCAGAGGTTCCCTTATGGCTACAACTTGCCGCCCGGCCACGGCCGGGAGCCAGCAAGCCCCGGCCAAAAGCCCGCGAGGGTATCTAACCCGCTCAACGGGAGGTAAGACGCTGACGGGCCAACGCGGGCTCTTAACCTATTGAGACAACGGGGGCCGTTAAGGCGGCCAAACCCGGCCCCCGCTGCCGCCCCCCAGGCGCCCCAGCCCGGCCGCGTGAGAGCCGGAGGTGCCGCATTAACTAGAACGACGGAGTCGTCAAACCCGCCCCGCCGACCTTTTGCATAGCCCCAGACGGCATGCGCTGGAAAGTGTAAGCAAAGTATTGGTAACAGACGAAAAGGACTCCCAGGCTAGGGGCGTTAGGCTGTTCTGCCCTTATCATTGTCGGCTGGTTAGGGTCCTCCCACAAATGAGCCTCACCACTAGGGACCAGATAAATCTCATCCTGGTTGGCGCTAACGGTGGTCGGCACGTTGCCGTCGACAATCACACTAAGCCCGCTAGGCAGCGTCCCACGGAAACCCGGCCCATAAGCGGCATTGTTGTTAGTGCCGCCAGCCTGGGTAGGGATACCCTGGCTATTGATAAACGGCCACGTGTTCGTCATTTCCTTAGCCAGCCAATACCAGCGGCGGGGGTGCATTACCGCAAGGCCTGCACCCTGCCCCAAAAGCGTTGTTTCAACCCCGTTGGCTGCCGCCAAAATCTTAGGATAGAGCAACGCCCCGGTCGGGCTCGTGCTCGCAAACGCCCCCAGCGTCCCCAGGGCAACCGCGGAAAGCCCGGTCGTTGCCTGATTAATCAGAGTGGAATCAAGGACAGTAGCAACCCGGGCCAAAAGATCAGACATAACAAACTGATCGATCCGGGACCGCTCGGCCGCCTGGCGCGAGACATTTTGCTGGCCCGCTGCCGTCTGTACCGGGACACTAACGTCCGTCTCAACCATGGACGTAGCGCTAACCGCCGTGAGCTGGGACGCCTGTAGAGCTGCCGACGTGGCCGTGGTGATCGTGGGCACAACAAAGCTCAAACCCTCAGCCGGCAACGGATGGGAGGCCATGTTGTCCGCCAGTGGCCTACGAGCTGCCACGGCTGGCCCGGTCAGGTCAACGAGGTATTGAGGCACGACCATGCCGCCAGCTCCCGACGTGGTCAGGTCGCCCGCTGCCCGCTCGCTGTACTGTGGCCGCTCAACCCGTTCCTCTTGCATATGCCGGGAGAGCCGGGACCACGCGGCAGCGTCACCCATAACCTGGGCACGGGCAACATCAGCCAGGAAACCGGACCCTCTGGGGTCGTTGCCCGGGTTGTACTCCCGGGCCTCACGGCCGATACGGGCAACCTGATCGTAGGCGGGCGGAGCTGCCCCCGTGTCGCGCCGTACCCGGCTCTCAGCGTCAATCCGGGCCTCGTCTGCCTGGGCATCCCTGGCCCGCTCTAGACGGCCCTGATGAGCCCTACGGGCCTCCCGGGCGGAGTCAATGTCACGGAAAAGCTGGTCGCTCCGCTGATCCTCCTGGGCCGACAGAATACGGCGTCCCTGGCTCTGAGCACCGTTAATGATCCCGTCAAGCTCACGGCGGGCCCGGTCCTCTTTACTATTCTCAGATTCAATATCGCTCTCAATAGAGCGAACAAGAGTGCAAATATCCATTGTTAACGTCTCCACGGTAGAAAATTGGGAAAATGGGAGACGCTGACACGCCAGTGTGAATCCCGGCAGCTCCCGCGTATGACCTCGCCAGGAGCTTTGTCACTGAGGCCCGTTGACCTGGGCTGCCTCAGTTGCGTTGCTGCCGCATTCCCGGCAGCCGGTATTGAATTATTCAATTAGCCACGATTGGCCCTGATTTGCCAATCGCGTAATTAATTAGGAAACCTAGAATTTCATCTGGGGAGAGAAAATGGCAAATGAGCGGCCCCCAGGAGCAATGATCGCTAAAGAAACCCCAGGTCAGAGAGCCGGAATGCTCTTATGCGGCAAGCTCATCATCCGTCATCAAAGCGTAAATGCTCAAACGCAAATAGCCGAAAGGTGTCAAGGTAATAGCTGAACGTCTAGCATTACGGGGCTTTGGCTTATAGTCGGTGGTCGATATGCCAATCAATAGGCCGGGATCGTGGCGGTAGATTGGGCCTCGGCCGCCGTTACCCTCGATCCTCAAGGGCTTATGGCTTGTGGTCTATGATCTCTTTATAGAGCGGGTTAGCGTCACAAAGGTCGTCGACCGCCCGCTGCAATATTTGCCTGATGTATTGTGGCGTTGAGAGCCGGTAGAATACGGCCGCGTGCCTGAGAGCATAGGCGAGGTCGGGATCAAATTCGGTGTGTTGCATGATGACAACCCCCAGCGGCATTAACCGGGATAGATAAGGGACGGCCGCGCCGATGGCGCGACGGCAGAAAAGCTCTCAAGGGGTTTGATATAATTATATCAAATGGGTTTGCCTGTTTGTCCAACTGCCCTTAATACAATTGTAGCATATCGGGTTTCCGGAATGTAGCATCGGCCAGTGAATGAAATATCCGGCCACGAAACTATACCCGCGTTCAGGCTCGTATGCCTGGGCGCGGGTATCCACCACGAGCGGCAGCGAGACGGCTAAGGTTAAAGCTCATAACGCCGCGCCGTTGGCGCGACTAACTATGTTAATTTAACTTAGCTTATATGTGACACACACTCTTTAGAGTGTGTCACTAATATATATAGTTCTATATATAGTTAGTCACGCCCACAGCAGGTCAGACCTCACGCCCACACTTTCCCAGGCCGGATTTGTGGGCGTGAGGTTTCACCTGGGCTTTTGCTGTGGGCGTGAGGTTTCACCTGCGGAAACGTGACGGCCCAACTTTGGCCGGAATCCCTGCCAGTTGTGGGCGTGAGGTTTCACCTGGGAAAACTCCGGAGGCATAGTGTGGGCGTGAGGTTTCACCTGCGGTTTTGCCAGCCCGGCTCCCGGTCGTGTCTCTGGCAGTCACGGCAGCCAAATTTGCCGTATGGGTTGCCGCCGTGCGTGAGATCATGCCGCCCCTCACACACAGGGCAACCGGGCACGGCGGCCAGCTCCGGGGGCTCCGGAGGCTCCGGGTAGTCGCCTAGTGCCGCTAGCCGCTCTGCCTCATCATCGGCCGGGATCGTTACCGTGGTAACGCTCTTGCCCGCTCTCCGTTGCCGCTCCCGGCGCCTCTGCCGCTTGCCCATCTCCCACGCCTCGCTCACTCGCTCACGATCCTTATAGCCGTAATCCGGCTCATAATCGTTGGCCTGTCTCTTGCCGTCTTTAGCCGGGGGCCGCCGTATCTCGATCACCCCGGCCGGGGCTAGTACCCGTATCGCCCGGTCAAGCTCCCGGGGGCTTATCTCCCACGGCTGGCCCTGGCTGAGCCTGGCCATGGTGGGGATGCTGTAGCCGGAGGTTATGCCCGTGTGTTTGTCTGCCCGGTAGCCGATAGCACACACGGCATGGGTAAGGGCCCCGGCTGGCATCACGTCGGCCAGGGCTCTAACCCGCTCGTTGTGCGCGGCCAGGGCCGCGGAATCCTCCGGTATCACGTCATGGTTTCCCCCATGGTTAGAGGGGCCCGCCGCACGACAGGAAAGATACGGCGGGCCCCGTCCCCCGTCCCCCCCCTCTCTTTGGGGGAGCCCCGGCAAAACCC
>Ga0114129_10011789_pt1 | contig 12438 bp, 10 predicted proteins | sample RhiMetdeltSRZDD1_FD_80071 | JGI IMG/M metagenome (GOLD analysis project Ga0114129, IMG submission 80071) | Populus rhizosphere microbial communities from Tennessee, USA - Rhizosphere MetaG P. deltoides SRZDD1 (version 2) (version 2) | ecosystem: Host-associated > Plants > Roots > Rhizosphere >...
CGTGCAGTCATGATGTACAGAAACTTTTGTACAACCGATGGTTACCGGATCAACACCGGCGTTTCGATGCCTTTAAAACTGAGCCTCGTTGCCTCTCTGACCGGTCGGTTATCTTACGAAACCCTTAGTCGACTGACAAATACAAGATTTTCGTTATCCCAGGCCGTTGGCGTGCTGATAGCGACACCTATTCGAGGAACTTCAGAATGTGGGAAAGCTCATCAGGAAGCGGCGCGGAAAAACGCATCGGAGTTTGGGTGATTGGATGGACAAACCCCAGGTGCTCTGCATGCAGGAACGGACGACCAACTTTATGTATCTGATTCCGAAGCAGCGAATCTTGAATGCTATTGTCCCGACCCTCACCGTACAGATCGTCCCCCACTACGGGATGCTTCAACCAGGTGAGATGGACTCGAATCTGATGAGTTCTTCCCGTCTTGAGTTCAACATCCAGCAGTGTAAAGCGCTGATATCTCTTTCGTACTCGGTACAACGACAAGGCGGCGCGTCCACTGCGATTCACAGCCATGCGGAGCCGATTGCGTTGATCTCGTGCGATCGGCTGCTCGATACGACCTGATTCTGCCTCTACGTGGCCGTGCACGAGCGTAACGTAGGATTTGTACACGGTCCGCCGGCGAAACTGCTCCGCGAGGTGTTCGTGTGCGGCTTCGGTCTTTGCGACTACAAGCAGTCCGGAAGTTCCCTTGTCGAGCCTATGAACGATTCCGGGCCGAAATTCATCTGCAAGCGACGGTAGATTCGCGAAATGGTACGCAAGAGCGTTTGCCAGTGTTCCTGAGATGACACCAGCGCCCGGATGGACAATCAGACCAGCTGGTTTGTTTACGACAATCAACGTCTCATCTTCAAAGATGATTTCAAGCGGAATGTTCTCCGGAGTGAATTGCGCTGTGGGCAAAGGAACAAGATCGATTTCGACTCGATCTTCGGTGCGTAGCTTGTATGAGGATTTAACCGTTTGCCCATTTACGAGAACTTCCTCATCCTCAATTAGCCGCTGCAGGCGGGCTCGACTCCAATCAGCTATTTGAGAAGCCAAAAATGCATCCAGCCTTCTGCCTGCGTCCCGCTGATTAACATTGAGAGTTATTGTGTCACTCTCTTCCGGATGATGAATTACCGTCATGGACTCCTTTAATCGCGGATCAGACTAGCCCCATCAGATTAACGCGTCGGGACAAACAATTTCACGCGAAGACGCAAAGAAGCAAAGACGCTAAGGCAAACCCTAACATCTTTGCGACTTTGCCCCTCTGCGTCTTTGCGTGAAACCCTAATGTCAGTGTTGTGCGAAGAAATGTTGAGCTCGGTCTTGATCTGCTTCCTCCGCGTTAATCTGCGGCTCGGTTTGTCCTTATCAACCGTTTTTCTGCTCGAAATCCTTCATGAACGACACCAGCGCTTCCACTCCCGCGCTCGGGAATGCGTTGTAGATCGAAGCACGTATTCCACCGACAGATCGGTGTCCTTTCAAGCCGTCCAATCCTTTAGCGGTCGCGTCGGACGCGAACTTCTTTTCTAGTTCTTCTGACGGCAAACGGAAGGTAACGTTCATTGTCGAGCGACTATCAGCATCCGCATGACCGCGGTAGAAGCCACTGGCGTCAATCGCGTCGTAAAGCAGCTTTGCCTTCGCTTCATTCTCACGCGCCATCCCCTTAAGGCCGCCTTTTGCGTTTATCCAATCGCAAACGAGGCTGATGATGTAAATGCCCCACGTGTTCGGCGTGTTATACAAGGACTTATTCTCGACATGGGTTCGATAGTCGAGCATTGTGTGTAGCCCATCAGGAATTCGTTTGAGCAAATCATCTCGAATAATCACGACTGTAACGCCGCTTGGTCCCATATTCTTCTGTGCGCCGGCATAGATGAGGCCATATTTGTTTGTGGCAATTGGGCGCGACAAGATGTCTGATGACGCATCTGCAACAAGCGGCACATTCCCAACCTCAGGTTCACGTTTCCATTGAACACCCTCAATAGTTTCGTTGGTGGTGATATGCACATAAGCGGCATTTGCATCGAGGCGAATTTCGTCCGCGTCTGGAACCCGTGTGAACCCACCGTCAGCGAGATTGGCTGCGACGTTGACGGCTCCGCAACGCTTCGCCTCTTTGACAGCCTTCTTTCCCCAGCTGCCCGTCACAATATAGTCAGCGCTACCGCCCTGACGTAAAAGATTCATTGGGACCATCGAAAATTGCAGACTCGCCCCACCTTGCAAAAAGAGGATGTGATAGTCAGATGGGACGCCAAGCAAATCCTTTATACCGCCCTCAGCATTGCCGATGATCTGGTCGAAAATCTTTGAGCGGTGACTAATTTCCATCACCGACATGCCAACGCCCGGCAGACTTAGCATTTCGCGCTTTGCCTGCTCGAGCACTTCAACCGGCAATACTGCTGGTCCTGCGCTAAAGTTATAAATGCGCTCAGTCATTTCAATCTCCAGAAGTAAGAACTCCGATCGATATGAGTCATGTCACCTTGATTCTGCTTTTGATCGCAACGCTCGTCCCGTAACTCTGGTGATAAGCGAACGGGGAATGAGTCGTTCAGCTTCAACGATAAGAAAATTCGTCCAACCCGATATAATCAGGCTCTTCTGGCGTGCAAGACCACGCAATGCGGCATCCACCACATCCTCGGCCGGTTGCGCAAGACGCATCGGTGGGTGGTCCATTTGCGACGCTGCAAAGAAGTTGGTTTCAGTTACACCGGGGCATAATGCCATTACATGAACTCCGTAGTCGCGATTCTCTTCGTGCAACGCCTCTGAAAAATTGAGGACGAACGCTTTGGTCGCAGCGTAAACCGCCATATAAGGCACGGCTTGAAATCCGGCGGTTGACGCTACATTGATAATCGCACCTTGTTTCCGAGCGCGCATTGGCTGGATAAAACGATGAGTTAATTCGACCAGTGATTTCACATTGAGATCGATCATATTTAACTGCCGTTCCAGATCGAGGTTTGCAAAATCACCCATGGCCCCAAAACCGGCGTTGTTGATAAGCAAGTCAATAGTCAGACCTCGCTTTTCAGTTTCGGCAAATGCTTGAGCGGCCGCGTCTCGCTGCGATAAGTCCAACGCCAGGTATTGGGCGCGAACGCTGTTGGTACGACCGAGTTCGTTACACAACGCAATCAGTTTGTCTTCCGAGCGTGCAACAAGGAACACATTTCTCCCCAGAGCTGCTAGCTTACGAGCAAAAGCCTCGCCGATACCTGACGACGCGCCGGTGATGAGGGTGCTGTTCATTTGTTACTTAGCGGTATTAAGTCAAGCTCGATGATGTTCGGGTTTTCTGACCGTACCTTTTCGAGCAGGCCCGAAGACGGCGCATTGTCGAGATTGATGCGAGCAACCGCTGCCTCTGCACCTTCAAAGACTACGTTCTCCATCTCCTGCACGTTTATGAGTTCTGCCTTTATTGCTTCGAGCACGCCGGCCAATACGCCCGGGCGATCCAAATGACGTATTACAAGCAGATGCGTCGCGGGTGTCCTTCGCGCGAGATTGACAACATTCGGGACTTTCCCTGTATCACGAAATTCGCGAATGATTCGGACAGTCTCTTCAGCGATCGCTTCTTGAGCCTGGTCAGTCGATGCTCCAATGTGATGAGTGCCGTAGAAATTTGGTTCTCTTCCGATCTCATCAACAAACTGTCCCGTGGCTGACGTAGGCTCGTTTGCAAACACATCCAATCCGGCCCGAATGTGCCGATTTTTCAAAGCCTGCTTAAGCGCCGCCTGGTCGACAACTTCGCCGCGTGCGGTGTTGATGAAATAGGCGCCTTCACGCATTGAGTTAAAGAAGTCAGCGCCGATTAACAATCGAGTTTCCGGATTCAAAGCAAGATGGATACTTACAACGTCGGAAACGCGCGCAACCTGTTGCGGTGATTCCGCGTATTCGATTTCGAGCGATTCTGCACGCTGCGGCGTCAAGCTTCGGCTCCACGCAACAACTGGCATCCCGAATCCGCGGGCGCGTGGGATCATTTCCTGGCCGATTTTCCCAAGACCTACCAGGCCAAGCGTTCGGCCGAACAAACCGCGGGCCTTAGAAAACTCCTTCTTGTTCCATTGTCCGGCGCGCAACGCAATAACGTTATCTGCTATGCGACGGTCGAGTGCGAGAATCAAAGCGAATGCCAGCTCGGCGACAGCAACGGAGTTTTTTCCCGGACAATTGGAAACGTAAATGCCACGTTTTGAAGCCGCCGAAACGTCGATGGTGTTGTAGCCGGCGCCTGCTCGGACCACGAGCTTGACTGGACCAGCGTCAAGCATTGGCTCGGTCACCTTTGTGCCACGCACCACAAGCACATCGGGGCTCTGTGCACGAATACTAGCCACGAGGGTGTCATCCTTCAGATCGGGCTGGTACGAAATCTCGCATCCCAATGCTTTCAGTGCATCCTGGCCGGATTGTTCAAATTTGTCAGCAATGAGAACACGCATAGTTTGATATCGGTGTGTTAATAGGTCCAATTGGTCATACAGGTCCTATATTGTTTTTCTAGATGGTGTGGATCAGCAATCCATCCCTTAACTTAGGTTCGAACCATGTTGACTTGGGCGGCATGATTTTACCTGCGTCCGACACAAGCAGCAGTTCTTCAATCGTCGTAGGAAAAAGCGAAAACGCTACAGCTGCCTTTCCTTCGTTCACGAGTCGTTCCAGTTCGAGAGTGCCACGCAATCCGCCGACAAAATCAATTCGCTTATCAGTACGGACATCTTTGATCCCGAGAATTGGATCCAGCAACCGCTCCTGCAACACGCTGACATCCAGGGAAGCAACGGTGCCTACCGGTTGGGGCGCATCCGCCGCCAGCTTAAGCGAATACCAGGCACCGTCCAGATACATGCTCCAATTACCCCGATTCGCCGGTTGCGGGTCACCATGTTCAGTGACCTCGAATTTCTCCTTTACACGATTCAAAAACTCGTCCTTTGTCATACCATTCAGGTCGCGCACGACTCTGTTGTAAGGCAGGATTCGCAACTGCTCGTCTGGAAAAATCACAGCAAGGAAAAAGTTGTACTCCTCATCTCCTGTATGGCCGTAGCTCTGTTGTTTCAGCTCAGCGCGCGCTCGGCTGGCGCTGGCGGCGCGATGGTGACCGTCTGCTATATACAACAGTGGAACACTACGAAACGCATTGACATAACGTACCGCGTCAGGCACATGCCAGATGGTATGCCGAATATCGTCCGTCGCCGTAAAGTCATACAACGCAGGCCCAACCATCGTCTCCATCACCATGGCATCAATTTCACGTCGCGCGCGATATGTAAGGAACACCGGGCCTGTCTGGGCCTTTAAAACCAGCATGTGACGAGTCCGATCGTCTTCTTTATCACGTCGCGTACGTTCGTGTTTCCTGATCAGATCGTTGTCGTATTCGTCAATTGAACAACACGCAGCCAATCCGATTTGCTCGTGCTCGCCCATAATTACTCGATACAGATATAAGCCGGGAACATCTTCTACCTGAAATGGGCAGCGCTGGATTAAATCCTCGAAATTGGACGCGGCTTTTCGATAGACGGTATCACTGTAGATGTCTGTGCCGTCTGGTAGGTCGATCTCAGGACGCGATACGTGTAAAAAGCTGAAGGGATTTCCCGCCGCCAACGCGCGGGCCTCCTCAGTATTTACAACATCGTACGGAACGCTCGCCACTTCGCTGGCGTGGTTCACTGGCGGCCGTAAGGCACGAAACGGACGAATGATTGCCACAGATTGCCTCCTTCGAGCAGGTAACCTATCCGCATCCCTCACGGTTATGATTGCCTGGCTTTACAGACGTTTTCTGAATGCTTGAAGGCGTGGAAGTAAGACTATCTGCTTAACGGCGATTTCCGCAAGTGCGCAGCTTTCCGATTGAATTAATCACTCGATGCTTCCCGGTGTAAAATCTCTCACATGAATGAAGCTCGATTCGCCACACTTTTAGAGCGTTTGAGATATATCGAGCTTACACTTGAACGCGAAATGCGTGCGCGGGGATTTGATCCTGCGCAGCTGGAAAACATAGCGTTACCGACGTCCCTGGCAAGATTGTCAGCTGAACGTGATGAAATCCAGCGCGAATTGAAGGAAGCTGAGGCTTCTTTTGAAACAATGTCCCAAAGAGAGGGAATACAAATGAACGAAGTGCAGAGGATTGAACAGCAATTGAAGCGCGCTTTCGAAGGCGGAGCCTGGCATGGTCCAGCAGTGCTCGAGGTAATCAAAGATGTGAATGCAGAACAAGCGGCCGCACGCCCGGTGCCGGGCGCGCACTCCATTTGGGAGCTTGTTCTACATATAAGCGCATGGGAAGGAGCTTGCCGCCGCCGACTGGACGGTGAGCGCGCTGAAGTACCAGATGTAACAGACTGGCCTGCAGTGAGTAGCGTGACTGACGAAGCCTGGCAAGCGGCAAAAGAAACGCTCGTGAACGGTAATCACGAGCTTAGAAAGAAAATCCTTTCAATAGACGAGAGGACTCTTGATCAACCCATACTGCCCAGAATGTCTTCAGTTTATGAGACGGTCCACGGAGTCGTGCAGCATGATCTCTATCACGCTGGGCAAATCGCGTTATTGAAGCGAGCACTTGAAGGTTCCAAAACTTCAGTGTGAATGCGTCAAATCTATTGGAATCGAGAAAGGAGCTGAGTATATGGCTGATTTAGCAAGCCGCGAATGTGTACCTTGCCGTGGTGGCGTGCCGCCACTCACAGGTGATGAAATTGGAAAACTGCTGCCGCAACTTAAGGGCTGGGAAGTTGTGAATGAGCATCACCTTAAGAAGACTTTAAGATTCTCCAACTTTCGCGAGTCACAAAACTTCGTCAACCGCGTTGGCGACCTGGCCGAGGAGCAGGGCCACCATCCGGATATCTGTTTTGGCTGGGGTCGTGCTGAAATCACGATCTGGACTCACAAGATTGATGGACTAACAGAAAGCGATTTTATTCTGGCGGCAAAGATCGATCGGTTGTCGGACGCGTGAGCCTTGTTTTCGTGTTGCTTCGTGTGATTTCGTGGATTGGCTTTTCCCATAGAACAAAACCGATCCACGAAAATCACACGAAAGAACACGAACCGCGTCACCCCTACGTGGACGGGGTTTTTACTACAGAAACCTAAACATCTCCTCGATAAATCGCCTCGACCTCATCAACCATTCGCTGCAATGAGAATTGCTCACGCGCGCGATCCAACGCAAGTTGGCCCATTCTCGCGCGGAGTTTGCTGTCGCTGAGAAGGCGCGTAATGGATGCTGCTAGTGCCTCGTGGTCTCCAACTGGAACTAGCAGGCCAGTTTCTTGTTCCTCAACCACCTCTCGCGCACCTTCAGTGTCAGTCGCTACGATGGGCACACTGCAAGCCATCGCCTCAACCATTGCCAATCCGAATGCTTCTGATCTGGATGCAGACACAAATAGATCCAAAACGGAAAGAACTGAAGATACGTCGTCGACTGCACCCACAAATCTGAAATGGTTTTCCACGCCCAACTCGCGCGTAAGACGCGTCAACGCAACAACTGTTTCGCCGTCTCGTGAAACATCTGAACCCGCAATCACAAATCTCGCGTTCGGAAGGTTTTCGGCTACTGTTGCAGCCGCCTGAATGAAGACGTCATGCCCTTTCAATGGACTTAGCTGCCCAACCGTGCCGGCAACCAAAGCGTCACTGGGAAAACCATACTTCACAAATTGCTGTTGCCGTTGGATTGAATCACGAACTGTCGACAGGGCATCGACGTCGACTCCGTTTCGCACGACGGAGATCTTCGAAGCGGATAGCAGGTTCTGTTTGCGCAACTCCCTCGCCACGGCCTCTGACACAGCTATTACCCGCGACGCGCGGGAGAGAACGCGGCTGTGCAATCTATTCAGGCGAAACAATACGTGACGAGTGACGATCAATCTCGTGCCTGGATTGCGACGTGTTGCAAATGCAGCAAGAGAGTAATCACGAGCCATGTGCGCGTGCACTATTTCTATCTTGTGCCGCTTCACGAACGCTGCGAGCTGGTTCGCACTGCTGACATCGAGAGCATTTCGCAACGGCAGTGTCTGGATGTGCTCAGGACTCAACTCGGTTAGTCGGGGAACCAAAGGCGAACGGGGCCGAACGATCGCGAACACTTCATGTCGCCGGCGGGTGAGTTCGTTACTTAGATCGACGAGGTGACGCTCGCCGCCGCCGAATGCTTGCGCAGAGCTGATTTGGAGGATCTTCAATTGTACTGAACCGTACGGAAGCGAAACAGATACACCGCTGTGTGTCCCGTTCCCGCCTAGCTCCAAAGGCTTCCGACAAAGCGTAACAGACAACCAGTGGGCGGAAGAAGTCGAGGCTCACGCGGCACGTTTGTTGCCGTTTATGTGACAAAGCGTTGGTATTGGTTTACCAACATCTTGTTGGGAAAGGCAGGGTCTTATGACGAAACCAAAACTGGTAACGGGTCTCTTTAAGAACAAGGTAGCAGCCGAGGCTGCAGTCGATGCCCTCATGAAGCGCGGCTACAGTCGTGACGATATCAGCGTGCTCATGTCGGACGCAACGCGAAACAAGGAGTTCGCATTGCAGACGAGAACGCATGCTGCCGACGGCGCCGGGATCGGTGGAGCTCTTGGGGGCGCGGTCGGTGCAGTGTTAGCGGCAATCGTTGCCGTGGGAAGTACGATCTTTCTTCCGGGAATAAATCTTGTTATTGCTGGTCCAATCGCCGCCGCGCTTGCCGGCGCAGGAGCGGGTGCAGCCACTGGCGGACTCATTGGTGGCTTGATCGGCGCGGGCATTCCAGAGTATCGGGCTAAGGTTTATGATGCGGGACTCAGAAGTGGCGGCATCCTCCTTGGTGTCGAAGCACGCTCAGATGAAGAGGTTGAAAAGCTCGAAGAACTGTTGGAAGCGATCGGCGCTGAACACGTGCGAGCAGAATGATTACATTTCCGATTTTCGATTGCCGATTTGAAAAACTCATGATCAATCACCCACGGCAAGGACCACACCAATCGGCAATCGGCAATACAAGGACTGGCCTGCAACTAATCTAATATAGTTGCAGGCCGCTGAACTCGTTAACGTTTACATCTTAACGAGCAATCTTATCTCCGATGTCTTTCACAGTCTCGCCTACTTTCCGACGAGCTTTGCCGACGCCTTCTTTGACGTGGCCCTTGGCGTGTTCAGCTTTTCCTTCATCGCGCAACTCTGGATCATCGAGCGCTCGACCCATAGTTTCCTTTACCTTACCTTTTGCCTCGTCTACTTTGCCTTCCATTTCATCTCGATTCGGTAAACCCATAAGTACCTCCTAAGCAGGTAAACATTCTCTTCAATGGTTCAATGGGCAACTCGCGTTCCATGTGAGAATGTCGCGAAATAAGTGACTTTTCATGACACGTGTATGTTTCGAGAACTCAGCGGGTGCGCGATCTCCGAACGATTATTAAGAAGGAATTCTTCTGCGGTCGGCGTCATAAAAGGCAAAAAAATCGGGTGTGCTTTTAAGAGCACACCCGATTGAGCAGGGCAACTGCGAGCAACTGTGATTAGAACTCGAAGCGAACTGCAAACTGGAGCTGACGCTCGCGGAAGAGCGTTGCGCCAGCTTCGTTTGTGGTACCGAATGCGGGTACAAAAGTTAGGATCGCCTCCTGGTTTGCACCAGTGCCGGTTACTGACGCGTTGTAGATCGTCGTGTTGACGCCACTTACCTGAGTCCGGTTGAAGAGGTTGAATGCTTCTCCCAACACCTCGAGGTTCATGCTTTCCTTAAGTTTGAACCGGCGAGAGATGCGCAGGTCTGTGTTGATAATGTCAGGCTGCGTATAGAAATTGCGCGGAACGAGGGCAAAGCGATTCGTGCCGTTTGAACCATTGATGCCACCGGCCTGGGCCCCACCAAAGAATGTGTTCGCATTGTTTGATACGAACGGGGTGTAGCGCGGACCAGAAAGCGCATTGAAGATTGGAGCAATTGTCCAGCCATCAAGTATCGCGTGAGCGGCGGCGTTACCACCATCTGCATAGAAATGGGTGTTGTAGACAACACTCGCCACAAACTTGTGCCGTCGATCAAAATTTGAAAGACCATTCTCACCCTGCTGATCGAAAGCATTGAACGGCAGATTGTTGGCCGTGAATGTGGTTGAGCTCTGCCCAGTGTCACTCGAACGAGAGAAGGTGTAACTGGTCTGGAATTGGAGTCCGTTAGTAAGCCGGCGATTAGCCTGAAGCACGAGAGCGTTGTATTTGGATACCACGTCACTCCGTATTTCAGTGATCGAGCCAAACGCCGGGTTGGGTCGCGTTCCTAGAAAGAATGGGAGCGTCCAGACTTGTCCGGCAAATGGTCCATCAACGATTCTGAACGAACGGGTCACGTTTGGCGGACGGAGATTCGTATCTACGAAGTTCGGCAGATACTTACCATAGCTGAACAGATACGAAGCAGATACCACGGTGTTGCGAGCAACTTCACGCTCTACCACAATGTCCATCTGATGGATTTGAGGTTGAGCAAAGTTGCGAGCAAAGTATTGCACCGAGACGGCGCCACCAGGAGCCGTCGTTAATATATTCGGGAAAACAGGAGCTGACGCAACGGTGCCGGCCAGCGACACTTGGGTTTGCCCATTAGCGTTACTGGTGTTCGTCAGCGCATTTAGAATCGTTGAGTTGATGATTCGGCCGTAATAGATCCCGTACCCGCCTCGAACACTCGTTTTGCCGTCGCCAGTAACGTCATAGGCGAATCCAACACGCGGCCCGAAGTTGTTTCTGTCATCGGGCATATTGTGCGTTTGCGGCAGAATCGGGACATCGAGGAAAGGCTTCGGCATTTTTTCGTATTCCCATCGCAAGCCAAGATTCAACGTCAACCTCGGGTTGAATCGCCAATCATCTTGAAAGAAGAGGGCAACGTCAGTGGTCGAGAACTCAAAACGAGTAGGTCCAAACCCCTGGTTAAAATTACTGGTATAGCACTTTCCAGCTACGCGAGTAGGACCAGGGTTCGTCGCGCACTGTCGACCAGCCGTCCGGAGAGCACCATTCGTGGTCCAATTCGTGTAATCAACCAGGAAGTCGTTGATGTTGCCGTAGGTATAGGCGCCTGCTTCATTTCTCAGGTTATCCTGCAAATCCTTCACGCGGTTGACATCACCACCCCACTTTAGCGTGTGATTACCGACTGACAACGTGACTGTGTCGGCGAATTGAAGTCGCTTTTCATCCGGAAACGCAGGTCTCTCAAGAAATGTTGGCTTACCGAACTCGATGCCATTTGTCAGGAAGACATCGGGCGATCTGCCGTTGGCAGTCGTCGGTTCTCCGGGTAGCGGAGGCTGGCTGAATTCGAATTCATTGTCGCGAGACCACTGGAACCGAAATTCATTTACCAGGATCGGCGATAATGTAGACGCCAGTCTCAGGTTCCATGAATCGATATTAACGAAGTCGTCGCCGAAGCTGGCACGACCGCGGTTGTTTGTAGCTTGCGTTTGAATGCCTGCGGGCGAGGCCCAGCGCACGCGATTATACGTGCCGGTCAATGTGTGATTTTGCGTAATGTGCCAGTCGATCTTCGGGAAGAAGATCTTCTGGTCACCACGGCGCGGTACCGGTCCAGTTAAACTCGTAAGGAAAGCCAACCCAGCATCAATCTGCGGATCGGTGAGACCACGTGCAATCAAAGTTGGTCGGGTCACTGTTGTCAGATAGTTGGCAGTAGAGAAAATTCCCAGGCCCGGGAAGTTGCGCTTCTGCTGATCGTAGTTGAAGAAGAAGAACGCTTTGTCCTTAACGATCGGGCCGCCAATGTTGCCACCGAATTGGTGACGAACGTCCTTCGGCTTAATGCCCACTCTCCCGATAGCGCCCGTAGTCGGGTCGAACGTGCTCAAAAATGCGAGCGGATTTCGAGCACCCCACTTGTTGTTACGTATATAGTAAAAAGCCTGTCCGTGAAACTCGTTCGTTCCACTCTTTGTGACGGTGTTAACGACACCGCCCGCCGCTCGACCGTACTCCGCGGAATAATTTGACGTGTTGACTTGAAACTCTCGGACCGCAGATTGACTGGTTGAATAACTGAGTCTTGTACGGCCACGCTCTTCAGCAAAGAACGCCTGGTTATTATCGCCACCGTCAACCGTGCTGTTGTTCAAGAGTCCTGAGACACCGCGGAAGCTAATCAAGCCGAAGTTTCCGTCGGGAACAGTGCCTGGAGCCAACAACGCGAAGTTTGACCAGCGTCGACCATTGATCGGCAGCTCGTTAATCGAGGTTTGATTGACGTTGGTTGTGAAGTCTTGCTGCGAAGTGTTGATAACGGGTGCCTCACTCGTGACTTCCACTGTGCCTGACACAGCGCCAATCGCAAG
>Ga0114129_10011790_pt1 | contig 12438 bp, 9 predicted proteins | sample RhiMetdeltSRZDD1_FD_80071 | JGI IMG/M metagenome (GOLD analysis project Ga0114129, IMG submission 80071) | Populus rhizosphere microbial communities from Tennessee, USA - Rhizosphere MetaG P. deltoides SRZDD1 (version 2) (version 2) | ecosystem: Host-associated > Plants > Roots > Rhizosphere >...
GCCGGCACGAGCCGACGGCGTAGATGTTGGCGCGGCTGTCGACGCGCAGCTTGCGCACGCCGCTCATGTGCCACAGATTCACGAGTCGGATGGATTGAGGGAAACCTGCCGTATCCGAGAAGGTCTGAACGTAGGTCTCGTTCGAGAGCCCTGTCCGTCCGACGAACACTTCACCGTTCGGCGCGACGGCCATCGCGTCGCAGCTCGCCGGACCGAGAGGGTAGCTGTAGGAGTTCAACCAGGCGCCCGGCCCGCTGGGTGCGAGCTTGGAGAGCACACAACCGCTTCCGTCGTAACTCAGGATGTACACCGCGCCGGCCGCGTTCGATTCGATCGCGATGACCGCATCGTTCTGGTCGGATCCCAGATAGGTGGCGAAGGCTGTCGACGAGGGAGGCGGCGCCTGTGCATTCACGTGCAGCGAGACCGAACACGCTGCGATTAGAGCAATCCCGATTTGCCGCAGGTATGGAGCTGAGCCTGGTTTCGCGATCACGGTTCTGCCTCGTTGGAAGTCGCCTGGGGGTCGATCGCGACTCCGGCTGTGTTCTTGAATACGCACGGCGGGGCGGATTGGAATAACCGGGGACAACCTGATCCGGCCGTTGACCGTCGACGGAGCCGACGCATATGGTGGGCACGGCGAAAAAAGTCTTCCAACCCGGCGCCTAGTCCGTATTCACATGGGAAGCTTCGAGGACCTCTATCGCCGGCACGTCCAGTCCGTGTTTCGATTTGCGATGAGCGTCACGGGCAACCGGGAAGAGGCCGAAGACCTGACATCGGAGGCGTTTCTTGCGCTGCACCGGAACCTCGGCTCGATCGACCAGTCGTTGCTCCCGGGCTGGCTCCTCACCGTCGTGCGCAACCGCGCGCGCGACGCGTGGCGGCGGCGAGCGGTCGAAGAGCGTCATCGCGAGGAGTTACGGAACGTTCCGTCCGCAACGCCGCCGCCCCCGTTGGAGGAATGGATTCTCGATGCCGCCGACCTCAAGCCGATTCACCGCGTGTGCGTGATGCTGCGATACGTGCAGGGCATGACGCGGGCGGAGATCGCCGCGAAGACCGGATTGAGCGAGATGCAGGTCAAGGGTCACCTTCAATATGCGCTCACGCTGCTGCGCAAGACATACGGAGTGTCGAAGTGACCATCAAATCGCCGCGCGACGGCTGGGACGCTGACGAGCAGGAGGCGCTGCAGGCACTTCGGCCGGATCTCGAGGCGCTCAGGAAGCGACGCGAGAACGATCCACCGATCGAGCTGCTGCGCGCCGCACACCATGACGCCCTGCCGCCGGATTTGCAGGCCGAGGCGGGCGACTATCTCTCGAAAGACGCATGGAGCCGCGCGCTCGTCGAGGGACTCGACGAGGCGGAGATGTCGCTGCGCCCTGAGGAGCAGGATCGTCTGCTGGCGCGCATTCAGGAAACGGCGAAGTCATCGGAGGCGCGAGAGGCGGCGTGGCGGTGGCTGCGGCCTGCCCTCGCGGCAGCCGCGTTCGCCGTGGTGCTCGTCGCGGCGTGGACATCGCGCGAGATTCTCCGGACACCGCCAGCGCCGTCGCCGGCCGAAATTCGTCAGGCACCGGCTGCGCCTGCGGTTCGACGAGAGGCCCAGCTGCCGCTCGACAAGCCCGAGATGATCCTGAGCGCGGCCGCGCTGACGTGGCGCGGCGCAAACTCGGAGAACCCGCTGCTCACGGACTTGAAGCCGGCCGTGGATGCCTTTCGGCAGGGCGACTACGCGCGCGCCGATGGTGAATTCGCCGCGCTCGAGCCGCGGTACCCGGCCGCCGTCGAAGTGTTCTACTACGGCGGCGTCTCGCGTCTGTTCCTCAACGACGCCGGACGCGCGATCGTCGCGCTGGAAAAAGCTGCAGCGCTTGCCGACGCGACGTTCGCTCCCCGGATCGAGTGGTATCGGGCAATCGCCGAGCAGCGGGCGGGTCGCACGTCCGAGTCGCGCGCGCGGCTCGACGCGTTGTGCCGCGGCAACAGCGATCGCGCGTCACGTGCGTGCGAGGCGCTGAAACAGATCGATGCGAGATAGGGCCTGCCCTGAGCCGCGTCGAAGGGTCCCCGCGGGCAGAATCAGCTGGCAGCTCGCGGCAGGCGTCACGGCCTTCGCGCTGGTTACCGCTACGCCGGCCGCGCAGCAGTCGCTCGAGCAAACGCAGGCGGAGTCGCTGTGCGCGGCCGGTGAAGCCGAGTACGAACGGGCACAGTACGCGGCGGCGCGCGAACGCGGATTGAGGTGCGCCGAGATTTACGATCGCCTGGCCAGTCAGAGCGGCATCGGCCGCGCGAATCACCTGCTCAGCATGATCGCCAGTCTGTCCGGCGATTTTGCCGAAGCGGAAGCTCGCGCCAGACGCGCCGTTTCGGCGTACGAGGCTGCCAACGATACCCGGGGGCGCGCGGTCGCGACGCTCGAGCTCGTTCGCGTCGCGAAGCTCGATCGTGGTGAAGACCTGCGGCTGCTGGAGCGCGTGATCGCCGACGCGCGCACCGCCGGAGACCGACTCGTCGAAGCACGGGCGCTCCACTCGCAGGGCGATCATCTGTTCACCGCCGCCGCATACGAAGACGCGCTCGAGTCCTTGAACCAGGCCTCGGCGATCTTCGAGGATGTCGGCGATCGCCGGGCGCTGGGGCGTGTGTACAACAGCGTCGGTCGCCTCTATCGTGCGCACGGCCGTTCGGACGAAGCGCTGAAGTTCCAGCAGAAGGCGCTCGCGATCCATGAGGCTGTGAACTCGCCCTTCGAGCTCATGCAGAGCCTGAATGCCGTCGCGGTCACCTATCAGTCGCTCGGCGACTCGCGCAGCGCCCGCCGGTATTTCGAGCGCGCGCTCGCCATCGCCGAACGCGCGAGCTCGCCGCGCATTCAGGATTTTCTTCGCGCCAACCTGGCTGGCATGATGGTGGACCAGGGCGCCCATGCCGAGGCCGCTCGGGTTCTCGAAGGTGTTCTGGCGCGCGGATTCGACGCCTTCCCCGGGATGCGCATGCGCGAGCTGTCCCGCGTGTACGTGAAGCTCGGCCGCCGCGACGAGGCGATGACGCTGGCCGAACGAGCCGTCGACCTCTGCACAGGCCGCGATCTGGATTGTCTGTATTCGCTGGACCAGCGAGCCGCCGTGCACGCGGCGTCCGGCCGCACCAGTGCGGCGCTCGACGACATCGACGCGGCGCTCGACACGATCGAGGACATCCGCGCGAAGCTGGTGCCGGCCGACTTCTTCAAGCAGCAGTTCAACGTCGCGCGGGAAGCGATCTACAGCCGGGCCATCGCGCTCCAGCTCCGCGACGGCCGCGAGGCGGAGGCGCTCACCACCGCGGAGCTCGCGCGATCGCGCGCCTTCGTCGATCTGCTGGCCAGCAAGGACCTGCAGCCGCGCGAGAGCCTGCCGCTCGTGGTGCGCGGATCGACGGCCGACCTGCCAAGTCAGGTCGCGGCGCCGGCCGCGACGGCAGACGACCTGGTCGACACGGCGAAACGGCTGCACTCCACATTGCTCGTGTACTGGACCACCGACGATCGGTTGTTCATCTGGGTGATCGCGCCTGACGGCCGGATGCATTCCTCGCAGGTTGACGTGCGCGCATCGAGGCTCGCTGAATTGATTCGGGCCACGTCCCCGTTCACCGAAAACGGAACGCCCGACAGCGGACGTCCGGGCGGTCGCGCGCCGCGCACGCTCACGACGCGCGGGGCCGCATCGATCGCCTTGAATTCGAACGCGTCGAGCGCGTGGCGAGAGCTCTACGGCCTCATCGTCAAGCCCGTTCGCCGCGCGCTGCCGCGCCAGCCCGGCGCGCTCATCACGATCGTGCCGCACGGCCCGCTGTCGGCGCTGGCATTTGCCGCGCTGCAGAGCGACCGCGGCCGCTATCTGCTCGAAGACTACACGCTGCACTACGTCCCCGCCGGCGCGGTGCTGCAATTCACCGCGCCGCGCCGCCATCCCGACTCGCGGACCGGCAGCGTCCTCCTCGTGTCCGATCCGGTGCCGCCCGTGCTCTCGAAGCTCGAGTCGCCGCTGCCGCGGCTGGCTGGCGCGCGCGCCGAGGCCCGCGCGATCGCGCGTCTGATTCCTTCCGCGCGTGTGACCTCGCTCGAAGGCGAGTCCGCGACCAAGGAGACGATTCGCGCGGCGGCGCCAGGCAAGTCCGTCCTGCATTTCGCGACGCACGCGATCGTGCACGACGAGGATCCGTTCGGATCGTTTCTCGCGGTCACGCCCGCGATGGTCACGACGGCCACGACATTGACGACAGGGAGCGCCGCCTCCGACGGCCTGCTCACGGCGCGCGAAATCTACGGCCTGAGCCTCGATGCGGATCTCGTCGTCTTGAGCGCGTGCCGCTCCGCCGGGGGACGCGTCAGCGGCGACGGGATTGCGACGTTCGCGCGCGCGTTCATCTACGCCGGCACGCCGTCGCTCGTCGCGAGCCTGTGGGACGTGGCCGACCAGCCCGCGAACCGGTTGCTGCCCGACTTCTATCGCGCCTGGCTGGGCGGCGCGACCAAGGCGCGCGCGCTGCGGACTGCGCAGTTGCGGCTGCTCGGCGATCTCCGTGCGAACAAACTTCACGTCGACACACCGCTGGGCAAAATCCTGCTGCCGGAGCATCCCGTCTTCTGGGCCGGCTTCGCGCTGTTTGGCGAGCCCGACTGAGGCGCTGAAAGGACCGTATAGAATGACCCGCGCCAACGAGCACCCGTGGACGAATCCTTTCGAGCGATTCGATCTGGGGTTTCACGCCGGGAACGGTGCTCGCCGGCCGCTACCGCGTCATCGGTCTCCTCGGCCGCGGCGGCATGGGCGAGGTGTACCGCGCCGATGACCTCAAGCTTGGCACTCCTGTCGCGCTGAAGTTTCTGCCGCGCGGTCTTGCGGACGATCCCGTCAAACGCGAGCGCTTTTTCGCCGAGGTCCGCATCGCGCGACAGATCGCCCATCCCAACGTCTGCCGCGTCTTCGACATCGGCGAGACGAGCGGCGCCGGAGGGCAGCATTTTTTGACCAACGCGATCGTCAATGGCATCTTCGCCGTCCTCGTCGTGCGGGTCGGGCTTCTGGCGGCTGTCACGGCGTTTTATGTGTCGGGTTTGTTCGTATTCTTTCCGGTCACCGCCAACCTCCGGGCCTGGCATGCCGGAGCCGGTGTGACGGCGCTTCTCGTGCTCGCCTCGCTCGCGCTGTTCGGCTTCACCACCGCGCTTGCCGGCCGCCCCCCGCTCGGCAAGGCCGTGCTCGAAGAATGACGATCGCGTGCGATACTTCTCCCTTTGATGAACGCACTCGCGCACCTTGGTCTGCGGCTCGACATCTGGTCCATGAAGCTCTTCGTGTGGATGCTCGGGCGGAATGGCGAGCTGCTCGACTCGCACCTGTTTTTCTTCGATCGGTATTCGGAGCTCGCGGACCATCACCGGCGCAACGGTCGCGTGGCAAAGGCGGACGCGCTTCAGTCCATCGCGGAGGCGCACTTCCAGTTGGCGCCCGATGATGACGAAGACGAACCGCCGCCTGAAGCCGCGGCGATGGCGATGCCGGTGCCGCGACCGATGACGCGCACGAACGCGATCGGGATCACACTGGACGACAAGCCAGCGAACAGGCGAAAACCATTTGGAGGAATCGATGCGGAATCAATTCATTAGATCCGCCGCCGGCGGCGCGCTCGCGATCGCGTGCGCGGCAAGCGTCCCCCGCGCGCAGACGCCCGCGCCCGCCGCGCAGGCCGCGCCGGCGGCGCCGGCGAGCATTGTCGTGGCCTCGCCGACCTACACGTTCATTCCGATGGAAATCACGGTGAACCGCCCCGCGGCCGAAGTCTGGAAGCGCGTCGGCAAGTACTGCGACATCGGCGAATGGCTGCGGATCCCGTGCACGATCACGTCGGGCAAGGACGGTGAATTCGGCGCCGTGCGTTCGGTCGCGAACGAGGTGCTCGTCGGCAAGACAGAACTTTCGTACACGTACACGCAGCCGGTCAGAGAGGGACGCCCCTACAACCTCTATCACGGCACGCTCGAAGCGAGGCCGGTCACGGCGACCACCTCGAAGATCGTCTACACCCTCTTCTTCGACAATTCGATGCTGCCCGACGACGCCGCGCGCGAGCAGGACCGGGCGCGAAGGACCGCGCAGTTCAAGACCGCGCTCGAGAACATGAAGATCCTCGCCGAAGGCGGCACGCTGCCGCCGGCGCCCGCGCGCCGTGGCGGACCGCCCCCGGCCGGCGCGCCGCGGCGATAACGTCGCTGATCGAGCGGGGTGATCCCGCGGCTATTTCTGACGAAGCGAGACGAGACGGGCAGAACCATGCAGCGGTTCTGCCCCGCAACATCGCACGCCGGCAGTAGAATGGCCGCGTCAATCGAGGAAACCCATGGTCACCCTGCGTATCCCGCGGTCTTTCCGCGGGCCGGTCCGGTGTGTTCTCTCGGCGGCATTCCTTGTGACGGCCGGCGCCGTCGGCGCGCAAACGCAAACCAATCAGATCTCGTCGCGATTCTCGGCCGAGGCGATGACGGCCGCCGGAACACCGGTGTCGTATGTGAAGCCGACGGCGCTGGACGAGAACGGCAAGCCGCTGCCGGTGGAGTGCAATCCGAAATCGGGCGCAGTGTTTCCCCTGGGCACGACCGACGTGGCCTGCACCGCGCCAAACAATTTCTCGACCACGCTGACGGTCACGGTCGCGGACACGAGAGCGCCGTCGCTGCACGTTCCAGGTGCGGCGAGCCCCGCGCACGAATGGACATTCGATCTGCCGCGGCCCGCAGCGGCAGGCGTGATTGACGTCACCGCGAACGCCGCCTGGGACACCGGGTTCGGTCCCGCGCCGGTTCACGGCGCTATTCAGCCGGGCGCCGTTCGCCGCATCGTTCCGGTTTGCGCCGCGGGCGATCCGCAGGGCGGCAAAGGCGGGGTGGTGTCGTTCGACGGCTCGATTGAGTCGTACATCGACTTTGGCGTTGGCCTCGGCGCGCCTGGCGCGCGTGACTTCTCCTTCTCGCTCTGGCTGAGCGCGAAGTCGCAGGGCGAAGTCCGTCTGCTGACGACCCGCTCGGGGAACGCATCTGACTACTTCGAGCTCGCGCTCGCCGGCAGCGGCGCGGCGGTCTTCGAATTGAGCGACGGTGCCGGTCCCGCCGTGCGCATCGAAGGCGGCCAGGTTCCGCGCGACGGCACGTGGCATCACGTCGAGGCGCGACGGGCTGGAAAGAAGACGTCGCTGATTGTCGACGGCGTGGTGGTCGCCGAGACGGAGTCCGATCGCGTCCTGTCGTTGGATACCGCGAGCCGCTTGACTGCATCGTCAGCCGGCAGTCAATGGGCGGCGAAGCGCATCACGGCGGACTTCGACGTGATTGCGGATGACGATCCGCGCAAAGGCATCCCGAATCCATTTGCGGGCGACGGCACGTGCGGACAGACATCGGGACAAATCATCGCGGTGGCGACGGATCTCAACGGTGCCGTTGTCGACTTCGGACCGGATCTGTTCGCGATCGACCTCGTCGATCCGCTTCCGACGATTGAGTGCTCGGCCAAGGGCGCTGCCGTGATCTCGGGACATCGGTTCGACCTGGGTTCGACGCCGGTGACGTGCACCGCGATCGATCGGCACGGCAACCTTGCCACGCGCAGCTTCACCGTGACGGTGCTGCCATCGCCCTCGATCACGTGCGCCGAAGCGACGTGCGCAGTGCGGGCGGGACAGACGATGGGGCTCCACGGCGATTCGTCGGCCGCCGCGCTGCGTTACCACAGGTGGGAATGGACCGACGCGTCGAGCGCGACCGTCGCGATCAACCGCGATACCCACGCCACCGGTTACGCCTCTGACGTGATCTTTTCCGCGGAGCGATTCAGCGGCGCGGATACGAGGACGGTGACGCTGACCGCCTGCGACCGCGGGTTTGGACTGGGCACGTGCGGCGCCACGACGCGGGTCGTTGAAATCACGCCGGCGCCGGCGGTTTCCATCGTCTGTTCGCCGGCCGACTGCGCCGTGCGCGCGGGCGGAACGATGCGGTTGCAAGGTGATTCTTCGGCGGCCGCCTTCAGATATCACCGGTGGGAATGGATGAACGCGTCGGGCGCTGTCGTTGCCACGCTGATCGACACGCTCGGAGGGTTCACGTCGGATGTCCCCTTTTCGGCCGGCGGTTTCGACGGCGCAGCGACCACTCGAGTGACGGTGCGCTTCGAAGCGTGCAGCGGCGGCTTCGGCGCTGGCAGTTGCGCGTCGGATACGGAAATCATCACCGTGCAGCCGGCCGCTCCGCCGACGATTATCTGCACCGGCGGCGACTGCCGGGTGCAGGCAGGATTGACGCTCGGACTCACCGGAGAATCCGTCGCCGCCGGACTTCGGTATCACACGTGGCGGTGGCGCGACTCGGCTGGTGTGGAGGTCGTCTCACGAGTCGACGGCGGAGCGCCGCTCACGTCCAGCGTGCTGTTCAGGGCGGATGGGTTCAGCGGATCGGCTGAGAGGACAGTGACCCTCTCCGCGTGCGGTTCGGGGTTCGACTCGGGTACGTGCACGACGGCGACGCGTACGATCCAAATCACTGCAGCGCCACCGCCCGTCATCAGTTGTGCCGGCGGCAGCTGCACGGTTGGAGCCGGATCCACGATCGACTTGACGGGGGATTCGAGCGGCGCGGGCTTCCGCTATCACTCGTGGCGCTGGGTCAACGCGGCCGGCGTCACCGTCACCGTGAATCGCGACACTGCGGGAGCCTTCCTCTCCACCGTCACGTTTGACGCGACCGGTTTCGGCGCCGCGGACGTGACGCCTGTGGAGGTCGCGCTCTCGTCGTGCACCGGCGGCTTCAGAACGGGAAGCTGCGTGTCGGCCTCGATCACGCTCACGATCCTCAGCGCGCGGCAAATCATCTCCCGCTTGCTTGGCGATGTGGCCAAGGCCGGCTTTCAGCCGGGCAGCCGCCTGCTTCGCAACGTGATCAAGCAGCTCGACGCCGGCCGCATCGTTCCCGCGTGTGCCGAGCTGCACGCGTTCTCTATCCTGGTCCGCACGCAGGACGGCCGTCGCCTGACGCATGACGATGCGGCGAGGTTTCTGCGGGCCGCGGCCGACGCGCGTCGCGCGATCGGCTGCGCGCCGTAGTCACCGCTCCATACTGCTGAGTTGATCGACGGATCCGGCCGCAAACGTTGGTATACTGACCCTGCCTCCACCGAAAACCGACGAGCTTTCGCCGCTCCCCCGCAGCAATCGCTCATCAATGTCACTGCCTCTTCGGTATCAGCTCGGCGCCGTCCTCGTCGGACTCAATGTGGTCGGCACCGTTGTGGTCGCGTCGTTCGCCTATCGCACGTCACGGCAGAGTCTCGAGGATCAGGCGCGGAACGCCGTCGGCGGCGTGGCGCAGGCACGTGAGCAGGACGTCGTTCGCCTCCTCGAGCGGCGGCAGGAACGGCTCGATGCCTTCCTGGCCAGCCTTGAGTCGCTGTGCGGGGAACAAGGACCGCGCGGGGGCTTCGGCTTCGAACGCCAGTGCGTGCGGGTGGCGCTCGTCGGACTTCGCAACGCCGAACGGGCGACGGCCGCCGAGGTCCGATACGGAGCGAGACGATTGGCTGTGCGCGGCTCGTGGCGGACGCCCGTTCAAACGCCCGCCGCTGGTGCGCTGGCGTCGATGTCACCCGCCGACGGACACAGCGAGTACACCATGCGCGCGCAGCGCGGCCGCCTCAGTCTGCGTGCCCGGTTCCCGCTGGGCGATGTCGAACCGATCTTTCAGGATCGTTCGGGCCTGCGAGAAAACGGCGAAGTGATTCTCGTCGATGCGCGCGGCGTGTCTCTCACGCCGCTGCGGTCTCGGACGGGACCGGCGCCGAACGACCTGCGGGCGATGGAGCCAATCCCGCGGTGCCTCGCGGGCGAAGGCGGCGAGATCGTCACGCGTGATTATCGGGACACGATGGTGATCAGCGGGTTTCGGCCCGCGCCCGCGATCGGCGGCGGCTGCATCGTGGCCAATCTGCAGTACTCGGACGCGCTCGTCCCGATCCGCCGCCTGGGCAGAACGTTCGTGTACGCATCGGCCGGCTTCGTGCTGCTCGGCATCGCGCTGTCGTTCATGGTCGGTCACGCGATCGCCAAACCGATCGCCCGTCTTGCCGCGTCGGCGCGCGCGATGCAGGAAGGACGGTTCGATCAGCCGGTTCGCGGCGGGGGACCGACCGAGGTCCGTCAGCTCGGACGCGCGTTCTCGACGATGTCAAAGTCGATCGGCGATCTGGTGCGGCGCGAGCACGCGGCGCGTCTCGAAGCCGAAGCGGGCAGCCGCCTCAAGGACGATTTTCTCGCAACGCTCTCGCACGAGCTGAGAACGCCGCTCACCGCGATCCTCGGATGGGCCTCGATCATCACCCGCGGACATGGGTCCGACACGCAGACCGCGCACGCGATGCGGGCCATCGAGCGCAACGCTCGCAGGCAGGCGCGCCTCGTCGAGGAGCTGCTCGACGTCTCGCGTCTGGTCAGGGGTCAGATCCGGTTGAACCTCTCCGGTGTGTCGCTGAATGCGGTCATCGACGAGGCGATCGAGTCGATGCGTCCCGCGATCGAAGCCAAGAAGCTGCAGCTGGTCAAGCGGCTCGACGCGCCGCTGCGCAACGTCCGCGGCGACGCCGACCGGCTGCAGCAGATCGTCTGGAACCTGCTGTCGAATGCCGTGCGATTCACGCCGCAGGGCGGCCGGATTGAGATCGGCCTCCGCGAGGCCGACGAGCAGACCGAGATTCGCGTGAGCGATACCGGCATCGGCATTCACCCCGATTTCGTGCCGCACGTGTTCGAACGGTTTCGACAGGCCGACAGCAGCACGACACGAACCCACGGCGGTCTCGGTCTCGGTCTCGCCATCGTCCGCCATCTCGTGGAGCTGCACGGCGGCACCGTCGGCGCCGAAAGCGCGGGCGAAGGACACGGCGCGGCGTTCACGGTGCGTCTTCCGATTCGAGCGGACGTGCCTGCTCTCGCGCCGCGCGCCGACCCGACCGCCAGCCCTGATGCGCCGGCAACCCTTCGCGGTACCCGCGTGCTGGTCGTCGACGACGACCCGGACGCCAGGGAGGTGTTGCGCGTGATGCTCGAAAACGCGGGTGCGACCGTGGCGACGACGGCGTCGGCCGGCGAGACGCGCGCGATCATCGGTCGCGTCCGGCCGGACTTGTTGATCGCCGACATCGGGATGCCGGGCGAGGACGGATATTCGCTGATCAAATCGGTGCGCGCGCTGGAGTCCGACATGACCGGACACGTGCCGGCCATCGCGCTGACGGCCCACGCGCGGGCCGAAGACATCGACCGCGCGTTCGAGTCCGGCTTTCAGATTCACGTCGCGAAACCTGTCGACGCGTCGCAGCTGTTGTCGACGATCGCCACGCTCGTCCATCCATCCGCGTGAAGGGTGTCGGAACGCGCGGACATCTCTCTCCGTATGTAGAAGGAATCTGCACTAACGAGAGGGCGACGCCCGGAGTCCCGTGACGGTCGCACACGCATTGTCCCAGCACGCTCACGACTTCATTCATGCGATTCGTACGCTCGCAAAGGCGCGAGCGTTTACGGCCGTGTGCGTCACGTCGCTCGGCCTCGGCATGGGTACGGTCATCGCGATTCTCCTGCTGATGCGGGCCCTCGTCGGGACGCCGCCCGGTGTCAACGACGATGGCCTTGTGGAGGTCGTGATTCGGCCGATTGGCGCGCTGAGGGAGCAAGCCGGCTCCGCGATCGTCGATACGTGGTCGTATCCGGATTACCTCGATGTCCGCGATGCCGTCAGCGGCATGACGATGACCGGGTGGAGCTTCGGCGACGGCGTGTTGCGACTGGCCGATCAGGGCGGCGCGATCCCGCTGCCAACCATGTATGTCTCGAGCAATTACTTTTCGACGGTCGGCGTCACGTTGGCGCGTGGGCACGGATTCGCGTCGACCCACGACGCGTCGCTCGCCGAGCCGGAGGTTGTCGTCGGTTACCGGCTGTGGCAGACGCGCTTGGGGGCCGACCCCGGCATCATCGGTCGCACGATCACCGTCAATCAGGCCGCGCATGTGGTGGTCGGTGTGGCGCCGGATGGCTACCGCAGTCACCTGAGCCCCGAAACGAGCGGCAGCATTCAACTGTGGATGCCGCTCTCTCGCCACCCACGCCTCCCGACCGATCGCGGCCGCTTCAATCGAGATGCCGACTAGGTTCGCGTGATCGCGCGGTTGTCGCCCGTTCGACGGCGGTCACGACCGCGGGCGCGGTCAGCCAGCGACGGCGGCGGAACAGCACGAGCCGTCCCGATACCAGTCCGGCCGCGGTGAGCAGCACACTGCCGATGCCGAGGTCGGCCAACGCCGTCGCCCACCGCGGGCTGCCATCGATCCGCGA
>Ga0114129_10011791_pt1 | contig 12437 bp, 11 predicted proteins | sample RhiMetdeltSRZDD1_FD_80071 | JGI IMG/M metagenome (GOLD analysis project Ga0114129, IMG submission 80071) | Populus rhizosphere microbial communities from Tennessee, USA - Rhizosphere MetaG P. deltoides SRZDD1 (version 2) (version 2) | ecosystem: Host-associated > Plants > Roots > Rhizosphere >...
GCATTCAGGTGAGATACCTGAAGGCCGGCCGCGGCCCGAACTTGGTGCTGCTCCATACGCTGCGCACGCAGCTCGATATCTTCCAGAAGATCATTCCCAAGCTGGCAGAGCAATTCACTGTCTATGCCTGCGACTATCCGGGTCATGGCTGGTCCGATATACCGCATGCTGCGTACACACCGGAGGATTTCTACCAATGGACCGAGGCGTTCCTGGAGACAGTTGATATCGATAAGGCGAGCGTAGCGGGCGTTTCAATCGGCGGCACGATCGCGCTCGTTCTTGCCGCGCGCCAGAATCCGCGAGTCGCACGCGTGATTGCGATCAACCCATATGACTATCCGCCGGCTGGTGGCATTCGCAGCAGCTCACTGATGGCGCGGCTCATCCTGGGACCCGCCGGAGTACCGACACTGGGCGCAACTTTGATGCGGTTGCGGAACCCATTTGTCTCCGACGCGATTATGACCGGCGGCGTGTCCTCCGCCGACGCGATCTCGCCGGAGCTTAGAGCGGAGCTTTACAAAGTTGGCGAGCGCCGTGGCCACTACCAAGCATTTCTGAGTCTGCTCGCTCACGAGCGACGATGGTCCGAAGCGCGAAGCCTCTACGCGCAGATCAGAGTTCCGACGCTCCTCATATACGGCGAACAGGACTGGGCGCCGGTCGCGGAGCGCGAGCGAACCGGCGGGCTGATCACTGGCGTTGTGATGACGACCGTCGCAGGGGGCAGTCATTTCCTCTCACTGGACCGCCCCGCAGAGCTGATCGAACTCATCGTTGGATTCGTCGCACGCACGTCCGTCCCGGGCGGTGCACGACCCTGAGGGCAATTCTCGTGGCCAACCGGGGGTAGGAGGCGCACAACACAAATTGCGACATGGGCAGCCCTCGACGAAATCGCTGCAACCAGTCACTTTGAATCTTGCGTGTTTCGTGGGCGGGTGCCGATCGCTCCACTCATGGACTGCACTGACGCTCTTCAAAAATTGCTGAGTGATGAATGTGTTAGATCGACGTTGCTGCATTGCGCCCATGAGACTACACGGACAAAGGCGGATCCCGCTGACGAGTCAGCGGCTTACGTTCGTCGCGAATGGCGTGTACCAGCTTTGTCACAGCTGGGAAGGCGTCTGCAGCAAGCTCGTTGCGCATAGAGAGTCGACCTGAACTACGGCTTTGAACGGAGGAGACCGACGCTTACGTTGAGTTGCCTGCCCTTGGCACTTCTCAGCGTTCCTTGTGACCAAGCGCAACAGCGTGCAACGCTGAGCGACAACGTGCAACGCTGAGCGACAACGTGTGACAGCAAGCGGCCGCCATTTGTGCAGTGGCCTCCGAGAGGGGCGCGGGGAGTTGTAGCAGTGGGTTTCGGAGGTGCGTTCATGCACGCTTGCTCAACGTTTGCTCGGTCGCGCTGGACTTCACTCTTTGCTCTCGCGGTGCTCGCTCTGTGCATAGGTGCGTGCGGACGTGAGCCAAGTTCCACCGGGACATCCACGTCGACCGACACGAAGGACAGGTACGACGTCGCGAACATGAAACTGGGTGCACCGCCCGCCGTCGTGAGCTCAGAACGTCACACGGGCGCTTTCGCGGACGGGGCCGCTCTGTCGATGGAGCCCGCAGTCAAGCCGCTCGATCGGACGGACGTGAAGGAAGTTCGCCTCGACATCTCTCCGTCCACTACCGAATACCAGCGAATGAGGCTCGCGAGGGTAACGTCTCCAGCACATGCACGCACCAGGGCTGCCGGGTCTTCCAACTCGACCTCGCGCTGACGCGCCCACTTCTCCGCGGCGGCTCGCCGCGAGAAAGTCTTCGTTTCGCGGTGGACGAGATTCTTCTTGCTATGGGCGAATCGTCGCCATGTAGCCGATCGTCCCATCGGCACGCCGTCTTGGTAGGATGGTAGCCATAGCTGATCCCTGGTTGCTACATGGCGTTCATGTAGCAATTTTGGAGCAGCCGCAAGCCAAAAACACACCGGAAATTCGCAGAAATATCGCAGCAACGCGCAGCATGGAAAACGCTATAAAAATAGGCATTTCAGAGCTGAAACCAGCCGTTTCGCTGGATCGGCGCGTCTCTGTCGCACCCATGATGGATTACACGGACGCTCGCCGCTTCAGCTGACTCGTCAACGACTTGCGCTGGGCCGAAAGCGCGTGTACCAGTTTTGTCACAGCTACAGCAGCGCGCCTTCTGGGCCGGCGATTGAATGCCAGGCGAAGCAGGCCTCGTTTGACCGGACCTCAAGAGCACGCCATTTGGTTCGGTCTAGCGCGCCACCTACTACGCGTTCCAACACCAAGCAACTGCTTGCGATCAACGGCGAGCGCAGCAATGTGCAATCGTGCCGCGACAAACGTGTGTGAGGGACCTACCTGCAAATTGGAGGTTCAAATCGCTGAGGGGAGTTGTCGCTTTCCCTGCGATGTCCTTGGACTTTCGTGTGAGATAGGTGCGACAACGTGCGACGCCATGCGACAGGCCGGTGACACCTCCCCGAAGAGGGAGCGACGCTCACCGAAACCCATATCCTCGACTTGATCGGCCTCGTGCTCGGCTCGCAAACAGAACAAAAGCCGGTCAGCGGCACCTTGGCTCGCTGGGCCCCGCCAGATATCTGCATGACGTCCTTCAGGATTCCGGCCGCACAGTCAGCGAGACGCTGCTGAACTGCGGCTCGAGAAACGCCACAAGGACCTGGCGGACCCGCAACTTGCGCCCTATTCCAACCTCCGCCTGAGCATCGATCGATCTGACCCGTGCGTGCCGAGCAACGCGTGAAACTTACATAGGTTCGGGAAACTCCATCACGAAACGCGCCCCGCGGGCCGCATTCGCGTCGAGCGACAGACGTCCGCCTTGCCGCTCCATGATGCACTTCGCGATTGCGAGCCCCAAGCCTGCGCCGAAGCCCGAGGCATTGGGACCGCGGCGGAACCGCTCGAACAGGGACGCAGTGGCATGCGCAGCGATTCCGGGCCCATCATCGGCAATGATCACAGTGGCAGAATCAGCGGACAGCGTGATCGACGTGCCGGCGGGCGTATACTGAATCGCGTTCTCGATCAGGTTGCGAAAGACCAGGCGCGTCAGCGTTGCATTGCCGTGGGTAGGCACCGAAGCGTCGGGCATCGCGGCGGTAACGTAGTGCTCTGATTCGAGCGCAACAGGCGCCAGCTCCCGAGCCACTTCCAGCGCAACGGCGTGAGCGTCGAACGCGGCAAACTGGAACTGTTCCTGCGAATCGAGGCGCGAAAGGCAGAGCAGTTGCTCGACGAGCCGCGCGAGCTGTTCGATTTCGAACGCAACATCGCGCAGCTCCTGCGCCGAAAAGCGGGACTCGAGCCGTGCTCGCAACGTCGCAAGCGGGGTGCGCAGCTCATGCGCAGCGTTGGCGGTAAATTCCCTCTGCACGCGATAGTCCGCTTCGAGCCGATCGAGCGAGGCGTTGACTGCCTGAACCAGCGGAACAAGCTCCCGAGGAAGGTTTTTGGCATGCAACCGCTCGTCCAAACGATACAGCGACAACATCGAGGCCTGATGCGAGACGGCACGCAAGGAGCGAAGCGATGACAGCACCGTCACGACCACGACGCTGACCACGGCGATCAGCAGCAGGGCAATCGGCGGATACAGCTCGTCCAACGCGCCGAGCATGAGCTGGGCGACCAGACTCTCTGGATCTTCGAGATTCCGCACCACACGCAACCAGTATGGGCCGTGACGATCATCGAGTTCGAGCGCGGCAGCCATGATGCTGTTGCCCGACAACGCATCCGTTTCCCGCTGCATGACGATCTGCCCACCGCCTTGAGCGACCGGCAATGGCAGATCAGGCGCAGAGAAACCGCCCGACTCCAGCACCGTGCCATCTGCGCTCAGCAATTGATAACCGTTCAATGTATCCGGTTGGGCGTAGAACTCTTGCAGGGCCCGTGGCAACTCGAGACGCGGTGGGCCCGTCCCCGACACGATCGACCTACGCAGGTCCTGCACTTGGATGGCAATGCTCTGGCCTTCCAGACCCATCAGCCCTTCGCGAAATTCGAAGTACAACACCAGATAGCTGCCGGCCAGCGCCAGCACGACCACGATGGTCAGTCGAACGACGAGTGCTCGAAGTAGGGACGGTGCACGCATCGAGCCGCGATCAGGAGGCAAGATAGCCCAGACCGCGCAAAGTCCGGAGTGACACATCAGCGCCCGCGGCCGCGAGCTTCTTGCGCAACCTGTGCACTTGCGTCTCCACCGAATTCGCGCTGCGCTCCTGCTCGAAATCGTACAGGCATTCGGCAAGCCGCTCCTTCGAGATGACACGTCCCTGATTGCGCAGCAGCGCTTCGAGCACGATCAGCTCCGAGCGTGTCAGATTGACCTGCGTCTCGGCGACGGTGGCGATGCGTGCGGACGTATCGAGCTTCACGCTACCGAGCGTCAGCGTGCGACCCAATGCCGCGCCCGGACGACGCAACAGCGCGCGCAGCCGAGCGATGAGCTCCTGCATCGCGAAGGGTTTGACGAGATAGTCGTCCGCACCGCAATCCAGACCGCGCACGCGATCCTCGATCGTACCTAGCGCGGTGAGGATCAGCACGGGTGTCACGTTACCTCGGTCACGCATTTCCTTCAGCGCGTTGAGGCCGGTGCCGTCCGGGAGCATGAGATCGAGCACGGCGGCATCGTAGTCGGCCGCTCGCCAGACCCGCAGTCCCTCGGACGCCGAGGCCGCTGTATCGACCGCGAATCCTTGCGCACGCAAGCTCTCCGCGACGGCCTGACAGAGACGCTGGTTATCTTCGATGATGAGCAATCTCATTGGGCTACTTCAGTGATCGGCTCATTCGCCTCGCGTCCAGGAGTATTCGGCCCTGAGTCCGATGGTGGGCAGCGGCTCGTCGAGTCCTTCGCTGATGTTGACGCCGCGACGTTCGTCCCATCCAAAGCATCGCCGTTCTCGCGACCGTAGACGTTCAGGATGTCGAGATAAGCCAGGCGCCGACGATACCGAACGCATGCGGCTCAAGAGCGGGTGAACGTCGGCGCGAGTTTTGCACGCAGTTTTCTCACCAGGAGCGTTCAAAGATGAGGCCGATGATGGGAAATGCTTCCCCTTCCTCTGCGACATTTACGCCCCGCCGCGGGTCGAATTCCTGCGCACCACCGCTTGGGCCGGCATAGACGTTGATCACGTCCAGGAACGCGACAAGGTCCACCGGGCCGAGAGTACGCCGGTAGTCGACCCGGATATTGAGCGAGTGAAAGTCACCAAGCCGAAGCGCGTTCTGCTGCGTCAGTTCCTTCGAGTAGCGCAGCGGCTGTCCTGCTCCCAGCACGTCACTATTGATGATGAAGTCGTCCGTGGGTCGCCCGGTTGCCCATTTCCAGCGTGCACCGAACTTCCAGCGCTCGGTTATCTCCCAGCTGCCGCCGATGGAGAAAAAGTGCTCGCGGTTGAAATCGGCGTCATAGTCCCCGAAGCCGTCGTTGTCGTTGATCCGGGCGTCGTTATATGCGTAGACGACATTCCCGAACCAGCCATTTTCAAAGCGCCGTGACAGAACGACGTCTAGGCCGAGATTCGTGCCCTCTGCGTCGTTGGTGACGCGGCCACTGGTGCGTTCCGGCTCGACGACGAGATTATCCAGCCACTGATAGTACGGCTCGACGAGCAGCGACCAGTCCGGGCCGAAGGACCGCTCGAAGCCGACACTCACGTGCGTGATTCGCTCGTTTTCGATATCAAAGTTCTCCGGGCTCGCCGCGCGGACCAGAAAGCGCGGCGACTGATAGAACACGCCCGCAGTGGCCGACACTCGCATGCCCGACTCGAGGCGCCAGTTCGCAGCAAACCGCGGAGAGACGAGCGATTCGTCCGAAAAGCCATCGCGATCGTAACGAAGCCCTGCTCTCAGATCCCAGTGAGCGAACTCGAACACCTGCTCGCCGTAGGCGGCATAGCTGGTCTCCTTCGCCTCGTAAACCGAGTCGATGTCATCCGGTGTCAACGTGATGTATTGCTGGCCAGGTGGGCGCGGGTCGGTCGTACGATAGACGAACCGGTCCCAGTCCTCCCTGAGGAAAGTCGAATAATCAACGTCGGTCTGCCACACGCGCAGCCCGGCCGATCCCTGGCCGAAGCGGTTGCGAGTCACGTAATCGCTGTGCCAGCCGATCTCGGTTTCCTTCTCGGTAACGGTCATCAAGCGTTCGCGTACCGGGACGTCCGGGGCCGGGGTACCCTCCGGCACGAGGTCCGGATAAGCCTCACCTTCCGATGTGATCTTGTCGTTCGCGCGGAAATAGAGTCGATTCGTCCATTCACTGGTCTCCCCGATCAGACGGCGCCAGGTCAGCCCCGTCAGGTACAAGTCCTGCTCGGTGTCGATCAGCGCCACGTCCTCAAAGTTCGGGGACTCGAGGACGTTGTCGATATCGCGCGTGTATTCCTCCGGCGCGTAGATGCCGAGGAATTCAATCGTGTCGCCAGAATCCAGCGAAGTCACCGTCTTGAGGACGATATCGGTCAGTTCCGGCTGGCCAATGTCCAACTCCTCGATCATTTCGAAGACCTGGCCGAAATCGAATTGGCGCGCCGTGAGAAAAACGGTCGTATCATCATGGATGCCGCTTGGCCCCTCGTAGAGAAGCTCGAGCCCCGCGATGTCCACCCGCAGACTGGCGCTGGGCGTCGGGCTGCCGCCAGCGACGTCGAGCTTCAGCAGGGAGCCCGAGCGCCCTCCGTACGCGGCGCTCCAGCCGCCGGGTGAGAATTCCGCACTCGCGATGGAATTCGGCGCGAAGATCGAGTAGCGACCACCGCCACCGATGTCCTCCTCCTCGCCGAGTGTCTGGTCGAAGTGAATCACACGGTCAAAGGGCAAATCGTCAATCAGAATCAGGTTGTCTCGGGGTCCACGGCCGCGCACTGAGAAGCTGGCGAACTCGCCTTCGGATATCAGCCCCGGCAGGCCGTCAAGCGCTCGCAGGACGTCACTACCTGTGCCAGGGGCACTGCGCAGTTCCTCTCGGTTCAGCGAGGAGTTGCTCACCGCCCCATGAGGATCGGCAATCAGCGCGCGGGCTAGAACTACGACTTCCTCGAGCGGCTCCGTGCGGGCGAGCATCTCGAGGTTTAGCGCAGTCACCTTGCGGCCGACTACACGTACGCTGGGTTCCCTGGCTGCAACCAGGCCAGGGCCATCTGCCGTGACCGCATAGAGCCCCGTGTCAAGGTTACTCAATTCGACAGCTCCGTTGGCCCCCGTGCGACCGGTAATGACGTTACCGTCGCGGTCGGTCACGGTCACAGTCACGCCCTCGAGAGGTCGCTGTGTCTCCATACTGACTACTGCAATGCGCATCCCACCATCTGCGCCTTGCGCCATCGCAGCAGATGAGGCGCAGATGACCAGCACCCCTGCGAAAAGCCGGGTGATCCGTTTCATGACGATCTGCTCCTTGAGCTGGGCGCGGTTGCCATGAAGGCCCAGCGCGCATGAATTCTGGGCCCATTAGGGTGAAGGCCGCGTGAAGTCAGGTTACCTGCGCCAGCTGTATCGCTCCCGCGCACCAGCGCGAATTCGATGGCAGCCGCTCTGCGAAGCACGACCCGTACATCCGCCTGCACGGCTTTCAGATAGCCCTGCTCTTCCACCTCGACCGAATACACACCTTCCGGCACGTGATCGAACGAAAACTCTCCGACGGTATCGGCTTCACCCGTGCCGTGAACGCGCTGATTGCACATGAGGTGTACAGTCGCCGTCGGTACTGCCCGTCCAGTCACCGAATCCACGATGCGTCCGCGAACGGCGCCCGCCGCCCCCTGTTGCGCCTGGGCATGCGCCGGAAGCGAGACAGATACATATATGAGAGCGGCAAGCGGCAAGAATCGATGCAGCATGGCTTGTTCCTCGAACGGTTGATCGTCATCGCAAGTCAAGCTAGCAATCTAGTCTGTCGCGAAACTTGCAGCGTATGCAGGAGTCGCGCGGAGCTATCGACTAGCGGCGCCAGCTTCACGAAAGGTGCGAGCTCAATGTTTGTCCTGCGCAGATCACGGAAGATGCGCTGCATCTGAAGTAGCCGTTGGCGTCACGGAAGGCGCCAAAGTAGATGACCTCATCTGCGGTATTTCAACCCTCAAGAGAAACGCAATCCAAGTGGACCGCCGTTCCGAGCCCATGCTGAAGAAATACTCTCGACGCCGCTTTGATCCGCGCCACTGGGTCTTGCTGGAATCGACGGGAGTTCGCCCACGATCGAAAGCATGTACAGAGACGTTTAAGTGCGCGAGGCAACGACGGCTTGCCCGCTACATTTCCAGGACTCCCCATGCAACGCGTAGACCTGCTCGGTCCATGTAGTTTCACGAGACTCGGGCTGTGGGCGTCCTGCGGCCATTCTCTCGCCTGGCGCGTGGACTTTGGTTCGTTCCGCTCGCGTGTGTGCTGGCGGGCGTCGCGCTATCGCTCGGCACGATCGCGATCGATAGGGCGTTCGACTACGAGCTCGTCCCGCACTGGATCAGCGGTGGCCCGGACGCCGCTATGGAGATCCTGGGCACCGTGGCCGCATCGATGGTCAGCCTGGCAGCGCTGGTACTCACGATCACAATGGTCGTCGTGCAGGCATCAACGTCGGAGCGCCGGCCTGGCGCCCCGATTTGTCAGTCGTGTTGTGTCGTTATCGCGGGCGCCGAGTTGAACTCGCCGGATTTGCGCCGTCACGGTTTGGCACTACCGGTGCGCGCGAAACATCAGATTCGTCAGCGCTCTGATCGACGACGTCACTGGATCCTCGGGTGACTTCGCCATCAAAGTCGGCCCTAACGACTCTTTCCGACGCGCGCGACTCCTTGGGGACACTGGCTTCGCTCGTAGAGCTCACGTCCGTCGCGCCCGCTTCCTCGAGCACTTCTTTGGCACGCGAACGTTCATCGCCATTCTCCGCGTGCACCGAGATCAGAATGTTGCCTGCGCGAACCTTCCCTTCGTACTGCTTGGCCTCCAGTTCGGGAATGCCAAGCCCAACCAGGGCTCCGATGAGGCCACCCGTTGCGCCTCCAACGGCTGCACCGCTGAGCGCGCCCATAATCGGGCCGGCCGCTATGAAAGGTCCTACTCCGGGAATAGCTAGAGCGCCAATGCCCGCGAGCAAACCCAGGGTTCCACCGACGCCCATGCCTGCGAGTCCGCCGGTCGTCGCGCCCTCCGGGGCTTTGGTGTTCTTTTCATGGGCAAAGTCTCGCGTGCCTTCTTTGTCCGGAAATAGAACCGAGATATCAGAGCTCGAGAAACCAGAGGCCTGAAGTTTCGTGACAATTGATTCGGCCTGCTCAGTGGTGTTGGCAATGCCGTAGACTGCGTTTTTCATGATGATTCCTAAGTGAATAAAAGATTCCGGCTGAGCTTTAAGCTCAGCGCTTTAAGCTCAACGAGATTCAGGCTGAGCTTTAAGCTCAACGAGCAATCGAGAGTTCGTTGCGCACCTGCTTGCCGGGCGCTGCTTTCACAGCCAACGACTCGACGCGCTTCTTCTCGTCGGCGCTTTCCACGGGGCCGCGCAGTGTCACGGCATTTCCATTCGTAACTATCTTGATGTTGTGCGCTGAAGTTGAAAGCGATGAGTCTTCCAGCACGGCTCTGCGAATGCCTGCGGTAACCTCGATCGCGTCTTGATCGTTCGATTGATCGAGCGGCGTCTTCGCGTCCTTATTCCGGTCTGCCGCATTCGCCTTGGTGTTGTCGGCTGCTTCGTGCTGGGTGGCCGAGTCGACCGTCTGTGCATTCACCGCCGCGACTGTGAGAAGGCCGGCAAGTAGAGTGATCGCAAATGAAAAGGGTGTGGACATAAAGCAGGTCTCCCGGATGGCTGAGATCGAGATGACCGCATGATGACCCCCGTGTGCCGGACTAACGATCAGTGGACAGCGAAGTTCCGGCTTACCTCAGATCCTACGAAGTCCGCATCGCAACCGTACGTGATCTTCGCGGAGAGAGTGGAACTGTGGGCGGAATGCCTTCACTTTCGTCGCTTGTCGGGGGTATCGAAGCTGTAGCTTAGAGGCTGAAAATCAGAGCGAGAGGTCGTCATCCCGCACCTGTCTATTCGCGCTCGCGCATCTTCATTTCGTTGTCCTCACAACACGCATTGGGGTATGTCTGCCGTTGAACTGTGTACGGCAACGCCTCGCGCGCAGCAGCCTCCGATTCGGTCTTAACTATTCGCACAGCTGCGCAACCGATACGCGCTACCGAACGTTGATGAACACGCGCACCCGGATCAGTTCGCGATTCCGATGCCGCTTCTTTTCTCACACACATACGCCAGCACACACCAGCTTTTGACGTCGCTCGCGTCGGCGCCGGAAGGCGGCTTCCGCATCGACTCAACGCACATTCAGGAGAAGTTAATGGGCACTCAGACACCAAGTGAGGTGTTGGATGCGACTACGCGATCCGGCGCCTCGTGGTCTCGTCTGTCGTCGGAACCCTCGTGAGAGAAGGGAAATGCGGCATGGAAGAGGACGTGAGTACAACGTCGGCGTCGGTTCACGTCATCGACGATGATGACAGTTTTCGTCGCAGCATCACACGCATGCTCGAGGCAGCCGGCTTCCTCGCTGCGGGTTACAGCTGCGCCGGGGACTTCATGCTCCGATACCCGCGCGGCGGCAACGCCTGCATCCTGCTCGACATCACCATGCCCGGGCCGAACGGCATCGATCTGTTGAAAGCGGTGGTGACGCGGGACTGGGCGCCTCCGGTGATCTTCGTCACCGGTCGCGACGACGTCATCACGGCCGTCGATGTGATGAAATGGGGCGCCTTCAGCTACCTGCTGAAGCCAATCGCTGCCGAGGTGCTGCTGCAGACAGTCCGCGATGCATTGCTCCTCGACAAGCAGCGCCGCGCGATGCGGCTCGACCTTGACGGGCTGCGGGAGCGCTTCGAGACACTGACCTCTGATGAGCGGAGGATCTTCTGTGGCGTCCTGAGCCACCGATTGAACAAGCAACTCGCGGCCGATCTTGGCGTCTGCGAGCGAACGATCAAGGCGCTACGTGCGCGGATGCTCTACAAGCTGCAGATCCGGACGCTGCCGGAACTGGTCCGCGCGGCCAAGATGCTGCAGCCTACGGAACGCGGCACAGCCGTCGAGCCTGCCGCCTGGCCGTGGTTCGACAGTCGCGCCGGCGTGCTTCAATCAGACTGAACTTCGCTCTCGGGCGGACGGCGTCATTCCCACGACAGTGTGTAAACGCACCGTGCGACACCCCGGTTCTGTCGTGCGTCAGCGACTTCCCTTTAATAGTCCGCTTTCTTTGGAGATGAATATGCATGTCTCGTTTCGACATATGGCATCCATATTCCTGCTGGCTGGCCTCGTGGCGGGCTGTGCCAATCTCGGAGCGGGGTCCAAGGAGCCGGGCGTCAAAGCCGACGCCGACCATGCGAAGGCACCTCAATTGAGTAAACAGCGGCTGATGCTGAGCGAGGGCTATAGCATGCTGTACACGGATGCCAGTCATCTCGATCTCGCTGAGTTGCTGCACTATGTGAAATCGAATCGGAAGCCGTCGACAAGATCGTCACTGCCGTTGCTGACGTTGGCGGGCAACTGAAAAAAGATCTGGAGAAAATCGCCAAGGACTATCCCGGCGTACGAATCGATCTCGACCCGTTGCCGGAAATGGAGAAACGCAAGCGCTCCGCTATCGCCAAGGACCGCGCGCGCTACTTCGCACCAGTGATCGGCCATGGCGGCCGCGAGTACGAGCGCACGGTGCTTATCGGATACCTGAATGGCATCAACCACGAGCGCCACTTGTGTCAGGTGATGGCCGAAGCCGAGCCCGAGGCCAGCCTGAAGAAATTCCTGCTCGATGCCGAGAAGCGCTATGACGACTTATACGACCGCGTCACGGCGTTGCTGGATAAGGAGTACTTCAAGGATCCCGACGGCAAGACGAAAGACTAGACAATTTCAATCTTCGGACGCGTCGATGAGCACGGCGTGTTCCTACTGTCAGGTGACGCTAGTCGGTTTGGAGAACGGCAAGCGTTTCAAGACCATCATGGATTCGACCCCGATTTTCTATGCCTTGGATGTCCGCTTCTTGCCGATGCCGGCCGCCTATCTAACCTCCCGACTCGAAGCACCATCCGCGACCTCAGCAATCGCGACGGTTGGTACGCGCTCTTCGCGTACCAACTTTGTACCAGCCATAACCAGAAAGTCCTCCAATCGGTGACGTTGGATCGCTGCGCAGGCGACGAAGTCGCTGTAAATACAGGGGAATTCAGTTGGCGGCAGTGACGGTCCGTGTAGTCTAGACACTGCCGACACACCTCGAAAATAATAGTCAGATGAATAACTTAGATCGCCGCGTCAGCGTGGCGCCCATGATGGACTGGAGCGAC
>Ga0114129_10011795_pt1 | contig 12433 bp, 13 predicted proteins | sample RhiMetdeltSRZDD1_FD_80071 | JGI IMG/M metagenome (GOLD analysis project Ga0114129, IMG submission 80071) | Populus rhizosphere microbial communities from Tennessee, USA - Rhizosphere MetaG P. deltoides SRZDD1 (version 2) (version 2) | ecosystem: Host-associated > Plants > Roots > Rhizosphere >...
CCTGACCAGATCGCGAAGGCGTTGCATGAGGCGATTCAGGAACGCTTGCAGAAGGCCGGCGTTGAAGTCATCGAGGCGCGCATCAGCCACCTCGCCTACGCGCCGGAGATCGCCTCAGCGATGTTGCGGCGGCAACAGGCCAACGCGATCATCGCAGCGCGCCAGCGTATCGTGGAAGGCGCCGTGTACATGGTCGAGAACGCACTGCAGATGCTCGCCGAGCGTGCTGTGGTATCGCTCGACGAGGAGCGCAAGGCCGCGATGGTGAGCAACCTTCTGGTCGTGCTCTGCTCCGACAAGGACGCACAGCCGATCGTGAACACGGGCACGATCTATCAGTAGTTCATGGCGGAACGCAAAGCCTTTCTCGTCCGGCTCGACCCAGCGCTGCTGGCGGCACTGCAGCGCTGGGCGAACGACGAGCTGCGCTCCTTGAATGGTCAGATCGAATACGTGTTGCGCGACGCGTTGCGCAAAGCCGGCCGCCTAACGGGCGACAACAGCTAAAGGCAAAAGCCTCTCACCGCGGACTAACGCGGACGTACGCGGACAACAACGTATCTTGTCATAGCAAAGCATGTATATCCGTGATCCGTGTTAATCTGCGTTCATCCGTGGTAGAAGCTCTTGATCTTTCAGTCGGCGATGGGCGCTACGTGCATTAGACCTGCGAGCCTCGCACCGATCTGCACCGGCGCTGCATCTGGCGCGACGCGCAAGGAAATGGGCCCGTCGAATGGCGCACGCTCGACGATCTCAACCTGCGCACCAGGACGCAGCCCGAGCTTCGCGACGTATCTCAGTAGATCCGCGTCCTCGTCTGCCACGCTCACCACCCGACAACGCTGACCGGGCCTGAGATCGAGCAGCGTGCGCAGCGGCGTTTCGTCGACATCTCCCTCACGAGTCGGGATCGGCGCTCCGTGCGGATCGATGTGCGGCTCGCCGATCGCGCGCGCCATGCGGTCCACTAGTTCGTCGCTCGCAGCGTGCTCTAGCCGCTCGGCCTCCTCGTGGACGCTATCCCAGGGATAGCCTAACGCGCGCGCCAGGTACGCTTCGATCACGCGATGGCGACGGATCGTGCGCAACGCCGCCTTGCGACCTGCGGCCGTGAGCCGCGTTCCCTTATAACGTTCGTGTTTGATGAGACCCTGGTCCGCCAAGCGGCGGATCATCCCGCTCACGCTCGCCGCCGCAATACCGAGTCGAGCCGCGATGTCGTTTGTCGCGGCGGCTTCCCCGCCACGCTCGATGTCGTAAATCGCCTTGAGATAATCCTCGGCCGGCGCGGTGATCGAGTCGCTCATGCCGTCACCGGTCGCCGCAGCAAAAGCACCGGCACCGTTGTCGCGTGCCTAACAGCGTTCGCCACGCTGCCGTATACCACGTCCGCGATGAACTTGTGCCCATGCGTCGCCATCGCGATCAGGTCGCACTTCTCGCGCTCGGCCGCAGCGGTGATCTCACGCGCAGGATCACCTACCGCGAGCAGCGCCTCGACCTTGAGACCTGCACGTTCGAGCTCGCTCGCTGTGCGCTCGAGGTATGCGCGATCTTCGCGCATCTCTTCCGATTCGCGCAGGTCGAGGTGGCGGATGTTTCGCGCCGCCCACCCGTCGGCAACGTGTATCAATACGACAGACGCGCCACAGAATCGCGCCAGTTGTTTGACGTGATCGAGGATATGCGCGTCCGTCGGCGAGTTCTCGACGGGCACCATGATGTGTTTGTACATCAGCGGACCCACGCCCCGATGATCTGCACGAGAAGCCACGCGTTCAGAGCGGCGATTACAATCGCGACGATGTAAGCCAGCAGCTTGAGCCACCGCGGATTCACGAACTGGCCCATCTTAACCTTGTCGGACGTGAACATCACGAGTGGAAAGACGGCAAATGAGAGCTGCATGCTGAGGATCACTTGGCTCAGCACAAGCAGCTGCGCCGTTCCGCTAGCGCCCCAGACGATCGCCGTGATGGCCGCAGGCACGATCGCGATCGCGCGCGTGATCAGGCGGCGCAGCCATGGGCGCAAACGAATATTGAGGAATCCTTCCATGACGATCTGACCGGCGAGCGTTCCTGTCAGCGTGGAGTTCTGCCCCGACGCGAGCAGCGCCAACGCAAAGACGCTCGACGCCCCGGCGACGCCTAACAAGGGCGTCAGCAGTCTGTACGCGTCCTGAATCTCTGCGACGCCCGTTTGTCCCGCGCGATTGAACGTCGCCGCCGCGACAATGAGAATCGACGCGTTGATGAACAGGGCGAACGAGAGAGCGATCGTCGAATCGATGAACGCGTAGCGCACGGCTTCGCGTTTACCCGAAGGGCTCTCCTCGTAATTGCGCGTCTGCACAATGGACGAGTGCAAATACAGGTTGTGCGGCATCACCGTGGCGCCGAGTATGCCGATCGCGATGTACAGCATCTGGGGATTGCGAAGGATTTCAGGGTTCGGAAGGAACCCGCGCGCGACGCCACCCAAGTCAGGCTTCGCGATCCACAACTCGAAGAAGAAGCACATCCCCACGGTTGCGATGAGTGCAATCACCAAGGCTTCGAGCAGGCGAAAGCCTTTGTTCTGCAGGTAGAGCACGATCAGCACGTCGAGCGCGGTGATGAGCACACCCCACTCGAGCGGAATGTTGAACAACAAGTTCAGCGCGATCGCGGTGCCGATCACTTCTGCGAGATCGCAGGCGGCAATCGCGATTTCGCAGAGGACCCACAATCCGATGGCGACGGGGCGCGAATAGTGGTCGCGACAGGCTTGAGCGAGATCGCGACCGGTGACGATGCCAAGCTTTGACGCCAGTCCTTGGAGCAGCACCGCCATCAGGTTTGAGAGCAGGATGACAGTGAGCAGCGTGTATCCGAACGCCGAGCCGCCGGCTAAGTCGGTTGCCCAATTACCAGGATCCATGTAGCCGACGGCCACGAGGTATCCGGGCCCTGCGAACGCGAGGATCTTCCGCCACCAGACCAGGTTGCTGACTGGGATCGTGCGATAGACCTCGGCGAGGCTCGGCGTGACGCGCGCGCGGCGCCAGCCGGCGCCCGGCTGAACAGTCGTCGCTTCAGCGACAGCCGAGTCTGGCTGCGGGTCGTCGGGCGTCGGAAACGGGGCGGCAGCTGTCGAGGTGGTCACGCGGATATGGCTGTGGCCGAAAGGATTTTAGGAGATCCTAAAATATTCTTGAGGCTAGACTCGGTCAACCATGTGCGCGCAAACTGATTTGCTTTGACAAACCAAATGAATTTTTGTAGGTTGGGCGCGTGCGAGGAGACGTCCAGGCCCTACTGCGCGACTACCCGCGGATTTTCTTCGCGTGTCATCGGCGGCACGTGCGCGATGAGGCGACGTCGCGGGTGTTGAGCTCGCATCAAGCGAGCATCCTGGACCATCTGGACGACGTCGAGGGAACGGACCTCACGCGGCTCGCTTCGCATATGGGCGTCACGCTGAGCACGATGTCGCTCGCCGTGGACCGACTCGCGCGCGGCGGCTACGTCGTGCGCACGCGCGACGCCAAAGACGCGAGGCGGGTGCAGCTGCGCCTAACGAGCGACGGCGTGCGCATCAAGCGTGCGCAATCGGTGCTCGAGCCCGACCTCGTCGCACAGTTGCTGGATCAAATGACCGCGACCGAACGCGAGGACGCGCTGCGGGGGCTCGCGGCGCTGGCGCGTGCGGCCGATGCGATGCGTCATGCAGCCTTCGAGCGCCGGCGCGCGAACGCCGCCGGCGCCGCCTGAGCTCTTTCCCCTTCCCACCGCCGGAGAACTCGTTATGCGCTGGGTCGTCATCATCGTCGTCGGACTCCTCGCCGTTGTGGCGCTCGTGGCGCTGATCGGCGTCCTCATCCCTCAAAGTCACGTCGCCACTCGCTCGCGTACGTTCGCGCACTCGAGCGAGCGGGTCTTCACGGCGATCAGCGATGTGCGCAACTACGCGAAGTGGCGACCCGGCGTCCGCGAAGTCACGCTGCTTTCTGAAAACCCGTTGCGCTGGCGTGAGGATGGTTCGAGCGGAAAAGTCGAGTTCGAGCTCACATCGAGCGATCCGCCGAAGCGTCAGGTAGTGACGATAGCCAGCAAAGACCTGCCGTTCGGCGGTCGCTGGGAGTACGACCTCGCGCAGGACGGGAGCGGGACGCGCCTAACGCTGAGTGAGCACGGCGACGTATACAATCCTATCTTCCGTTTCATGGCGCGTTTCGTGTTCGGCTACAGCAAGACGATGGAGGACTACCTGGCCGCGCTCGACGGCTACCTGGCCCGGCCCGCGGGTAACTAGTACCGTTCCAACCAGTTTCTTGCCTCGCCGTAGGGAAAGGAGTAGTTGGAACGGCACTAGTCGAGCAGCGCCAGGAGCGAGCGCAAGATCCTGTTCGTCATGCCCCACACAACCGTTGGTCCGACGACGAAGCTGGGTTCGTTGCGCGTTTCTCCGCGGATGTGCACAACCGAGTCGCGCTGCGAGCCGGAGTCGCGCAGAGCACGCAGCGGAATCCACAGCGCGTCGGCGACTTCGGCGTTCAGGGTGAGCACGACGTCTGGCCTAACGACGGCTACGTAGGGCGTGACAATGATCGCTGGGAGGAGCGGCGTTCGTGGGCGATGGTCGTCCAGTGGTCCCAGCACGCGTCCGTCGGCGCGGACGTCGACGCCGGTCTCCTCCAGCGTCTCGCGCAGCGCCGTCTCTTCCAACGACGCGTCGTTAGGGTGGACGCCGCCGCCGGGGAGCCCCATCTGACCGCTCCACGGATCGCCTTCGCGCTCTGCCCTGCGAATCACAAGGAGCTCGGCGTCGCCTCCTTCGGGCGCGCGAAAGACGAGAGCTACAGCGGCGCGGCGCGGGTGACCATCCGTTGCGGCGAGAACCGGCGCGTGCGCCGCGACGCGCTCGGCGAGGAGCTTGAGCTCGGGGTGTGAGAGGAGCGGATGTTCCACACCAGTCTGCATCACCCCTCGACGTCTCCGCCGGCTTCCACCCAACCGCGAAAGCCGCCTGCCAGCGATTCGACTTTGCTGTATCCCATCTGCTGCAGCGTGTCCGCGGCCAGGGCCGTGCGATTGCCGCTGGCGCAATAGAGCACGATGCGCTGCTCGCGCGGCACCGCTTCGATCTTGGATTCGAGGTTGCCGCGCTCCATGTGCACCGCGCGCGGAATGTAGCCCAGGTTCCACTCGTTAGGTTCGCGAATGTCGATGAAGACAGCCTTCGGGTCGCTGGCATGCAGCGCGATGCTGTCCGCCGGCGAAATCTCGCGAATGCGAGTCTTTGCTTCGCTCACGAGATCGCGATAGGTCTTGTACGTCATCGTTCCCCCTTCAGAATTGCCGGCACGTGGGGGCGCTCATAGGTTCTCCGCGTGTCGTTGACCACCAAAGTACTCATCGCGCTGGTCGTTGGGATGGCGGCGGGCATCGGCATCGCGACATCCGATGTCGCCTGGCTCCGCGCGTCGCTGCGTTGGATCGAGCCGCTCGGCACCGTGTTCATCAATTCGATTCGTATGACGGTGATTCCCCTCGTCGTGGGATCCCTAGTCAGCGGCGTCGCGGCCACGTCTGACGTATCGAGCATCGGCCGTCTCGGACGCCGCGCGATCCTGTTTTATGTCGTGACGTTGTTCATCGCCGCGGGCTTTGCCGCAGTGGTTGGTCCGATCGCGTTTTCTGCGATCAACATCGATCCCGCTGCTGTCGAGGCGCTGCGTGCGAGCACGGCGGAGGCGTCAGCGCGAGCGGCCGAGACGGCGCGGACTGTTCCGACGTTCGCACAGTGGCTCGTCGATCTCGTCCCGGCCAATCCGATCAAATCCGCAGCGGACGGCGCCATGCTTCCGCTGATCGTTTTCACACTCGCTTTCGCCATCGCCCTAACGCGAGTTGAGCCGAAGCGGCGTGAGGCAGTCGTTCGATTCTTTCAAGGCACCGCCGAGACATCGCTGGTGCTCGTGCAATGGGTGCTCAAGCTGGCGCCGATCGGCGTCTTCGCGCTCGCCGTTTCGCTCGCGGCGCGGTTAGGCGTGTCGGCGGCTGGTGCAGTCGCCGGCTACATGATCATCGTGTCGTTGATCGTCGTCGTCTTCGTTCTCCTGGTCATGTATCCCATCGCTGTGGTGTTAGGCAGGCGATCGCTCAAGGAGTTCGCGCGCGCGGCGTTCCCCGCGCAGGCTGTGGCGTTCAGCTCGCGCTCATCGCTCGCGGCGCTTCCGACGATGATGGAAAGCGCGCGCACGCAGCTGCGCCTTCCTGAAGCGGTCGTCGCGTTTCTCATACCGCTGTCGGCGTCGCTCTATCGTGTTGGTGCGGCGATCGGCATGACGATCGGCGTTGTGTTCGTGGCCAAACTGTACGGGGCCGACATGACCACCGCGCGCCTAGCGACAATCGTTGTCACGGTTGTGATTACAACGTTCAGCGTTCCCGGGATTCCCGCCGGTTCGATCATTTCCATGGTACCAGTGCTTCTCGCTGCGGGACTGCCTGTCGAAGGGATCGGCATCTTGTTAGGCGCTGACACGATCCCGGACATGTTCCGCACAACGTCGAACGTCACCGCCGATATGGTTGCGGCCGTTGCTGTTGGTGGGCGGGAGAAGGAACGAGGGATAGGGGATAGGGGATAGTGGATAGGGGATAGAGCGCACGCACGAACGCAATGATCAGCCTCGGCGAAACCGTGCGCCGCCTCGTCGAGGCAAGCGTTCGAATAACCCAATCCGCGCGCGAACGGTGACGGAGCCAGGCACAAGGCGACTTAGCGTCGCCGCGTGCTTTCACGACGATCATGCGGCGACTTACTAGCCGGAGGCAACTCGCTCTCGGGTTTGGCCGCGATCTCGCGTGCGCTGGGCTTCGTCGGCAGTCCGGAACCACTCGATCGGCGCACGCGGCGTGAATTGGGCATCGCCGACGATTGCCTACATGCATCGATTCAGCGTGGGCCGAGCGCCTGCGGCGGCACGCTGCGTGCGCTGCTGCTAGACCTCGCTCCAGAGCGGTCGCCGCGCGAGAGCCTAACGCGGATCGCTCAGCATCTCGAAAGGCGCGGATCGCCGTTGCTCTGGCTGCTATGCGGCACCGCGCGCGATACTGGTCAGGTTGCTATCGGCGTCATCGACCTTGCCGCAACGCGACCTCGAGTGCGTGCGCTGCTGTGCGACGGCCAGCGCGTCACCGAGAGCGACGCGGACACGCTCGCAGCGCTCGCCTCCGGCCACGACGCGGAGGACGCCGCGCGTTACGCCAGATGGCTCGAGATATTGGGTCGTGAGGCTGTCACGCAGCGCTTCTTCGCGGCGGTCGCGCGCCAAGTCGAACTCATGGCAAGTCAGGCGAGCGGCTCTGCGACTGATGCGGCACGCGACGAAATCTCGCTCATCTACGCCACTCGCCTGCTCTTCCTTGCCTTTCTCGAATCCAAGGGGTGGCTGGATGGGAATCGAGCGTATCTCGTGGATCGCTACGCCGAGTGCATGTTGAAAGGCGGTCGCTTCCATGAGCTGGTGCTCTTACCGCTCTTTTTCGGGACGCTGAATACGCGTCCGGCGGCCCGCGCGCCGACTGCTCGCTCGTTAGGTAGAATCCCGTTTCTCAACGGTGGGCTCTTCGCGCGCTCCGCCGTCGAGAAACGAACGCGACTCCACTTTTCCGACGAGGCGATCGGTTCGTTCCTGGACGAAGTGCTTACGCGTTACCGATTCACCGCGCGTGAGGAGAGCACCGATTGGTCCGAAGTCGCCATCGATCCCGAGATGCTCGGCAAAGCGTTCGAGTCGCTAATGGCGGCGACGAGCCGGCGTGGAAGTGGGGCGTATTACACGCCGCACGTACTCGTTTCGCATGTGAGTAACACAGCGCTTCACTACGCGCTGGCCGGTGCCGGTTGCGACGCCGGTCTTGTGGAGGCGCTCTTGCGCGGCGAGCCACCAGCCAACCAACGAGATGTCGCTGAGTTGCGCGCGCGCCTGTCCGGGTTGCGAGTTCTCGATCCCACGTGCGGATCCGGCGCGTTTCTCGTGCACATCCTCGAGCGGTTGGCGGACCTGAGCATCACGTTAGGCGACCAGCGACCAGGCGATTTGGTGCGCCGTTCGGTGCTCGCTTCGTCCATTTTCGGCGTCGACGTCAATCCAACAGCTGTCTGGCTGTGTGAGCTCAGGCTTTGGCTCTCGTGCGTAATCGATAGCGAGGAGGCGGACGTTTGCCGCGTGCCACCGCTGCCTAACCTGGATCGAAACATCCGAGTAGGTGACGCGCTGCTCGGCAACGGATTCGAGCCCGAGTCGACGGCACGCGTGTCTTCCTCGGCGTTGACACGCTTGCGGCTGCGATACGCACGTGCGACCGGCCGTCGTAAGGCGACGTACGCGCGTGCGCTCGATCGCGAGGTGCGTCGTCACCTTGCGATGAGCGTGCGTGCCGAACTTGACGTCTTGCGCGAACGCCGGCGGTCGTTGCTGACAGCAACGCGAGGTCGCGATCTGTTCGGCGGTCGGCGCGGCGCGATGGCCCGTGAGCAGGAGCAATTGACAGCGGACCGCGTGCGCGCGCGCGAGTTACGCATGCGTTTGCGGACACTCAAGGACGACTCGGTTCTCCCGTTCTCTTTCGAGACACATTTCGCCGAACTTGTCGATGTCGGTGGATTTGACGTCGTGTTAGGCAATCCTCCGTGGGTGAGGCCGCACAACGTGGGGCCTGCGATGCGCGCGACGTTGCGTAGTCGCTTCGACGTGCTGCGCGACGCGACATGGCACCACGGCGCGTCGATCGCCGGCGCCAAATCCGGGTTCGGCGGTCAGGCCGATCTCGCCGCCGCGTTCATCGAGCGCTCGCTCGCGCTCGTGCGCGAAAAGGGGACTATCGCGCTGCTCGTTCCGGCGAAGCTGTGGAAATCGTTGGCCGGAGGCGGCGTGCGCCGGCGACTCACTCAGGCGGCGACGCTGCGCCTGGTCGAAGACTGGAGTGACGCGCCGACGCTGTTCGACGCCGCCGTGTATCCATCCTTTGTTGTCGCGACCCGTGGCACGGCACCTAACGTGGTGCGCGCCACGGTTCACCGACGCGATCTGGTCGTCCGCTGGCCCACAACCGCTACAGCTCTCCCATTCGACGATTCAGCCGGCAGTCCCTGGCTCATCCTGCCGCCCGACGCACGCGGAGCGTTCGATCGCATCGCTGCGGCCGGCGTGCCGCTGCATGCCAGCGGGCTCGGACGCATCACGTTAGGCGTCCAGACTGGCTGCAACGCCGCGTTTGTCGTCGCCGCGGATAGCGATCCTGTGGAGCCGTCGCTGCTGCGACCGGCGTTGCGCGGCGAAGACGTGCGAGCGTGGCGCAATGGACAGCCGCGCCAGCGCATCATCTGGACGCACGGTCGTAACGGGCATGCCCTCGATCGACTTCCGCCGCTGGCGCAGATGCATTTAGTGGCACACCGCTATGCGCTCGAGCAGCGCAGTGACGCTCACGGAAGCAAGTGGTGGGCGCTGTTTCGCACGGACGCCGCACGTGCTGACATGGCTCGCGTCGTGTGGGCCGATCTCGCGCGCGCGCCTCGTGCGGCGGTCCTGCGCGCTGGGGATCCGACGGTGCCGCTGAATACCTGTTATGCGCTGCGCTGTCGGGACGAGCTTGATGCGCTAACGCTCGCGGCGCTGATCAATTCGCCGCTGGCGGCGGCGTGGCTTCGCGCGCTCGCGGAGCCCGCGCGCGGTGGCTATCGCCGTCTGTTGGCGTGGACGATGGCGCTCCTGCCAGTGCCTGACGATTGGGCGCGCGCGCGCGACGTGCTCGGTTCGTTAGGCGTGCGTGCGATGCAGGGCCACGACGTCCCGCCGTCCGACTTGTTCGATGCCGCTTGCGCGGCGTATCGCGTGCGCGCAGGGAGTGTGGCACCGTTGTGCGATTGGGTAGGTGCCACGTAAAACGTGGTCTAACGCTGCGGTGCGAGCTCGGCGTGTCGCTGTGTCGCGTAACCCACGATCAAACCGACGAGCGAGCCGGGAAGCAGGATCTGCCAGTAATAACCGGGCTGACCCGACGCGACGTTCATCCAAACGACGCCCGCCGCGAGCAGAAAGCCGACGAACAGCCCGAAGACGATGCCTAACGGGAGCGACTTGACCTTCCGGGCGAAATAGCCGATCAGGAACCCGGCGAGCAAACCCTTGAAAGTCGAGCCAAGTACAATCGACATGATTTGCGGTGCGGTCTCCGGCGCCGAGGCAAGCGCCGTCAACCCGTCGAAGATGCCAAGCACGCCGCCGAGGATCGTTCCGTAGAGAGGCTTTTTCATCGCAGGAAGTGTGAGAGGGGTAAGCAGCCGCTGCTCGATCCTTTACGCATCCGCGCCAATTTCTTTATGATGATCGCTCATCCACCCGGCGCCGTATTGGCTTGCCAGAGCAGAAGTATTAGGCGCACCAGAAGGTAGGCCGCGACGAGAAGCACCAACGTCCGGTGCCGCCGATAGAGCCTGAGTGTTTGCTCCAGGAAGTTTTCACGGTGCGCCTGGACCCGCTCCGCAGCGAGGAGCCGAAGCACATCCTTGGCAAGGGCCTCGGCGTCGGCGTAGCGCGCCGCCGGTTCCACGCTCGTCGCTTTGCGCAGAATCGCGGACAATGGACGCGGCATTCCGCGTGTGGAGCTGAGCGAGAGCATGTGCGTCAACAGCATGCCTAACGAATAGACGTCGGCTCGACTGTCGACGTTCGCCGAGTCGCCGCGCGCTTGCTCGGGAGCCATGTAGCCACGCGTACCCACGACCGCGCCCGCTCCCGTATCGATTCCGGCTGCCGCGGCAGGCAAGGCCGCGTCATGCGCGTCACGAGCGGAAGCCCATTTTGAGACGCCCCAATCGAGAACGAGTACCTCGCCGAACTCGCCGACCATGACGTTCTGCGGTTTCACGTCGCGATGAACGACGCCGCGACTGTGCGCGAAAGCCATCGGCTCGCAGATGCGGCTGAACAGACGCAGCAGATCGGCCTGCGGACGCCCGCGCACCACGTCGTCGAGTGGATGGCCCTGCACGAGCTTCATCGTGTAGAAGGGCCGTCCATCAGCGAGCACACCGACGTCATGCACGGGGACAATACCAGGATGCTCGAGGCGAGCGAGTGTCCGCGCCTCCTGCGTTAGGCGCGCCGCCACGTCGCCGCCGTCGGCGCCGACGTGCAATACCTTGAGCGCCACATCGCGCTTGAGAAGCACATCGCGCGCGCGGTACACGGCGCCCATCCCACCGCGCCCAATCCGCTCCAGCACGAGATAGCGCGACGGATCCGGCTCGGGCAGCTCGGCCGCGTCGCGCAGGCGACGCAGCGCGTCGTCACTCAACCCTGGCGGCGAGCTGGGAACCGTCATTCGTCGAATCCGAATAAGTCGCGCACTTCGTCGCGGAATTCAGCGTCGGTTGCTGTAAGCGCGCGCACGCGCTCGAGAACGATGCCGCGGAACTCGCGGCGGGTGGCAGCGAGGTAGTTCGTCACCTGCGAAGTCGTTAGGCCAAGCTCGCTCGCGAGCCCGGCATAGCTCAGCTTCCGCGCGTCCGGCCCCTCGGCCAGGTCGTAGCGCGCGAAGATCTCGAAGTGAACTGTGTGGCCCTGACCTTCACAGCGTTGGCGCAGTTCGTCCACGGAGGCACTGAAAATCGCTCGGACCCATTCTCGCGCGAAGAAGCGCTCGAAATCGTCAGGCGGCTCGGCGTGAGCGATCTCCGCTTCCGCTGTCGTGCAGTCGAGCGACACATGCTCGGCACCGCCACCGCGCTTCAAGCGTTGCGTTGCCTGACGCTCGTTTGCGGCAAATGCATCGACGCAGGTGCGTAGAAACGTGCGGAAGCGGGCGCGTCGCGCGTCGAATCGCACGAAGTACTCGCGCTCGAACGCGCGGCCGAAGAAGCCCTGTGTCGCGTCTTCGGCGTCTTGCGGGAGGAGCCGCCAACGCAGGCGCAGGTACTTGTAGACGGGACGCCAATACGCCTCGACAAGCGCGCCGAACGCGCGTTCGCGCAGCGCGGAATCATCGGCCTTGAGCGCCTCGACGACAGAGGGGCGCGTGAGTGGAAAGGCGGCATCGCTCACTCCTCCAAATATGGCACTCGAATGGTTGGCTGCGCATCGATTCGCCACGGAGCGCCGTCACAAACGCAGTAGCGTGCATCATGGCGTCTCGTTCGGCGGTCCATTTCCGCTACGTAATTCTGCCCGCGGCGGCCGTCCGGGCGCACATAGCCCGTGCGCTACTTCCGCCACCTAACGATGAGGTCATGCGTCTTGGCGAAGTAACGCTGCAGCCGCATCAGCGACTCGGCGTGCGTCGTCTGCATCAGATAATCCAGCGGCATGGCGGTGCGTTGCTTGCCGACGAGGTTGGGCTCGGGAAGACATACACAGCGCTGGCAGTTGCGCGCC
>Ga0114129_10011796_pt1 | contig 12432 bp, 7 predicted proteins | sample RhiMetdeltSRZDD1_FD_80071 | JGI IMG/M metagenome (GOLD analysis project Ga0114129, IMG submission 80071) | Populus rhizosphere microbial communities from Tennessee, USA - Rhizosphere MetaG P. deltoides SRZDD1 (version 2) (version 2) | ecosystem: Host-associated > Plants > Roots > Rhizosphere >...
CGGATCGGTCGCGCGCGGCGTTTCTGCGCCGCCGACAACCCGCGTCGCCGCGGCAGCGGCGCCGCAGTCTCTACCGCCACGGCAGATGCCGCCGCGGGCCGGCCAGGCGCCGCCGCGGACGCCACCGCGCACGCAGCCGCCCCCCGTGCCGAGCGCCGAGGTCTACGTCACGCCGCCGCCACACTTCGTCGGCGTCGGCGCGCGCGTCGGCGGGTCGATGATGGGCGTCGGCGCCAGCGTTCGCGCCTGGCGTCAGGACAACTTCGGCTATCAACTGACCGTGTCGCACGTCTCGCGCACGAGCTCGCTGGTGCCCGAGCACTTGACGTCCACTGAAATCGAGCCGAGCCTGCTTTACGCCGTCCGCGAGCGCGTGACCGATTACGTCTGGGTGCGGCCGTTCCTCGGGACGGGCGTGAACTTCCGACGTCAGACGCTGCGGATTCCCGGCGCGCTCGACTCGCTGTCAGAAAACGCGCTCGGCGTGCAGACGTTCGGCGGGGCCGAGTTCGCGCTCGCAACCGCGCCTCGATTCGCGCTGAGCACCGACCTCAGCTACCGCTGGGCCCGCAGCGAACTGCCTCTGCCCGGCTACGATCTCGGCGGCCTCGCGCTTTCGATTTCCGGTCACTGGTACCTGAAGTAGCTACAATCGGGCGGGCGCGATCGATCGTGATCGCGCTCGCCCATTCATGACGAACGCGCCGCCCGCGCTGCTCGAATTCCTCTACCGCTACGATCCCGCCATCCAGTCGCTGGCGCTCGGTCTCCGGAACGTGATCCACGAAGAGATGTCGCCGTGTCACGAGTACATCTTTCAAATGCGATCCAAGGTCGTCCTGCTCTACGGTCCCACCGAAAAGGTCATCCGGGACAATGCCTGCGCGATCGGTGTCTATCGCAGCCACGTCCTGCTTTCGTTCCGTCGTGGCGCCGACCTGAAGGATGCCCGGCGTTTGCTCGAAGGCCATGGGAAGACGTTCCGGCATCTCACGCTGAAAACGATCGCCGAGTTGGATCGACCGGAGATTCGCGCGTTTCTTCGGCAAGCGAGGATGCTTGCCGGAATCAGACGACCGCGTCGGCCAGCGGCCGACGCAGCCATCGTGACACGCGTGAAAAAAACGACGTCCGTCACGAGACAGGTCTCGCCGCGGACGACGTGGAAGATTCCCATCGGTTGAGTGCGAATCTGCCCCCGCAGCACGCCTTTTGCGTCCCTTCCGACGACCCCCGGATTCCGGCACGTTTCGGCCTGCTTCGCGCCGCGCCGATCTCAGAACCGTCAGCGGCGGGCGACGTTCGTATGCGCCGATTGCCAAGCCGTGCAATGGAGGTTGCCGATGATCCGTCACGTTGCCGCCATCGCCCTCGCGATGTGCCTGAACCCATCGTGGTTGTTCGCACAAACCGCCAGGCTGACGGTGGGTGTGCAGTCCGCCGACGTCCACAAGAATCCGAGCATGGGCAGCCCGGTGATTGGCCATGCCCCGCTCGGTACGGCCATCGAAATCAAGCGTGACCTCGGGAGCTGGGTCGCCGTGGCCTGGCCATCCGGCGACTACGGCGTCGGCTACATGCACGTCCTCACCGGGACGATTGCGCGCGATGCGCTGAGCAGGAACCCGAACGACCCGTTGATTGCGCCGGTGTTCAGTTCAACGCCGCCGAAATCGGCGAGGAACGTGATGATCGAACCGCCGCGCCCCAGGGAGGAGTTGGCAACGCCTCGCCGGCCCCCGACGCCGCCCTCGCACATACTCGCAGTCGGCGGGCGCGTCGGCCCGACGACGATGGGAGCGGGCGGGAGCGCGCGGATGTGGCGTGACGATCGGTTTGGCGGGCAGCTCGTGTTCGCGCACACCGACCTCGTGAGCACGCTGATTCCCGAGCACCTGTCCTCGACGGTCATCGAGCCGAGCATGCTGTACGAATTCGGGAACCGCATGGGCGAGTATCTCTGGATGCGGCCGTATGTCGGCACGGGCGTCCATCTGCGGCATCAGACGCTGCGGCATCCGAACTTCGCCCAGGGCACGTCGCAGACGCGACTGGGTGCGCAGGCTTTTGGCGGCGCCGAGTTCGCGATCTCGACTCTCCCGCGATTCACCCTGAGCCTCGATATCGGGTATCACTGGGCGCAGGATCCGGTGCCGGCCTACGATCTGAAGGGCGTCGGCGCTGCGTTTTCGGCGCACTGGTACGTGAAGTAATTCGAAGTGTGGCTTGCTTCCTGAGGTGCGGCTCACTTTCACAGGAAGTGCACATGGCGATCCGGAAGAAACACGTTTGGGAATGAGCTGAAGTAGGGCGGGTCTGTTGTTCAGACCCGCCCTCGACCTTCGACAATCACCAACTCGCCAACTCACTCACCAACTCTCTCATTCAGCAATTCTCACACCGGTAGCAGTCCCGCATCGCCCAACGAGCGACCGACGTGTGATTGAATGATGTCAGCACGCGGAGGCATTCTCATGGGTGACTCGAGACGGGTGACTTATGGCCTGGTGATCGCGATCGCTTTGGCCTTGGCCGTGACGGCTCACGTTGGCGACGCGCGAACTGCTGCCGCGCCTGCGCAGACCCGGACGGCAACGCCGGCCGATCTCGTGCTCCGCGGCGGCAAGATCGTCACCGTTGACGATGCCCGGCCCGAAGCGCAGGCGCTCGCTGCCAGAGGCGACACGATTCTGGCCATCGGATCGAATCAGGAGATTCAGCCCTACGTCGGCCCGAACACGCGTGTCATCGATCTGAACGGCGCCCTGGCGATCCCCGGCTTCATCGACGCGCACGCGCACTTCACCGGCGTCGGACAGGCAGCGCGAAATCTCAAGCTTGGCACGGCCACCGACTGGGACGACATCGTACGGATGGTGGCCGCCGCAGCGAAAACCGCGCGGCCCGGCGAATGGATCCTCGGCCGCGGCTGGCATCAGGAGAAATGGTCGAAGCGGCCGGTCCCGAACGTGGAGGGATTCCCGGTCCACGCCGAGCTGAGCAAGGTTTCGCCGCAGAACCCCGTCTGGCTCACTCACGCGAGCGGCCATGCAGGATTCGCAAATGCCAAGGCGATGGAACTGGCCGGCGTCACGCGAGCGACTCGCGATCCCGACGGCGGCACGATCCTGAAAAGCACCGACGGCCTTCCCACGGGTCTCTTCAACGAACGGGCGCAATCGATCATCGCCGATGCGCTGGCGCGCGACCGGGCGAAGCGCACGCCCGCCGAGATTCGCGCGGACCTGCGCAAGGACGTCGAGCTGGCGGCCGCCGAGGGATTGTCGAAAGGGCTGACCACCATCAACGATGCCGGCTCCCCTCCGGCCACCATTGATCTCTTGAAGACGATGGTGGACGAGCGCGCGCTGCCGATCCGGATCTGGATGATGCTGCGCGAGACGCCAGACCGGCTGGCCATCGACATGCCGAAGTACCGGCTGGTCAACTACGGAGATAAACGCCTGACGGTCCGCGGCATCAAGCGCGCGATCGATGGCGCACTCGGATCGCGAGGCGCCTGGATGCTCCAGCCGTACTCCGATTTGCCGTCGACGAGCGGACTGAACACCGACTCGCTCGCCGACATCCGCGAGTCGGCCGAGCTGGCCATGAAGTACGACTATCAGCTGTGCGTCCATGCGATCGGCGATCGCGGCAATCGCGAGGCCCTCAACATCTACGAAGAGACGTTCAAGCGGCATCCCGAGAAGGATGGGCGAACACTCCGATGGCGCATCGAGCACGCGCAGCATCTCGATCCGGCCGACATCCCGCGGTTCGGGCGGCTCGGCGTCATCGCCTCGATGCAGGGGATCCATGCGACCTCGGACGCGCCGTTCGTGCTGCCGCGGCTCGGCGAGACGCGCGCGGCTGCTGGCGCCTATGTCTGGCAGAAGCTGATGAAGTCCGGCGCCATCGTCGCCAACGGCACCGATGCACCCGTCGAGGACATCGATCCAATCGCGTCGTTCTACGCCTCGGTGTCGCGGAAGACGAATGATGGACTGATCTTTTATCCGAGCGAGCGCATGAGCCGGATGGAAGCGCTGCGCTCGTACACGATCAACGCCGCGTTGGCCGGCTTCGACGAGTCGATCAAGGGGTCGCTGGCGGTCGGGAAACTTGCAGACATCACCGTGCTGTCGAAGGACATCATGACGATTCCCGAAGATCAAATCCCGACGGCCCAGGTGCTGTACACAATCGTCGGCGGCAAAGTGCCGTACGCGCGCCAGTGATCAACAATCGCGTGGCCTCGCACGGACGAAAGATCATCGTTCACATCGCGACGAGCGCTGACGGCCACATCGCACGACCCGACGGGAATCTCGATTGGGGTGAGCTTCCGCCGCGCCCCACGCGCGCGGTTACGGCCGCGCCTGCGGCAGCGCAAACGCCGTCAGCATGCTCCCCGACGGCACGAGCAGATACTGCCGGCCGTCGACCATGTAGGTCGTCCCCGCCGTCGAGCGCATCGAGAACCCGAGCTGGTAGTGCCACAGGTTTTCACCGGTGCGCGAGTTGAACGCCATGATGTTGCCGTCGCCATCGCCCGCGAACACAAGGCCCGACGCCGTGCTCAGCACGCCCGACGCCGAGACCGAGGTGTAGCGGAATTCCCACTTGAGCTGCCCGGTCACCGGGTCGATCGCGCGGAGCGCGCCGAAGTTCCTCTGATCGCGCGGCCGCATCTGGCCGCCGCCGGTGTACTGCTCGCCCGGCTTGAACTTCTGGTCGTAGGCGTAATACATCGCGCACGTTTCGCGCGCCGTCACGAAGAACAGCCGCGTCGTCGGATCGAACGACGGCGACATGAAGTTGGTGCCGCCGCCGAGATCAGGACAGGTCTTGTTGCCGTCGGCGTCGGGCATGTGGCCGGGGAGCAGCATGGGCCGGCCGTCGGAGCCGATTTCCTTGGCCCACGTCGTCTCCACGAATGGCTTGGCGACGATGACCTTACCGGTGACGCGATCGATCGTGTAGAAAAACCCGTTCCGGTTCGCGAACATCACGACCTTCCGCGCCTGCCCGTTGATGGTCAGATCACCGAGCACCGGCACTTGCGTCGAGTCCCAGTCGTGCACGTCGTGCGGCGTGAACTGATAGTGCCAGCGCCGCTCGCCGGTATCGGCGTCGATCGCCACGAGCGACGCGGTGTAGAGGTTGTCACCTTCGCGCGCCTGGCTGTAGTAGTCGGGGCCCGGATTGCCGGTGCCGAAGAAGACGAGATTCTGTTCGGGATCGTACGTCCCGGTGACCCAGATGGATCCGCCGCCGCGCAGATACGCGTCGCCCTGCGGCCACGTGCGCGCCCCCGCATCGCCGGGCCCTGCGACGGTGTAGAAGCGCCACGCGCGCTTGCCGGTGTTCGCGTCGTAGGCGTCGATGAATCCGCGGATGCCGTACTCCGCGCCCGCGACGCCGACGATGACTTTGTCTTTCACGACGAGGGGCGCGACGGTGGCGGAATAGCCCTGCGTGTGCTCCGCGAGCTCGATGTCGAAGAGCGGCGTGCCGGTCTTCATGTCGAGCGCGACGAGGTGGGCGTCCAGCGTGGACATGAACAGGCGATCGCCGAGCACGGCGAACCCGCGGTTCACCGCGCCGCAGCAAAGCTTCAGGTCCTCCGGCAGTTCCCGGCGATAGCGCCAGATGGCGCGGCCCGTCCGCGCGTCGATCGCCCACGCCGTGTTGTTGAACCCCGTCACGTACAGCACGCCGTCGAGGACGAGCGGCGTCGTCTGAAAGCTTCCGAGCTGGCCGGTTTGAAACGTCCACTGCGCCATGAGCCGATCGACATTCTCCGGCGTGATTTGCGTGAGCGGGCTGTGGCGTTGGCCGTTGTAGGTCCCCGAGTAGGTCAGCCAGCGCGTCGGGTCCTTCAGGCCGTCGACGAGATCGCGAATGGTGATCGGCCCGGAGGGAGCGATCGCGCCAGGCGTGGCGGGCACGTTCGCTTCCCCGCGGAGCGAGGCCAGGTAGCCGACGAGATCGGTCAGGTCCGTGTCGCTGAGGCGCTCGGACGGATAGGCAGGCATCAGCGAGGTCTTCTCGTAAATCACCTCCTGCAGATCCGACTTCCGATACCCCTGAATCCGCTCGCGGAGGTCCATGATCTGGATGCTGAAGACGTCTTCGGCCTTCTTCGCACCGCGAATGCGCTGCCCGTCTTTGGTGACGACCGTCACGGTCTCGAACGCCGGTGCGATCCACTCAGACGGTGTTCGAATCTCTCGCGCTACGGCCTCGTGCGATCGCGTCGCGCCGATGCGCGACAGATCCGGACCGAGTCGCCCGCCGCGGCCGGCTACGCCGTGGCACGACGTGCACTGCTGCGCGAAGAGCCGCTGGCCGTTGGCGACGTTGCCGACCGAACGCTCCGCCGGCGCCACCGATCCGATGTTCCGCAAATACGAAATCAGCTGCAGGATGTCGTCGTCGGCCACGTCTATCGGCGATGCCGCCGGCATTTCGGTGCCCGGCACGCCTTTGCGAATCGTGTCGAACAGCCGCTCGTCGACCATGCCGCCCGCCATCGCCGCGATCAGATCGGGTCCGCGATACCCCGTGCCGTCGAGGCCGTGGCAGTCGGCGCAGCGCACGCGGTAGAGCGCCATCCCGCCGCGGATCGACTCGCGGTTGCCGAGGTGCGGGTTTTTGGCGGCGGGATGCGGGGCCGGAGGCGCCTGGGCGACCAGCAGCGCGCCAAGGCTGACGAAGGCGAACGCAGTCAGCAGCGCCGAACGGGTGCGAGTCATCGGGACCTCCACGACATCGGATCCTTCGTCTTGATCTCGTCGACGACCGAAGACATCGGGCCGTCTCGCGGTTAGCATAACGCCGTACTCAGCCACTCCGCGCAGACAGTTTTACCGGCAGTGGGATGGCACTCCTCAACGGCCTACGGCGAGACGATTCGGATGCTGTCCTCGCCGTGGATTGTGATGCCGCTGTACGTCTGACCCTCCAGCACCGCGATTGATTCTCCAGACTCGAGAGTCAGGTCGTTGGTGAAGTGGCAAATCAGATCCGGGAGATCGTCGCCACTCAGGTCTTCGGCGCTGCACTGCCAGCGATTGCTGCGTCCGGCGACCCTGACGCTCGCACCGGCGAGCGTGAGCGTGTTCGGATCGACTTCCGTCCGAGCGTCGAAGGTCGGCGTGCTGAAGATCGCCACGGGAATGCCGCCCGAGGCGTTCAAGTTAATGCTGTTGGGGAAGCCGCCGGGCTTGATGTCGATCGTCACCGGAAGAACGGCAGGCGTGCCCGTCACTTCGAATTCCCCGACGAAGCCAGTCGGATTGTTGAAAAAAGACGCAGCCGGCGGGTAGCTCGCCCCTGTCGTTCCGGTTGGCCGAAGCGTCGTCAAGAACGGCCCTTTCGACGCCCCCACATCCGCGACGACTGTCGGCAGATTCGTCAACGCCAGCCCTTGCGGCGGAGTGTTTTGGGCAGTGCTCAACACGACGATGTAGGTGCCGCTGTGCGGCAGGCTCACGTGCTCGATCACGGGCTGCATGCCCGACCAGATCCCTGCGGGCAGCGAGGAGACAAATGGTCCGCTGGCGATTTCATCGGCCGTCGTCGTGCCGGGACCGACTTTGGTCATCAGATAGGCCGCGCCGGTGAAGTTTCCGATCAGATCGGCGCTGATCGTGACGTCGATATAGGGTTGGCCGACGGTAAATGAAACCGCAAGCCATTGCGTGGGGAACAGGCCCGTACCGGCGAAGCCGGTCGCCCCTGAAGGGCCCGTCACGGAAACAATCGTCGTTTGAGCGCGAGCTGGCGTTGTGAACAACGCAAGAAGAACCATCGACAACGCGATAACGCGGCTTCGCATGTGCACCTCCAAATGAGGCTCATGCTCGCAGGGCTCGAAATCGATGTCCTGATAAGGGCGCTGAAAAATCCTGAAAGGAAAGGCCGTCCCGAAGCCCTGTTCGCTGCGAACGTTCCGCCATCGGACGGAACGATTCATCGCATCGGATGCCTTGTTACCTGATCGCGCGATACTCCGCGCGCGCCTGCGTCAGCACCGGGATGTTCGAATCGGCACCACTCCACAGACGGAAGAACGACTCGTACTCCAGGCGCGCGTTCGCCGCATCGCCTGCAAGTGCATGCGCGCGGGCCAGCCCGTGATGGACCAGCGCGCCCAGCGCACAGTTGCCCACGAGGCCTCGGTGCTCGACGAGCTTCTGGAATTCGGTAGCGGCGGCGCGTCCATCGTGGACGCGCAAGAACGCTTCGCCGCGAAGATAGGCCGGCAGCAGCGGCACTCGTGTGTCGGCCAACTCGTACGGGCCAGCCACACGCAACAACTCGATCGCGCGCGACGCGTCTCCCGCATCGAGTTCGATCTTGGCGCGGATGGCCGGGAGCCAGTAATTCTGCACGAGCGTGCCGAGTGGCCGCTCGGCGTTCAGTTTGTCGGCCAACTCGCGCGCCTGTGTCACCTCACCCGCGTACGCGTGCGTCAACGCGGCCAGCGCGCGTGTCTCCCAGCTGTCCTCGAAATCGAGGGACGCACGCGTCTGCCGCCGGGCCTCCTCGACGTCGCCGAACAGCGCCTCTCGCAGCGCATCGGCACCGGACCACACGCCCGCATAGCCTTTCACGTCGTTTCGTGCCGCCGCCGTGACCGCACGCTGCAGCCATTCGCGCGCTTTCGCGACCCGACCGGAAGAGGCGTCGGCGTCCGACTGATCCACGAACAGCGCCTCAGCGCCGGGCGTCCGCATCGCCCACGCGACCTGTGCCGCCATCTCCCGCTCGTCACCGGCGAGAAAGCTCAGTCGATGCAGCACGCGCCGGAACGGCAGCAGATCCGGCGTCTGCTCGACCGCCTTCCGTACGAGACGCATCGCGTCCTGCTCACGATCGAGCTGCATGGCTGTCGTCGCCCAGCCCTCGACGTCGAGCGGGTGATCGTGACCGATCCGGCGAGCTTGCTCCAGCTCGACGAGCGCGCGCTGATACTGGCCCAGCTCTTTGTAAGCGTTGGTCAGCAGCCGGTGCGCCGTGCGGTCCCGCGGGTACGCCTGAATCCACAGGTCGCACAGCGGCGGAATCTTGTCGATCTCGCCGGTCACGCGCCTGTAGTACTGCGCGGTGATCAGAAAGCGCTCCCATTCGCTGACGCGATCGCGCAACGCGTACGCCCGTTCAGTGTGAATCCTCGAACGAGTCGCGTCGCCCATGTTTCCCAACACGAGACCGAGCGACGCGTGCGCATAGGCGAAGTCCGGATCGAGATCGATCGCCCGCTGGAAGAACGGGATGGCCGTCCAGCCGCCCCTCGTCAGTACATTTCGCTCGCCGCTCGTGTACGCCTGAAATGCCTCGAGCGACGAGGTCGTCAATATGTCGTGGATGTGCTTGTCGAACCGCTCCACCGAGCCGGACGACTCACCCAGCTTCCGTCGCAGGTCCGCACTCGCATCATCGAGTGCCGCGAGCACGTTCTCTTTGCGGGACGCGCGGACCTGTTTGCGTCCCAGCACGTCGCCCGTCTGACAATCAATCGCCGTCAGGCTGAGCACGTATTCGCTGCTGAGAAGCGCCAGCGATCCTCCGAGCACGGACTGTCCGCTCGTGCGGCGACAGACATCGCGCGCGACATCGGTCGTCAGCCGATCCTCCGGACGCCGCTGCATCAGCCGCAGCGTGCGCGCCACCTCCTCGTCGGAGACCACTCGCAGCACAGGCGATTGTTCGAGATCGATCGCGAGTGCCTGTTTCAGCGTGTCGTCGAACGCCACATCCCCGGTATGGTTGTCGAAATCGGCGAGCACGACGCTAGCCGGCTCGGTCGCGTCGAGCTGTCGTCGCGCGAGCCGCGCGTATACCGCCGCGACGACCACGAGGCCGACTAGCGCGGCGCCGACGATCCATCGCCGACGTAACGCCGGCCGCTCAGGAGCCGAAGAAGGGGGCGTGGCAACGAGCTCCGGCTCGCTTTCCCCGACGACGGTTTTCACCGGCGCGATGAATCGGTAACCTCGCTTTGGAAGCGTTTCGATGAAGCGGGGGCTCTCGGCCGAATCGCCGAGGGCCTCGCGCAGCCGGTTGACTGCCTTGTTCAATCCGTGGTCGAAGTCGACGAACGTGTTCGTTGACCACAGGCGGTGGTGCAGCTCCTCCCGCGTGACCACGTCGCCCGGATGCTCGAGCAGCATCAGGAGGACTTCGAACGACTGATCACGGAGCCTGACACGCCCACCCTGCTTACGCAGCTCGCCCGATCGAGGATCGACCTCGAACACGCCAAATCGAAACACGGATCGTTGACCCTCGTGTGGCATCTTACGGGCGCGCATCGACTATAACGCCGGACGGGCGCGATCTTGACGCTCGCCGTTGCACACCAACGAATCGATCAGCGGGAAGCCGTGCTCGCAAGTCGTTGCGCTCGAGAATCTTGCGTGGGGAGCAGGAAAGCATCTTCCGTCCATTGCCCCGGCGCGCCACCTCGCCCAGATTAGCCGGCAGTCATTCGACAGGAGCCCCAATGAGGTTGCACGGGTTGGTGGTTGGCTCGACCGTTCTCCTGGCTGCAGCGAGTATGACCGCTCAGCAGCATCCGCAAGGCGCTGTCGTCCCGAAAACATGGGACGACGTCGAAATCGCCAGACACGAGATACCGCTCGCCAACCCGATCGCGTCGCCCAAGCACGTGTCGTCAGACTATTACTACCGGATTCCAGTCCGGCCGATTTACAAGAGCTACGCCGTCTACGCTCCCGGTCACGAGCCGCCAGGCTACATGAAGTGGCTCGAGCAACAGGAACCGGTCATCGTCTGGGATGATCGCGATCACGCGCCGCCGCTTCAGACAGACACCGATTGGATTCGCGCCGGAGAGCTCGTGTTCGATGCGCCGACCGGAACGAACACAAACATCAGGAGCGACGACGTCAGGAATCCGGCGTGGCTCGAGAAGACCGGAGCCCCGGTCGCGAAGGACGGCACGCTGCCCTCATTTCGATACGTCGTGCTGCGCAAAGGGGTGGTGGAGCTGGGCAACACGTCGTGCGCTTTCTGCCACACCCGAGTGATGCCCGACGGCAGCGTCGTCAGGGGCGCACAGAGCAACTTCCCGACGCAGCGCGCCGTGGCGTTTCGGTGGCGGGCCAATGCCGCGACGGCGCCTGACGGCGATCGGTACGCGGCACAGGTTCGAACCTTCCTGAAACGGCTGCACGCAGCGCCGTTTCTGCGGCCGGATCCCGAAGACCGCATCGACTCGATGTCACTGGACGACCTCGCCACGCTTTTCGAGACGTTTCCGCCCGGCACGGCGCCTCGTCACCGCGGCAATTCGTTCACGGCTATTCAGATACCGGACCTGATTGGGGTGAAAGAGCGCCGGTATCTCGATCGAACCGGCCTCGAGCTGCACCGTTCGACCGGCGACATGATGCGCTACGCCGCGATGAACCAGGGCGCCGATATGCTGGCCAGCTTCGGCGGATTCATCCCGGCCGGCGGCCCACCCTTCAAAGAGGTACCGACGCCCGAGAGCGCCCGACGCTACAGTGACGACCAACTCTACGCGCTCGTTCAGTACCTCTACTCGCTGCGGCCGCCGCCGAATCCGAACCGCTTTGACGATGTCGCCGCTCGTGGGCAGCAGGTGTTCAACCGAACCGGCTGCGCGAACTGCCACACGCCGCCGTTGTATACGAACAACAAGCTGACGCCGGCCGACGGGTTCACCGTCCCACCCGAGCATCGGGAGAAGTACGAGATTCTGGCGATGTCAATCGGCACCGATCCGGAGCTGACGATGAGGACGCGGCGCGGCACCGGCTATTACAAAGTGCCGTCGCTGAAAGGCGTGTGGTATCGCTCGATGTTCGGGCACAGCGGCTGGTGCGCGACGCTCGAGGACTGGTTCGATCCACGTCGCCTGCGCGACGACTACGTCCCGACCGGCTGGAAACCGCACGACAGACCGATGTACGCGGTCAAAGGTCACAACTTTGGTCTCACGCTGACGGACGAAGACCGTCGGGCCCTCATCGCGTTCCTCAAGACGCTGTAACACCTTTGAAAGGGTTCTGGGATGAATCGCCCGTACGTTGTCGCCGTCGCGGTGCTCGCCATCACGGTACTGATCTCGACCGATCGAATCGTCATCGGCTCGACGGGCGTTGCGCCGAACATCCCGCGGACCTGGGACGACGAGGCGATCGCGACGCTCGAAGTTCCGCTCGCCAACCCCATCGGCTCTCCAAGACACGTGTCGGCCGATTACTACTACCGCATCCCGGTCGCATCGATCTTCAAGAGCTATCCAGTGTTCGCGCCCGGGCGCGAACCCGCGGGCTATCTGGACTCGCTGCGGAACCAGGAGCCGGTCGTCTTCTGGGACGATGCGGGACACGCGCCTCGGCTCGAAAGCGAAGCTGACTGGATCGAGGC
>Ga0114129_10011797_pt1 | contig 12432 bp, 11 predicted proteins | sample RhiMetdeltSRZDD1_FD_80071 | JGI IMG/M metagenome (GOLD analysis project Ga0114129, IMG submission 80071) | Populus rhizosphere microbial communities from Tennessee, USA - Rhizosphere MetaG P. deltoides SRZDD1 (version 2) (version 2) | ecosystem: Host-associated > Plants > Roots > Rhizosphere >...
AAAAACCCTGTTTTGATGGCCAGAGCAGCTTTGGTGTTTTAACAAACGGGTGCGGCATACAACCCCTGATCATGAACGCAATTCTATTTTTTGTCTTGCTTTTATTTGCATTGCAAAACGCGTTCAGCCAGGTCAAGACAGCTGACACAATTACGTCGCTTCCGCCTGTAATAGTTACATCCGATAATAATCTACAATCGAGAGCGCTTTCAAAAATTGTGATTGAAACAAGAGGTATCAACAGCTCCCAGGAAATATTATCGATGATTCCCGGATTGTTTATAGGGCAGCATGCAGGCGGCGGAAAAGCGGAACAGATTTTTTTAAGAGGGTTCGATGCGGATCATGGCACAGATATTAATATTTCGGTTGACGGTGTGCCTGTAAACATGGTTTCGCATGCTCACGGCCATGGATATGCAGATCTGCATTTTGTGATACCCGAACTGGTAGAAAACGTTCACTATAACAAAGGTCCTTACTATGCAGATAAGGGTGATTTTGCCACGGCGGGGTATGCAGCATTAAATACTAAAAATATCCTTCCTGCAAGCTTAATTAAAATGGAAGCCGGTCGATTTAATTCTTTAAGAGCCGTAGGTATGCTGAATTTTCTTTCTGCAAGCCAGCGGAAAAATGGAAGATCCTTTTTTGCTGCAGCTGAACTGATGAAAACAAGAGGATATTTTGATCATCCACAACATTTCCATCGTGTGAACTTTTTCACACGCTATCAATCGAATTTGAGCTCGAAGAACATATTAAACATCTCTGCAGATCTGTTCGCAAGCAAGTGGAACGCATCCAGCCAGATACCACAAAGAGCAGTTGCAGATGGATCCATATCCTTTTATGGTGCGGTTGACCCTGATGAAGGTGGAGAAACGGGCCGTAAAAGTGTGAACGCTCAATTGATAACAAATTTTGGAAGCGGTACAAGCATGAAGAACCAGCTGTATATAGCTGCCTATGACTTCGACCTCTTTTCAAATTTTACTTTTTTTAAGCTGGACAGTATTCGCGGCGACCAGATAAGGCAAAAAGAAAAAAGAATTTTATCAGGATACAATGCTACCATCTCATTCACCCATTTTCCAGGCAATACAAAACTCAACAGCGAGGCGGGAGTTGCCTTGCGCTCCGACATTACAAATGGTTCCGGATTGTTGCATACATACAAAAGAAACGAAACAATTAATACTTTGATGAAAGGAGATATTCACCAGCTAAATACATCGCTATTTATTAAGGAGCACTTGGCACTGGCGAAACGGTTAAATTTGAGCGCAGGCCTTCGGCTCGACAGGTTCGATTTCAGATATGATGACCTCCGGATTGGAACGAAAATAAAAAATACTTCAAATTATATAGTATCTCCCAAATTCAATATTAGCTACCAGGCGAAAGATAATGTTCAGTTATATGTGAGTGGTGGAAAGGGATTTCATTCAAATGACTCGCGGGTTTCTTCATACAATAAGGCGAAGTATGTATTGCCGGCCGCTTATGGAACAGATATCGGCATAATATGGAAACCTGTCGAAAGGTTATTCATAAATGGTGCGCTCTGGTATTTGAAAGTCGACCAGGAACTTATTTATGTTGGCGATGAAGGTGTTGTTGAGTCTGTAGGAAGAACTGGCAGAAAGGGAATTGACTTTCTTGCAAGATATCAACCGGTGGAAAAGATTTTTCTTGACCTAGATGCGAGCTATGCTCATGGCAGGTTGATTGACGAATCGAAAGGGAATGACCATATTCCACTTGCGCCTGTTTTTTCATCCACAGGAGGAATTGTTTATAAAGCCAATGCAGGAATCAGCGCCGGATTACGATACCGGTGGCTCGCCAGGCGACCGGCCAACGAAGATTATTCAGTTACTGCAAAGGGATATATTATCAGTGACATGATGATCAGCTATACCCGTTCTGATTATGAAGTGAAGATTTCGGCAATGAATATTTTCAATGTGAAATGGAAAGAAACGCAATTCAACACGGAGAGCAGATTGATGAATGAGCCATCACCTGTCTCTGAAATACACTTCACTCCAGGTTCGCCACTATTTATCAAAGCTGGATTCACATGGTATATTAAATATTGAGACGTGAAATACTTAATACATCATAACAAAAAAATATTTTGGCTTCTATTTCTGCTTTTGTGTGCTCATTCCTTGTCGGCTCATAATATTAATTACGCTCTGGAAAATGCGCCGGTGCAGAATATTATGGGGTTCTACACGTCGTTGGGTATAAAACATATCGTGCCCAAAGGGTTTGACCACATCTTGTTTATCATAGGTATCTGCCTGCTTGGATCTGATATCAAAACGATTCTGCTACAGGCAACAGCGTTCACCGTTGCACATTCAATAACACTTGCGCTGAGTATGAAAAATATTATTGTACTTCCCGGCCAGGTTGTTGAGCCTGTCATTTCGCTTTCGATAATGTTTATTGCGGTTGAAAACCTTGTTACAGATAAATTAAAAGCGTGGCGGATGATGATCATTTTTGCATTCGGACTTATCCATGGGATGGGTTTTGCAAGTGCGTTGAACGAAATAGGTTTGCCTCCGGGTAAATTTTACCTTTCTGTTTTCAGTTTCAATCTTGGTGTTGAAATTGGTCAGATAATTGTAGTGCTCTGTGCGTTTGCATTCATAATTAAACCTTTTAGGGAAAAATTATGGTATAGAAGAGCCATTCTTACACCAGCGTCGTGTATGATCGCAATAACGGCTGTTTACTGGACTTTTTTAAGACTTTAGCTGTCACGATCTTTCCATCCCCAGAGGTGAAGGCAAACAAAGCTTCTATATGGTGACCATTTTTGTGATTTACGCAGCATGTCCTCCCTGAACTTATTCTTGTTTTCATTTTTCATCCCGAAATACCTGATCATGCCATTCTGCACTCCGAGGTCATCAATGGCGAACACATCTTCACGTCCAAGAGTAAATATCAGCAGCATCTCAACCGTCCACCTGCCTACACCTTTGATTGGTATAAGATATTCTATAACCTCTTCATCCGACATCTTCGAGAGCTTTTTATTGTCCATCCCTTTTTCGATGGCAAACTGCGCAACATTCTTTACATAATTGACCTTTGAATTGGATAACCCTATTGCTCTCAGCTTTTCGTTGGGTGTATCGAATATCTGTTGTGGTGTCGGTTCTGTTTTGCCGTATAAATTCAGAAATCTCTTGTATATTACCTGTGCTACTTTTACTGATAGTTGCTGACTCATGATAGAGGCGCAAAGCCGGAGAGGAATATTTTTGTACCGGCGCAGCTTAATTTCACCGTGCTCGTCGATCAGTTTTTTTAGTTTGCGGTCCTTCGATAAATGGGCAATGTAAGGATGCATAATATTTTTATTCGACAGAAAAGCTTACGTTACCGTCTTTTTCATCTTTCAGGAGAATGCCAAGCTGGTGGAGCTGATTTCTTATTTTATCGGAGGTCGCGTAATCTTTTTTTGCCCGGGCTTCTTTTCGCAGTTCTATAAGAAGGTTCATAACGCCGTTCAGTTTGCCATCGTTGCCCTGATTGTCACTTGTCAGACCGAGGATATCTTCCAGATACAGGTGAAAATATTTTTTTAAAATGTCGAGAGTCGTCGTGCTCAGTACATCGTAAGAAAGGTGTTTGTCGTGAATTGAATTGATCACCGGCACCAGTTCGAACAGATTAGCGAGTACTTTAGCTGTGTTGAAGTCGTCGTTCATGAATTCATCAAGCTGGTCGAGCAAACCCACAACTTTTCTGTCGAGTTCATTATCTTTCGCAGTGGGATTATCTGGGAAGGTGAATTTTTTCAGGTTTTCATATGCTTCCCACAATCTTTTCAAACCTTTCTCCGCGCCCTGTAAAGCTTCATTGCCGAAATCAAGCGTGCTTCTGTAATGAGTTTGAAGTATGAAGAACCTGATGGTCATCGGGCTGTAGCCTTTTGCCAGCAGCGGATGGCTTCCACTGAACATTTCGGTGAGCCTGATCTGGTTGTTATAGCTTTTTCCCATTTTACGCCCGTTCACAGTGATCATGTTATTATGCAGCCAATAGCGTGCGGGCATGTGATTATTGCAGATCGTGCTTTGAGCGATCTCACTTTCATGATGCGGGAACTGGAGGTCCATTCCTCCGCCATGAATGTCGAATTCGGTGCCGAGATATTTTGTGCTCATGGCCGAGCACTCTATGTGCCACCCGGGAAAACCCTGGCCCCATGGACTTGTCCACCGCATAATATGCTGCGGGGGAGCCGCCTTCCATAGAGCAAAGTCGCCTTTGTTCCGCTTTTCATCCTGGCCTTCAAGCGTACGCGTTGTTTCGAGGAGATCTTCTACTATCCTTCCACTGAGCTTTCCATATGAATGGTGCTCACTGTATTTCTTTACATCGAAATAAACTGATCCGTTTACTTCATATGCATATCCATCTGCAATGATCTTTTTGATCATATCGATTTGTTCAACGATATGGCCCGTTGCGGTCGGTTCTATGCTGGGATCGAGGTTGTTCAGCTGTTTCATCGCCCAATGAAAAAGGTTCGTGTATTTCTGCACAAGTTCCATTGGTTCAAGCTTTTCGAGCATCGCCTTCTTTGAAACCTTGTCTTCCGCTTCTCTGCCTTCTTCTTCAAAATGACCTGCATCGGTAATGTTCCTCACATATCGAACCCTGTAACCAAGATGCATGAGGTACCGGTAAATGACATCGAAAGTGATATACGGCCTTGCATGACCAAGATGGCTCTCGCCACTAACGGTAGGACCGCAAACATACATGCCCACATGACCCGGAGTAATCGGTTTGAAAACTTCTTTTTGCCGCGTATATGAATTATAGACTTTCAGTTCACTCATGTGTACAATTTACTCAAGGGGTTGCAAAAATATGGATCAATTCGCAGTATCGGATATTGTAACGTCGGCGATTACGGGATAATGCTCGGAATACGGAACAAAATGGCGGACGTATTGTTTTATCTTGAATTTCGGGTCGGTCATAATATAGTCGATGCGGAGCGTAGGTGCCACATTGGAAAAGGTTCGGCCAATGCCTTTACCGGCCTCTGTAAATGAATCCTTCCTGTCGCCTTTAATTTTGAAATAAGTGTAGGAATTTGGCACGTCGTTGAAGTCGCCGCAAATTATCTCGGGGTACGGGCTTGAATCGAGCTGTTGCCTCACAATCTTCACCTGCTGACTCCTGAACTTGTATCCTGTTGCCAGTTTAAGGGCGACCGACTTCGAAGCTTCGATCATGCTGTCGGAGGAGCCGCTTTTGATAAGTTCTATATTACGGTAGTCATTTGATTTAAAAAGCACGGATTGGAGATGAGTGGTGAATATCCGTATTTTTTGGCCCTTGAATTCTATATCAGTGCCTATCAAACTCTCCGCGGCCCTGAAATTTAGGGGGCCTGGATATCTGATATGAATGCTGTCGGTGATGGGATATTTTGAGAATATCGCGATTCCGGTTTGCCACGCTGTTTTCCATCCGGTATAATCATTTGCAACCACGCTATAGGGATAACCGAGATTGGTGATGTCTTTACGGTTGTTATAGGGATATCTTTTTGAATGCGGTTCAAAATATTCCTGAAAGCATAATACATCCGGCTGTTTTTCTTTAATAAAATCGAGCATTTCCCTGCGATATGATATTCGTGATTTGTCAGTCTTCAGCTGTTCGTCGAACCATGATACGTTCCATGTCAATATCCGTATAGAACCTTCAGGCTTTGCTTCCTCAGTTTTTTTGCCGTAATGAAAACCGATCAGCGCCCGAATGTTAGTATATCCTATCATCAGGGTGACCAATGAGAGCATTACCCATCTTGAGCGGAAGATGATCCACAAAAAACAGAATGCGCCTACGATTATGAGCAGGAAGGGAAATGTTAGTCCCAGCAATGCAATCAACCACCATTCATGCGGAGGTAAAAACGCATTGCAACAGGCAAGCAGAAAAATGCAGGAAGCTACAATATTGAGAGTGATGAAAAGCCGCTTGGTGAATTTCCTGAAGACAGGCGCCATGTCTAAAATTACAAATGTTCGTCTTCAGACGCCCTTTTGAGTATTTCTTTTTCTTCGTCCGTAAGGAATCTGTATCCCTGAAGATTTATTTTATCTAAAATTTCGTCAATCCGTTTCTGGGTAATGTTTGAAACTTTCTTGTAAGGTTGTGTGCCTTTGGTTTTATAGAAGTATTCTTTTTTCGCGGTTTTCTTCCATTCCTTTTTTTCAGGATTGAACAGGTTTGCGAACCAGTTAAAAAACATGTTCATCCACGCGCTCCAGTCGTTTCCTTTCTTTAACTGTAAAATGAAAACGAGGCCGATGAGGGCGCCGCCGATATGAGCAATGTGACCGCCGCCATTTTCGCTCGGAATACTTGCAAAATCAATGATCACGAAAATGACAGTGAGGATCCATAATGGAATTCCTCCATTGAGCATCGGGAATATGCGATAGTCGGGAGCGAGGGTAGTTGTAGCGATAGCTATGGCCATCACGCCGGCCGATGCGCCCTGAAGGGTTCTGCCATCGATCTGCGCAGAAAGCACAGGGAAAATGTTATTGGTTAGTACAAAGAGGAAGGCGCCTGCAATACCTCCATATAAAAACAGTGGTACGAGCTTATTGTTGCCGGCCAGGTCCTGGAGAATGTAACCGAATGCCCAGAGCCACAGAACGTTTCCAAGCATATGAAAAACTCCATCGTGCATGAACATGTAGGTGATAATGGTCCACGGGCGGTCTACAATTTTATCAACTTCAGCGGGTAGAATGAACCATTTGAATATATTGGACATATATGATTCATAGGTGAGCCCCGAAAGATAATAAGCGATGTAAATGAATTTGAAAATGCAGAAAACGAGGGCCAGAATAGCTATCATCATGATGAGGGAATTACCATCCTGTCCCAGCAACATTCTCTTCCTGTAACGATCCTCTCTTAGCACGAATATTTTTTTATGAATTTACAAAACGATTCTAATAAAAATGGCGGCGATTTCTTTTATTCCAGTAAAGAACAAGCAAAAATCCAACCAGCGCCCCACCCAGATGCGCCCAGTGCGCGACATTATCGCCCGCGGAGTTTTGTACACCCAGCCAGAGTTCGAGGCCGGCATAAAAAATCACAAACCATTTGGCTTTAATAGGTATGAAGAAATACATGTAGATAAGGCTGTTGGGAAAGAGGTAACCGAAGGCGGCAAGGCATCCGAATACCGCGCCGGATGCTCCCACTGTGGGAGTATTTACTTCGACGTAGAGCTGGGTATAGTAATCGGAAACTCCGATCTGATTAACGGCCTGGTGAAGCTCGGCATATTTAGGCGACAATTCAATGTACAGAGACCCAAGATGGAGAAGTGCTGCTCCAAGTCCACATAATATGTAAAAAATGAGGAAACGCTTCGAGCCCCACAAGTTTTCCAGCAAACTCCCAAACATCCACAGTGGAAGCATGTTGAAGAACAGGTGCGCCCAGCCCCCGTGCATAAACATATGCGTAATAACCTGGTGAGGCTTAAAAAATTCGGAACGAACGTCGTGCAGCGCGAACATGTTATTTATCCAGCTGAACTCACTATTCCCGAAAATGTATTGTGCAAAGAAAACTAAAGCGTTAACAATGATCAGGTTTTTGATTACCGGAGGCATCGACTGAAAACTGTTCATTCTAACATCTGTCATCCAAATAAATTTATCTTTTTCGATTAATACTACTGCCCGCCGGAAACTGCCCGCACTTTCAAAGATACGGCAGAACCGCAACCATTATTTCAGCTTCAGCTGCACTACATTTTCGATGTGATGGGTATGCGGGAACATGTCAACCGGCCTTACCCTTGCCACGCGATACTTTTCTTTCATCATATTAAGGTCGCGTGCCTGTGTTGCCGGATTGCAACTTACGTAAACAACCAGCGGCGCCTCAATTTCAAGAATTTTTTTAACGAGTTGTTCGCTCATTCCGGCTCGTGGCGGATCGGTGATGATAACATCGGGCCTGCCGTGCTCTGCAAAAAATTCGTCGTTGCAAACTTCCGATACATCGCCAGCAAAAAATTTCGCATGGTGCACGCTGTTAAGTGAGGCGTTTTCTATCGCATCGTCAACCGCCTCTCCGATCATTTCAACGCCTATTACTTTTTTTGCGTTGCCGCTTACAAATATGCCTATGCTCCCCGTTCCGCAATACAGGTCATAAACAACTTCTTTACCCGTTAGCGCGGCATATTCACGCGCAACCTGGTAAAGCTTTTCGCCCTGGTATGTGTTGGTCTGGAAAAACGACTTTGCCCCTATTTTGAATTTATATTGCTCAAGGGTTTCTATCACATATCCCTTGCCTGAGTATACTACAGGGTCAAGGTCGTGCATGCTGTCGTTCTTTTTTTCATTAATAGTGTACAAGAGCGTTGTTATCTGTGGATAGAGTTTGAGTATATGATCTAACAGATCCTTTATCTTCTTTTTATCATGTCGTCCGAATACAATATTCACCATCAATTCACCCGACCTGCAGAGCCTTACCTGCATTGTTCTTAAAAGGCCACTATGCTCGCGTATGTCGTAAAAGCTATAATTATTTTCCAGCGCAAATTCCTTGACTGCGATCCTGATTGCGTTTGTGGGTTCCTCTTGCAAATGACATTCGATGATGTCAACAACTTTGTCAAATAAACCCTTTGCGTGATATCCCGCAACATTCATCTGTGTGCTTACACTCTCATCGTTCAACTCATGTGGAAGCAGGTACCTTTTATTGCTGAATGTGTATTCAATCTTATTGCGGTATCGTGTTACGGGATATGCGCCTACTATCGGTTCAAATTCAGGCAGCTCTATCTTTCCGATGCGTGTAAGATTGTCAAAAACCTGCTTTTGCTTGTAAACAAGCTGCTTTTCATACGGAAGCATCTGCCACTGACATCCTCCGCAAACACCAAAATGCTGGCAGAATGGCTGAACGCGGTCGCCAGACAGTGATTGAAATAAAATGGGCCGTGCTTCGGCCCAATCTTTTTTATTCTTTCCCAGGCGAATGTTTACAACATCTCCCGGTACAACATCTTCAATGAAAATAACTTTTCCTTCCACGCGTGCCAGCGACTTACCTTCAGCAGCATAATCCTCTACCAGCACGTTCTCAAGTACAATATTTTTTTTCTTTCGCAAGCCGCGAAATTAAGGAAACTGGTTCACTGCTTTTTAGCCTCGTAATTCTTTTCAGCTTCTTTCGCTTTTTCGAAATCAAGAACAACGCCGTTAATGCAGTAACGAAGCCCTGTTGGTGGTGGCCCGTCTTCAAAAACATGCCCCAGGTGCGATTTACAGCGACCGCACATTACTTCGGTGCGCCTCATTCCATGCGAATTGTCTGCCTCGTATATGATGCTGCTCTTCGAAATAGGTTGATAAAAGCTTGGCCATCCGCAGCCGCTCTCAAATTTAGTGTCGCTCTGAAACAGCGCATTCCCACAAACAGCACAATAATACGTACCTACCTCGTTTGAGGTTTCATACTTGCTGGTCCACGGCCGCTCGGTACCTTTCATGCGTGCAACGTAATAAACGTCCTGTGGTAATATCTTTTTCCATTCTTCATCGGAAAGATTAACCTTGCTGCTGTCGGTGTGCGAGTATGCAGGATTCTCCTGTTTTTTAGTATCCATATTCTGTAATTGTTTGTTATCGGCCTTATTTTGCGAGTAAGTACAGTTTTGCAAAAAAATTACCAATAAAAGTGGTAGAAGTTTCATAAATAATTGCTGTATCAAATTTACGATAGTATACGGGGTATGCGCTGCTAAAGGTTTTCTAACTGGTTTATTTATTTGTTAAAGGATTTTTAAGACGGGTACTTTATATTTACGCCATGTTTAATGTCATTTTATTTGGCCCTCCGGGCAGTGGAAAGGGAACACAATCCGAGAAACTGGTAGACAGGTATGGACTTATACACCTGTCAACAGGTAACCTGCTGAGAGAGGAGATCACAAACAGAACGGCCCTGGGTCTGGAAGCGAAAAAGTATATGGACAGCGGCCAGCTGGTGCCGGATGCCGTGGTTATTGGGATGATACGTTCCGCTATTAAGAATAATCCTGATGCTGAAGGCTTTCTGTTTGATGGCTTTCCGCGTACGGTGGCTCAATCGGTGGCGCTCGACGAGCTTCTCGCAGAAAATCATTCTGAGATCAATGCCGTGTTGGCGCTCGAGGTTTCAGAAAGTGAGCTGATCGAACGACTCTTGAATCGCGGTAAAACTTCAGGAAGGTCTGATGATGTTAATCAAGAGATTATCCGCGCCAGGATACTTGAATATGAAAATAAAACTTCACCTGTTGCCGGATATTACGACCAGTTCGGGAAGATGGTGAAGTTAAAGGGGGAGGGCGACGTTGAATCTATCTTTGAGGCCCTCTGTAACGAAATAGAAGCAAAAAAATTAGTCTGATCATTCCTTGAGAGCCGAATCTGCCTTCGACAGGGCAGACAAGATCTCATCCTTAACCCTGGATACTTTAGCTTTCTCAGATTCGAGATATGTGATTCTCCGGCTGACATCTTCCTGCGCCGAGTCGATGCTGAATTGTTCCATCCAGGTGTTCATCTCATCCTCTGCGTGCTGAAGCTCGGTACTTAGTTCACTGTATTTTTTAGCAAGTGATTCTTTGGCGGACGACTTTATTTTATTTATGGAATCAACCCTGGAATTGAGCTGGTTGCGGTAAACGGCCAACTTCTTCATTTTCGACATAGCCTCATCGTGCAACTTCATTACATCCTGGAACAATGAATCTTCAGGATTTTTCGGAACGTCGGAGTATCCATTTTTTCTCTCATCAGACGAATTGCTTCCGCAGGATACGAGAAAAAGCAATGCGATTAAACTAAGATTCTTCATATTAATTATAATTGTTTTATCAAGGCCGTGCTCAATAATCTATTTTTTAACGCTCTTGCCAACAGCAGTTATCGCTTTTTTTGAGAATTCGGTAAGGGCAAGCTTTCCGCTAATTGCGGCACGCTCATACAATAACGCATCCCAATGGTCGGTGCCTCTCCACAACATTGCTTTCAACTCAGCCATCGCCTCAGCGCTTGAATGCGACAGCGTGAAAGCCAGCCTCGACACAGCCTCGTCCATGTCTTCAACGCTATGATGGAGCTCAGAAAACAAAGCTTTCCGGAGGCACCATTCGGCATTTCTCCATAACGTCGCATCAATCGCAAGGGCGCTGAAAGCTCCGGTGCCAATTTTCCGTTCAACAGCAGGCGCTATAACAAAGGGTCCGAAGCCGAGTGACAGCTCGCTCAGCCTCACCTCTGCTTTATCTAACGCAATTGCATAGTCAACGGCTGCGGCAATACCCACTCCGCCGCCAACACATTTTCCGTGAATGCGGCCAATGATCAGCTTCGGGCATTTGCGCATGGTGTTTATCAGGTGTGCAAAGCCACTGAAAAATTTCATCCCCTGCTCAGCATTTGAAATTGCCGATAGTTCGTCGAAGGACGCACCTGCGCAGAACGCCCGGTCACCGGCCGATTTAAGTACGATGACCTTGGTTTCGAATATCGTTCCTGCCCTGTGAATCTCGTGGGAAAGATCGTTCAGTAATTTGGCAGGAAGGCTATTGCTTTGCGGATGAAAGAATTCAATGGTAGTTATCGACTGATGCGTTTCAGCTTTAACATATGGAGTTCCGTTCATGGTTGTCTGTTTTTAATTTTTCCTTCTTACCATCGTTAGGATCGTTGCGATGGCCACTTCTTCATTCAGTTGGTCCGTTACTTCCACGAGCCATTTAACGATACCTTTTGGTATGTCGTTTTCATCTTTCTGGTCCTGGATGGTCTTTTCTTTGCAAGTTAATTTAACACCAATTGTTGTACCTGCGTAAACAGGCTTAAGAAACCTGCATTCGTCTATACCATAATTCAACAAAACAGGTCCTTTCTTTCCGTCGACAAATAATCCCGCCGCTGCACTCAGAATAAAATACCCGTGGGCAACAGGTTTTTCGAACATCGTGCCTTCGAGCGCGGTGTGATCTATATGGGCGTAGAAATGATCCCAACTTACATTGGCAAAATTAACGATATCGGCTTCCGTAATTGTTCTCTTGCCTGTTATAACGGTATCGCCTATACGCAGTTCTTCAAAATATTTTCTGAATGGATGCTTTTCATCTTCCGAAACCTCTGCATGCTGGTGGTAGCTGTTGGTAATGGCGGTTAGTGATGTTGCCGAACCCTGCACCGCTACCCGCTGCATATAATGTTTAACACCTCTTACTCCTCCCATCTCTTCTCCTCCGCCCGCGCGTCCGGGTCCGCCATGAACCAAAGCAGGCAGGGGAGAACCATGCCCTGTGCTTTCTTT
>Ga0114129_10011798_pt1 | contig 12432 bp, 11 predicted proteins | sample RhiMetdeltSRZDD1_FD_80071 | JGI IMG/M metagenome (GOLD analysis project Ga0114129, IMG submission 80071) | Populus rhizosphere microbial communities from Tennessee, USA - Rhizosphere MetaG P. deltoides SRZDD1 (version 2) (version 2) | ecosystem: Host-associated > Plants > Roots > Rhizosphere >...
GTCGGAGGGCGACGCTCGCTCATTGGCGCTTTCGCCGGGGCAATCATCGTTGCGTCCCTTTCCAACTACTTGTCGAGCATCAAAGCCATCCAGAACTACTGGCCCCTTCTACAGGGCCTCATATTCATCGCCGCGATTATCCTGTTCAGAGAGGGGCTCGCAGGACTAGTCGAATCGCTATTTCAGAAACAGAAACATGCCTCCGCTCCTTAGAACCGAAAACCTCACCAAACGCTTCCGCGGCCTTGTGGCTAGTGAGAATATTACCTTCCTCCTGCACAAGGGTGAGGTTCGCTGCGTTATTGGTCCCAATGGTGCCGGCAAGACGACTTTCATAAGCATGATCTCTGGTCATGTGAATCCTACAAGCGGGCGGGTATGGTTCAAGGATCGCAACATCACCGACTTATCGATTCCTCGCCGCGCACAAATTGGCATTGGACGAAAGTTTCAGACGCCCAGCGTGTTTGAAGGTTTGAGCGCTTTTCAAAATCTCGAACTGGCAAGTCTTCGCCGCAAGAAATCTTCAACCGAACGATTGCGGGGGATTAATCAGATTCTTGATACCATTCGCTTAAATGAACATCGCGACATGCCCGCTCAGTTCTTGTCGCATGGGCAGAGGCAATGGCTTGAAATCGGGCTGCTACTTGCGAATGAGGCCGAGTTGCTTCTGCTCGATGAGCCGACGGCAGGAATGACCAGCGAGGAAACCGCCGCCACCGGTCAGTTGGTGCAACACTTGGCCTCGGATCGTAGCTTGTCAGTGGTGATTATCGAGCATGATATTAACTTCATTCGCGCTCTGAAGGCACCCGTGACCGTTCTGCATCTGGGACGCAAGTTGCGTGAAGGCAGCTTTGATGAGATCGCTGAAGATGAGCAGGTAAGACAGGTTTATTTGGGAACCACCTCCCATGCTTGAGGTACAAGCCATTCACTCGGGCTATGGTAACATCGCCGTACTTTCCGATATTTCTTTCGCCCTTGAAGCGGGCGCGATTTTGGGCGTGCTGGGGCGAAACGGCATGGGGAAATCGACACTCATTCGAACGATCGCCGGCACACTCAGAGCGCGGTCAGGATTCATCAAATTAAACGGCGATGACCTTACCGCCCTTCCCGCTCATCTGAGAGCAGATCGGGGCATTACTACGGTCGTTCAGGGGAGAGGCATTTTCCCGAAACTTACGGTGTGGGAAAATCTAGAAATGGGCCGCCTCGCTTCGGGGCGCACCAAAAGGAACCGTTTAGATGAGGTATTAGGTTATTTCCCGCGACTCGGTGAGCGGTTGAAACAGCTTGCCGGCACGATGAGCGGCGGTGAGCAGCAGATGCTGGCAATCGGTCGTGGAATCATGACTGACCCCTCGATAATGCTATTAGACGAGCCCTCCGATGGCATTATGCCAATGTTAGTAACCCAGATCGGAGCTACGTTGGGCGAAATCAGCAAAAGCAGCGGCCTCAGTATTTTGATCGCCGAGCAGAACATGCCGCTTGTATTCAGTCTTACCAACCATTGCATCATTCTTGAGAAAGGCCGCATCGTTGCACAAGGCTCGCGGCAGGCAGTTTCACGCAGTGAAGTGATGAAGGAATATCTTGCAATCTGATCCGGAGAGAACACATGCCGATTCAAGCGCCCAATGCCGACCAGGTCATGGAAATTGCTGCGAGCTTTGGAATGGATCTTACGGAGGCAGACGTAAAGTCTTTCACCGGTTTGCTGAGCGGTATCGCGCTTTCCTACAGTCGATTGGACGCGATGGTAGAGCCCAAACCGAAAGTGAAATATCCACGCGCTACCGGTGCCAGACCCGAATCGAAGGATAATCCCTTCAACGCATGGGCCTGGAAATCGACAATTGATGGTGCTCCTAAGGGGATACTTGCTGGCAAGAAAATCGCGGTGAAAGACAACATCTGCGTAGCAGGTCTGCCGCTCATGAATGGTTCGAGGGTTCTTGAAAATTACGTACCGGAAGTCGATGCCACCGTAGTCCAACGGATCCTCGATGCTGGTGGCACCATTCTTGGCAAGACCGTTTGCGAGGATCTTTGCTTTTCCGGCGGAAGTCACACCTCGAAACCCCTGCCAGTCAGGAACCCGCATAAGCCGAGTCATTCTGCTGGCGGATCATCTAGTGGCAGTGCGGTTGTTATTTCCACTAGGGAAGTTAACGCCGCGCTGGGCGGTGACCAAGGCGGCTCCATTCGTATGCCGGCCTGCTGGACAGGAGTATATGGCCTAAAGGCCACCCATGGTCTCGTGCCATACACCGGCGTGATGCCCATCGAGCCGACGCTGGATCATTGCGGTCCTCTGGGTGCCACGGTGGAGGATGTGGCGAGACTGTTGACGGCGATCGCCGGTCCCGATGATCGCGATCCGCGTCAAATCGATTGCAAGCTTCAGGATTATATGGGTGCGCTCGGCGGCGATGCAAAAGGTCTCAGAATTGCTGTCGTCAAGGAGGGCTTTGATCGAGAAGATAGCCAGCCCGTGGTCGATAAGAAGGTGAAGGCTGCTGTTGAGCGCTTTCGGCAGTTGGGTGCGACTATTGAAGAAGTCTCCATCCCTATGCACATCACCGGGTATGACATCTGGAACGCGATTATTGTCGAGGGCGCCACAGAGGTCATGATTAAGGGCAATGGCATGGGCTACGGCTGGCAAGGCACTTACACGACAAGCCTGCTTGACGCCTATGCGCGTGGCTGGCGCTCACGGCCAAACGACATGTCCGAAACGGTAAAAATGGTTCTCTTCATGGGAGAATACATGAACCGCTATTATCACGGGCGCTATTATGCCAAGGCCCAAAACTTAAAATGGGCGCTGCGTCAGGCCTATGATGATGTGCTCGCGCGATTTGATCTTTTGGCCATGCCTACCATTCGATTTGTCGCAACGCCTCTTCCCGCCGACGGCAGTCCTCGCGAGGAATATGTCGGACGTGCTCTCGACATGATTTCCAACACCTGTCCCTTCGACGCCAGTGGTCATCCCGGCATCAATATCCCGTGCGGAAAAGGTGACGGCCTGCCGATCGGACTGATGCTTGTGGCTCGCCGGTATGATGAGGTGACTGCTTTGCGAGCAGCCGCCGCCTTCGAGAAGCTTGGTGACTGGACAAAAATGTAGTTGAAGGAGACCGAGGAGAATGTCCCCGCGACTTCCGACCGTCGACCAGATTCTCGACATTGCCGAATTCTACGGAATGAATATTACCGGAGATGACGCGATGTCTTTCCGAGGTTTGATGGCTGGCCCGATCGCATCTTATGCGCGACTTGATCAGCTTGTTGAACCGAAACTGCCGGTCAAATTCCCTCGCGAGCCTGGATATCGGCCTAGTTCCGCGGAGAACATATACCAGGCTTGGTATTGGAAGACGAACATCAAGGGCAATAGTAAGGGCGTGCTCGCGGGCAAGACGATCGCGGTCAAGGACAATATTTGCGTCGCGGGCGTGCCAATGATGAACGGTTCACGCGTCCTAGAAGGATACGTGCCCGAGATAGATGCGACAGTCGTCACTCGTGTACTTGAGGCAGGCGGGACCATTGCAGGCAAAGCGGCCTGCGAGGACCTATGCTTTTCAGCCGGCAGTCATACCTGCGCCACCGGGCCTATCCGCAATCCACACAACCCAGAGCATAGCACTGGAGGGTCATCAGGTGGCAGCGCGGCGCTCGTCGCAGCGAAGGAAGTCGACATGGCACTGGGTGGCGATCAGGGCGGCTCTATCCGCACGCCCTCCTGCTGGTGCGGCGTCTATGGTCTCAAGCCTACCTGGGGTCTCGTTCCGATGACCGGAGGGATGCCCATCTCCTATTCGGTCGATCACTGCGGTCCAATATGCGGGTCAACCGAAGATGTGGCGCGGCTTTTGACCGCAATTGCGGGACCCGATGGGTACGATCCACGCACCACGATCGCCAAGGTGCAGGACTACATGCTCGCACTCGGTAAGAGTATGAAGGGCATGAAAATTGCAATCATGAAGGAAGGTTTCGCCCACCCCACGAGTAACCCGGCAACAGATAAAAAGGTCCGTTCTGCCATTGCTGAGTTCAAAGCCCTAGGCGCCAAGGTCGAGGAAGTTTCGATCCCCATGCATTATGACGGCCCGCATATCTGGACCGGGATTATTCTTGAGGGCGCCGCCGAAATGATGATCAAGGGCTACGGAATGGGCAACAATTGGTACGGTTATTACAGCACTTCGCTGCAGGAGGCTTTTGCCCGCGGCTGGCAGTCGAGACCAGATGACGTATCGGAGACGGTCAAGCTCGTGCTGTTGCTAGGCGAGTACATGCACCGCCACTACCACAACCGATATCATGCGAAAGCGCAGAACCTGCGCGTACTCCTGCGCAAAGCATATGACGACGTACTCATGACCTACGATCTCATCGCCATGCCGACTATTCCCTTCCCCGCCACCAAAATTCCGCCTGCGAACTGTACGCGGGAGGAATACGTCGATGCCGCTCTCAACATGCAGCAGAACACCTGCCCATTCGACGTAAGTGGCCATCCAGCGCTCACCGTGCCCTGCGGAAAGGTAGATGGGCTGCCTATCGGCATGATGCTCGTGGGGCGCCACTTCGACGAGGTCACCCTAATTCGGGCCGCCCATGCCTTCGAGCAGATCGGCGACTGGCAAAAGCGCTGAGTTCATGGCCATAGCGGCGAGTTACCGCGCTTCTTTTGTCGCCAGTTCGTTTGAACTGTAAAGGACGATCTTGTCGACGAGAATGGATGACGCCACCTCTATCACTTTCGCCACGGCGGCGGAGTTGTTGTGCAGCTCCATGGCAGCACGGTCGACAAAGCGCTCATAAGTCGTGAACACCTGCGGCTCGTCAATGGACTGGCTAATGTAATAGCCTACTGTCCCGGGTTCGGCTTGTTTTACACTCTCGATCATCTCGAGCAGGGCCTCCCGCATGGTTGCCTCTTGACCGGGCTTGACTCGCAGGATGGCGCTGATGCTGATCATTCTCAATAACTCCTTTCAAACACCGTGGGATGTGCGGTTGTTCAGCCCGCCATACCGACAAACTCGTGCAGCAAATCCGGATCGGCAATCTCTTCAACCGTCACTTCGCGCGTGATACGGCCCTTATGCATTATCAATACGCGGTGTGACAACGCCTGGATGAAATCCAAGTTCTGTTCGACCACGACAACGGTAAGGCCATAGCGCTCGCGGAGTACTTGCAGCCGCTCAATAATCTCTTCAATGATCGAGGGTTGGATGCCTTCGGTCGGTTCGTCGAGAAGCACGAGTTTCGGACTGCCGCAGAGACAGCGCGCAATGGCCAGAAGCTGCTGCTCGCCGCCGCTGAGGGCGCCTCCAAGTCTATTGAGCAATGGCTTCAGGCGCGGAAACTCGGAGAGGATCGGCTCGATCGTCGATTCGTCTCCACCTGCCTTTGTCATGCAACCCATACGCAGGTTCTCGAGTACGTTCAGGCTCGGAAATATCTCGCGCCCCTGCGGCACATAACCAATACCTCGACGCGCTCGTTCATAGGGGGCTAGGCGTGTGATTTCCTTGTCGTTGTAGTGCACCGTGCCGCCGGTGGCCGGAAGATACCCCATTAGCGTTTTGAGCAATGTGCTCTTTCCCATGCCATTGTGGCCGAGCACGCCCACAACCTCACGCTCCGTAACGTGGAGCGAAATCCCACCGAGGATGGGAATACGCCCATAAGCGGCATGCAGATGGTTAACCGCCAGCATTATGCCGCTGCCTGCTTTCCAAGATAGATGTCACGCACGACCGGATCGCGCATGATTTGCTCCACCTCTGCTTCTCTCAAGATTCGCCCCTGATGGAAGACCGTTACCTTCTTCGCGATCTGGCGGATGAAGACCATGTCGTGCTCAACGACCACTATGGTTGCTGTCCGGTTGACCTCGCGGATCAACTCTGCGGTTCGACTGGTTTCCTCCGCACTCATCCCGGCTGAAGGCTCGTCTAGCAGGATAATCTTTGGCTCGCGGACCACGACCATCGCGATTTCGACCCATTGCCGTTGACCGTGCGCCAGCTCCGCCACTATTCGATCTGAGATGCTGGTTAGCTTCAGGCGCTCGAGCACTGCCGTTACAACTACATCAGCCCGCGGAGCTGGGTGCCCAAATCTGGCCGCCAGCCACAGGTTCTCGCGCACCCTAAGTCCGTCAAACACATCCGGCACCTGATTCTTTATACCGATGCCAAGCCGACCGATCTCGTGTGCTTGCGCTCCGCCGATCTCTCTGCCCTCGAAAAGGATCTGGCCGGAAGTGGGCCGCATCTGGCCAGTCAGCATTTTGAAGAACGTGCTCTTGCCGGCGCCGTTCGGCCCGATCAGGCAGCGAAGCTCCCCACGTTCCAGCTTGAAGTCGACGCCCGCCACGGCCCGCACGCCTCCGAAGCGACGCTCCAGTCCGCGAGTCTCGAGGATGAAATCGGGTGCGCTCATATCTTTCGCCGCAAGATCAAGTGATCCCGCGCATAAGCAAAAGCGATCCCCAGGCTCGGTAACAAGCCCTGGCTGAAGACCAGGACAACCAACATAAGCACGAGGCCGAGAATGAGCGAGATCTGTCCTACTGCCTGAGTACCAAGCCAGGCGGCGAGATATTGTACGCCCCCTGCACCGACGATTGGTCCAAGCAACGTCGTCCGGCCGCCCACGATTACCCAGATCACCACCTGCCCCGCCTGGTTCAGGTCAAACATCTGCGGGCCCACGTAATTGCCCCATACGGCCCGCAATACGCCCGCAAGTGCCGCTATTCCGCTGCACAGCACGAAAACGCCAAGCCGGTAGCGACGTACGTCATAGCCGAGCAGCTCCATGCGCCGCGGGTTTTCGCGGATGCCGGCCAGCGCCCGCCCAAATTTCGTTGTGAGGAGCAGCCGGAGGCCAACATAGACCAGAACTAGCACGCCCGCCGCGAGATAGAAGATGGCATGGAGCTCCGTCTTGAACTCGACAGGTAGCTGCAGCGAGGGCACTGTCGGAATGCCATTCTGCCCGTTCAAACGCACGCCCAAAACGGTATACTGGTCACCAGACGTCGAACGGATGGCCTTCTCTAGGATCAGCGTTACGACAAGCGTGACCACGCTGAAATAGATGTCGCTGATGCGGCCGTAGATCATGAAATAGCCGAGAAGCAGCGCAAACAGCATGGGCAGAAGAATCGCCGCGATCAGCGGCCAAGATGTTTCTCCAGAGTAGAGCGATAGAACGGCGTAAATATAGCCGCCTAGTCCAAAAAACGAAGTCTGCCCAAAGCTCAGCATTCCGGCAAAGCCCCACATGAACCCCATGCTGACTGCCAGCAAGCCGAGCGGGAACAGCTTCGAGATACCGTTGATCTGCGAGATCTTCAAATAGGACGGCAGTAACATTAACATGATCGTGACGGCGATGATGGCAGCCCACCACCACCAACGCGGCGGTTCGGCCGTCCGCGTCATTTCGTCGATGCGGACGGTCATGCTCCTAAACCCCATGCCGGAGGCGACCGGTGACCCCAAGCGGCAGTAGCCGCAGGAGTACAATCGCTACTAGCAACACGCCGATCTCCCCCAGCACCGAACTGGTGCGATAGGACACTACGCCGTCGATGGTCGCGAACAGTGCCGAGGCTGTTGCCGTTCCGAGCAGCGGCAGTGGCCCGCCCGAAATAACGGTGATAAAGGCCTTGGCGATGTAGTAGCCGCCCATCGTGGGGGAGGCGCCGAAGATTGGCACAAGGGCGGCGCCGGTGAAGCCGGTGATCGCCGATCCGAAGCCGAAGGTCAACATGTAGACGCGGCCCGTATTGACCCCCATCGCACTTGCCATGTGCGCGTTCTGCATGGTACCGCGCACGATAAGCCCGAAGCGCGTGTAGCGCCACAAGCTCCAGGAGAGAGCCAGCAGCACGCCAGCGATCACCATCAGCACGAGACCGTATTTCGGCATAGCAAGGCCGGAGATAGTGACGAAACCCAGATCGGCGGCTACACTCTCCGTCTGCGGGCCGAGCAAGGTCGTAACTCCGCCCACTAGAAACAGGCTTAATCCCCAGGTCGCTAGCAGTGTGTCCAACAGCCGTCCGTAAAGAAAGCGGATGAGCATGCGTTCGACCACCATGCCGAAGATTCCGACCACCACCGCCGCTACCAGGAATGAGAGCCAGATGTTGAGTCCCGCTTTCACTGCATAGATCGAGGCATAAGCGCCCAGCATAAGGAACTCACCTTGCGCCAGGTTAATGACCCGCATCATTCCAAATATGATTGCAAGCCCCAGACTAATCAGCACGAAGATGCTGAACGAAAAACCAATTTGGTAAGAGTAAGCAACGACCTGCTGCAGCAACGGAACACTTCCCCCGGACGGCTTGCCCTATCCTCTACTTCGCCGACATTTTTCTCGTCTGGAGCCCCGGTCCGTGTGGTCAGGGCACTCTTGAAGCGGCCGGGGTGAGGATCTGGCCGCTTCGCGCTTGGTTGGATCCTTGTACCGTCGCTCGGTCAGATTTGTGGCTCGTATTGCGTGGTATCATCCGGGTTCTTGTGCAAGTCGCAGACCAGCTGCGTGTCTTTCGGCGGGCGTTGGGGGAAGGACTTGATCACGTCAAAAGACTTGTCGCGGTTGCCTCGCACGATATGAATATCCATGGTCGTGTGGTTGGTCTTCCCGTCGATCGTGTAGAGGCCACCCGCGCCTTGCACGCTGATGCCGCCGGCCAGGAGTGCCTCGATTACCTTGTCCGGCTCGGGCGAGCCCGCCTTCTTGACGGCTTCGGCCCAAAGAGTCATGCCGCGATACCCGTATTCGCCGTATTCTCCTACATACTCGTTGTTGCCGACATATTTGTGAAACTTCTCCACAAACGCTTTAGCGCTATCTGTCGGCAGGGAATCGACGAAAGAGGTGGCGATGATGATCCCGTCACCCTCGTCGGCGCTAAGTTCCGTTTGCTCGCGGCCCACACCGTAGGTCGTCGAGGCGAGCGGCAGGTTCTTCTTGCCGATCGTCGCCTCATATTGGCGATAGAAGGCGATATGGGCACCGCCTACCAGTACCGACCAGACCATATCCGGCTTGGCGACCTGGATGCGCGAGATGGCGGGAGCGAAATTCGTCACATCGAGCGGGAAGAACTCGGCCCCGACATCCTCGCCACCCGCATCGCGCAGCAGTTTTTTCATCCACTTCGTTGTGATCTGGCCGTAATTGTAGTCGGCCGCAAGGATGTAGCCCTTCTTCAGTCCCTGCTCCTTGACCATGTAGTCGACGAGCGGCTCGAGTTGCTGAGCAGGCACCATGCCCGTGTTGACGTGACGGCGGTCGCAAACTCCGCCCTCGTATAGAGAATTGTAGAAGAGCAGCCCGCCGTATTTTCGCACAATTGGACGCATCACCTCTCTCGATGAGCTGGTGATGCCACCATGTATCACTTTTACTTCATCATCGACCAGTGCCTGTGTGGCATATTGATTGTTGAACTGGTTGTCTGATTGCGAGTCGTAGAAATGTAACTCCAGCGGCCGTCCGAGCAGACCCCCCGCGGCATTGATCTCATCCACCGCCATAGCCACACCTGAGATCTGCTTCAGGCTATAAATATTGAGCACGCCTGTCTTGTCCAAGATGTTGCCGACTCGGATCGCCGGTTCCTGCGCAATCCCCGCTCGTTTTAGAACCGAGGTAGCCGTGGCGTAAGCCAGCACACCGCTTGTCGTTTTGAACAATTGTCTCCGACTAAACCGCATTAAGCCCTCCCTAAATGTTTGTTGTGTTTACCCCCGGCGGTAATTCCCTGCCCTGTGGTCAGCTTTAGACGCTAATGGGAACATTGGGCGAGGGCAAGCGGCAATTCACGCTGTTCTCTCTTCCAAAATCCTCAATTCGCGCACCATCTCCTCACGCATGAGGTACTTCTGGATTTTGCCCGTGACAGTCATTGGGAAGCTATCCACGAATTTGACATATCGAGGGATTTTGTAATGCGCGATTTGTCCCTCACAGAAATCCCGGATTTCGTCGGCGCTCGCTTCCACGCCTGCCTTCAGCTTCACCCAGGCACATAGCTCCTCGCCGTATTTCCGATCCGGCACACCAATTACCTGTACGTCCTGAATCTTAGGATGACGATAGAGAAACTCCTCGATCTCGCGTGGATAGATATTTTCTCCGCCACGGATCACCATATCCTTGATTCGACCTACGATGTTGCAGTAGCCCTCGCTGTCGAGAGTCGCTAGATCGCCGGTATGCATCCATCGTGCCGAGTCGATAGCCTCTTGGGTGTGGTCTGTATCGTTCCAGTATCGCTGCATAACCAAATACCCACGCGTGCAGAGCTCTCCTGGAACACCCGGCGGTACAATATGCCCATCCGCGTCAATGATCTTCACTTCGACGTGTGGATGAATCCGTCCGACGGTGCTTACACGCCGCTCGATTGGATCATCGACCGAACTCTGGAAACTGACAGGACTCGTCTCAGTCATGCCGTAGCAGATCGTGACCTCCGACATATGCATGTCGCGAACAACACGTTTCATGACCTCGATTGGGCATGGCGAACCGGCCATGATGCCGGTGCGCAATGAGCTCAGATCGAATTCACCAAAGCGCGGGTGATCAAGCTCGCCAATGAACATGGTTGGTACGCCGTATAGACCCGTGCAACGCTCCACTGTCACCGTATCGAGCACACTCACAGGATCAAAGGCCTCCGACGGATAGATCATTGCGGACCCATGGGTGACGCAAGCAAGATTACCCAAGACCATGCCGAAACAATGATAAAGAGGGACAGGGATGCAGATGCGATCGATATCGCTCAGTCGGAGCGCCTCACCGATGAAAAATCCGTTATTCAGAATGTTGTGGTGGGTGAGCGTCGCTCCCTTTGGAAAACCTGTAGTGCCGCTCGTGAACTGGATATTAATCGGATCGTCAAACTGCAGCTTCCTGCCTCGCTCCAAGACCTCGGATCGGTGGCGTTCGCCGCCCAGTTGGAGCACCTCAGCAAAAGTCAGCATACCCTGCACGTCCTCTCCTCCCGTTACGATTACGGTGCTGAGGCTCGGCAGCTTCGCAGAATGCAGTCGGCCAGGCGCGCAAGATTCGATTTCCGGAACTAGCTGCCGAAGCATGCTAAGATAGTTGCTCGTCTTGAAGCTGCGCGCAGTAACAAGGGCACGGCAATCTACCTTTTTGAGTGCGAATTCAAGCTCGGCCAAGCGATATGCGGGATTGATGTTAACCAGAATGAGTCCCGCCCGGGCGGTAGCAAACTGGGTGGTGACCCACTCGGCGTTATTTGGTGACCAGATGCCGATACGGTCGCCTGGCTCTAAGCCAAGCGCCACCAGGCCGGCTGCCAGGGCATCGACCTGCTCTTTCAACTGGCTATAAGTCCAGCGGATATTCTGATGCTTGACAACGAGTGCCTCACGGTCCGGCCAGCGACGCACGACATCGTCAAAATGCTCCCCGATTGTATTGCCAAGTAGTGGGATATCGCTGGCGCCATGGACGTAGCTGCGGGTTAAGGCGATCATACGCCACGCCCTCCTCTCATTCTGCTGCTCCTGCTCACCAAGTGGCACATGCAGGCTAAAGAAAGCCTACGCTCTCCTTGAGATACCTTCAATACAAGAGCAAGACGAGATGCGCGAACCAACTATGACATCACATTTGATTCGGGCGAGGCTTATTCATGTATGCTAATGCACAGGTAGTTTGGCCATCACAAGGGAGGTGATTTTGGGCCCAGTATTACTTACTGGTTTTCAACCCTACGCCGGCAGAGGTAGCAATCCGGCGTTCGAGATTATGCAAGCGTTGGACGGTAAAACAATCGCTGACGCGCATATCATTGGTCGGGCCCTTCCCGTGTCCATCGCTTCAATTAGATCAAAAGCCCAGGACATTGTAGAAGAGCTGCATCCCTCAGTGATCATTAGCGTTGGCTTGTGGCCTGGAGAGCCAGTGATAAGGCTAGAGCGGGTGGGGCTAAACGTTGCCGATTTTGAGATCGCTGATAATGAAGGTGCGCTTTGGCAAGACCGGTCAATATCTCACAATGGACCACACGCTCGTTCTGCCACGCTTCCACTGAAGAACATTGAGCGGGGCTTGTTGGAGGCAGGGATCCCCGCCAGAATATCGTCTTCTGCGGGTACCTATCTTTGTAACGCATGTTTGTATAGTTTTTTGGAAGCGGTAGAGCAGCAGGAAAATCAAATTCCCTGTGGTTTTATTCACGTGCCATACAAGCCTGAACAGGTGGCAGAATTGATTGTTGATATCAAACAGGCTCAACAGTTGGAACAACACCAACGCGCGGACCTAGCATCAATGGAATTGTCACGTAGTATTCAGGCAGTTGAAATCGCGGTAAGAACGACA
>Ga0114129_10011799_pt1 | contig 12431 bp, 10 predicted proteins | sample RhiMetdeltSRZDD1_FD_80071 | JGI IMG/M metagenome (GOLD analysis project Ga0114129, IMG submission 80071) | Populus rhizosphere microbial communities from Tennessee, USA - Rhizosphere MetaG P. deltoides SRZDD1 (version 2) (version 2) | ecosystem: Host-associated > Plants > Roots > Rhizosphere >...
GGACGTTATCCCCCACTCGAAGGCAGGTCACCCACGTGTTACTCACCCGTTTGCCACTCTACTCATGGATTGCTCCACTTTCGCGTTCGACTTGCATGTGTTAGGCACGCCGCCAGCGTTGATTCTGAGCCAGGATCAAACTCTCATGTTAAAGGTGACGCCGCGCCGAAGCGCCGTGAGGCGCGAAGGCGGGCAATCTTTAACGCGAGCGCCTGTTGACGTGGCTCTCTCACGTTGTTCAGTTCGTCAAGTAATGGATGGTTCGCAGCCGACCGCCGCACCGAACTGCGATGCGTCGATCGTTGAATGCCGCGCCACCCGCTGATACTCGACGGGTTCCACCGTCGCCCTGACGGGCTTCGGTGGATTGTGCTTGCACGTTCTATCCAGTTTTCAAAGAACCGGCCCCTCGTCGACCAACCGTCTTCGGGGGAACCTTCCAATATTACTAGAAAAGTTCAGGCCCTGTCAACTCCCCGCCGAATACCGCCGAGCTGATGCCCGAGGAACGTGAATCGTGAGGAGGTTGAAAAGAGGTGGCCGACAAAAAATGCTCCGTGAAGTTCTCGGAGCATCTTCTCGGTGCTCTGCACCGGGGTCACGCTTCGAACCCATCAAATATAGAAGGATGAACGCGCCCTGTCAACCCCAATCGAAAACTCCTGCGCCACCACAACGCGATCACCGGATGTGCTCGATGCTCAGCCGCTCGCCGCGCTGATACCGATCGCGATCCGCGACGTCGTAGATCCGCACGCGAACCGCCGTGTGAATCTCGGCCTTCGGCGGCCAGTCGAGCGCTCCGTAGCGCTGTCCCACAAACCGTTGTCGAAACCTGGATTCCTCATTCTCTTCCACCGCGACGTACGCGGGTCGGCCTTCTGACGTGAGCCAGGCGATCGTGGCATCGAGCGCGGTCGGCTGAACCGCGTCCCACGCAAGCGTCGAGCGATGGCCGTGATACCGCACGCTTCCACTCTGTTGCACCGATAACACCACCGCCCGTGAAGGAAGCGCGCGCGCGGCGTACTGCCCCGCGACGACAAACCGCGACTCGAGCGATTGCAGCGCAAAGACGTCGTGCGTCTGCGCCACATGCAGATACCAGCCGGCAAGCGCACCGCAGATTCCAGCCAGCGCCAGCCTCCGCCATCGCGGCATCGCCAGACGCAGCCCGTCAGCCGTGACCGCGACGCTCAACACCAGCAGCGCGGGAATGGCGGGGAGCAGGAATCGGATGTACCACCAGTCGTCGAATACGACGTAGGCAAGATAGGTCGCCAGCAGCAGACCCGCCGACAGCAGGATCGCGAGCGTCGCGTTCACGGTGTCGCGCGTGCGGCGCCACGCCCACCAGGGCGCGGCGATTGCCAGCAGGATGAACGGGGTCTCGGTCGCGATCAGCCACCGCGGGTAACGCAGCAGGTTCGGCCAGAGATGCGTGACGTCGAAGAGCAGCCGCGTGTCGCCGTATCCCGAAGCCAGCGCGAACCCATATCGCCGCTGGTTGATCCAGGCCAGCAGCAAGAGCAGCGGCGCGGCGGCCGCGCCGAAGCGAACGATCCGCGCGGCACGCTGCTTCCAGGACGTTCCAGCATGGCTCAGCATCAACATCACGAGAGGCACGATGATGAGCGCGAGATTTGGCCGCGTGAGCACGGCGAGCGCCGCACATGCGCCGGCGATCGCATCTCCCGCCGGAGTCCGACGCAGGCACGCGACCAGTGTCGCCAGCCACAACGTCGTTGCAGGAACGTCGCTCATCGGCTGCACCGCCTGATACAGAAAGATCGGACTGCACGCGGTGAGCACCGCGGCTGCGGCGCCGCTCGCCGGTGAATCCAATCGCCGGCCCAGGAGGAACGCCGTCCAGACCGCCGCCGCGGCAAGAAGCGGGACGATGAGGATCGCCGCGTCGCGTCCGGCGACGATGGTGGCAGCCGCCATGGCGAGCGCGAGGCCGGGAGCGCAGATGGGAACTGCTGCGAGAGGCTCGGTCGGCGAAGGCGCCCATCCCGTCGGCGCAAACATGGCGGCGGCATTTGGAAATGGCGCCGAGGACGCCAGCGGATCGCGCAAGAACAAATCCCCGCGTGCGAACGCGTCGGCCTGGAGCAGATAGCAGGACGAATCAGAGCCGCCGGAAGCCCGCGTGTTCCAGGCTACCGCGACAATCAAGACGCAAATCGATGCCGCGAGTGCGATTCGCGCATCGGCCTTGCGATCGGCCCCGAGCATCCGGGCGTGCCGGATCAGCTCGTGTCGCGGGAGCGATCGCCATGCGAGGGCGTACAAAACAAGAGCGAGTATCAGCGGGCGTACGGGATCGCGCGATGAGATCGAGACCGCACCGACGTGTAGGATGAAGCCTCCCGTGAGCCACGTCACCGCCGCCCATGCGGCCAAGGCGGCGGCTGCGCCCAAGACCAGCTGACCTCGAATGCTCAATGGCAATTGCCGACAGCGGAGTGACGGTTGCCGGCTCGCACCTGACGTATAGTGACCGCGTTCATGCGTCTCTCCGTCATCATCCCGGTCTACAACGAAGAGCAGACCATCGACGAAGTGATCGATCGTGTTGCCGCCGTGGACCTGGGCGATATCGAGAAGGAGATCGTGATTGCCAACGACGGATCCACCGACGGAACGCGCCGCATCATCGATCAACGCGGCGACGACAGGCGGTGGCCCGCCGGAATTCCGGTGCACGTCTATCACAGCCCGATCAACCTGGGCAAGGGCGCGGCGGTTCGATTGGGGCTTGCGTTCGCGACGGGCGACGTCCTGCTGGTGCAGGACGCCGACCTCGAGCTCGATCCGGCCGAATACAGCAGGCTGCTCGGGCCGCTGCTCGAGGGACGAGCGGATGTCGTGTACGGATCGCGCTTCCTGTCGCCCACGGCGCGCGTGCCGGGGAAAACCCGGATCGCCAACCGCTTTCTCACGGCGCTCACCAATCTGCTGTTTGGCGGACGTCTAACGGACATGGAAACGGCGTATAAGGTGATGCGGCGGGAGGCGCTCGACGGCCTCCGACTGCGGGCCGTGGGCTTCGACATCGAGCCGGAGCTGACAGCAAAGCTGCTTCTCGCGGGGCGCAGAATCGTCGAGGTGCCGATTTCCTATAATCCGCGGCGTCTCGACGAGGGAAAGAAAATGCGCTGGATCGATGGCGTGGATGCGATCTACACGTTAGTCAAGTGTCGCCTGACACGGTAGCGTGCGAGCTTTTGGAGATTTCGTCTGACCAGCGTTCTGCAGGATGTCCGCTATGGCGTGAGGATGCTGATGAGGAGCCGCGTCCACACCGCGATCGCAGTGTCGACGCTTGGATCCCATGGCCGCGCTGCGAACCGAGTAGTCTACGTGGACGCACCGCGCCGGAGCCGGACGATGTGATGGTCTTTACGGCCTTTGCGCAGAATGAACAGCTCGCCCCGGATCGCGTCGGCCGAGGTCAGCTTCCGACGTTCGTCCTTCGCGCGCACGTTGTTCACGTAGACGCCGCCGCTCTTGACGAGGCGCGTCGCTTCGCTCTTGGATGACGTCAGCTTGACCAGCGTCAGCATGTCGGCGAGCGCCATCCCGCCTTCAGGCAGGCTCACCTCGCTCGACGGCGCGTCCTCGAACACCATCAAGACCTCGTCGACTTCCGCGTCGGCGATGTCTTCGCTGAAGAGCACGGTGCCGGCGCGTTCGGCCCGACGCACCTGATCTTCACCGTGGAGTAATCGCGTAACCTCCCGCGCGAGCGCCCGTTGTGCCGCCCTCTGCTCGGGCGCGCCCTCGACCGTGCGTGCAAGCGCCTCGATCTCCTCCCGTGAGAGGAAGGTAAAGAACTTCAGGTATCGAACGACGTCGCGATCGTCGGTGTTCAACCAGAACTGGTAGAACCTGAAGGGCGATGTTTGCTTCGAATCGAGCCAGACCGTGCCCACCTCCGTCTTTCCGAACTTGACGCCCGCGGACGTCGTGACGAGCGGCAGCACCAGCCCGTGCGCGCGGGCGCCGCGCAGCTTTCGAATCAAATCGCATCCCGCGGTGATGTTGCCCCACTGATCGCTGCCGCCCATCTGCAGCGTGCATCCGTATCGATCGAACAGCTCCACGAAGTCGTACGCCTGCAGCAGCAGGTAGCTGAACTCCGTGAAGGAAATGCCGTCTTCCCCCTCGATCCGGCGCCGAACCGATTCCTTCGCGAGCATGTAGTTCACGGTGAAGTGCTTGCCGACGTCGCGAAGGAACGACATCAGATCGATCTTCGAGAGCCAGTCCGCGTTGTTGACGATGCGCGCGGGGTTCGATCCGCGGTCGAAATCCAGGAAGCGGGCGAGCTGCGCGCGGATTCCGTCGAGGTTGGCTTCGACCTGTTCCCGGCTGATCAGCGAGCGTTCCTGTGTCTTTCCGCTGGGATCTCCGATCAGGCCGGTCCCGCCGCCGACAATCGCGATCGGCGAGTGCCCGGCTCGCTGGAAGCGCGCGAGCGCCATCACCGGCAGCAGAGATCCGACGTGAAGGCTCGGCGCTGTCGGGTCGAACCCGATGTAGCCGGTGAGCGGCCCGGACAGGAGCGCGTCGCGCAGCCCCTCGGTGCCGTCGTAGAGCATCTCCCGCCACTGAAGCTCGCCGTAGAGATCCATCGACCGTACTATACTGAAGACGCGCGAGGGAACGCCAAGCGCGCGTTTCGCGTGCGCTACAATCTCACCATGAAGGGCCGGCGGCCCCAGTCCACGGCTCTTGCTTCCGCGTCCGAGCGTCTTGCACCGACGCCGCGTCGCACCTTTCTCAAAGCGCTCACGGGCGTAGCGCTCGGGACGGTCACCGGCGCTGCCACCCACGGGTTTCTCTACGAGCGCCACCATCTCCAGCTGACGCACGCAACGGTGCCGGTCGGCGGCCTGCCCGAAGCGCTGCGAGGGTTGCGCATCGGCTTGATCACCGATATCCATCGCAGCCAGACGGTCTCGCACGAGATGATCGACGCGGCCGCGCGAATGCTGATGACCGAACGTCCGGACATCGTGGTGCTCGGCGGCGACTACGTCAGCTGGCGCGATCGCCGGTACGTGCATCCCGCCGCAGACGCCCTCGCCTCGCTGACCGCCCCCTTCGGCGTGATCGCGATTCTCGGCAATCACGACGACGACCGGGAGATGCCCGCTGCGCTCGCAGCCAAGGGGTTCACCGTTCTGAAGGATGCCCGGACGCGCCTGACGATTCGCGGCGAGCCGATGGACTTCATCGGCATTCGCTACTGGACCTGGCGGCTGATCGACATCGCGCGGCTCTCGCGCGGGTCGGTGCCCCACGCGATCCTGCTCGCACATACGCCGAGCCGTCTGGCCGAAGCCGTCCAGCTCACGATTCCGCTCGTGCTCAGCGGTCATACGCACGGAGGACAGATCGTGCCGCCGCTGGTCGGTCCCATAGCAGCGCGCGGTTTTCCCGTCGTTGCTGGAATGGATCGGCGCGAGGGCACGACGATCTTCGTCAGCCGCGGCGTCGGGACCGTCTACCTTCCAATCAGAATCAACTGTCCGCCGGAAGTGGCCGTGCTGACGCTCGAGCCCGCGATGCGAATCTGAGTCGACGGCATGTCACACGCCCTGCGTGCGGCCCTTCGAGGCATCCGCGACGTGCAGGCGCGGGGCGTGGCGCTGAGCGTTGCCGCCTTTCCCGCGCTGGAGCCGCTGTTCATCGCAACGGGTCGCCGCGCCGCCCGTCGATCGCATCTGCTCGGCGGGCTCTACTGGCACGCGCACACACATCTGGTTGAGAAGCTGCGTCGATCGGGACGACGATACCGACGCGTCGACGTCGGAGGTGTCCCGCTCGACGTGGACATCACCGACCGCACCGGCCGTCTCCACTACTTCCACGACGAGCCCTACGAACCTGCCGTCACTCGAGTGATTGCCGACGCACTTCGCCCAGGCGATGTGTTCGTCGACATCGGAGCGAACATCGGTTTCTTCTCGGTGTTCGCGGCTCGTCTCGTCGGGAAGAACGGGCGCGTATTTGCGTTCGAGCCGCATCCTGGCGCCGCGGAAGAACTGCGCACGCTTGCGGCACGCAACGGCGTCGCCGAAACGGTGGCGCTCGTACCGCTGGCGCTCTCGAATCGTGATGGCGATGCGGCGCTCCATCTCGATCAGGAGTTCACGTCGTACTCGACGCTGGATCCGTCAGGATCGCCCATGCACGCCTCTGCGTCGTTCAACCGATCCGTCGTCATCCGAACGACTACCTTCGACCGCTGGCTCGCGGATCATCCGGACGTCGCTCGTCGCATTCGATGCATCAAGATCGATGTGGAGGGCGCGGAGGCCATGGTGCTTGCGGGCATGACACATGCGCTTCAGCAGTTGGACGCGCCTATCGTGTGTGAGACGTCGATTGGAAGCGCGGCCGATGCTGCGTTGATTGCGGCGGGCTTTACGAGGCGTCAGATCGAGCCGGTCCCGTACGGAAATCATCTCTACGTGCGCGAGAGTGCGTCACCGTCGCGATGAACTGCTCCGCACGAATCGTCGTCCATCGATCGTCCAACCGCCGTCGAGCACGATCTGCGCGGCTTCCGGATACAACCGGTGCTCTTCTTCCAGGATCCTCGCCGCCAGCGTCTCCGGCGTGTCCTCATCTCTGACTGGCACCGGGGTCTGCAGCACGATCGGGCCGCCGTCGAGCTCGTTGGTCACGAGGTGCACCGTCGCGCCCGCGACTCTGACGCCGTGCGACCAGGCCTGGCGCTGGGCATCGACGCCCGGAAACGCCGGCAGGAGCGACGGGTGGATGTTCAGAATCCGATTCGGGTACGCGTCGAGGACCGTGGCACCCAGCAGGCGCATGAACCCGGCGAGGCAGACGAGCGAGACGTCGTGCGCGCGCAGCTCGCGCACGAGCGCGTGCTCGAACAGGTCGCGGGTCGCGAAGCCGCGATGGTCCAGCGTGACGGTGGGAATGGACGCCGCCCGCGCGCGCTCGAGTCCCTGCGCGCCCGGCCGGTTGGAGATGACGACGGCGATCTGCGCCTCGAGCCGCCCGTCGCGGGTGGCGTCGATCAGCGCCTGGAGATTCGATCCCCGCCCCGAGATCAGCACCCCGATCCGCCGCCCCCCTGTCGCCGTCATGTCCGGCCTCTGGCGGGTCTGGACTCTGAGTCCGATTCGCAGCCCGGGCGTGGGGTCGGGACTCTGAGTCCGTTTCGCGGCACCGAGCTGCGCCTGCGACTCAGAGTCTTTGTCCGCTCCAGAGTGCAGCGACGGGCGGCAAGGAGGTTGCCCCTTCGTCCGGGGCGATGCGAAACCGGCGGCGGATTGTGATCGGCGGAAGCGTGTATCACGTCTGCAACAGAGGGTCCCGAAAGGGCGAGCTGTTCGAGGGTTGCGAGGATTATGACGCGTTCGAACGGCTCATGGAAGACGCGCGGCAGAAAACGGGGATGCGAGTTCTTGCGTACCACTTGATGCGGAACCATTTTCATTTTCTGCTATGGCCGCGGGAAAGCGACGACCTCCAGAACTACATGCAGTGGCTGACGTCGACGCACGCCAAGCGCTGGCACAGGCATCGGAACAGCGCCGGCACGGGTGCCGTGTACCAAAGTCGCTACACAGCCATCGCTGTGCGCGACGAGCGCCAGCTCCTCACGGTGTGGCGGTACGTCGAGCGCAATGCCCTGGCCGCGGGACTCGTGAAACGCGCCGAGGACTGGCGCTGGTCGAGCGCGCCGCGGCCGTCCGGTCCACCGTCAGGATTCACCGTCGATCCGTGTCCATTCAAGCTGCCCGACAACTGGCTCGACTTTCTGAATGAATGACCTCTGAAGGAGACAATGACTCTGAGTCCAGCCACGCGCAGATCGTCAATTTCGGACTCAGAGTCCGGTGTAGCGGACGCGGGGTTCGGCGCGATCGCCGTCGGAGTTGCGGGCGATCTCTCCGATGACGCGCGCGGCGGGCTCGCCGGCGGCGCGCAGCTCGGCGACGACCGCGTCGGCCTCCACGGCGGACACGACGAGGATGAGGCCAACGCCCATGTTGAAGGTGCGCAGCATCTCGGCGTCCGGCACACGGCCCGCAGCCTGCAACCACGAGAAGACGCGCGGGACGTCCCACGATCCCAGGCGTACAACGGCGTCCGTTCCCGCCGGCAGGATCCGCGGCAGGTTGTCCGTGATGCCGCCGCCCGTGATGTGCGCCATCCCCTTGATCGCGCGTCGCTCGAACAGCGGTTGAACCGTGCGGAGATACGAGCGATGCGGCGCGAGCAGCACATCGGCGACCGTCATACCCAGCTCGGGGACCTCGTCGCGCACGCCAAGGCCAAGCTGCTCGAACACGATCCTGCGCGCCAGCGAGTAGCCGTTCGTATGGAGTCCAGACGAGGCGAGGCCAATCAGCGTGTCGCCGGCCGCTATCGACTTTCCGTCGATGATGCGGTCCCGCTCGACGATGCCGACGATGAAGCCCGCGACGTCGTATTCACCGTCCGCGTAGAAGCCCGGCATCTCCGCCGTCTCGCCGCCGAGCAGCGCGCATCGATTCTCGCGACACCCGCGCGCGAGCCCCTCCACGACTTGCACGGCCACATCGGGATCGAGCCGTCCCGTGGCGAGATAGTCGAGAAAGAACAACGGTTCGGCGCCCTGCACCAGAATGTCGTTCACGCAGTGATTGACGAGATCGACGCCGACCGTGTGGTGCACGCCGCTCATGAACGCCACGCGCAGCTTGGTCCCAACTCCGTCCGCGCTCGACACCAGCACCGGATCGCGATACTTGCCGCCGACAGCAAACAGCCCCCCGAACGACCCGAGATCGGACAGCACGTTCGGCGTGAACGTGCCGCGCGCAAGACCCCGGATGCGCCGCACGACTTCGTTGCCGGCCTCGATGTCGACGCCTGACTGCTTGTAGTCCATCTTCATTTCGCCGGCCTGGGGCCCGTTCGTTCCCACACCAGGGGCATCAGAATTCCAAGGTCTGGATCAGGACGTCCGCCGTCCGGCGGGTGGGCGATCCCGCTGGCGCCTGCCAGTAGGTGCGACGCACCGTCGCGAAAAAGCGCTCCTCCTCGAAATCCTCCTCGAGCATGTCGAACGCGTCACGCAACAACAACGCACAGTCCCTGAGATCCGCGCGCGACTCGAGCAGCCGGAGCATCAACGGCGTATTGCGCATCGCGGCCGTCCCGATCGCCAGCGCGATCGGAGACCGGATCGGATCCCGGGCCGGCAGACCAAGATCGAAGAGCGTCCCGGCGGCGTCCTGCCGCCCTCCTGCCGCGAGCGCTCCGAGACCGCGAGCCGACGCGCGCAGCAGATCCTGAAACCCGAGGTTCTTCATCGCAAACGTCGCCGTATCGACGACGAATTTCTGGTGCGATTGGCAGTTGACGCCAAGCAGACAGATGGCGGATGCGATCGCAGGCTGCCGAACGCGCGGCGCCGACTTCTGCAGCGAGGCGAGCACTTCGAGCGCGCGTTTGTCGCCGATCTTGCCAAGCGCCAGCACGGCGTCCTCCTGCAGAGGACCATCGAGCTTCGCGACCTCCATCAACGGCGCGAGCGCATACGTTGCGTGATAGTCGCCCAGGGCTTCGATGACGGCGCCTCTGAACAGATCCTGACCCCGCATCACGAGACCTGTCATGACGGTACGCACGGTGGGATCGCTGCCGTACGCCGCCAGCGCGCGCGTCAGCGCAGGCCGCACGAACTCTGTCTCTTCTTTGTCGAGCGCCTTCACCAGTCGCGCCGCCATCCCCGGCTCCGGGTTCAGCTCGAAGTAGGCGTAGGCGACGGTGCGCAGTCGATCGTTTGGATCGTCGAGCGCAGACACCATGACATCGCGGGCCCGTGGATCGTTGAAGCCGGACAGCAGAACCAGCGCGCGAAATCGGACGTAGCCATCGGCGTGACTGGCTGCCGCTTCCATCAGCGTCGGCACGGCCTGCGCCGCCGGCGCGCGCCGGACGGTGCGTGCAGCGGCGGAACGTGCCGCGGCGTCGAACCTTCCGAGGTTGTCGATGGCGCTCTTGAGCTGAGCGACGGAGACGGGCGCCTCCGCCTGTGGCGACCAGACACCGGCGGACAACAGCACGATGCCGGCGGCGACCGCGCGGGTCACTCGACGGCTTTCAGCGCGAGCTGCAGGTACGCCTGCTCGTCGCGCGGGAACGCGACAGGATAGACGCCGGTGTAGCAAGACGTGCAGTAAGAGCCGCTGTCGCGGCCCACCGCGCGCAGGAGACCCTCGACGCTGAGATACGCGAGACTGTCGGCCTCGATGTACTGCCGGACCTCCTCCAGCGAGTGCGTCGCCGCGATGAGCTCCGAGCGGATCGGCGTATCGACGCCGTAGAAACATGGAGAGATCGTCGGCGGACAACTGATACGAAGGTGGACCTCCTTCGCTCCCGCAGCGCGGACCATCTTCACGATCTTTCGGCTCGTCGTCCCGCGCACGATCGAATCGTCGATGAGCACGACGCGTCGGCCCTCGAGGACGCTGCGCACGGGGTTGAGCTTGATCCTGACGCTGAAGTGACGGATCGCCTGCTGCGGCTGGATGAACGTGCGGCCGACATAGTGATTGCGGATCAGCCCCATCTCCATCGGGATGCCGGATGCCTCCGCGAAGCCTGTCGCCGCACACACGCCAGAATCGGGAATCGGCGAGATGACGTCTGCCGTCACGGGAGACTCGCGCGCGAGCATGCGTCCAAGCTCGGTTCGGACTTCGTTGACGCTTTTTCCAAAGACGTAGCTGTCGGGACGTGCGAAGTACACGTGCTCGAACACGCAATGCGCGAGCGGCGCGCGCGGAAATGGCTTGAGCGATCGCAGGCCGCCGTCGCTGATGATGAGGAGCTCTCCCGGCTCCACGTCGCGCACGTGAGTCGCGCCGATGAGGTCCAGCGCGCAGGTCTCGGAACAGACGATGTGGGCGTCGCCAAGCTTGCCGAGCGCCAGGGGCCTGAAGCCATGTGGATCGCGCGCAGCGATCAGACGATCCTTCGTCAGCAGCACGAACGAGAACGCGCCGGTGACCTGCGAGATCGACTCGATGAGCGCGTCTTCGACCGAATGCTCTCGCGACCGCGCGTAGAGATGCAGGACGACCTCGGTGTCGCTGCTGGTCTGGAAGATCGACCCTTCGCGGACGAGCTGATCGCGGAGTTCCCGCGCGTTGACCAGGTTGCCGTTGTGCGCGATGGCAATCTGTCCGTGCGCGCAATCGATCAGGATCGGCTGCGCGTTCTGCAGTCGGCTCTCGCCCGCAGTCGAATAGCGCGTATGTCCGATGGCGACGTGCCCCGGCAGCGAGTCCAGCGCCCGCTCGTCGAACGCATCCGAGACATGTCCCATCGCGCGCGACACTCTGATCGTCGCGCCGTCGGCGGTGGCGATGCCGGCGCTCTCCTGACCGCGATGCTGCAGCGCGTACAAGCCCAGATAGGTCAGGTTTGCCGCTTCAGGGTGGCCAAAAATCCCAAAGACCCCACACTCGTCTTTGAACTTATCCGCTTTGGTATTCATGCGGCCACCCGTTTGAAATACCGCTCCAGCGCGGTGGACCAGACTTGTTCCGCTTCTGACACGGCGATGTCGATCGCCTGCTGACCATCGACAGCGATTTGCAGGCGGGATCCCCCGGTGACGCCGATTCGCACCGCAGGAACGCCGGCGGCAACGGCGCGCTTCAGGATCTCTCCCTCATTGGACGCCCCGACCGACACGACGATTCTTGACGCCGATTCGCTGAAGAGCGTCGCGGCCACTCTCAGCGCCGTAGATCGGACCGAGTCCGGCGCCTCGAGGTCGATCGCACATCCGATCCCGTCCGTATCGAAGCAGCATTCCGCGAGCGTCACGGCAATGCCGCCGTCGGCGCAGTCGTGAGCCGACCGCAGGAGACCCGCGGCCGCCAGCTCTGCGGTCAGCTTCTGCAGCGCGGCCTCGCGCCTCAGATCGAGGGCGGGCACTTCGCCGCGCACCTGTTCGTGGATCGTTTTTAGATACTCCGAGCCTCCGAGCTCGCCGCGATCCTCGCCGAGCAGGATCACGACGTCGCCTTCGCCGCGGAACGCGCGCGTCAGGACGTGCCCGGCATCCTCGAGCACGCCGACGACCCCCACGACAGGGGTGGGATAGATCGCTTTCCCGTCTGTCTCGTTGTAGAGACTGACGTTCCCTCCAGTAATCGGAATCTCGAGCGCGCGGCATGCATCCGCCAGGCCTTCGACGGCCTCGACGAATTGCCACATCGTTTCGGGCCGCTCCGGGTTGCCGAAGTTCAGGCAGTTGGTCGCGCCGACAGGGACCGCGCCCGCGCACGCGACATTGCGCGCCGCTTCGGCGAGCGCCAGCATCGCCCCTTGTCGAGGATTCAGGTAGCAGTACCGCCCGTTGCCATCCGTCGACA
>Ga0114129_10011801_pt1 | contig 12430 bp, 12 predicted proteins | sample RhiMetdeltSRZDD1_FD_80071 | JGI IMG/M metagenome (GOLD analysis project Ga0114129, IMG submission 80071) | Populus rhizosphere microbial communities from Tennessee, USA - Rhizosphere MetaG P. deltoides SRZDD1 (version 2) (version 2) | ecosystem: Host-associated > Plants > Roots > Rhizosphere >...
CGAAGCCTTTATGGATGAGGTCGCACACAAGCGCGGAATCGATCCGCTCGCCTACCGTCTCGAACTGCTCAAGAACACGCCCCGCGCCTACAAAGCGCTCGAGCGCGTGGCGCAGATGGCTGAATGGACGCGCAAACGCGATGGCCGCGACCTTGGCATAGCCTACATCGACTATTCCGGGAGCCAGGTCGCCGCAGTCGCCGAGGTTTCGCTCGACCGCGCCACCGGCCAGATCAAGGTGCATAACTTCTGGTGCACCATCGACTGCGGCGTGGCGGTGCAGCCCGACAACGTGGCGGCGCAGACCGAGAGCAGCATCGTCTACGGGCTCGGGCTGGCGCTCAGCGAGCGCATCTCGATCAAGAATGGCGAGGTGGAGCAGTCGAACTTCTACGACTACCGCGTCCCGCGCATGAACGAGGTGCCGGTGATGCACGTCGAGGTGATCCCGACCGACAACGCGCCGACCGGCGCCGGCCAGATGGCGACGCCCCTGGTTGCGCCGGCGATCGCAGGCGCGGTGGCGGCGCTCACCGGCGTGCGGCTGCGCCATACGCCGTTCACGCCCGAGCGGGTGAAGAAGGCGCTCGGGTAGAGATATTGGGCTGGACCAGGAGAGGCGCGGATATGGGGCTATGAGCCGTCATCCGTTCCTCTCTTCATCTAACCGGCCCGCGGATTGCCGGATCCTTCCCGCGCGTCAGGTCGGTTTCACCTGGCGGCGCCGTGCGACATAGGCGGCGACTTCGGCGGCGATGATCGCCGGAATTGCCCACAGCACGGCGGAATAAAACGGGAAAAGGTACGCGATTGGCCCGAGGTTGCCCCATCGGACTGTCGAGTAAGGCCCCATGACGTACCAGATCGCATCCGCCAGGAACGGTGTCAGGCCAAACTGCCATGCCTTCCACGGCCACTGATAGCCAAGGATCGCCGACAGAATGCACAGCGCCGGCAGCGCCGTCATGAAGTAGAGCACCTCTGGAGGCTGGCCGCCGGGACGTGAAGGCGCTCGCCAATCGACCAGCACCGACGCGACGATGCCGGCCGCCGCCGCGATACCGAGCAGAAGCAATTGCCGGCGCGGAAGGAACAGGGCAAGGACCACGGCTAGTACGAGGACGGTGACGGCAAAGGGTATCCATGCTGTCATGGCAGCCCCCCTAAGGATTCATCGAGCTCTACCAAGTCAACGAGGCTATCAGCGCCGCCGTCCGTTTCAACCCGGCTTGAAAGACGAAGGAGTCCCCCATGGTCACAAAACCGCAGGCTAAAAGCGTGATCGTGTGGCTTGTGCTTTGTCTGGCGGTGCCGCACGCGGCGTCGGCACAGAACGCGGACAAGGATTTCTTCGCCGGCAAGACCGTGCGGATGGTGGTCGGCTCGGCGACCGGGGGCGGCTACGACATCTATTCGCGCCTGATCGCGCCTTACCTCGCCAAGGTGCTTGGTGCGACGGTGATCGTGGAGAACCAGCCCGGCGCCGGCGGGCTGATCGCGCTCAACCGGCTCTACGTCACCGCGCCCGACGGCCTGACGATCTCGCTCTCCAACGGCACCTCCGCCGCCTTTGCGCAGCTCACCGACCAGCAAGGCGCCCGCTTCGACCTCACCAAGTTCGATTATCTGGCCACGGTGGGCGCGCCTCCCGGGCTTTGGCTGGTGGGACCGGACTCCCCGATCAAGACCGTCAACGACGCGATCAAGGCCAAGATGAAATGGCGGTGGGCGGCGAGCGGACCCGCCGACGGGCTCGGCAACGGCGCCGCGTTCACCTGCGAGGCGCTCAAGCTCGACTGCCAGATCGTGGCCGGCTACGGCGGCAGCAACCAGGCCGCGCTGGCGGTGACCAAGGGCGAGATGGACGCGGTCTACGTGCCGGAATCCTCGGCGAACAATTTCGTGAAGGCCAGGCAGAACGCGGCGCTTGCCACCATGTCGCGCCACAAGTCGCGCTGGTTTCTCGACAAACCCACGATTTTTGAGGCGACCGAGCTCGACGCCGAGCAGCAGTGGCTGTTCGATTTCCTCACCGGGGTCGAAGACCTGGGCCGCATCCTGATCGCGCCACCCGGCACGCCGCAATCGCGCCTCGCGTTCCTGCAGGCCGCGGTCAAGGAGACGCTGCATGACCCGCAGCTCATCGCCGACGGTGAGCGCAGCCAGCGGATCATCGAATACCTCGATCCGGTCAGCACGCAGAAGAATGCGGCCAAGGTGGTGTCCAACGTCACGCCGGAGCAGAAGGCTCGCGTGCAGCGCATCCTGGCGCGGACGCGATAATCAGTCGGCCGCCGCCAGCGGCCGGGCGACGCTTTCGAGCGGTTTGCGCTCGGCCGCCACGCTGGCACTCGGATAGCCGCGGCCTCCCCCCATTCGCCGGTCATCGAGTCCGGGCGATGAAGGCGGCAATCGCGTCCACCACGCTGGCCGCGATCGGCAACGCCGGATCGGCGTATGTGGCAAGATTGTCGGAACGCTCCGCCGGCGCCGCCTTCAGCACATGATTGACACCTTCGAGCGCGACGAGCGCGACACCGGCGCGCGCAGCCTTGAGGCGTTCGGCGTCCTGCATCGAGATCTGCAAATCCGTCGTTCCCTGCACCACAAGTACCGGGCCGGCATAGGCGGCCAACAGGGCCGCGGGATCGTACGACATCTGATCGATCAGAAATCCCTGCACGGCCGGCCGAAAGAAGGCCATCAGCGCCGGATGCATGCCGCGAACGTCGACACGCCGGCCCGCTTCGAGCTCGCCAATGGCCGCCAGCGCCTGCGGCAGGATCGGCGCGTTTGCCGGATTGGCCAGCAGTTGCTCCCGCAACAGGGCTCCCACCTTCCGGCCGGCGCCTGCGACCAGGATGAGACCGCATATGCCGTCCGGCTGTTGTGCCGTCAGGAGCGCCACCAGCGCGCCCTCGCTATGGCCCACAAGCCATACGCATGCCGCCGCCGTCCGTTCCCGCATCTCGACGATCCAGGCTCTCGCGTCGGCCGCGTAATCGCTCATCCGGACATCGTCGGCGTTGGACGCGGCGGCGCCGCTGGCGAACAGTCCGCGCTTGTCGAAGCGGACGGTTGTCACGCCCTTCCCTTGCAGCCCCTCTGCCAGAAGCCGATACGGCGCCGCCCGGATGCCAAGCGGGTTATTGCCGTCCCGATCGGTTGGACCCGAGCCCGGTATGATGAGCGCGACCGGGGCTTTCGCTCCCGCTGCGGGCGCCAACATCGTGCCTTTGAGAATCCCGGATGGCCCCTGGACCTCGACAAAGGTTTCCGCCGCCCTGGCTTCGGCGGCGGCGACAACGAAGGCGGCGAGCAGGACTGTCGCAAACTTCATAGGAGGTCGATCGGCCGATCTGGCTTGCCCATCGCGCCGAAGTGTAGGCCCTCGGGTCGAGGCGCAAAAGCACTGGCGACTGCGTGCAATCCGATCGATGAAGGCTGCTATCGCCTCAATCGGCCGCCGCCAGCGGCCGGGACACGCTTTCGAGCGGCTTGCGCTCGGCCGCCACGCTCCAGCGCGCGGCAACGAGCGCGGCGGCGATCATCAGCACCGCACCCAACATGTAGCCGCCGAACAGGCTCCAGCGCGAGCCCGTGTCGATCAGCATGCCGAACAGCAAGGGCCCGACGCCGCCGATGCCGGTGCCGATCGCATAGAAGAAGGCAATCGCGAGCGCGCGCACTTCGAGCGGGAAGGTCTCGCTCACCGTGAGATAGGCCGAGCTTGCCGCCGCGGAGGCGACGAAAAAGATCACCATCCAGGCGATGGTCTGGCCGGTGGCCGACAGAACCCCGATCGCGAACAGATACGCCGAGCCCGCCAGCAGGAGGCCGGACACCGCATAGGTCGCCGCGATCATCGGCCGGCGCCCGACGGTATCGAACAGCCGGCCGAGCAGCACCGGCCCGAGGAAATTCCCGGCCGCGAACGGCAGCAGATACCAGCCGACATGATCGGCGCGGATGCCGTAGAAGTCGGTGAGCACCAGCGCATAGGTGAAGAAGATTGCGTTGTAGAAGAACGCCTGCGACGCCATCAGGCTCAGGCCGACGAAGGTCCGCCGGCGCTGGTGGCGAAACAGCGTGTCGGCGACCTCGCGGAGCGGGGTGAAGCTGCGTGCGCGCAGGCGGATTGTCGGCAGCCGCTCCGATGGCAGCTGGTGGCCGTTTTTTCGAAAATCATGCTCGATCGCTTCAACAATGGCTTCGGCCTCGCGCGGCCGGCCGTGGGTCATCAGCCAGCGCGGCGATTCCGGAATCCACAGCCGCATCACATAGATCACCAGCGCCAGCGCCGCCCCGATCAGGAACGCGAGCCGCCAGCCGACGTCCGGCGCGAACACCGCGGGATCGAGCAGCACGATCGAGCCGGCCGCGCCCATCGCAGCGCCGATCCAGAAGCTGCCGTTGATCATGAGATCGGTCCAGCCGCGATAGCGTGCCGGGACGAGTTCCTGGATGGTCGAATTGATGGCGGTGTATTCGCCGCCGATGCCGGCGCCGGTGACAAAGCGGAAAAAGGCGAAGCTCCACACGTCCCACGACAGCGCGGTCGCGGCGGTCGCGACGAGATAGACCGCGAGCGTGATGAAGAACAGCCGCTTGCGTCCGAGCCGGTCGGTGAGCCAGCCGAAGAACAGCGCGCCCAGCACCGCGCCGGCGATATAGGCAGTGCCGGCGAGGCCCACGTCGGCGTTGGAGAATTGCAGCCGCGGGCTTTCCTTGAGCGCGCCCGATACCGCCCCGGCCAGGGTGACTTCCAGCCCGTCGAGGATCCAGGTGATGCCGAGCGCGACCACTACCAGCGTGTGGAAGCGGCCCCAGCGCAGCCGGTCGAGCCGCGCCGGAATATCAGTCTCGATCACCCCGGAGCTCTCCGGCAGCGTCTCGAGCCGTCCCGCCGGCACCGCCATAGCCATGAAAACCTCGTCGCGACTCCCATCGAGCCCCGATCAGGGAAACGACTTGCGCGATCCGGTGTTCCGCGCGGCAGGTCAATGCTTGTCGAGCTTGAACAGCTTCACCGCGTTGGTGCGGCCGATCTTGATGCGATCGTTCTCGCTGATGCTGGCGGCATCGAACCATTCCGCCGCGTGGCTGATCGCTTCGAACGGCCAGTCGGTGGAGAACAGGATGCGATCGGCGCCTATCTCCAGCATCGCATTGAGCAAGGTCTGGGTGCGGAAATTGCCGGAAGTGGTCAGATAAAAATTCGCATGGAAATAGTCGGCAATCTTCTTCTTGGCCGGATAGTTGTGCCGGTTTTCGACCCAGGCGTTGCAGTTGTCGACGCGCCACATGCTGTAGGGCAGACCTTCGCCCATGTGGCCAAGAACGATCTTGAGGCGCGGGCATTCGTCGAACAGGCCCGAGCCCATCAGCCGCAACGCATGCACTGCGGTCTCCTGGCCGAACGCCCAGATCGGGCCGAGGAGCCAGCTATGGCCCTCGTAGATCTTGGCGTCGCGCGGCAGCGGATTGCGCGGATGGAGATAAAAAGGAACGTCGAGCGCTTCCACTGCCCGCCAGAACGGCCGGTACTGCGGCAGGTCGTAATAGACGGTGTTGTCGGGCTCGTTCACCTGCGAGAAGCCATTGACCAGCGCGCCGCGAAAGCCAAGCTCGCGCACGCAGCGCTGCAATTCCCTGGTCGCAAGCTCCGGATCCTGCATCGGCAACGCGGCGAGCGCCTGAAAACGATCCGGCCGCTTGCGCACCTCTTCCGCCAATACGTCGTTCGCGCGTCGCGCCAACTCGTTCGCCTTCGCGATGTCAGGAATGCCCTGGATCGCCGGCGCGTTGAGCGAGAGGATCATCATCTCCATGCCATACTCGTCCATCAGCCTGAGCCGGGTGTCGTGCACGTCGAGCAGCCGGGGCTTGAGCTCCGCCCACACGCGGTCGGGAAAGAAGCCCTTGGAATCGTTCAATGTCTCGGTGATGGCGAAGTGCTCTTCGAGCCCGATCTTGCCTTGCATCTGCCTCTCCTGCCCCGTCCTTCCCTCCGGCCTTCTCGCACCATAGATTGATCGCGGCCCGGCATAAAACATCACGCTCCAAGGAGTTCACATGTCCACCACGTCCTGGATCATTCTCGGCGTTGTTGTCGTCTTCGTGATCTGGCTGGTCATGCTCTACAACGGCCTTGTTGCCATGCGGCAGCGGGTGAGCCAGGCATTCGCCGATATCGACGTCCAGATGAAGCAGCGTCACGACCTCATTCCCAACCTGGTCGAGACGGTGAAAGGATATGCCAGCCACGAGCGCGGCACGCTGGAAGCGGTGGTGAAGGCCCGCAACGCCGCGATCACGGCGCAAGGCGGCGGAGTGGCGGCGCAGGCCGCCGCCGAGACCGCGCTCAGCGGCGCGCTGCGCCAGTTGTTCGCGCTGAGCGAGGCCTATCCGGACCTCAAGGCCAATCAGAACTTCCAGCAGCTTCAGGCCGAGCTTTCCGACATCGAGAACAAGCTCGCCGCGGCGCGGCGCTTCTTCAACAACGCGGTGCAGGAATACAATACGGGCATCCAGCAATTCCCCGCGGTGCTGCTCGCCGGCCCGCTCGGTTTCACTCCGAAGGAGTTCTTCGACGTTGGTGTCGAAGACCGCAAGGTGCTCGAGCAGGCGCCGCAGGTGAAGTTCTGAGGAGCGCAGTGTCGCCGCGTCATTCCGGGACGGCCGCCGCCCGGAATGACGAACTTCTGCATCGAGTCGCATAATGGCCGCGTACGGTCTCTATACCCACATCCAGTCGAACAAGCGTCGCTCGATCGTGCTGCTGATCGGGCTGTTCTTCCTCGTCTACCTCATGACGTTCGCGGGCGCGCTGATGGGCGAGGCGCTCGTCGGCGACGCGTCGCTGGATTATCTCGTTCGGGCGGCCGTGCGCGATCTCGTCTATGCGTTCCCGTTCGTGACCGGTGGGACCGTGCTCTGGATCCTGATCGCCTACAAGTTTCACCAGGCGATGATCGACGCCCTCACCGGCGGCCAGGAGGTCACGCGCCAGGAGCAGCCGCGACTTTATAATCTGCTGGAAAATCTCTGCATCTCGCGCGGCATCACCATGCCGAAGCTCAAGGTGATGGAGGACAGCGCGCTTAACGCGTTCGCCACCGGCCTCAACGACAAGCAATATTCGATCACGGTCACCACCGGCCTGCTCGAGCGGCTCGACGATCCGGAAGTCGAGTCGGTGCTCGGCCACGAGCTGACCCACATCCGCAATGGCGACGTGCGCATGCTGGTGATCGCGGTGATCATCGCCGGCGTGGTCTCGTTCGTCGCCGAGCTGGTCTTCCGGCTCCTGTTCCAGGGCGGGCTGCGGTGGCGCGGGCGCAGCGAGGGCGGCGACCGCGGCAAGGGCGGCGCCGGCATCGCGATCATCATCGCGCTTGTCCTGATCGCTCTCGCCTGGATCCTCTCGATCGTGATCCGTTTCGCGCTGTCGCGGCAGCGCGAATACCTGGCCGACGCCGGCTCGGTCGAGCTGACCAAGAACCCGGACGCGATGATCACGGCGCTGCGCAAGATCGAGGGACGCGGCGAGCTTGAAGGCGCGACGTCCGCGGTCATGGAAATGTGCGTCGACAATCCGCGTGAGGGCTTCGCCGACCTGTTCGCCACGCATCCGCCGATCGAGAAGCGCATCGAGGCGATCGTGAAATTCGCCGGCGGCCACGATCCCGGCCCGCTGGCGCTGCCGGCGCCCGAGGACGAGCAGGATACGCCGGCGGTGGAGGACCAGACCGAGCCCCGCGGTCCCTGGGGCGGCAGCGGGGAACAGCCGGCAGGCGACAAGCCGTTCCTGCCGCAGCGGCCGCCGATCGAGCTCGGCGGAACCGCCCCGGGCAGCGACAAGCCGGGCCCGTGGGGCTCCGGCCGCAGCGGCAGCTAGCAGCTTCCCGGGAGGCCGTTGGCAGCACGAAGCGCTGTGGATTGCTGTGCAGAACTATCGAATTCCGCTAGCCGAATCATGTGTATCGCGTCCCCCTTGGTCATCCTTCCGCCCAGGTTCGGTCAATCGTGGGAAGGATATGCTTCGACTCGGGGGGGCTCCCAATGGCCAAGCCAGCAGTCATTCTCGTCGGCGCCGACAAGGGCGGCGTAGGCAAGACCACGGTTGCGCGCACGCTGCTTGATTATTTCACCGCCCACCAGGTCCCCGTTCGCGCCTTCGACACCGAAGTGCCGCGCGGCACGCTCAAGCGCTTCCATCCCGATCTCACCGACGTCGTCGACATGTCCCTGGTCCCGGACCAGATGAAGATCTTCGACACGCTCAATTCCGTCGATGCCGCGGTCACGCTCATCGACGTGCGCGCCGGGCTGATGTCGCCGACGCTGAAGGCGCTGCGCGACATCGGCTTCATCGAAGCGGCGAAAAAGGGCCAGATCACGTTCGGTCTGTTCCACATCCTCGGTCCCACCATCGCCTCGCTCGACGAGATCGCGGAAACCGCCGCCTATCTCGGCGACGCCAAATATTTCCTGGTGAAGAATTTCATCAACAACACGCACTTCTTCGAATGGGACGAGGCCACCCACAACGCCTATTTCAAGAAGATCAAGGATGCGGTCGAGGTCACCATTCCCAAGCTCAATGAAATGGCGACCGAGCAGGTCGAGCTTGCCTCGGTCCCCTATGTGACCTTCATCGCCAACAAGAAGCAGAACGGCGATCCGGCGTCCTATTCATTCGTGCTGCGGGGCTACGTCCGCCACTGGCTCGGCAACGTCTGGGCCGAGTACGACCGCATCAGCCTCACCGAGATGGCGACGAGGACACAGTCCGCCTCCGTCCAGAAGGCGCAGGCGCGCGGCTAGCATACGCGAACAAGCCACGGTCATGCGTTGACGCCACCGCATGTGGCCGTGGCGCATCGGCGAAGGCTTGGAGGACGTGAGCGCACCGTGCCAACGACCGTCAGCCAGAGAGCATTGGCGGCACTGTGCGACGAAGCGGCTCCCGCCGCGCCGGCGGCGGTAGCGACGAAACGCTGGACGCCGGTTTTCATCATCGCCTCTCCGCGACCGCTGACCGGCAAGACCTTCCTGGCACGGCTGGTCGCGGACTTCCTGCGGGTCGATGGCGGAGACGTCAACGTCTTCGATCTCAGCCCGGAGGAAGGCTCGATTGCCGACCTCATACCGGACTTGACCAGCAAGGCCGATATCCAGAGCACGCCCGGGCAGGTGGCGCTGTTCGACCGGCTGATCCTCGATGACGGGACCGCCAAGGTCGTCGACCTCCCTCACAATGTATTCGAGCGATTCTTTGCGGTGATCGGCGAGATCGGCTTCATCGACGAGGCGCACCGCCGGACGATCGAGCCGGTGATCCTCTATCCTGCCGATCAGCACCGGATCTCGGTGCAAAGCTACGCCAGGCTGCAGGGGCGCTTCCCGGGCATGGTTCTGGTGCCGGTGTTCAACGAGGGCATCATCAAGGGACGGAAATTGCGCGATCAATACCCGTTCGACCGCGCCGCCGCCGTTCCATTGCAGATCCCCGCTCTGCCGCCCGCGCTGAAGGCCTACGCAGAGAGGTCGGCCCATTCCTTTGCCGAGTTCTATTCTCAGCTTCCGATGTCGGTCCCGCTCGGCCCGGCCTTCGAGCTGCGCGCGTGGACCAAGCGCGCATTCCTGGAATTCCGCGAACTGGAGCTGCGGCTGCTGCTCGAGAAGCTGCGTTCGTCGCTGAAGGGCGAGACGTGATGTCGCGACGCGTCCCCGTTGACGGATGAAGCTGACGGCGCCTCACATATTGGTTTGTTGCCGCGCAATAGCTTGATCTTGCATGCGCTGAAGTTCGGAGCGCAGCCGGCGGGGCAACAGGTAGGTCAAGCGAGTATCGTCGCGGAGGACACTGTAATATGTGGCGTCACCAAGGAGCGCGCCGGGCGGCAGCCAAAGGCGGCCTGTTGGCTGTTCGATCTGAAGCTGAAGATAGCCCTCAAGGCTAAAGGCATGTGAGGGCAGCCACAGTGGAACGGCCTTCACAAGAGACCGGGCCAATCGGCGCACGAGAGGACGCGGAAGCTCCAGCGCGCGCGCCGTCTCGAGATCGCTCTCGGAAAAGCTCAGCCCCAGAACGCGCGGGAGGTAACGCGCGCCTTTGATATCGCTGGCATCGAACTCGATGAGCTGCTCGATGCTTGGTCCAGCGCGCAACGTCTTCACTTCACCGAATCCGAATTTCTTTTTCTTTCCGCTGGTTTTGTCAGGGTTCGTCTTTGTGTCAGTCGGAGGTTGGTTGTTCGGATTGGCCGTCTGGTCATCGCCGCTTGTGTAGTAGGGATTGCAGAGACCAGTGGGCGCTTGCACCTTGGCGCAAACGAGATGGGTAGCAATCTTTGCGAGCAGGTCTTTACCCTTCTGCCCATCACCGACGTTGCATCCACGCAGGTAAACGACGCCATTGGGACAAAACTTGCATCGTAGCCGGTCAAGTTGCGGGCCCCAGCTATCTTCATTGCCCTTGCCGATCTCTTTCGCAGGATCCTGACCTTTTGTTCCGTTCCCGACGCTGATCGTCCCGGGAGCACCGTGCCCAGCAATAATCAGTTCCTTGATACAATCATCCCGTCCTAGATCATTTATCACCTGATCTACGAGGTCCTTCACGGACGACGCTTTCTTATGAAAAGGATGAAAATAGCCGTAAATTTCGTTTGCACCGTTGTCAAATTCCGGGCGAGTCTTCTCAATGAAGCGATATTCCTTCTCGCCCATAATCGGAACTCCACCGGGTGCTATGCTATCCAGATGAACATACCAAGGGCATTAGCATGAACTCACTCGGCCTTCCCAGCAAGGCACCCCGCCTGATGTGACCGAGCCGCGCACCGGCGGCTAACTGCGCGCTCCATCCCAGTTATGGGGGGATTCAATGCCCCTCGAAGGAGACGAGCGTGCGCACCGGCACGTCGAGCTTGCGCAAGCGCTCGGCGCCGCCGAGATCGGGCAGGTCGATGATGAAGCAGGCGGCCATGACCTCGGCGCCGAGCTGGCGCAACAGCTTGATGGCGCCTTCCGCAGTGCCTCCGGTCGCAATCAGGTCGTCAACCAGGATCACCCGCTCGCCGGCCACCAGCGCATCGGCGTGAATCTCGATCTCGTCCTGGCCGTATTCGAGCGCATAGGCGACGCTCACGCGCTTGTGCGGGAGCTTGCCTTTCTTGCGGATCGGCACGAACCCGGCCGAAACCTGATGCGCCACGGCACCGCCGATGATGAACCCGCGCGCCTCGATGCCGGCAACCTTGTCGATCTTCGAGCCCGCCCACGGCTGCACCAGCTCGTCGACCGCGCGGCGGAAGGCGCGCGGATGGCCGAGCAGCGTGGTGATGTCGCGGAACATGATCCCGGGCTTGGGATAGTCCGGAATGGTGCGGATCGAGGCTTTGAGGTCGTGCTCGAAGTCGGCGCTGATCATGGAGCTCTCTTCGGGATACTCGCTTGAGAGGACGCGGCGTGCAGGCGGGCTCACTCTGGCGAACCGAGAGGCGTCGCGCAACCGGAGGCGTCACTTGCGTTTGCCGCCCCGGAGCACCCTCCCCGCCACCGCGTCGAGCTTCCTGAGGAGCTTCGGATCGCGCGCTTCGGGCGCCGTGATCAGCGCGGTGTCGAGCGCGCGGTCGGAGCCGATCGGGCAAGGCTCGTGCTCACGCGGGAAGTCGCGGGCAAGCCGCGCAACCAGGCGCTTCGCCTTCTCGGCATTGGCGTTCAGCACCTTGATGATGTCCTGCACGGTCACGGCGTCATGGTCGGGATGCCAGCAGTCGTAGTCCGTGACCATGGCGACGCTCGCGTAGCAAATCTCCGCCTCGCGCGCGAGCTTCGCTTCCGGCAGGTTGGTCATGCCGATCACCGAATAGCCGAGATTCTTGTAGGTGAGGCTCTCGGCCAGCGACGAGAACTGCGGGCCTTCGATGCAGACATAGGTGCCGTCGCGCGTGATGCGAAGGCCCTCGGCCTCGGCGGCGGCAGCGAGCAGGATGCGCAGCCGCGGCGACACCGGATGCGCCATCGAGACGTGCGCCACGCAGCCCTTGCCGAAGAACGAGCTCTCGCGCTTGTGAGTGCGGTCGACGAACTGGTCGACCAGGACGAAGGTCCCCGGCGCCAGCTCCTCCTTGAACGAGCCGCAGGCCGAGAGCGAAACCAGATCGGTGACGCCCGCGCGCTTGAGCGCGTCGATGTTGGCGCGATAGTTGATGTCGGAAGGCGATAGCCGATGGCCCTTGTCGTGGCGCGACAGGAACACCACCGGCAGGCCCTTGATCTCGCCCACGCGCAGCGGCGCCGACGGCTCGCCCCAGGGGCTCTCGATGGTTTCCTCGCGGACGTCCTCCAGCCCCGGCAGGTCGTAGATGCCGGATCCGCCGATGATGCCAAGCACGGCACGCGTCATGACTGCTCCCAG
>Ga0114129_10011802_pt1 | contig 12430 bp, 7 predicted proteins | sample RhiMetdeltSRZDD1_FD_80071 | JGI IMG/M metagenome (GOLD analysis project Ga0114129, IMG submission 80071) | Populus rhizosphere microbial communities from Tennessee, USA - Rhizosphere MetaG P. deltoides SRZDD1 (version 2) (version 2) | ecosystem: Host-associated > Plants > Roots > Rhizosphere >...
CCGGCCGGACTGAAGGGCGTGGCCGAGGAGGCCGGCCTCGAGATGGTGGTGGTGTGCGGCGCGAACATGGGGGACATCTTCCGGCGCAACGCGTTCAATCTCGGACTGCACGTGGTCCAGAGTCCGGAGGCGGTCGCCGAGGCGCGCGACGGCGACGAGCTCAGCTTCGATCCCGGCACACGCCAGCTGCGGAACGAGACCCGGAACGCCACGTACACACCGGTGCCGCTCTCGGCCAAGGAAGAGGAGATCCGCCGCAGCGGCGGCATCTTCGCGGTGGGGCGCCGTGAATTCAAGCGATCGGTGACGATCGCCCCCACGGTCGACTGGGCGCCGCCCGAGCTCGCCGAGCGCATGACGACGACCGAGCAGATCGTCTGGGCGCACCGCGTCGACAAGGATCTCGCGTGGTCGGATTTCAGGCCCGGCGCGACGCTGCGGGTCTACGCGGATCTCCTGCCGGCCTCGGACGGCACCGCGCCGTTCGCGATCCACACCTTCAACCAGATCACCGGCGGGAACACCATCGACCCGCGGCAGGCGGCCATCGCCAACGATCACTTCGTGTTCACCGGCCTCGAGGCCGACGACAAGCAGACCGGCATCGGCCGCGCGTTCGCGCGCGTGCATCATCTCGAGCGCCCCTATTACGCGACGCCCGGCGACGGCATCTTCCATTTCTATTTTCCGGAGCAGGGCCTGATCTTCCCCGGTCAGTTCATCCCGGGCGCGGACTCGCACAGCCGTGCCTACGGCGCCTACGGCGCGGTCGGGATCGGCGTCGGCTCCACCACGCTCGGGTTCGGCTGGTCGACCGGCTACATCTTCTTCACGATGGCCGGGCAACGCCGCGTTGTGTTCCGGGGCCGGCTGCAGCCGTGGGTGAGCGGCAAGGACATCGTGCTCGAGCTGCTGCGGCGCTGGGGCGCCCGCCAGTCGCAGGGGATGTCGGTGGAGCTCGTCGATGCCGACCGGCAGCTGCCGATGGTCTACCGCAACACCATCGCGAACATGATGGCGGAAGCCGAAGCGCTGAACGGGATCTTCGCGGCCGACGCCACTACCCTCGAGTGGTACCGTCTGAAGGGATTCGACTCGCCACCCTATCCGCCGATCACAGCCGGCGCGAATGCCAGCTATGCCATCGACGAGACCCTCGACCTCACCGACGTCCGGCCGATGATCGCGAAGCCGTTCAGCCCGGGCAACGCGTTCCCCGCCGACGAAGTGGCGCGCGAGCGCATCACGTTCGACAAGGCGATGATCGGCTCCTGCACCAACGGCAGCTACGACGACCTGCTGCAGGCCGCGCTGGTCATGCGCGCGGCCCGCGATCGCGGCCTCCGGACGGTGGAACGCGAGCTCGCGATCTTTCCCGGGTCGGGAGGCGTGGCGCGCCAGATCGAAGACGCGGAGCCGCGCCTCGGCGGCGAATCGATTGCGGAAGTGTTCCGCTCGGTCGGCGGCCGGATCCGCCAGTCGTGGTGCGGCCCGTGCTTCGGCCAGGGCCCCGATGCCCTGACTCCGGGCCAGCGCGCGATCACGTCGTTCAATCGCAACTGGCAGAACCGGATGGGATACGGCGGCGAAGGCTACCTGGCCAGCCCGGCGATCGTCGCGGCGTCGGCCCTGGCCGGCTACATGGCGCCGCCGAGCGAGCTCGGCCTCGACTGGGACTCGGAGCGCTTTGGAGTGTAAAAGAAAGCGCGGTTCAGGGGTTCAGGGGGTTCAGGTGTTCAGCGGGTTCAGAGGTTCAGCGCCCTCTGAATTCCCCGCGAACCTCCTGACCTTCTGAACCTCCTGAACCTCCTGAACCTCTGAACCTCCTGAACCTCTGAACCCCCTGAACCCCTATATTCAACGGAGTATCAATGGACTGGCTGACCGACCCGCAGATCTGGATCGCCCTGGCGACGCTGACGTTCCTCGAGATCGTGCTCGGCGTCGACAACATCATCTTCGTCTCGATCCTCTCGGGGAAGCTGCCGGCCGATCAGCAGCCGAAGGCGCGGCGGCTGGGGCTGCTCGGTGCGATGCTCACCCGCGTGCTGCTGCTGTTCTCGCTCGCGTGGATCATCCGCCTGACCCAGCCGCTGTTCGGGGTCTTCGGTAAGGAATTCTCGGGCCGCGACCTGATCCTGCTCGGCGGCGGCCTCTTCCTGATCGGCAAGAGCACCTACGAGATCCATGACAAGCTGGAAGGCGAGGAGGGGCACGGCTCGGCCCGGGCGGCGGCGTCGTTCACCAGCGTGATCATCCAGATCATGCTGCTCGACATCGTCTTCTCGTTGGACTCGGTCATCACCGCGGTCGGCATGGTCGACGAGTTGTGGGTGATGATCGCGGCGGTGATGATTTCGGTCGGCATCATGATGGCGTCCGCCGAGACCATCAGCGCGTTCGTCCACAAACATCCGACGGTGAAGATGCTGGCGCTCAGTTTCCTGCTGCTGATCGGCATGTCGCTCCTGCTCGAAGGGTTCGACCATCACGTCCCGAAGGGCTACATCTACTTCGCGATGGGGTTCTCCGTCTTCGTCGAGATGATCAACCTCCGGCTCCGCAGGGTCACGAGTCCGGTTCACCTCCACGAGCGCTACACGGAAGATGGACCGAAGGGCGCCGCGCCACCGTCCACACGTCCGACACACTGAAGGCCGGCCGATGCTTCAATTGCTGCTGACCGTCGCGATTCTGGCGCAGAGCCCGCCGCCCGGCTCCGTGCCCTCGGCCGAGTACGTTCCTCAGCGGGTGTACGACACGCGCCGCGCAGCGTTCACCGACTTCGAGAGCCTGGTCGCGGACGTGGCCCGCGCCGACGTTGTCTTCGTCGGCGAACAGCACGACGATGCGGGCGCCCATCGGCTCGAACAGGCGCTGCTGTCTGGCCTGCAGCGCCGGAAGGTCGCGGCCACGGTCTCGCTCGAGATGTTCGAGCGCGACGTGCAGGGGGCCGTCGATCGGTATCTTTCGGGAGCGATCGCCGAACCGCAGTTCCTCGCGGAGAGCCGGCCGTGGCCGCGGTACGCGACCGACTACCGGCCGCTCGTCGAGCTGGCGAAGCGCGAGGGCTGGGGAGTCGTGGCCGCCAACGTGCCGCGACGCTTCGCGTCGACCGTCGCCAAGTCCGGGCAAACGGCGATCGAACAGGTGGCCGCCCCGGATCGGCCGCTGATCGCGTCCGACCTGCAGTGCCCGCACGATGCCTACTTCGACCGCTTCGTCCTCGCCATGAGCGGACACGCGCCCGCCGACGGCAACGCGCAGGCCCCGGCGCCGCCGCCGAACGAGGAGCAGCGGGCCAGCAACGAGCGGTACTACTGGTCGCAGTGTCTGAAGGACGAGACGATGGCGGAATCGGTCGCGCGGGCCGTGGCGGATCGCGCCGGCAAGGGCGGTCCCGTCGTGCACATCACCGGCGCCTTCCACAGCGACTTCGGCGCCGGCACCGCGGAGCGGACGCGACGCCGCCTCGCCGGCAAACGGGTCGCGGTGATCACGATGGTGCCGGTTGCCGATCTCGACGCCGTCGCCCCCGGTGGCGACGATCTCAAGCGCGCGGACTTTCTCGTCTACACGCTGAAATAGATCGGGACTCGGGGGTCGGGGCTCGGGGCTCGGAAAGACGGTGATACTCAGAGGCAGTCAGCTGCTTGGAACTATATCCGTTGCCTCTGAGTACCACCGGCCCCGAGCCCCGAGCCCCGAGCCCCGAGCCCCGATCTATCTGAGTCTCTCCGGCATTTCAGCGACGACATACGCCATCACCGCAATCGCCCCCGCCGCGGTCGACATGTCTCGCGGATCGATCTTGTCGACGGTGTCGGCCGCCGTGTGGTGGAGCAGGAAGTAGTTGCCGTCGACGTTGAGCGACAACGCGGGGATATTGGCGGCCTGCACGCTGGGACCGATGTCGGCTTCGCCGCCGCCGGCGGTGATCGTGTCGGTGCCGATGCCGTGCAGGAGGGTCGCGATCTCCTCGATGGTCTTGCGGGCGGAATCGGAGCCGGAGAAGCCGAAGCCGGTCGGCCTGAAGACGCCGCTGTCCGACTCGAACATGAGGACGTGATTCGCCAGCTCGTCACGGTGCCGATCGCGGTAGTCGGTCGCCCCGCGCAGCCCGTTCTCTTCGTTCGTGAACAGCACGACTCTGACCGTGCGGCGCGGCCGCAGACCGAGCTTCTTCATCAACCGCAGCGCCTCCCAGCTCACGACGCACCCGCCGCCGTCGTCGGTCGCGCCGGCGCCGACGTCCCAGGAGTCGAAGTGCCCGCCAACCACCACGACTTCCCCGGGCTGCTCGCGGCCGCGGAGCTCGCCGATCAGATTGAACGAGTCCGCGTCAGGCAGGAACCTGGCCTCCATTTTCAGGCGCAGCCGCACCCTGGTGCCGCGATTCACCATCCGCTGCAGACGATCGGCATCCTCGGTCGAAACCGCCGCCGCGGGAATCTGCGGCTGGCCGTCCGCGTAGCGCAGCGCCCCGGTGTGCGGCGTCCGGAGGCCCGGCAGGCCGACCGAGCGGATCAGCATCGCGACGGCGCCTTTGACGGCCGCCTTCGACGCTCCGTCCGATCGATACGGCACGGTCTCGCCGTAAGTCGTGAACGGCACGTTGAAGAGGACGATGCGGCCCTTGACGCGATCGCCGGCGGCGTCGAGATCCTGGAAACTGCGAACGACCAGCAGATCCGCCTGAAGTCCATCCGCCGGCGTGCCGACGCTGTTGCCGAGGCCGAGCATGGCCAGCGGATGCCGCCCGGGAGCGATGATTTCGAGGCTTTCGGCTCCGCGCACCCAGTGCGGCACCTTGACCGGCTCCAGCCGGACGTTCTCGAGCCCGTCCCGGCGCATCTGGTCGGCGGCCCATTTGAAGGCCGCGTCGAGGTTGTCCGAGCCGCTCAGACGGTGGCCGAAGGTGTCGCCCAGCTCCGCGAGGCGGTCCCACGCGAAGGTCGACGAGCGGGACTCATCGATCAGCCGCCGGGCCGGTTCGCGGTACGCGTCGAGCCAGTGGGACTGGGCCGCGGGCCCGGCGAACGCCGCCGCGCAGACGATCGACAAGGAAACGAGGAACCGGCGCCTGTGCATGGAATAATTCTGCCATGCAGGGCGAGCTGGAACTGGTCGTCCGGGGAACGGAGTACCGGTACGCCGTGCCGCCCGGCACCCGCCTCACGATCGGCCGCCTGAGCGAGTGCGAGATCGTCCTCGACGATCAGGCCGTCTCGCGCCGCCACTGCACGGTCGAAGCGCACGGCGACACGCTGATCGTCACGGACCTCGACTCGGTCAACGGCACGTTCGTCAACGAGCGGTTGATCCGCAGCTGCACCGTCGGCCCGGGCGACACGATCCGCGCCGGGTCCGTCATGTTCGACGTCGCCGGCCAGCCGGAGCCACGGGCGGACTCCGGCCCCGCGCCCGATCTCCCGACGATGCTGAAGGACTCGGACGACGAGAAGCTGGAACCGGTCATCAGCAAGCGGTACGAGCCATCGCGGTTCGACTGGCTGTCCACGGCGTCGAGCTCATCCGACACCGGCGGGATCGACCTCGGACTCCTGCAGCGCGCGCAGCGCCACCTCTCCATCCTGCACCGCATGTCGGAAGTGCTGGCGTCGGCACGGGATCTGGCCGGCCTCGCCGATGGCACGCTCGGCACCCTGCTCGACGTGACCGGCGGCGATCGGGCCGCGTTCGTGCTGCGCCGGCGCGACGCGGACACCGGCGGCGCCGAGGTCGCGGCGGTGCGGCAGCGGGTCGCGGGGCTGTCCCCGTTCATCGTCAGCCGGACGCTGGTCGCCCAGGTCATCGACAAAGGCCTCTCGACGTTTGCGTTCGATGCCATCAACGACGAGCGCTTCAGCGGCGGCCGCAGCGTCGCCGGCCAGCAGGTGCGATCCGTCATGTGCGTGCCGCTGCGCACGTCGGACGCGATCCTCGGCGCGCTCTACGTCGACAGCCTGAGCGAGGCCGGCCGGTTCAGCGAACCGGATCTGGAATTGATGGCCGCGGTCGGCAACCAGGCCGGCGTCGCGTTGCATCGGGTCCGGCTGATGGGCGAGCTGGAGCGTCTGCTGATCGATACCATCCGCGCCATCGCCGCGACGATCGACGCGAAGGACGGCTATACGCACCGCCATTCGGAGCGGGTCGCCGCGCTGGCGCGCCGGATCGCGCGGGAGATCGGCCTCTCCGCCGACGAGCAGCACACCGCGCAGCTGGCGGCGCTGCTCCACGACGTCGGCAAGATTGCGGTTCCCGATTCCATCCTGAACAAGCCGGGACGGCTGACGCCCGAGGAGTACGCGGAGATGAAGAAGCACCCGCTGCACGGGGCGCGCATCATCTCCAACATCCAGAGTCCGGCGGTCACCGCCGTGCTGCCGGGCGTGCAGTATCACCACGAGCGCTGGGATGGCAGCGGCTACCCCGAGGGCCTGCGCGGCGAACAGATTCCCCTGCTCGGCCGGCTGCTGGGCGTCGCCGATTTCTATGATGCGCTGACCTCGGCGCGCCCGTACCGCGCCGCGATGACCTCCGCGGAAGCGGTCGCACTCCTGCAAAAGGGATCGGGCACGCATTTCGATGCCCGCATCGTCGATGCGGTCACGCGCCTCCATGAACGCGACGATCTGCTGCCGCCGAACTGGGAGGAGCTGCAGCCGTTGAGCGGCGGGGACGTGCTCCCGTCTCCGTCGCCTTCTTCCGGGCACGTCAAGTAACGCCGATCCGGATCAGACCTTGACCCGCACGGGCACCGCGTGCCAGATCCGTCCGCAGTACTCCCGGATGGCGCGATCGGACGAGAACCTTCCGGTCCTGGCCACATTCAGGATCGACATGCGGGTCCAGCGGGCCTGATCGCGGAATGCGGCATCGACCGCGGCCTGCGTCTCGAGGTAGCTCCGGTAATCGTCGAAGGCCAGGTAGTCGTCGCGATCCAGCAGCGCGTCGACCAGCGGCCGGTAGAGTGATGCGTTCCCCCGTGAGAACAGGCCCGAGCCGACCTGATCGATCGCCTCGCGCAGCTCCGGGTCGGACTCGTAGCGGTCGCGGGGCCTGCGGCCGCGTGCGTAGGCGGCCATGACGGCGTCCGCCGTCAGCCCGAACGTGAAGAAGTTGTCGGCCCCCACGGCTTCCCGGATCTCGACGTTCGCGCCGTCGAGCGTGCCGATGGTCAGCGCGCCGTTCATGGCGAACTTCATGTTGCCGGTGCCGGAGGCCTCCTTGCCCGCCGTCGAGATCTGCTCGGAGAGATCCGCGGCCGGATACATCGGCTGCGCGTTGGTGACGTTGAAGTCGGGCAGAAACACCACGGCGAGCCGTCCGGCGACCGCTGGATCGTTGTTCACGACCTCGGCGACGCCGTTGATCAGCCGGATGATCAGCTTGGCCATCGCATACCCCGGCGCGGCCTTGCCGGCGAAGATCGCCGCGCGCGGCGGGGCGTCTGGCGCCATCCCGCGCTTGAGCCGGTTGTAGAGCGTGATGACGTGCAGCACGTTGAGGTGCTGGCGCTTGTACTCGTGAATCCGCTTGGCCTGCACATCGAAGAGCGCGTCGGGATCGAGGCGCACGCCGGTGCGGGCGGCGGAGAGGCGGGCGAGCCGGACCTTGTTCTCGCGCTTGATCCGCCGCCACGCCTCGCCGAACGCCGCATCGCCGGCGTGGGCTTCGATCTGACGCAGCGCGTCGGGGTCGCGCACCCAGCTCTCGCCGATGGCGTCGGTGACGAGCCCGGCGAGCGCCGGGTTCGTCAGCAGCACCCAGCGGCGGGGCGTCACGCCGTTGGTGATGCTGACGAACTTCTCCGGCCACAGCTCCGCGAAATCGCGCAGGACGTCCTGCTTCAGCAGCCGCGTATGCAGCTCGGCGACGCCGTTGACCGTATGACAGCCGACGGTCGCCAGGTGCGCCATGCGGACGCTCTTCGCACCGGCCTCTCCGATGATGGACAGGCGCGCCACACGGCCTTCATCGCCGGGATATCGCTGCCGCACGTCCTCCAGGAACCGGCGGTTGATCTCGAAGATGATCTCGAGGTGGCGGGGGAGCGTGCCCGCGAAGAGCGGCATCGGCCACTGCTCGAGCGCTTCGGGCATGAGCGTGTGGTTGGTGTAGGACAGCGTCCGTCCGGTGACGGCCCAGGCGGTGTCCCAGGGCATCTGATGCTCGTCGATGAGCAGGCGCATCAGCTCCGCCACCGCGATCGAGGGGTGCGTGTCGTTCAACTGCGCCACGAACCCGCGGTCGAGCGTGGCGAGTGTGCCCCCCGACTCGAGGTGCATGCGAATCATGTCCTGCAGCGAGCAGGACACGAAGAAGTACTGCTGCTCGAGCCGAAGCCGCTTGCCCTGGACCGGTTCGTCGTTGGGGTAGAGGACCTTGGTCAGGTTCTCGGACCCGACCTTTTCCGCGACGGCGCCGTAGTAGTCGCCGACGTTGAAGGCCGAGAAATCGAAGGACTCCACCGCCTCGGCTTTCCACAGCCGGAGCAGGTTGATCGTCGACACCCGATAGCCGACCACGGGCGTGTCGAACGGAATCCCGCGCACCACCTTCGCCGGAATCCACCGCACCCTGTAGCGGCCCTCGTCGTCGTGCCAGATCTCGGTGCGGCCGCCGAGTCCGACCGAATAGGCCAGCTCGGGCCGCGCGATCTCCCACGGATTGCCAGGCGCGAGCCATTTGTCGGTGACTTCCACCTGCCAGCCGTCGACGATCTGCTGGTCGAAGATCCCGAACTCGTAGCGGATGCCGTATCCGATCGCGGGGACCTCGAGCGTGGCCAGCGAGTCGAGGAAGCAGGCGGCCAGGCGGCCGAGCCCGCCGTTGCCGAGTCCCGGTTCCTCTTCCTGGGCGACCAGATGGTCGAAGTCCAATCCGAGCAGGCGCGTCGCCTCTCGAATCCCGGTCTCGATCCCGAGATTCAGCACGTTGTTCGCCAGGTGCGGGCCGACGAGGAATTCGGCTGAGAGGTAGCCCACGACCCGCACGTCCTGCTGCATCAGCGTCCGCGCGGTCATCACCCACTTGTCGAGCAGGCGGTCGCGGACCGCGTGAGCGAGCGCGAGATACCAGTCGTTGCGACTCGCGTGTTCCGGCAGCGTGCCGCGTGTGTAGAACAGATGGTCGACGATCGCGCGGGCGAGCGCTTCGACGTCGACGGTGGCACGTTGCGGGTCAGGCCGGGTCGCCCGAGCGGGCAGGGCAGGTTCGGTCACGGCGCGCATCTTACCGCGACGGTGGCGGCCGGCCGATCGGCAGGGGGTTACGATCGGGCATATGAGGGGCAGGTGGCTGGCGCTCGTCCTCGCAGCGGCGGTGCTGGCGTCCGCGGCCGTCCAGGTCCGTCAGGCCGGGGTTCGATTCCATCACCTGCACTTTCGCAGCGACGATCCTGCGGCCTCAATGGCCGACGTCATCCGCGCGGCCGGCGGCACGCGCGCCATCGTGTCCGGTCTGGGGGTCGGTGTGCGGCTCGGCGATGTCTACGCCCTCTTCGATCGGCCTGACGCCAGCGTTCCGCCGCCGCCTCGATCACCTCGCGACGCCTTCCAATCGGCCGTACGCTGGCTCGGCGAGCGGAAGATCGACGTGCGCGGCGCCGAGGCGGGAGAGGCGCTGCTGTCCCTGGCGATTGACGCCGAGCTCGATCACGTCTCGTTCGCGGCCGCGGATGTGAAGGCGATCGAAGACGCGCTTCACGGAGCGGGCGTGGAGCCGGTGCGCCGGGCTGGCGACTCGCGGTTCTATCTTGCCGGAGAGCTGCTGATCGAGGTGACGGCGGAGACCGATCGGCCCGATCGGTTCTGGTGCCCGATGCATCCGCACGTGCGATCGGCGGGACCGCAGGTGTGTCCGATCTGCGGCATGGCGCTGGTGCCAATCGCTCCGCCTCGGGTGGGCCAGTACCGGATGGAGGTCAGTCAGGTGCCGGCGCCGCGCGGCGGGGGCGTTCGCGCCCTGAGGCTCCGCGTGCGCGACCCGCAGTCGCGCGAAGACGTGGCGATGTTCGCCGAGACCCACGAACGCCTGCTGCACTTGTTCATCGTGGGGCGGGATCTCCAGTACTTCGCCCACGAGCATCCGGAGCGCACCCGCGACGGGTTCGAGCTGAAGGTGGCGCTTCCAGCCGGCGCCTACATGCTGATCGCGGATTTTCTCCCCGGCGGCGGGTATCCACAGATGGTGCACCGCGCGATCGTGACGCCGGGCCACCGGGCGTCGCCCTTCAGCGGTGTGGACCTGAACGAGGATCTCGTCGAGAAGATCGTCGACGGCATGCGCGTCCAGCTTCGCGTCGAGCCACGTTCGGGTCGGCCGGCGGCGGCGCTCCATTTCCGCATCGCCGATGCGAGCGGCTCGCCGGTGACCAGTCTCGAGCCGTATCTCGGGTCGGCGGGCCACCTGCTCGTGGTCTCGCCGGACCTGACGCACTCCATCCACTCACACCCGGAGGCCCGAAGTCCCGGACCGGAGCTTACGTTCGACGTCGAGTTTCCGTCGCCAGGCCTGTTCAAGCTGTGGCTGCAGGTGCAACGCGGCGGCAAAGTCTCGGCCGTGCCGTTCGTCGTGCGGATCGAGGGGTAGGAACCTCAGCGCGCCAGAAACAGCGTGACGCGGCAACCTGGATCGCCGTCGACCCGCAACCGGCTGCCGCGGGACAGGATCAGCGGCGTCTCGAGCCAGTAGGTCTCGGCGAACTCGGCCTCGTACTCGCGGATCCACGCGACGATGTGCTGGCGGCGATCGGGGAAGCTGACGGAGAAGCCGGCGGACGCGCCTTCGACGAGCTCGGGCCTGAGACCGAGGAGCCGCCCCACCGGCAGTGCCCGGTCGCCGCATGGCAGCGTGAGGCTGCGGGTGTCCGGCGGTGGAGCGGAAGTCGCCGCCGGCGGTATGGGTTGGTCGACCTTCGACGGATCGCCGCGCACGGCGCCGCCGTCGACCCACGCGACGATCAGCGCGATGTCGAAGGGAGACAGCGTCGGGTCGTTGGAGAACTCGCCGTAGCCGCGCGCGGCATGCCATTTCGGCATGCGCCGCGCCAGCACTTCCTCGCGCATCGCGCTCGCCCAGGGCCTGGCGTCCTCGTAGGTCACGAGCGACATCGGCCCCTTGCCGTCAGGCGAATGACACTTGATGCACCTGGCGCCGACCACGCGCGCGATGTCGCCTGTCCACGTGACCGTCGTCCGAGGCGGATCGTGAGCGCTGCCGGGCCGCGACAGCGACCCCGCCATCGCGGCCGTCAGCAGGATCCCCCGGGCGCGAGCCGTCACCGGTCGCGTGGCAGCCCGGCCATCGGCGTCGGAGGCTGAACCGGGCTGAAGAGGATGCCGGTGTACTGCATCTCCTCCCAGGTCTGATCGCCCCACTTCACGTCGACCTTCGGATCGGGATTCGATTTGTTCGCGGCCGAGTTGTCGTACCAGGCCGTCGAGACGATCTTCGAGCCCTTGGGCACCTCGAGCGGCGTCTTGAACATGTAGTAGGCCTGCCAGTTGAAGTCGTATCGCGGCACCGAGAGGATCGGCTTGATCTCTCCGGTGGGCAGCACCAGCTTGTACTCCCACTTCTTCCCGCGGAGGTGCGTGTGCGGCAGCAGGCCCCAGACCGTCGTGTCCTGAACGAACTCCACGTCGGTCGTGACCTCGACGTTCGGGGCGCCCGCCGGCAGCGTGAAGACGCTGTTGATGAACTGACCGGCGCGCAGCTCGCGCGGTGACGGCTCGGTCGAGAAGATCAGCCCGATCTTCGTGCGGTCGGCCGTGGCTTCGCCGTTGGTCGTGTAGTGCATCTGCAGCTCGAAGACGCCTCCGGGCTCGAGCCGGAACGCGGTGCCGGCCGGCGCGATCTGGGCGTTCGTGCCCGGCGCGTAGGACGCGACCAGCCGCTGCGGCAGGTCTTTCAGATCCGGGCGCGCCGGCCGTGAGCTCCGCGGGCCCCGCGCCGGAGTCTCGGAGTTCTTCGCGTTGGGCCGGATCACCGGGGTCCGGGTCATGTCCGGCCGGGCGCGGTAGTAAACGAGCACGTGGTGCACGACCTCGCGGTTGCCGGGGCGAATCTCAATCGACTTGACCCACTTCGGCTCGCTGAAATTCGTCGGGACGTAGAAATACTGATACTCGATGGTCCCCTCGGCCGGCAGCTTGTAGTCCTCCTGCATCTCGAAGACGGCGTCGGGCTTGCCGACGGCCCAGCCTTCCGGGAACGCCGGCGCGGGCGGCATCGCCGCCGGATCGCCTTTCGGGGCGCCGCCGTTGGCCCAGGCAATCAACGTGGCGCGGTCGCCGTCGCTCAGGATCCGTTCGTTGTGGAAGGTCCCGGCGGGGGCATCCGTGTGCCAGGGCGGCATGTTGTGTTCGCTGACCTCGTCGCGGATGGCCTTGGCCCATGGGCGCGCGTCTTCGTAGGTCAG
>Ga0114129_10011804_pt1 | contig 12427 bp, 13 predicted proteins | sample RhiMetdeltSRZDD1_FD_80071 | JGI IMG/M metagenome (GOLD analysis project Ga0114129, IMG submission 80071) | Populus rhizosphere microbial communities from Tennessee, USA - Rhizosphere MetaG P. deltoides SRZDD1 (version 2) (version 2) | ecosystem: Host-associated > Plants > Roots > Rhizosphere >...
CACGTGGCGGTCCGCGAGTGGAACGACGAGATCATCTTCCTGCACAAGGTGCGGCCGGGCGGCACCGACCGCTCCTACGGCATCCAGGTGGCGCGGCTGGCCGGGCTGCCCCCGGCCGTGATCGCCCGGGCCAAGGCCATCCTGGGCGAGCTCGAGCGCGAGCGCAGCGAGCTGCAGTCGGCGGTGGCGCCGGAACCGGCCGCGACCGGGCCCGCCCAGCTCGGCCTCTTCCCGCCCACCCACGATCCGCTCCTGCGCGAGCTGGCCGCGCTGGATCTGGGCGCGGTGACCCCGCTGCAGGCGCTGAACCTGCTCGCGGACTGGCAGCAGCGGCTCAAGGCACGCCCGTGAGCAGCTCGCGCATCCGGCGGCTGCCCGACCACCTCGTCAACAAGATCGCGGCGGGCGAGGTGGTGGAGCGCCCCGCCTCGGTGGTGAAGGAGCTGGTGGAGAACGCGCTCGACGCGCTGTGCACCCAGGTGGCGGTGGACCTGCGCGACGCGGGCCGTGCCCTGATCCGCGTGACCGACGACGGCATCGGCATGTCGAGCGACGAGGTGGATCTGGCCCTGCTGCGGCACGCCACGTCCAAGCTCGCCACCGACGCCGACCTCGACGCCATCACCACGCTGGGCTTCCGCGGCGAGGCGCTGCCCGCCATCTGCGCGGTCACCCGCTTCTCGGTGCTCTCGTGCCCGCGCGGTGCGGACACCGGCACCCTGGTGCGCGGCGAGGGCGGCACCGTGAACGAGAAGCTGCTGGTCGCGGCGCCCGCGGGCACCACGGTCGAGGCGCAGGATCTCTTCTTCAATACGCCCGCGCGGCTCAAGTTCATGAAGAGCGCCCAGAGCGAGGTCGCGGCGGCGCTGCGGCTGCTCGAGGCCATCGCGCTGGCACAGCAGGACGTGCACTTCCGCGTCTCCCACAACGGCCGGCCCGTCCTCGGGGCGCCCCGCGCCCGGAGTCTGCGCGACCGGATCGGAGCGCTGTGGGGCTTCGAGCGCGCGGGCAAGCTGCTGGAGGTGGAGCGCAAGGACGGCCCCCTCGCGGTGTCGGGCCTGGTCGCGCCGCCGCAGCTCGCTCGCGGCAATCGCGACGAGATGGTGCTGATCGTCAACGGCCGACCCGTGCGCGACACCCAGCTCACCCAGACCCTGATCGAGGCCTACCGCCCGCTCCTGGCCCGCGACCAGTTCCCGGTCGCGGTGCTGCACCTCGAGCTGCCGCCCCAGGAAGTGGACGTCAACGTCCATCCGACCAAGGCCTGGGTCCGCTTCCGCTCCCCGCGCCAGATCCAGGAGATCCTCTACCGCGCGGTGCACGATGCCCTCCGCCAGAGCCAGGTCGTCCAGCCCCAGCGCGGCCTCAGCGGGCATGCCCTGACCGATGACCGCGCGTCAGGCGATGCCACCGGAAGCTTCTCTATTGAAAGCGGGGGCCCAAAAATGGCCCCCGCACTCCCCCAGTCCGCGGACAACCCTGCGGCGGACGCCCAGACCCGACTTTTCCGCGAGCCCCCGGCACATTTCTCCACGGTCAGCTTCGGCACGGTGATCGGCCAGCTCCAGGACACGTTCATCGTTGCGGCGAGCGACGACGAGATCTTTTTTCTGGATCAGCACGTGGCGCACGAGCGCGTGGTGTTCGAGCGGCTGCTCGCCGATCTGGACGCGGGCCCGCTGGCCTCGCAGGAGCTGCTCTTCCCGCAGCCCTTGGAGCTCGGCGCGGGTCAGGCGGCGCTGGTCCAGGAGTGGACCGAGACCCTCGAGGGCCTGGGCTTCCGACTCGACGGCTGGAGCGGGTCCACGGTCATGCTGCGCGCGGTACCCGCGCTGCTCCGGGGACAGGAGCCCCGGCGCCTGATCGAGGCGCTCGTGGAGGACGTCAACCGCCCGCGGAAGGGCGAGCCGGTGCCGCTGCTGCACCGCGCGCTCTCCTTCGTGGCCTGCCACGCGGCCATCAAGGCGCACGCCCCGCTGCAGCGCGAGGAGATGGCGCGGCTCATCGCGGACCTGGCCGTCACGAAGACGCCCTACTTCTGCCCGCACGGCCGGCCGATCGTCAGCCGCTTGTCGCTTCGGGACATCAAGCGCGAGCTGGGGCGCACGTGGTGAGCCGGCCCCCGCTGCTCGTCCTGGTGGGGCCGACCGGCGTCGGCAAGACCGCGGTCGCGGTCCAGCTCGCTCGGCAGATCGCCATGGAGGTCATCGGCGCGGACTCCCGCCAGGTTTACCGCGGCATGGACATCGGCACCGGCAAGCCCACCGCGGAGGAGCGGGCGGCGGTGCCCCACCACCTGGTTGACCTCGTGGACCCCGACGAGCGCTACCACGCCGCCCGCTTCCGCGCCGACGCGCTCGCCGCCATCACGGCGGTGCAGGGGCGCGGGCACCTGCCCGTCGTCGTCGGCGGCACCGGCCTCTACGTGCGCGCACTGCTCCGAGGTCTCGTGGCCGCGCCCCCCGCCGATCCCGGCCTGCGGGCCACGCTCGAAGACTTCGCGGTCGAGCACGGAGCGGCGGCGCTGCACGCCCGGCTCGCCGCGGTGGCCCCCGACGCCGCGCGCCGCCTGCACCCCAACGACCGGGTCCGCGTGATCCGCGCGCTCGAGGTGCACGCCGGGGTCAGGGGGGTCACGCGGGACACCGGGGTCGGTGACTGGACCGGCACCGACGGGGCCTGGCGACTCGCCATGATCGGACTCGGCCGCGCCCGCCCGGCGCTCAACGCGGCGCTGGCCGCGCGCGCGCGGGCGATGCTGGCTCGTGGCATGATGGACGAGGTCCGACGCCTCCTCGAGGCGGGCCATGAGGAGGGGAGGCCGCCGATGGACGGCATCGGCTACCGGCAGCTTGGGCTGGCGGTGCGCGGGCGGATGACGGTGGAGGACGCGCTGCGGCTCATGATCCGGGACACCACGCGCTACGCGAAGCGGCAGATGACGTGGTTCCAGCGGGAGCCGGAGATCCGCTGGCTCGACGTGGACGAGGCGGGCGGGGTGGAGGGCACCGCCGAAGCGGTGCACAAGCACATCACACGGGAGGGGCTGATCGAGTGAGGTCACGCGAGAAGGCGGTGCTGGCGGCGCTGCGGCTGCCGACACAGCCGCGGGTGGTGGTGGAGGAAAGTCTGGACGAGCTGGGCCGCCTCGCCGAGTCGGCGGGCGCCCTCGTGGTGGGCCGGGCGACCCAGGACCGACGCGCGCCGACCCCCGGCCTGTACTTCGGCAAAGGGAAGGTCGAGGAGATCAAGACGCTCTCGAAGCGCGAGGGCGCCGACCTGATGATCTCCGACGACTCGCTCTCGCCCATCCAGGAGCGCAACCTCGGCGGCTCGATCGGCGTGCGGGTGATCGACCGCACCGCGCTCATCCTCGACATCTTCGCCCAGCGCGCCCGCACCATGGAAGGCAAGCTCCAGGTGGAGCTGGCCCAGCTCTCCTACCTGCTGCCCCGGCTGGTCGGGCAGTGGAAGCACCTGGAGCGCACCGGCGGCGGCATCGGCACGCGGGGGCCGGGCGAGATGCAGATCGAGTCCGACCGGCGCATGATCCGCCACCGCATCCAGAAGATCCGCGTCGAGCTGCAGCGCGTGCGCACGCACCGGCGGCTCCTGCGCGACCGGCGCAAGGCGGCGGGCGTGCCGGTGGTCGCCCTCGTCGGCTACACCAATGCGGGCAAGACCACCCTGCTCAATCGCCTGACCGGCGCCGACCGCCTCGCGGCCGACCAGCTCTTCGTCACGCTGGATCCGACGGCCCGCCTGGTGTCGAGCCCCGCCCACGCTTCGTTCATCCTGACCGACACGGTCGGCTTCATCCGCAAGCTGCCCACCCAGCTCGTGGCCGCGTTCAAGGCCACGCTGGAGGAGCTGACCGAGGCCGACGTGCTGGTGCACGTGGTGGACGCGAGCCATCCCGGGCTCGATGACCAGGTCCAGGCGGTGGAGGCGCTCCTGGGCGAGCTCGAGCTCATGGGGCGGCCCATGGTGGTGGCCCTCAACAAGATGGACCGGCTCGAGCCGAGCGCGGCCCGCGCGCTGCTGGCCCGCTTCGACGGCGTCGCGATCTCGGCTCGCACCGGTGAGGGCGTCGATGCGCTGCTCACGCGGCTCGACGAGGCACTCCGGCCGCGGGTGGTACGGCTCACCCTGCGCATCCCGTACGCCGATGGCCCCGCGCTGGCCGCCTGCTACGAGCGCGGCCGCGTCCTCTCACGCCAGGACGAGCCCGAGGGCATCCGGCTGGAGGTCGAGCTGCCGCGGCGGGTGCTGCCCTCGTTCGAGGGGTACCGGATCACCGCCTGAAAGCGGTGCTACAATCGGGCCTCGGCCCTCGCGGACCGTTCCATGGGACTTCCCAACTGGCTCACGATACTGCGCATCCTTCTGATCCCGGTCTTCGTGACCCTGCTCGTCTACCGGCGGGCGGGGTTGGCGCTGCTCGTGTTCTGCCTGGCCAGCCTCACCGACATGCTGGACGGCTACATCGCCCGCAGCCAGGGTCGCCAGACACGGCTCGGCGCCTTCCTCGATCCGATGGCCGACAAGCTCCTGCTCACCTCGGGCTTCGTGACGCTGACCTGGCTCAAGGTGATCCCGTTCTGGATCACCGCGGTCGTCGTGAGCCGTGACGTGGTGCTGAGCATCGGCGTGCTGGTCATCCACGTGGCGGGCGGCACGGTGCACCCCGCGCCGACCTGGATCGGCAAGACGTCGACCGTGTTCCAGATGCTCACCGTGCTCGCGGCCATGGCCGCGGTCTACTTCCAGCTCCTGCCCGCATTCGTCACCACGCTCCTGGCCTGGGTCACCGCCGCGTTCACGATCACCTCGGGGCTGCAGTACATCATCCGCGGGCTCAAGCAGCTCGAGACGCCCACCTCCGTGGGCGGGCGCGTCTGACATGCCCCGTCGGCCGGCCGCGACGGAGGAAGGCGTGGTGGTGGCCGCGGTGACACCGCGGACGCCGGCGGCCCGCGCCGGCCTGCGTCCCGGTGACCGCATCCTCGCCATCAACGGGGCCGCCCTGCGTGACGTGATCGACTTCCACTTCCACGCGGGCGAGGAGCATCTGCGCCTCTCGATCGAGCGGGAGGGGCAGGCGCGGACCGCGCGGTTGCACCGCGGCGCCTCGGGGCTCGGCCTGCAGCTCGAGGCCCCGCGCCCCGCCGAGATCGCCACCTGCGCCAACAAGTGTGTGTTCTGCTTCATCCACCAGCTGCCGAGGGGGATGCGCAAGAGCCTGTACGTGAAGGACGACGACTTCCGGCTCTCTTTCCTCCACGGCAACTACATCACCCTGACGGATCTGGAGGAGGCCGAGCTCGCGCGCATCGAGGCGCAGCGCCTGTCGCCCCTCTACGTCTCGGTGCACGCCACCGACCCGGAGCTCCGCCACGCCCTCCTCGGGAGGCCGCGGGTGCGCCGCGAACTGCTGCCGGTGATGGAGCGGCTCGCCAAGGCGGGCATCGCGATGCACGCGCAGATCGTGCTGTGCCCGGACTGGAACGACGGCGCGCACCTCGACCGCACCGTACACGAGCTGGCCCAGCTCCATCCCGCGGTGCCCACCACCGCGGTGGTGCCGGTCGGCCTCACCCGCCACCGCGAGCGGCTCCCCGACCTGCGGGCGGTGACGCCCACCGAGGCAGGCGCGCTCGTGCGCACCATCGAAGCCTGGCAGGGCGAGTTCCGCGACACGCTCGGCACCCGCTTCGTGTGGGCCGCCGACGAGCTGTACCTCCAGGCGGGCATCCCGCTGCCCAGCGCGCGCGAGTACGAGGGCTTCGCGGTGGCCGAGGATGGCATCGGCCTCGTGCGCCGCTTCGAGGACGCTTTCGCCCGCGCGGTGAGCCGCCGGCCCGCCCGCCTGGCGCGCCCACGGCACGTGACCGTGGTGACCGGCGAGATGTTCGCGCCGCGGATGCGGACGCTCCTCGATCGCGTCCTGGTGGACGGCCTCCGCGTCGACCTCGTGCCCGTCGCCAACGAGTTCTTCGGGCGCGGCATCGGGGTGGCCGGGTTGCTCACCGGCCGCGACATCCAGATCCAGCTCGAGCAGGCGCGGGCCGCCGGCCGCGAGCTGGGCGACCAGGTGCTGGTCCCGGCGGTGGCGATCCGCGATGGAGCCGGGGTCTTCCTCGACGATCTCACGCCGGCCGACCTGGCCGCCTCGCTCGGCACGCCCGTCACCACCGTCGAGCCCGACGCCTCGGCCCTCCTGGCCGCCCTTCTCGGCCGGTAGGGCCGACGCCGCACATGCTGCGCCCGATCATCGCCATCGTGGGCCGCCCGAACGTGGGCAAGTCCACGCTCTTCAACCGGCTCATCGGCCGGCGGCGCTCGCTCGTACGCGACGTACCCGGCGTCACGCGCGACCGCCTCTACGGCACCGCGGTGTTCGAGCGCTGGCAGGCCACCGTCGTGGACACCGGCGGCTTCGATCCGAGCAGCGAGTCCGACCTGGTGCAGGGCGTCCGCCGCCAGGTGCTGCAGGCGGTGGACGAGGCCGACCTGCTCGTCTTCGTGGTGGACGGTCGCGCCGGCATCACCGGCCTCGACGAGGAGATCGCGGGGATCCTGCGCAAGTCCGGGCGGCCGACCCTGCTCGCGGTCAACAAGGTGGACAGCGCGGGCCAGGACACCCCGGTGGGCGACGCCTACCGCCTGGGCTTCGCGCCGGTGCTCACCGTATCCGCCGAGCATGGGCGCGGCGTGGCCGAGCTCCTCGAGGCCTGCCGGGATCGCGCGCCCGCCATCGAGCCCGAGACCGCGCTGGAGGGCACCCGCGTGGCGATCATCGGGCGCCCCAATGTCGGCAAGTCGTCCCTGGTGAACGCGGTGCTCGGCCACGAGCGCGTGCTGGTGCACGAGCTGCCCGGCACCACGCGCGACGCGGTGGACAGCCCGGTGACCTTCCGGGACCGCAACTACCTGCTCATCGACACCGCGGGAATCCGCCGCAAGGGCAAGGTGACCGAGGCGCTCGAGAAGCTCTCGGTGGTGATGGCGCTCAAGAGCCTCGAGCGGTGCCAGGTGGCGGTGCTCGTGATGGACGCCTCCGAGGGCGTGACCGCGCAGGACGCGCACATCGCGGGCTACGCTAACGACGCGGGGCGCGCGGTGGTGGTGGCGGTGAACAAGTGGGACCTGGTGCCGTCCGGCATGGTGCAGCGGGCCGACGTGACCGGGCAGATCCACGAGCGGCTGCCCTTCCTCGAGCACGCGCCCATCTGCTTCACCTCCGCGGTGACGCGGCTCGGGCTCCGCGATCTCTTCGACCAGGTGGACGTGGTGGCGGCGGAGGCGCAGAAGCGCGTGCAGCCGGGCGAGCTGCTGGCCACGCTGCGCACCGCCGTCGAGCGACGCCCGATGTCGGCCCACGGCATCCCGCTGCGCGTGCAATCGGCGCAGCAGGTCGCGGTGTCGCCGCCCACTTTCGCCATCCGTGTGAACCTGCCGGACAGCATCCACTTCTCCTACGAGCGCTATATCATCAACTCGCTGCGACACGCCTACAGCTTCGCGGGCTCGCCGCTGCGCCTGCTCTTTCGCAAGGCGGTGGGTCGGGGCGCTGGGCGCTCCCGGGGGGCGCGCCGCCGCGCCTGAGCCGGCAACAGCTAACTAGGCAAAACCCCTAGTGATTTTGGTTGAGCCCCCCTGGCACTGGTGCTATAACATCTCCTAGCCTCTCACCACCGAGCAGTCAGCGAGGACTTTGCGTGTGAGCCCAGAGCGCCCGGACCAGGACGATTTCCTGGAGGACGAAGAGCAGGAAGAATACGGCCAGCGGAGCATCTTCGCGACCGGCTGGTTCCGCGCCGTGCTGGTCCTGCTCGTGCTCGCCGTGATCGCCGTCATCGCGGTGCCGCTGATCGGCGGCTGGTTCGAGCCGACGCCACCGCCGAAGGTGACCACGAAGCCGAGCGAGCCGTCCTCCGCGCCCGTGCCGGTGCCGAGCACGCCGCCGGCGAGCGCGCCGGTGACGCCGCCCGTGAGCCAGATGCCGAGCCCGGCGGCCCCGCCGGCCACGCCGCCCTCCGCGGCCGCGCCGACGCCCCCGCCCGCCATGCCGCCCCCGTCGATGCCGGCGCCCGCGGTCAGCCCGACCCCGGCGCCCGCGCGGCCGGAGATGCCGCCCGCGAGCGCGCCCAAGGCGGCCCCCAAGACCGCCGAGAAAGCGAAAGCGCCCGACCGCACCGCGGCGGTCGCGCCGAACAAGAGCGCGACGAAGCCGGTGGCCTCGAACGGCAGCTACTGGGTGCAGGTAGGCGCGTTCAAGGAGAGCGGCAACGCCGAAGGCCTGGCCCGGAAGCTGCGGTCCGAGGGCTACTCGGTGCAGGTGACGCGGGTCACGCGCAACGAGCCGTTGCACGTCGTACGGGTGGGCGGGTATCCGGATCGCTCGCGGGCCAGCGCGGCCCGCGAAGAGCTGCAGGGCAAGGGGCAGACGGGGTTCGTGACCTCGGGCCCGGCCAAGTAAATCGACGAGGGGAGGTGACGGCGCTGACCAAGAATGATCTGATCAATGCGGTGGCGGCCCATGGGCTGTCGAAGCGGCAATCGGCTGCCGTGGTCGAATCGCTGTTCGACATCATCTTTCGCTGCTTCGAAAAGGGAGAGGACGTGAAGATCGTCGGCTTCGGCCACTTCCGGATCCGGCAAAAGGCGTCGCGCCGCGGCCGCAATCCCCAGACGGGCGACAGCATCGAGATCACCGCACGCAAGGTGCTGACGTTCAAGCCGAGCAAGGGCCTGAAGCTCCGGATCAACGTCTAGCCGGAGGCTCGCGGGGGGTATGAGCACGGTTCCCGACAAGCTCTACTACCGGATCGGAGAAGTCGAGACGATCACGGAGATCCCCGCATACGTGCTCCGCTACTGGGAGTCCGAGTTCAAGCTGCTCCGGCCGAAGAAGAACCCGGCCGGCCAGCGCCTGTATCGCAAGGTCGACCTCGAGCTGGTCCTCCGTATCAAATCGCTGCTCTACGAGGAGCGCCTCACCCTCGAAGGCGCCAAGAAGCGGCTTCGCGGCGAAGCCCGCGGCCTCGACCAGATGGACCTGGGGCTACGCGGCGCCACGCTCGAAGAGGTGATCCGCCGCACCCGGACGCGCCTGCAGGCCATTCGCCAGCGGCTCGCCGCCTCCCGACCCGGCCGCTCGTCTTGAGTTTGCCCGATCCAGCCCGTACAATGCCCGTTGGGTCGGGGCGTGGCGCAGCCCGGTAGCGCACTTGACTGGGGGTCAAGGGGTCGCTGGTTCAAATCCAGTCGCCCCGACCAATTTCAATCGACATGGCGCCCGTGATTCTTGTCACCAACGATGACGGGATTCACGCGCGCGGGCTCCAGGTTCTCGCAGACGCTCTGGCCGCGCTCGGCGAGGTGTACGTGGTCGCGCCGGATCGCGAGCAGAGCGCGGTGGGTCACGCCCTCACGCTGCACCGGCCGCTCCGGGTCGACCGGGTCGCGGAGCGGAAGTACGCGGTGAATGGCACGCCGTCGGACTGCGTGAACCTGGCCGTCCTCGGGCTCTTGCCGGAGCCGCCGGTGCTGGTGGCGTCCGGCGTGAACCACGGGACGAACCTGGGCGACGACGTGACGTACTCGGGCACGGTGTCGGCGGCGATGGAGGGCACGCTGCTGGGGGTGCCGTCGCTGGCCGTGTCGCAGGCGGACCCGGACGCGGAAGGCTTCGACGGCGCGGGGCCGGTGGCCCTCGCGGTGGCCACGCGGCTTCTGGTGGAGGGGCTGCCCGCAAAGACGCTGCTGAACGTGAACGTGCCGCGGGGTGTGGTGAAGGGGATCCGGCTGACGCGGCTGGGCCACCGGGTCTACCGCGAAAAGGTGATCCAGGAAATGGATCCGCGCGGGCGCCCGTACTACTGGATCGGAGCCGGTCCGCCGGAGTGGGTGGAGGATACGGCCTCGGACATCGCGGCGGTCCACGCGGGGTTCGCGTCGGTCACGCCGCTGCACCTGGACCTGACGCACCACGGCGCGCTCGGCCGCATGAGCGAGTGGGAAGGCGCCCTGAACGCCGTGCTCGGGAAGAAGCGAAAGCGGTGAGCACGCAGCGTTTCGCGCGCGAGCGCGAGCGCATGGTGGATGAGCAGCTCGTGGGGCGCGGGGTCACCGACGCGCGGGTGATCGAGGCGATGCGGCGGCTGCCGCGTCACCTGTTCGTGGACGAGGCACTGCGCGATCGGGCGTACGGGGACCACCCGCTGCCGATCGGGGAAGGGCAGACGATCTCGCAGCCCTTCATCGTGGGCCGCATGACCGAGCTGCTGCGGCTCGGTGGGCGTGAGAAGGTGCTGGAGGTGGGCACGGGGTGCGGCTACCAGGCCGCGGTGCTCGCGGAGCTGGCGGTGCGGGTGTGCACGATGGAGCGCCTGCCGCGCTTGGCCACGCGGGCGCGCGAGACGCTGGAAGGGCTCGGGTACCGCAACGTGTGGGTGCGAGCGGGCAACGGGACGCTCGGATGGCCGGACGAGGCGCCGTTCGATCGCATCCTGGTGGCGGCGGGCGGGCCGGCGGTGCCGCCGCCCCTGTTCGAGCAGCTGGCGGAAGGCGGGCGGATGGTGATGCCGGTGGGCGATGCCGCCAACCAGACGCTCGAGGTGATCGACAAGGTGCAGGGCGTGATGCGGGTCACTCGGGATTCCGGGTGCGTATTCGTGAAGCTGGTCGGCAAATATGCCTGGGAGTCGTGAGATCCTGGGTGTGCGAGTTACGGACGGGGCGTAGCGCAGCTTGGTAGCGCGCCTGCTTCGGGAGCAGGAGGTCGCTGGTTCAAATCCAGTCGCCCCGACCATTTTCTTCTCGAGCCGTTGCCGGAGTCGGGATGGGCGTCACGGGACTGCGCAGCGCCGCCGAGATCGTGGTTGAAGGCCGAGTGCAGGGCGTCGGCTACCGCGATTTCGTCCAGCGCAAGGCCGCTTCGCTGGGCCTCGCCGGGTACGTGATGAATCTGAAGGATGGGAAGGTGCGCGTGCGCGTGGAAGGCGGACGCGACCTCATCGAGGAGCTCATGCACGACCTGGGCAAGGGCCCGCCGCTGGCGCGGGTGGATCACCTGGCCGTCACGTGGCGGCCGCTGACGGGGCGCTACGCGGGCTTCACGATCCGCTACGCGGAGTTCGATCCGTGAACCGGGGACTCCGCATCGCCGTCCTCCTCGCCCTCATCCTCCTGGTCTCCACCTCCGTGTCTCACGCCCAACCCAAGCCCGCGAGGGCCCGGGCCGCCGGCACCTCGCAGCAAACCGTCCCGGCTCCACACTGGGGCTCGACGAAGGCCCTGAGCCCGATCCCGATCCCGGGCCCGAAGACGGCCGCGGGCCCCAAGACCACCACGCCGAAGGCGGCCGTGTGCACGCACACCGTGCGGAGCGGCGAGTCCATCAGCCGCATCGCGGCCCGCTATCGCGTCACCCGCGCGACTCTGATCGAGGCCAACCGGCTCGCGAATCCCCATGCGCTCCGGTCGGGCCAGCACCTGTCCGTGCCTGGCTGCCAGCCGCCGGTCCCCCAGACCACCGCCGGGGAAACGCCCGGGACCGAACCCGATGCCGACGGCATCCTGATCAAGCGGGTCGGACCCCGGCGCATCCTGACCTCCCTGGTGCTCGGCACCCCCAACTTCCGGGACGAGAGCATCACGCTGGTCTGGCCCGTCGAAGGTCCCGTGATCTCCACCTTCGGCCAGCGCTCGCGGGGATGGCACGCCGGCATCGACATCACCGCTGAGGCGGGATCCCAGATCTACGCCGCGGCGGCCGGCACCGTCGTCTACAGCGGTTGGATCCGGGCCTATGGGCAGGTGGTCAAGATCCAGCACAGCAACAGTTTCATAACCCTTTACGCCCACAATCAGAAGAATCTAGTCGAGGTAGGGGAGGACGTCGAGGCCGGGCAGCTCATCGCCACGGTGGGGCGTAGCGGGCACGCTACCGGACCCCACGTGCACTTCGAGGTCCGGCGCGACGGCAAAGCCTATAACCCGCTCCATCTGCTGGACCCCTCCGATCAGAGCCCGATCTTCGATGACGACGTGGCTGCGTCCAGCTCGGAACACGACCCTCACGAGTGAGGGGCGGCATGGCTCCCGAGCCCGAGGCGACGGATGAGCTGGAGGACGGCGACGAGCCCCTCGAGGCCCTGCTCCACAAGAACCCCGCCGAGCTAGGCGAGAAGCCCGAAACCGCCGAGGCAGGCAACCGCAGCCGCGAGCTGATCGCGCTCTACCTGCAGGAGATCTCCCGGGTCAGGCTGCTGACTCCGGAGGAGGAGCAGGACCTGGCCCGGCGCGTCCAGGCGGGCGACGCCGAGGCCCAGAAGCGGCTCGTCGAGGCCAACCTGCGGCTCGTGGTCCGGATCGCCCGCCGCTATCTCCACCGCGGGCTCTCCCTGCTCGATCTGATCGA
>Ga0114129_10011805_pt1 | contig 12427 bp, 7 predicted proteins | sample RhiMetdeltSRZDD1_FD_80071 | JGI IMG/M metagenome (GOLD analysis project Ga0114129, IMG submission 80071) | Populus rhizosphere microbial communities from Tennessee, USA - Rhizosphere MetaG P. deltoides SRZDD1 (version 2) (version 2) | ecosystem: Host-associated > Plants > Roots > Rhizosphere >...
AGGCGATGGTATCGAGTGTTTCGCCAGCCGTGTTTACATCCACCGCGGACTGCGATTGCCGTAAATAGGTAGCCGCTCGATTCAAGATATCGTCGTTGACCGTTCCACCAATCAGACGGGCGCGCTGCAAACCAAAAAACACATAGGCTGAAATATAGGGGTCAGAGCCCGCTGTTGGATCGGTACCCCCTAGAAACGGGGAGACCTTCCACCAGCCCCAGCCACCGTCCTCATTTTGAAGACTCGCCAGCCGGCTCGCGCTGGCATTGAGATTGGATGTGACGCGCTCAGACAATGCTTCATCACTTAACCCCGCGCTGTTCAGCGCGCGATAGACTTCGATGTTTGGCAGAAGATAGGAGACCAGTTCTTCCGCACTTTGTGAGCCTTCCGGCGCGCGCATCGCCTCCAGCGCCGATAACAAATTACCAGCCAGCGAGGGGCTTAACTCTACATCCAGGCCGCCGCTGGTTGGAACGAACGTGCGCGGCAGCGAGATGACTTCCTGTTGTGAAACGGCGCCGCGCAACACACCACCCGTGACAAACGCCTGTGGAGAAGTGTAATGTAAGATCGGAAGCTTGCCCCACACCGGACGCGCCGAATCTTGCAACGATGGCGTCCCACTGGTGGTGACAGAGAAAACCAAATCTGCGGACTCTGCCGAGCTGGCTGTGCCCCACCATTCCACGCGATGACGTTCATTCGGCGGGATTTCCAAATTGAGCGTTGCTTTGCCCGGTTCATCGAGCACAAAACCATCGCTCTGCAAATTGACGGCCACTTGGACGGAATTCGGCGTGTTGTTATTGACGATGGCCGCCATCAACACGTGATCGCCGCTGACTAAAAACCTGGGCGTCACCGGCCGAATCAACAAGGGTTTGGTGGAGACCAGCTCAGTTTTGGCCTGACCGACTCTGGTATCCATCGTAAGGCCACGCACGTCGATATTCCAGGTGGTCAATGAGTCGGGCAGAGTCATGGTCACCTGACCGCGCCCTTCCGAGTTGGTGATGAGCGATGGATTCCAATAGGCGGTATCCGGGAAGTCTTCACGCAGGATGAATATATCTCCACCGCCTCCGCCACCCATCCCGCCGGGCGGAGCCACATCGCGCCCACCATAAACGACCAGCGAAACGCCAGTCTCGATACCGAGCGGCTGGATTTTATAGAAGGCAGGCAGGATATCCTCTGCGTTCGGGTCCGCCAGGGCCAGCGCGGCCTTATCGACAACCGCAAATGAAAATTCGCCTTCCACAGGCTGACCTTGATTATCCGTCACAGTCACATCGAACATGACCGAATCGCGCGGCCCAGCCTCCGGTGGATTCGACGCAATTTGCACATTCAATTGCTGGGCATCCGGCGCGACCGGAATATTCACCAGTCCGCTTCTGAAGTCATTACCCTGGCCAAGCGCCGTGACACTCACATATACATTTGGAGCGTCATCGGCTGTAAGCGGCAATTCATACTCTATGCCACTTCCGCTCAACGTAATCACGTCCGCTTTGGATACGATGCCACGTTCCACGGTAACCAGTGCGCGTGCGTTGGTCGCAAACGGATTTGGAATAAAGATTCGGGCGGTCTCGCCGGCTTTGTACGAATCTTTATCTGCTTTGAGCTCAAGCCTTTGGTTTGGCAGATCGGGCCAGGCCGCGCTTTCGGCACCACCAACCCAGATGAGAGTTTGTGTACGAGCCCCATCGCCGGATACGTCGAGCAGGAACGTCCCCGCCGTGGGAGGCACAAACGAAAGCCGCGCTTTGCCATCCGGTCCTGTGGCGAGATTGCTGCTGCTCACCTGTGTGTAAATGGGAGTATAGATCGGGAAACCATTTGCATCGGTTTCCTTTTCCCAGCGCACTTGTTTGAATTCGGCCACCAACGTTTTCTCGCCTGAGCTATTTCCGGCCCAATCCACAGTGTACACGTCAAACCCGAGCGCTGACCTGGCCGTGCCAAACCATTGATCTGGACGCAGGCCAATATGAAAGTTCGCGGGGTGGACGCGCAGGTCCGCGCGGGCGCTGACCGGCAGACCCGATTCGTCCTGCGCGGTCACCTCCAGCGTGACGATTTGCATCGAAGGAGCCTCAGGGATGGCTGGCAGCTCAATGGACAGAGTCCCGTTCGGGGAAGTGTGCCCCGTCCCTTCGGCGATTTGCAGTCCGAAAAGTCCGGCGGGAAATGCATTAGAACGGCGGAACACGTCCAGCCATGAGTCGTCCAAGAGACCAGTTTGGAAATTTGGCAGATCGAAATAATCGGGACGGGTGGAAAGGGTCCACGTGACGTTCACGTTGCCAGCCGGTGCATCGAAGAAATAACGGGCGTTGACATTGGCCGTCGTGGTTTCGCCCAATTTGAGGTCGTCTTTCGCGAAGTCCACGCTCAAGTCAATTTCGGGTTTGCGATACTCTGCCACTTGAAAAGAGAAGTAGAAGTTGAAAACCTGATTCTGAAATGTGTAATATCCCGGTACGGCCTCCGCCGGGATTTCAAACTGACCATTGAAGGTGCCAAACGGGGATAGCTGCAAATTGAGATCTGAAAGCTTTATGCCATTCGCATCCATGAGCGTCATGGGAATCGCATTCACCGTTGGTAATTCGTAACGGCCATTGAATGCCTCACGCGCCACACCGCGGAAATAAACTGTCTGCCCGGGGCGATAGATGGGCCGGTCAGTGTACATATAGATTTGGGTATGTGGTCTTTGCACATCCTGCCCATATCCAAAATCATACGCGCTGATGCCCAGGCTCCAATTGTTGATGGCCAACCCGAAGTTTTCATCTCCCGGTGCGCCAAGGACTGCGTAGACCTGAGTGTATGGTTCGCGTTCACCAATTGCGCCCTGCCAGATTCCATCGGAATCGGTAACACCAGAGGCAAGCGGAAGGCCCAGATTGTCATAAATCACAATCGGTGCATTGGCGACGGGTGTTTGAGAAGGTAAATCCATGGCCCATACGAAGGCTTCGGTGGCGCCGAGTTTGAACGTGAGATTCACCTGGCTCGAGGCAGCGAAATACACGGTTTTCGCTTGCTCTTGTATTTGTGGTGAAGCAGGGAGCACGTAATACAAGCCGGTGGTCAATTGCCCGTCCTCTGCTGTGAGGCTGAGCTGTGCTTCCTGTGGCTGACCGGAGGTCGACTCAAAAGATTCTGAAATCGTAATGGCCTCCGCAGGCGCATACGCCTGTTGATTCTCGTAGGAATTTTGAAGGGAGAAAAAATCTGTCAACGACAACGGAGCCACGGTTATATTTGCTTCTTGAATGTTCACAACGTTGGCATAGAGCACGGGCTCATCGGGCCGCACCAAAATTACATTGGATGTAAACACCCTGGGTGTAATCGCGGCGGGCAGGGGAGGCGTTCGCATGTCCAGTTGGAATGTATCACCTAAGGATTGCCCCCAGGCGTCCCGGATATTCCCAGATAACTCAACAAGATAATTCGTATCCGGTAAGAAGTTTCCGTACAAGGTCAGGCTCAGACCGTCTTCTGTAACATCCGCCTGAAGATTATCCACAGCCGGAGTCACATTCACCAAATCATCATACTCACCTTTGGCGAGCGGCGCGCTGAAGGTGAAATATGTCGTATTGAATTCCGTCTTGGACGAGGTCACTGCAAAGTTATCGTAGGTCTTCAACACGGCGCCGTAGGCTGTGCCCAGCGTCATGCCGCCGCGCGACTGCGCCTCCGCGCCCACGTTTAAAATGTGACCCACATTGCGTTCCAGCAATTCGTCAGGCGTAAACGTCAACTCGGTGGCATCTTCGTTCCAGGTAAACTCTCCGCTCAACGCGCCAGAGGTGCCGCTAAGAACAAAATTCGCCTCGACACTTTTTGTGTCCATGGGCTGGTTGAATGTCACCTTGATTTGCGGATCGAGTGGAAGCGGCTCTGCTTCCGAGGGACTCACCGACACGACCTTGGGTGTAGCTGTGACAAACTTCCACGCATTGCCTTCGATGCCTGCGAAGCCGACGCCTGTTACCGATTTAAGATTTCCATCCAGGCTGACGGCGTATTCGGTTCCACCGGCCAGGGCTGAATCAGGATAAAAAATGTACGTGCTGGTGTTTATCCATTCGCCTTTTCCGGTGGCGGACGGTACCAATGTGAACGCGGGCGGCAGGGAATCGGAGTCGGCGCCGAGAGGCACAATGGGCTGATTAAAGGAAGCCACAATCGCAGATTGGACGTTGACGTCGGTCGCATTGGCTTTTGGCAAAATGTTCGTGGTCTGCAGGTAATCGGTAACGGTAAAGGAGAGTTCAATCGGTTCCGGGATTCCGAATCCCGTTGCAGATTGGAGGGTATTGGCCAGTGAGACGTGCAGGGTTGTATTCGATTGATAAGGTTGCGTAGGGGTAAAGACCAGTGTCGCATCGTCATTCCAGGTGAATGTTCCCTCCGGCAGTCCGCTGAAGGCTGATTCAACGGAGGGTTTATTCATGGCCTGGTTGAAATGAAATGTGATGGGGGAGAAATGGCCGATGACTGTGTTGAATGGTGGGGTTGTTTCGACGAGGGCGGGAGGAAACGCCTGTTGGAGTGCGGCTGTCGTTGGCGCGGGTGAGGTCCCGGTCGGTGCAACAAAATTTGGGATGGGAAGGGAGGGCGCGCCAGCGCAGGCGGTGAGGATCAGGCTGATGAGCAGGAAACAATTCAAAGGGAACAGGAAGCGTCGTTTCATCATACGTCCTTAAGAAAAGGAATTGTTTAAAGTCATTATACACGTGTTAATTATGCGCGGAGCGGAGTGAAACCCGTGTTCTTCCGGTCGAACGTGGCCGAAGGTATAGGCCAGGCGCGCTGCGCTTATCCTCCGCTCGGTGAGGGGGAAAATAAATAACGGACACAGATTTCCCAGGGTCCGTTTTGTGTGATTATTGATCTGCAACCTGCAAGATCGTCTCAATGGTTTGCTGGAAAACATTGATGGGTTGCGCCCCGCCGATATACTCCATCTGGGTCTCACCGTTTACTTGATAAGTGAGAACGAAAAAGGGCGTTCCTTGAATACCAGATGCCATGGCATCCTCCAAATCTTTCTCCACCTGATCAGCGTACTTGCCGCTGTCGTAACAGTCCTGGAACGTGGTCATCTCCAGGCCAATACTTTCCGCGATTGCGAGTAGACGGCGGCTCGAAAATGCGCCTTGATTTTCCACATCCCGATTGTTGGCAAAAAGCGCATCATGCATTTCCCAGAATTTATTTTCGTCAGCAGCGCAGTACGCGGCGAGCGCGGCATCCTGTGATTCGGTGTTGCCCGCTGCATTGCTGCTGACCCAGTTGCCGGCCGAGCGATAGGTGAAGCGGAGATCGCCAGGTTCGATGAAATACTCGATCAGCAAAGGTTCCGTCTCTGTATGGAATCTTTCACAGAATGGGCATTGGTAATCGCCATACTCCACCATTTGGATCGGCGCATTCGGGTCGCCCATCGAATTGCTCTCTGCTTTGGGGCGCGCCTTTGACTCTATGCTCACAATATCCGACACGGGAGAAATGATCTGGTTGCCAAACAAAGGGGTGAAATAGAAAATTCCAGCCAGCATTGCCGCGACCGCGCAGAGGGCCAGCAGACAGCCTGCACCCACAAGGACATAGATCTGATTTTTTGACATGACGACTCCTGATGTGCGTACACAGGATTATACACACGGATGGAATCAAAAAGGACACGGTTCCTTTCCGTGCCCTTTTGTTTTGCCCTGAATTATTGATCAGCCACGAGCAAGGCGGCTTCGATCTTTTGCTGGAACTCGGTAATGGGTTGTGCGCCGTTAATGGTTTCGGTTTGGGTCTCGCCATTGACTTTGTAGGTCATGACAAAATAGGGGGTACCTTGAATCCCGACATCCTGTGCATCGGTAAAATCCTGCTGTACCTCATCTTCGTATTTGCCACTATCGTAACATTCATTGAAGGCGTTCATGTCCAGACCAATGCTTTCAGCGATGGCTTTTAGCCTTCGGTCGGTAAATGAACCCTGATCTTCCACATCCCGATTGTTGGCAAAGAGCGCGGCATGCATCTCCCAGAACTTATCTTGATCGGCAGCACAGTAGGCAGCTGCCGCGGCATCCTGTGATTCAGTGCGAAGTCCGCCCAGATTACCGCTCACCCAGTTGCCTGCCGAGCGGTAAGTGAAATAGACCTTGCCAGTATTTACGAAATATTCTTCCAGCAAAGGTTCGGTGTCTGTGAAGAACCGCTCACAGAACGGACATTGGAAATCGGAATATTCCACGATCTGAATGGGCGCATTCGGGTCGCCCATGGAGTTGCGGTCGACGTTCGACTTTGGCTCAATGTTAACCGGGACAATATCTGCGATTGGCCTGAGTGACGGCCAGAGAAACCCCAGCACCAGAAGCACCGCTCCCACTGCAATAATGATCATGGTTCGTACGCGGCTGGCTTGTTCCTTTTGCCTGGCCCTCTCACGGCGTTCCTGGCGTTTATTCTTCTTCTCGTCCTTCATGATGACTCCTTCGATGCAAATGTGTTTCGGCGCAGATTTTCCCATGCCCATAGGGTTTTGTCTAGGAGCAGGTTAGGGAGGATTAATAGAGAAGTGACGAATGTCATTTGCCTTATAATCCAATGGATGGATGACTGCGAATTACTGCAGATGTATGAACCGGTCCTGCGTTTTGCAAAGAGTGAACGGTTCTTCCCAATGGCAGTTGAGCCATATCTTGAGAGGTGTTCGATCTTTCCGAGCGGGCCACAGGGGGTGGTGGGGTTGCTGGCGCACTTGAATGAGCCGCTAATCACATCCATTGGAAGATTGCGGAGCGGGGAATATTTTTTGCGTTTCGTCAACGATCCGTTGATCGATTCGGATATCTGGGTCTGGTGGCGACTCCTGTCTGCCGCCGCGCTGGGCCTGGGATGGTTTACCGCGGGTTGGGACGGTGTCACATTGGTGGTTGCCCTGTCGCTGCTGGCCGCGTTCATTATCTTTATCCAGGCCTCTCCGCTTCGGTTACGGATCTTCCCGGCGATTTTCGTGGCGCTGTTCTTCTTCCTATTGGAGGCTGCCCCCATTTGGTTTTTTCTCACACCGCATTCGTTTCTAAGCGTGCAGGTCGAGTATTTGGTTTTGTTCCCGATCTATCTTCTGGCGCTGTTTTATCTCTCGCTTCGCACGATGAAGTTCATCTTCGATCGTATTATTCCTGAATTGCCGGGTGTGATGCTGGATATACTTTCGCGGGCGAACGAGTCGGTGGCGCGGAAAGCATATTATCAATACGCGGAGATGATGGAGGCGGAGCGCCAACCTGTTTACTATGGGCAGGTAATTCGCAAGCAGGATGAAGAAGGCAACGATTGGAAGATCCTGCAATATCACTTCTTTTATGCATTCAACGATTGGCGGCTGGCGGCGAACGGTATCAATCATCATGAGGGGGATTGGGAACTGGTGGCGGTCTATTTAAAAAATGACCAGCCGTATGCCATGCTGTTCTCGCAACATGGGTCAGGAGCCATGCAATTATGGAGCAACGTGCGCTGTGTGAAAGACCAGGACGGAAAGGAAACCACGCATCCGCTCGTGTATGCTGCCCTGGGCTCGCACGCCAATTACAGCAAGCCTGAAGTGATTCGCATGCACTACCTGGTGAAGGAGGGATTCGTCCAACGCTTCCTTTACTGGACCGACGGTCTGATCCATTTTCTGTTCATGCTCATTAACCCAAGCCAGAAGGAACGGCAGATCGCCCTGCGAGAACTGGCGATGCATCCCGCCACCGCGTTGACAGAGGAGACCTTTGCCAGCCTGCGCGATGAACAGGATCATTACATGGTCAGTTTACCCATGGAAATTGCCACCGGAGACGGCTTCCGGATTGGGATGGATGGCAACCATAAGCATGAGGAAGTGGGCCGGTCGAGCAGTTACCTCAAGCGCATTATGTCCAACCGGCCGGTGACTCATCCCAGCTCGAGCACCTGGAAACAGGTCATTTTGTCCCCTGACCTGGATTGGGTTCAATATCAGGGTCTCTGGGGTGTGAAGAGCCGGCTGGCCGACGAGTCGGGACCTCCCGGACCGAAATGGCGCAGGCCCGATAAGTTCTTTATGATCTATCCGCGTCAAAGATGGGAAAGTCCTCTGGAGTGGTTGAAGGAGTTGGAAAATCCGGTGAAACCAAAACGTAAAAAGAAGAAATGAATTAATTCCTAGTGCGGGATAGCATCCCGCACTAGGAATTCTTCTCCCACCTTGCATACACTGCCTGCGATAATAACCGTCCCGCGCTTTGTTCGCGGGTGACCAGTTCTCCCATTCCGATCTTTCCCCCGAATCCTTTCAGCATATCGTCCATCGCCTGCGCGACATGAATTGCTGACGCGCGTACCGCGTAAATAGTCGTAACAACAAACAGGGGATGACCGCTCAAACATGCTCGGCAGGCTTCCAAAAGGCTTGGCAGAGACTTATACACTTCCCACACTTCGCCTTTGGGACCACGTCCAAACTTGGGAGGGTCGAGGATAATGCCATCATACTTTACGCCGCGCCTTGATTCGCGTTGCACGAACTTGGACGCGTCGTCCACGATCCAGCGGGTGGGTTTTTCTTCCAGTTTAGATAAGGCCTGGTTTTCACGCGCCCAGCTTACCGATTTTTTTGAAGCGTCCACATGAGTCACTTTGGCACCCGCCGACGCGGCAGCCAGAGAAGCGAGTCCTGTATATCCAAATAAATTTAGTACATTCACTTCTCGATTTGATTGCTCAATCAACTTACTGAACCAATCCCAGTGTGCAGCAACCTCGGGAAAGACTCCAAGATGCCTGCCTGGAGTGGTCTGTACTTTGAAAGTCAATCCTTTGGTTGAATGGGGAAGTGGATAAGACATAACCCACTGTTCATCCATCTTCTTTTTGATATCCCAATGTCCGCCGCTTTCTTCCCCAGTGGGCACAAATATGGCGTCTGCGTGCATCCATTCAACGTCAAGTGAGCGTTTCCACATCGCTTGTGATTCAGGACGCACAAAAACATATTTGCCGAAACGTTCGAGTTTCAAACCATCACCGCTATCCAGCAATGCATAATCTCTCCAACGCGTTGACTCAAGCAAAGTGAATGGAAGCGGATTGGTCATATATAGATAGGACTACAGAGGGAGTGGGGCAATTTGTTACAGCCACTTGCTTTTTCCCTCAAACGGCGTATAATGTGGGAAAAAGTGGTAGAAAGTGGTAGGAACGCCGGCAGTCCCGGCGTTCACCAGTTAAATAGGATTATAGCACAAATGTTCTTAGGCCAGTTCCAGCACAATCTCGATGACAAAGGGCGCCTGATGATCCCGGCGCGATATCGTGATTTGCTGGCGGCTGGCGCGTTCATTACTCAAGGCTTCGACAAGTGCCTGATGGTGATGACGGATGCATACTTCCAGGATGTATATGAACGCCTCAATGGTATGAACATGGCGGATTCCACAGCGCGCATGGTACGCCGCCTTATTCTTTCGAATGCATATCCTGTTGAAGTAGATAAAGTTGGCCGCATCCTTGTTCCGCAAAACCTGCGTGGGTTCCTCGGCATCGAAAGCGGAGAGCTCATCGTGGCGGGGCAGGGTGGTTATTTTGAAGTTTGGAGTCCTGCAGACTGGCGGACACAAATGGATCAGCTTCAGGATTTTGAGGCCAACGAACAACGCTTCGCCACGCTCGATCTTTCTTCAAGACCGATTTCGTAAAGGCGACCTTTGCGGTCACCCATGATCGGATAACCGCGAGGGTTATCCTTACATCAATGAACGACTCGCCGCACCAACCTGTACTTTACAAAGAGATTATACACGCGTTGCATCCTCATACGAGTGGACGGTATGTAGATGGGACATTAGGTGCGGGCGGTCATGCCCGCGGCATCCTGGAGGCATCTGCGCCAGATGGGCGTCTGCTGGGTCTGGATCTAGACCCACAGGCGCTGTCGATCGCTCGCAAGATCTTGGCTCCTTACGAGCATCGCATCCATCTGGCGCAAGCCTCCTACACGTCTCTAGCTGCACAGCTCAAGCGTCTCGGCTGGGATGAAGTAGATGGCATCGTGCTCGACCTCGGCGCTTCTTCGATGCAATTCGACACAGCGAATCGAGGTTTCTCCTTCCTACAGGATGCCCCGCTCGACATGCGCTTTGGTCCTCACGTCCCGCAGACCGCCGCAGACATCGTGAACAGTTATTCAGAGCGCGAACTGGCTGACTTGATTTACGAATACGGCGAAGAACGGGACTCTCGCAAGATCGCTCGGGCCATCGTCAAAGCCAGACCGCTGCACACCACCCGAGAGCTGGTCGCGGCCATCGAAGCCGTTTCGCCCCGTAGAGGTGACCGCCTCCACCCAGCAACGAGGACGTTCCAGGCGCTCCGTATCGCTGTGAACGAGGAACTGACTTCCATCAAAGAAGTTCTTCCGCAAGCGGTGACAGCCTTGAGAACGGGCGGCAGACTGGCAGTCATTTCCTTCCACTCGCTGGAAGATCGAATCGTCAAAGACTTCTTCCGCGAGCAAAGCAAGGACCTGGTTAACCCGCCGTATGAACGGATCTATGAAAAGGAACGTAGAGCAACGCTGAAAGAGGTAAACCGAAAACCAATTACGGCCTCGGAAGAAGAAACGAAAAATAATCCGAGAGCACGCAGTGCGAAACTCCGCATTGCCGAAAAACTGTAAGGCGGAATGGCATTCCGCCCTACGCGACCAATCGCCCAAATCAAAAGGTCGTTATGCAGGTACAGGCAACACAACTTATCCATGCTTATAAACAAGCCCCCTGGCGTGTCCAACGCCAGTATGTTGGCGCGTTTCTGCTGATTGTCATCGGAGCAGCCATGATCGCAGCGCTGTATCTACAGGTCACCGCGCGTGCCGCCCGGGCTGGGCGTGAGATCCAAGAAATGCGCGTCCAGATCACGGCGATCCAACGGGCGAATGCCGATCTCGAAACACAGCTTGCCCGGCTGACCTCCTCGGCTGAGATGCAACGCCGGGCCCAGGCATTGGGGTACCGCCCCGTCAAACCCGGCGAACTCGATTATGTTGCCATACCGGGCTACGTTCCCCCGGAGCCTGCCATCCTGCGGGCGGCTGAAGATGCCGGGTACTTCCCTCAACCCGTCCCAGGCGAGTACACACAATCCCTGCTCGAATGGTTTGATGAGCGTATCAGGGCCGGAGTCATTCGATGAGACAGCAATACGCCATCCGTTCGTTGATCCTCGTCATTGGTTTTGCCATCGTTGGGCTGGCGGTCCTCGCGCAGATGATTCGCATTCAAAACAGCGAACAGGCCAAGGTTTTCATCTCGCACGGTGACCAATACTCTGGTGAGTTCAACATGTTCTATCCGGAGCGGGGCGAAATCTATGATCGCAACGGGCATTTACTCGCTGGCAACCGCACCGTCTATGAGGTGGGTGTGAGTCTGAACCAGATGAGTAACCCGACGGCGCTGTCAGCAGTGCTAAGCACCTATCTCGGTAAGACTTACGATGAAGTATACAACCAGCTGACCAACTCGCCCGAAGAATGGGAATATATCGTCGTTCAGGATTATGTGGGCGATGAGACGGTTATGGCCCTTCAAGGAATCATGCAACAGTATGAGACAGGGGGCGATGACAGCCTGAACGGTTTAGGCTTCCGACCACACTTTCAGCGCAGCTATCCGGAAAGTGCACTGGCATCGAATGTGCTGGGCTTTGTCACTCGCGATGGGCGTGGCTATTTTGGCATCGAAGAAAAATACAATGACCTGCTCGCTGGAAACCCTGTCCAGGTGTGGGTGCCTACCGACCCAAATAAAGCCAATGAGATTCCCCGCGTTCCCAATGGCACGACGCTCGTGCTCACGTTACACCGAGACCTGCAAGCCAAGGTTGAAACGATTTTAGACCAGGCGCTTTCGAACTACGGTGCTGAGAATGGCGCAATCATCGTCATGGATCCACGCAAAGGCGATATTCTTGCCATGGCAACCACGCCGCGCCTGGATTTGAACAACTACAGCAACTATTTCGATTTATTCGATAACGGTAGTCAATACAACCCCGCCATTGGCATGGCCTATGAAGCAGGATCCGTGGTGAAGATTCTGACCATGGCCGCCGCGCTCGATACCGGCACCGTAACTCCACAGACCACCTTTATTGATACGGGTTCCATTGAAGTGGGCGGCATCACCATCCGGAACTGGAACCGTCAACCGTGGGGCCAGCAGAACATGACCGAATGCCTCCAGCACTCACTCAACGTCTGCCTGGCATGGATCTCTTCAGAGATGGGACCCCAGGCCTTTTATGGCTACATGGAGCGTTTTGGTCTGGGGCACCAAACAGGTATTGATCTCTCCGGCGAAGC
>Ga0114129_10011807_pt1 | contig 12427 bp, 8 predicted proteins | sample RhiMetdeltSRZDD1_FD_80071 | JGI IMG/M metagenome (GOLD analysis project Ga0114129, IMG submission 80071) | Populus rhizosphere microbial communities from Tennessee, USA - Rhizosphere MetaG P. deltoides SRZDD1 (version 2) (version 2) | ecosystem: Host-associated > Plants > Roots > Rhizosphere >...
CCTTCGTCCTCTTCCTGGAGCGAGCCTGGCAGAATGATGTCGGCATAGTGGGCCGTTTCCGACATGAAAAAATCGATGACGCAGAAGAACTCGAGCCGTTCGAGCGCAGCCCGCGTGTACTCGGCGTCCGGGAGCGACACGAGAGGATTGAAACAGATACTCAAGAGCCCCCGGATCTCGCCGCGGTGGATGGCCTCGCGCATCTCCGTGGCGGTGTAGCCGACGCCTGGCAGCTCGTCTTCGGCCACGCCCCAGCACTCAGCGACGATGCGGCGGTGCTCAGGATTATCGATATCCCGCCCGCTCGGGAGCTGATTACACCGCTGCCCATGCTCCCGCCCGCCCTGGCCATTACCTTGGCCAGTGATGGTCGAATACCCGCAGCCCGGCTTGCCAATCTTCCCGGTAGCTAGTACCAAATTGATGCACGTCAGACAGTTTTCCGTGCCCTGCGTGTGGTGTTCAATGCCGCGGGCGTGCAAGAGCATGGCTGTTGGGGCTGTGCCCCACCACTCCGCCGCCTGGACAATGGCTGCTGCCGGCACGCCGGTGAGCGCTGCCACACGCTCTGGAGTATAGTGGGCGACCGTCTGCCGCACCGTCTCAAAGCCCTGCGTGTGCTGTGCAATAAAAGCGTGATCGATCCAGCCACGTGCTATGCAGACGTGCAATAGGCCGTTCATGAGGGCACTGTCGCGTCCGGGACGCACCGGCAACAGGAGGTCAGCCGTGCGCGCGATTGGTGTCATGCGTGGATCAATGACAATGATTCTGGCGCCGTTGTCGCGGGCTCGCCAAATATAGTCGGTGAGGATGGGAAAGCACTCCCCAACATTGATCCCGGCCAGGATGAGACATTTTGCTAGGGGGATGTCGCTCCACGGCTGTCCGCCCCGGTCAATACCAAAGGCCATACGATTCGCAGCACCCGCCGATACCATACAGAGGCGCCCATTATAGTCGATGTGCCTGGTGCGCAAGGCCAGGCGGGCAAATTTCCCTATGAGATACGCCTTCTCGTTGGTGAGCGACGCCCCCGAGAGCAGCGCGAAGGCGTCTCGACCGTACTGGGTCTGGATGTGGCGGATACGATCCTCGACGCGGTCGAGCGCCTCTGGCCAGTCGGCCTCGCGAAACCCGTCCGTGCTGCGTATGAGCGGTGTCAGGAGCCGGTCCGGGTGGCTGCCCTGGAGGTAGCGCTTGACCCCTTTGGGGCAGAGCATGCCACGGTTTACCGGGAACTCCTCCCAGGGCTCGAAACCGATAACGGCATTCTCCTTCACCTTGAGTTGGATACCACACTGCACGCCGCAAAAGCAGCAATGCGTCTTGACGAGACGGTCTGGATCCCCGCGCCCCTGCCATCCACCCGGTGGGGTGTCGTGGAGATGGGGACCGTATTGGTCGGTGAGTTGTGAGAGTGTTTGTGGCAGCGTCGGCATAAAGCCCCTCACCCTAACCCTCTCCCAGGGGGAGAGGGGATAGAAGGTAGCGCTGCGGGCGCCATGGCCCGTCCATGCCATATCCCAAGTTGCCGGCGGCGGCAGCGCGGACACACGTGCATGTAATGCGCCACCGGCCCGCGCAGGTGCCAGTCTAACCCTACCTCGGTCAGCACACCCTTGAGATCCTCGATGTGCATCGCACCGGCAAAAACCTCGCCACAGAGGCGACAGGCGGCCGGCGGAGCGGCGGTATTGGCCTGCTTGTACAACGTTACCCCAAGGTGCAGGGGGCGTTGCAAGAGGTGGAAGAGCTTCCCGAATGGCAAGTAGAGGAGTGTGGCAATGACCGTGCCAGCGTGGATGAGCGAGATCACGACGTAGCCGGCGCCGTGCAAGGCATGCATACTGAAGGTCAGCATCAGGCCAGTCACCGAGACCGCCAGGAGCAAGAGCAACGGCACCAGGTCGTTGCCAAACTGCTGCGCAGCGACTGCCCCAGTGTCTTTGAGACGCCGATGCAATGTCAGCCCTGCCCCAACGATCACCAGGACCGCTGCCAGGTTCAAGAGGTTGAAAAACATATAGCGTATCCAGGAGACTTCGGTGTGGAACGCCCCAAAGCGGATACCAAACACGAGTATTTGATACACTTGCGGGGTGTTTGCCTCGCTCTCAAAATGGATCCAGCCAAAGACCAGCGGAAATGTCACTGCTCCAGCAAGGATCGTGCCCCAGGACATGCAGAAGTGTGCCAGCCAGCGACTCCGGCCCCGCCGGCGAATGAAGTGTTGCGCCATAAAATTGCTGACAAAAACGCCGGCCAGCGTCAGCAGATGGCGCCCGACCCTCTGCCGCTGTAGGAGTAGCTGCCAGGCGCGGCGCCAGTACATACGCGTCGGTGGACGTTGCAGCCACACGGTGTAGCGGTAGGTAATAGCAAAGGCCGAAAACATCGCCCCAAAGGTGTAAATCAGCAGGGTAGGGTCATAGTTGCGAAGGTTGCGCGAGCCGAGCAAAATACCACACCCTAACCCCAGGACAACCATGAGCCCTGCGGTGAGCCCCGGCAGTGTGAAAGCCGTCGGGCGTGTCATGAGGCACCTGTCAGCGCGAAGTTGGTGTCGTCTGAGGTCGCCAGATGGCAGCCGATTTCCGTGGCCAGGAGCTTGTCGAGCACTGCGGTCGGAGGCAGCTCAAGATAGACGTCGTCGCCTTCCACTTTCACCGGGAAGACCTGTACCGCGTAGTCATCACCACTGAGACACGCACCTGAGTCCAGAGAGAATGTCTTTTTGTGCAGTGGGCAGGCAATTTTGGGGATGCTATTAGTGTCGCCAAGAATACCGCGCGACAAAACAAAAGCCTTCTTGTGCGGGCACATCTGCTGGCAGGCATACCAGGTGCCACGGCTGGTGAAATTGAAGACGGCTATCTGCACCTTGCCATACTTGATCGTGGCCCCACCGTTATAGGGAAAGTCCTGCACCTTGCCCACCTGCACCCAGGTGCGCGGCGCCACTGTGGCGCGCTCGGCTGCAGGCAGCGTCTGTTCTTCGAGCCGCTGGAGTTGCACGAGTGACACTGTTTCAGATGGCCAATCCCCAGGACGCGGCTGACCGCGTTCGTGAATGATTTCGATGCACGGTTCCGTCTCATCCGTATTGACAAATTGGCGGAACCATTTGCGTTTTTCTGGATCCTTGACGACCTCCGCCCATTCACACGTATAGGTATTGACCAAGAACTGGATGCGCTCTTCGAGCTCCTGACAGATGCCCAGCTTATCCTCAATGATGACCTCTTTCAGATGCTCGATACCGCCTTCCAGCTTGTCAATCCAGACAGCCGTGCGCGTCAGTCTATCGGCGGTCATGATGTAATACATGAGAAAGCGATCAATATAGCGAATGGCCGTTGCCTCATCGATATCAGCGGCCAGCAGGTCAGCATGCCGCGGCCTGGCGCCGCCATTGCCGCATACATACAAGTTATAGCCGCGCTCTGTTGCCACCAGGCCAAAATCTTTCCCCTGCGCTTCCGCGCACTCGCGCACGCAGCCAGAGACAGCCGCCTTGACTTTATGCGGGGCGCGGATGCCCTTATAGCGATTCTCCAGGCGGATGGCGAAGCCGACAGAATCCTGCACGCCATAGCGACACCACGTGGTCCCGACGCAGCTCTTGATCGTCCGCAGGGCCTTGCCATAGGCATGGCCGCTTTCAAAGCCAACGTTGACCAGTTTCTCCCAGATGTCCGGCAGATCCTGGACCTGAGCCCCAAACAGATCGATGCGCTGTCCGCCTGTGATCTTGGTGTAGAGGCCATACTGCTTGGCTGTTTCGCCCAGCGCAATGAGCTTGTCGGGGGTGATTTCGCCACCTGGGACGCGCGGAATGACCGAGTACAGGCCACCGCGTTGCATGTTCGCCAGAAAACGATCATTGGTATCCTGTAACGTCTGGTGTTTGGGCTGCATGATATGTTCGTTCCACAACGACGCCAGCATCGATGTGATGGCCGGCTTGCAGATTTCGCAGCCCTGCCCGGTACCGTATTGGGCAATGACGTCGTCAAAGGTCGTGAGCTTTTTCGCCTTGACAATAGCGAATAGCGCGGTGCGCGTATGCGGGAAGTGTTCGCATAAATGGCCGCTGACAGTCCTGCCGGCGGCCTGCATGGCAGCGTTGAAGAGGTCAGTGACGAGCGGCAGGCAGCCGCCGCAGCCGGTACCAGCCTTCGTGGTCGCCTTGACCTGTCCCAGCGTAGTCAACTCCTGAGACTGGATGGCGGTACAGATTTCTCCCTTGGTAACGTTGTTGCAGGAACACACTTGTGCTGTGTCCGGCAGGCTCGCGACCCCACCGAGCACTGCAGCGCTGCCGGACTTACCCATGATCAGCTCATGCGGTTTGCAGGGGAGAGCTTCTCCGCTCTTGGCCAGTGCAGAGAGCACACCGTAATCATGAGCTTCACCCACTAACACACCACCTAGCAAGCGCGTGCCATCGTGTGTGAACAGGAGTTTTTTATAGAGCCCGGTAAAGGGATCCTCCCAGGTCAATGGCTTGGCGCGCTCTGGTCCCGCTTCGTAATCGCCGAAGCTGGCGACATCGACGCCCATGAGCTTCAGCTTGGTGGAGAGGTCGGTGCCCTGAAAACGCTCGTCGCCACCCGTGAGGTTCTTCGCGACAATTTCGGCCATCTGCCAGCCGGGAGCGACGAGGCCGTAAATCATCCCCCCGTGCAGTGCCACTTCACCAATGGCGTACATATGCGGGTCGGATGTCTGCAGGTGGTCGTTGACGACCACCCCACCCCGTTCGCCCACCTCAAGACCGCAGGCCCGTGCCAGATCATCGCGTGGTCGAATACCGGCTGAAACAATAATCATGTCGACATCGAGCCTGGTCCCGTCGGTGAAGTGCATCGCCTGCACCTTGCCATCCCCCTGGACTTCCTGCGTGACTTTGTTGAGGTGCACTTGGACGCCAAGGTCTTCGATCTGTTTCACCAGTACCCGTGAGCCGGCCTCGTCAATTTGGCGTGGCATAAGACGCGGGGCAAATTCGATCACGTGGGTTTCCAGGCCCAGATCATAGGCAGCCTTGGCAGCTTCCAGTCCGAGCAACCCACCGCCGATGACGGCGGCTCGCTTCGCCCTCTTGCCGTAGGCGCTGATCTTTTCGAGATCCTCAATGGTCCTGTACACAAACACGCCCCACTTATCAATGCCAGGCACGGGCGGCACAAAGGGGTATGAACCGGTTGCCAGCACCACAGTGTCGTAGGCCACTTCCACGCCTTTATCAGAACGGACGCGGCGCGTCTTGCGCTCAATCTGACTGGCCCGATCACCGATATGCAGGGTGATGCCGTGCTCCTCGTACCATTCCCGCTTCGCTAGCATGAGCTTTTCCGCACTGCGGTGCGCGAAGAATGACGTCAGGCCAACACGATCATAAGCGGCACGTGGCTCCTCACAGAACGTGACGATAGCGTATTGGCAAAGTACATCATACTCGACCAGCTTTTCACAAAAACGCTGCCCCACCATGCCGTTGCCAATCACTACAACTGTCTTTTGCCGATTTGATCCGTTCCTGGCTCCGCTCATGGCGCTGTCCTTTCACGCACTTAAAGAAAGCATTATTCGTCCTTGTAAGAGCAAGAGGCATGCCATACTTCTGCGAGAACTTGCGCACCTTCTGAAGACCTAATGGATGCGAGACTTAGGGGGGACAGCCCCTGAAAAGCAAGAGGGGCGTCGTGTGCATTTAGACAGATTTGTCGGACCTTATCGGAAAAAGCCACAAAAGAGTCGTTGGAGTATATAGCTGGACTTGTCAACCGGAGGGAAACCCCTCGGATGGCGGCTATGGCAGATGCAGCGAGGACAAAGTGTGTGGATGGGGCCGAGGAGCTTATTGTCCATACATATTTGTCTATTATTTTTGCATACCATACAAATATGTCGATATTATCCACTCTTGGCTCATGAGCTTGCGAGCAACCGTGCTATGGCAGCGAGGTCTTGCATGATCAGCATGGACGGGGGTGTCTTTGACTTGCCGTGGTATATCTGCTCACGGGGTGCAATAGGAGTAGCGAAGGCACAGCCTAACCTCTGCACCCTGGTGAGTGGATGACCGACTGGCTGTCTTGTGGACTGTGACACCACGGAGTACACTCTCTCGCGTACGCCAGAAGAAGCCAGAAGTATTTTTGGCTATGCCCTGTTGCCTGCGAGATATCTCGCGGTGGGTCTCTGGTCTCACTTGTGACCCGAAGCTGGGAGTGAGCGACCTCGCCTTGCAAAGGGGCAAGATTACGTTGGGAGGAGAGTTTACGCGGCTCTACAGGGCTGTGTCGGACGCCGAACTCGAAGATATATTGCGCTTTGGCATCAGACCCGGCGCAGGCACCATGGAAACCAAATTGTTTACGACGTCTGCTGAGGATGCAGCATTCTTTGCGCAGAACATCCTTTTTCCGCTGGACCAGAAGCCTCTGACGATCGTCGAGGTCGAGTTCCCCGACAGCCTGGCGTCGCGACTTTTCCACTTTACTACGGATGGTAAGACAACCATGGCGGTTGAGCGCAACCTATTGTCAGAGTTCAACGCTGCTGCTGGCATACAACCGTTACATTTTGCCCCGATGCCAGCCTCGTGAGGTCGCCATGTTGCATGTCACTGCCAGGATTAAGCTTCTTAAAACAGAGGAAGGGGGACGCACCTCTTGTGTGCGCTCTGGATACCGCCCCAACATTCGCTTTGGTGATCTGTACACTGATGGAGCGTTGACTTTTCTGGATCATCAGCAGGTGTATCCTGGCGATAAGTGCGAAGTACGTGTGACGTTTGCGAATCCGGACTATATCAGGGCATACCTCAGGGTCGGTGCATGCTTTGACATCACGGAGGGACCACGGAAGGTGGGAGAGGGGGTGATCCTCTCGATTCCTGAAAATCAGGAGCAGAATAAAATGGCATCAAGTTAGGCTCTCACACTTTGTGGTCTCCAGGTCTTACGTCTTCTCGGTGTGGTTTTGTCAGGCAGAGCCGTACTGAAACTGGAGGGCTACTGGGCTCCCGGTGGTACGGTGGGAAAATAGCGGTTAAATTCTGATATGCATCCGCCAATATATCGCTATAATCTTCTCGTCCATGGGCTGGCTCCTCTCGAGATGAAATGGCCGATTTCACCCTGAATGTGGCGTAGAAGCTCATGGATTTCAATAGGTAGCAACTTGGGTTATGATAACAAGAAACAGTGGCATACGTTTTCTTGATAGAGAATGAACTCATGCAGCTCTTGGACCATTTTCATCCGCCACTGAGCATGGTACGGCACTGGGAATCGTTTCATGCCCGCTGGGCTGCTGCGATTGCCGATGTGTTGAATGACGAGTTGCTTCCTACGGAGTATTTCGCAGAGGTCCAGGTCCATGTGGGCAGTCGAGTTGAGGTTGACGTGGGCACCTTTGCAGATGAATCCGCAGGCGTTGAACACGCGCAAAGATCCGGCACAGCAACGGTGACTTTAGTGGCCCGCCCATGGGCACCACCCGCACCGGCCATGACCATGCCAGCCGTCTTCCCCGACAGCATAGAAGTCCTGGTCTTTCGTACAGAGGCAGGACCAACGCTGGTGGCTGCCATTGAACTCGTCAGTCCAGGCAACAAGGACCGCCAAGAACACCGCCGAGCCTTTGCTGCGAAATGCAGCAGTTATTTACAGCAGGGCATCGGGCTCATGCTCATCGACATTGTCACCAACCGGCAAGCAAATCTCCACAACGAATTGGTATATCTGTTAGACGCTGGCGAGCAATTTCTCTTGCCGTTAGAGCCACTCTATGCCATCGCATATCGGCCGGTTCGTCGTGAAGACGCTGCCGAGAGCGAAGTGTGGCCGGCCACGCTTGCCATTGGCCGGCCATTACCACTGCTACCCCTGCCGTTGGACAAAGCCATCTTTATGCCGCTCGATCTTGGGGCGACCTACACAGAGGCATGTGAACGGAGTCGGTTGTCCTAAGCGATTCCTATCCCTACCTTCGCAGACTTAACCCACACGGACCAGCTTCTGCAAGGAGCGCAGTTCTCTGGGCGGACTGAGCCGGCTGCCAGTGTGCGTCCAGGAAACTTCTCCTAAGTAGATGTCGCCTCTGGAGTCAATGCAGATACCGTGCGGCGCGATGAATTGGCCAGGGGCCTCACCTTCTGGCTTGTTGCCCAGGCGTGCCAGGACATTGCCTTTGGTATCATAGAGGCTGATGCGTGGGCCAACGCCGTTGGCCTGGGCATTGGAACCGATGGCCACACCGAGTTCGCCCACATAGGCGATATCGGCTGCCTGGTCGATGTACAGCCCACAGGGCCGTGCCATATTCACCCACTGCGTTTCAAACTTGCCGTTGGGGTCGAACACCTGGATGCGGTGATTCTCCCGGTCCGCCACGTAGACCCAGCCGGCCGAGTCGGTGGCAATATTATGGACGATGTTGAACTCGCCTGGATCCGTCCCTGATTCACCCCAGGAAAAGAGAAGTTTGCCATCGGGCGCATACTTGTGCACGCGGGCATTGCAGTAACCGTCGGAGACATAGAAATCCCCGTTGCGGGGGTCGATGGCCACGTGGGTGCACCGGTTAAACGGTTCACCACTCATGAACGGCGCCGGCTTGCCGCTCATCCCTAGCGTGAATAACACCTTGCCCTCCAGGGTACACTTGCGCACAGTATGATCACCGTCGTCCGTGCAAAAGAGCGTGCCATCGGGGCTCGCGGTGATGCCATGGGCGCGTGGAAAGATGCCTTCACCCCACGACCGCAGGAAGTTGCCATGGCGGTCAAACACCATCATCGGATGCGCCCCACGGTTAAAGGCGTAGACGTTGTCGTTGGCGTCTACCCCGACCGCGGCCACTTCCTTGAACCCCCAGCCATCGGGGAGCTTCGCCCAGTTTTCTACCACTTCGTAGGTATAGTTACCTGTGCCTAAGGTCACCATGCTGCACCTCACACGTTCGCTAGTATGCTACGTTTACTCGCTCGCCTTCTGCTCGGGCGCCTCAAGGGTCGGCAGCCGGTAGCGGTCGGCAGGATCATTCCAGCCCTTGAAATTTGGCTTGCGCTTCTCAGCGAAGGCCCGACGCGATTCCATCAGGTCGTCCTTGGCCCCGTGTTCGTTGAGCTGCGCGGCGAGGCGCTGCAGCGGGGGAGAAACCTGCGGCCGCATCTGCCGCATCATGTAGACCGTGTTTACGCGCGACGCTGGGGGCAACGTCAGCAAGTGCTCGGCCATCTCAAAGGCGGTCGGCAAGAGTTCGTCGGGCTCCACGAGGCGGTTGAGGAATCCCACCTGATAGAGGCGCTCAGCCGTGAAGCGAAAGCCCAAGGCCATCTCCGTGGCAATAGGGTGGGGGAGACCGGCCAGGAAGCCGTGATTGTAGCCGCCGAGCAGCCAGCGCTTGGCCTCCGAGATCTCGAAGATCGCGCCGCGCACAGCCACGCGCAAATCAGTGCGCTCGACCAGTTGAAACCCGCCGCCCATGGCGTAGCCGTTGATAGCGGCAATCACGGGTTTGAGCAGGGTCCCGTCCCTAAAAGGATCAGCGATGGTTTGTTGCCCCCTCCCCGGCGCGCCGCGCTCGACGGACTCCTTCATGTCCTCGCCAGCGCAGAAGGCGCGGCCAGTCCCAGTGAACACGGCCACTTCGAGCTGATCGCTATCCCGAAACTCATACCAGGCCTCGGCCAGGCCGGTACGGAGCTCCTGGCCAAGCGCATTGAGACGCTCTGGCCGATTCATGCGGATCACCATCACCTGTCCGTGACGCACGGTCTCGACGAAAGCCATGGTATCACCTCATCCATATGTCTAGCTCCAGGACCAGCGGACCCGGAGGGCATCTCAAAGCAAGAGCGCCCTCTTTCCTCTTGGGCTGACGCCCTGGTAGCCTCGACTATCCTCTGTGCATGGGTTAAAAAGTCCAAGGCAGCATAAACGACGCAAGTGCCAGAGTCAAGAGCTGAGAGGAGCAGGTAAGCTCAATGCGCTTACCCTGGGTCCTACACTACCTCAAATTTACATGCCAGGTGTTTTCTAGTATGATAGCGCCTGCCCGCAAACAGCTCTTCGGACCTCTCATGACGATGTGTCACACGCCATCCCAGGGCGTGCTGCGCGCATACTGGCGAGGAGCAACGCCATGGGGTTCTATGAGATCCTGGACCAGGTGGTGGACTTGCTGCGACGTCGGGGCCGGGTGACCTATCGTGCCCTCAAGCGTGAATTTCAGGTGGACGATGCCTTCCTGGAGGATCTGAAAGCCGAGATCATTATCGCCCAACGTCTCGCTGTGGACGAACAGAGCGCCGTGCTCGTGTGGGTGGGGGAGGCAGGCACACCGCCAGCACCCCAGGAAGACGCATACTCTCTACAAGGGGAGCCCCGCAGCGACGAACGTCGGCACCCTGAGGCCGAACGCCGCCAGCTCACCGTGCTATTCTGTGATCTAGTGGACTCGACTCCGCTTTCCAGCCAACTTGACCCAGAAGACTGGCGCGAGGTAGTACGCGCCTATCAAGAGGCCTGTGCCAAGGTGGTCGGCCGCTTCGAGGGGCAAATTGCGCAGTATCTCGGTGATGGTCTGCTGGTCTACTTCGGCTATCCCCTGGCACACGAAGATGACGCCCAGCGGGCCGTGCGGGCCGGGCTGGGGATGATAGAGGCCGTGGGCCAACTCAATACCCGCCTGGCGCAGGAGCGAGGGGTGCACCTGGCTGTGCGCCTGGGGCTCCATACCGGGCTCGTGGTGGTGGGTGAGGTGGGGGGCGGCACCCGGCAGGAACAGTTGGCGCTCGGCGAGACCCCCAACCTGGCGGCCCGCCTGCAAGGGCTCGCGGCGCCCAATACGTTAGTGATCAGTGCTGCGACCTTGCAGCTGCTCGGCGGCTTCTTTGCCTACCAGTCGTTAGGCACGCCGCTCCTGAAAGGCTTCGCCCAGCCGCTGGAGGTCTATCAGGTGCTGTCTGAGAGTACGGCTCGCAGTCGCCTCGACGTGGCCAGCAGCACCGGCTTGACCCCCCTGGTGGGCCGAGAGCAGGAAGTGGGGTTGCTGCTGGAGCGCTGGACGCAGGTCAAGGACGGCCGCGGGCAGGTGGTCCTGCTCAGCGGCGAGGCGGGTATCGGCAAATCGCGCCTCGTGCAGGTGCTAAAGGAGCACGTAGCCGCCGAGCCCCAGGCATGGCTGACGCCGTGCCAGTGTTCGCCGTATCACCAGAACAGCGCCTTGTATCCGCTGATTGATGCGCTGGAGCGGGTGGCGCTACAATTCGAGCGAGACGAGACCTCGCAACAGAAACTCAGCAAGCTGGAGGGGTACTTGGTGCAGTATGGCCTGCCACTGGCAGAGGCAGTGCCGCTCTTTGCTAGCCTCCTCTCTCTCCCGCTGGGCAGCAGCTACGCCCCCCTGCACGTGTCTCCCGAGCAGCAGAAGCAGAAGACCCTGCAAGCCATTCTGACGATCCTACTCCGCAGGGCGGCGCAGCAGCCATTGTTGTTTGTCGTGGAAGACCTGCATTGGGTTGATCCGTCCACGCTGGAGCTGCTCAGCCTCCTCGTCGATCAAGGCCCTACCGCCCGCATCTTGACGCTGTTCACCTTTCGTCCCGACTTCCCCCCGCCGTGGACGGGCCGCTCACACCTCACTCAGGTGATGCTCCATCGCTTAACGCCGCGGCAGGCCGCGGAGATGACCGACCAGGTGGCACACCGCAAGGCGCTCCCGACCGCGGTCGTGGAGCAGGTGGTGGCCAAGACTGACGGAGTACCACTATTTGTGGAGGAGTTGACCAAGATGGTGTTGGAGTCCGGGCTGCTCCGGGAGCGGGAGGAGCACTATGAGCTGACCGGGTCCCTGCCCCCACTGGCGATTCCCGCGACGTTGCACGACTCACTGATGGCGCGGCTCGACCGTTTAGCCACGGTGAAGGGCCTGGCGCAACTCGGAGCAACGCTGGGGCGCGAGTTTTCTTATGAGTTGCTGCAAGCCGTCTCGCCGTGGGACGAGGCAACCGTGCAGCGTGGGCTGCAGCAGTTGTTGGAGGCGGAGTTCCTGTATCAGCAGGGGCTGCCACCACAGGCGACGTACCTCTTCAAGCATGCCCTGATCCAGGACGCGGCCTATCAGTCATTGCTGCGGAGCACCCGACAGCGGTACCATCAGCGTGTGGCCCAGGTCTTGGAGGCGCGCTTCCCCGAGATCTGCGAGACACAGCCCGAGCTGGTGGCCTATCACTATACAGAAGCGAGCTTAGCAGAGCAGGCCATTCCCCACTGGCAACGGGCCGGGGAACGCGCCTCTGAACGTTCGGCCTATGTCGAAGCGATCGGGCACTTGACCACTGGGCTGGCAGCGCTCGAAGCCCTCCCAGACACCCCTGAGCGCACGCACCAGGCCCTCGCCCTGCACC
>Ga0114129_10011808_pt1 | contig 12426 bp, 12 predicted proteins | sample RhiMetdeltSRZDD1_FD_80071 | JGI IMG/M metagenome (GOLD analysis project Ga0114129, IMG submission 80071) | Populus rhizosphere microbial communities from Tennessee, USA - Rhizosphere MetaG P. deltoides SRZDD1 (version 2) (version 2) | ecosystem: Host-associated > Plants > Roots > Rhizosphere >...
CAGGATCACGTCGCGGCCCTCGGGCCGGCTCAGGTCCACCGCGACGCTCTCCTTGCCCGCGTTCACCCGCGCGAAGTAGGTGGACTGATCGTCGCGGCCGGCCTCGATCTGGTGCGGGTTGTGGCGCATCTCGTCGCCCTCGATCGGGCGCTCGATCTTGATGACCCGGGCCCCCAGGTCGGAGAGGAGGCGCGTACAGTAGGGCCCCGCGAGCACACGGGTCAGGTCGACGACCAGCAGGCCGTGCAGGGGCAGGGAGTCGTCGGCCACGGATCAGTTGGGGCGCTGATCGATGTCGGAGCGGGTGAAGCCGATGAACAGCAGGATGGTGAAATCATCGAGCTTCGCGCGTCCGATACCGGGGGCGGGGGCATCCACCAGGGTGTCGCCCTTACGGTCGAAGGCCCAGAGGCGCAGCTCGGCCTGGCCCCGGTTGCGCACCCACTTGAAGAGCGCCAGCTCGGGGACGGGAACGTTCATGACGGGGGCCTGGAAGGCGGGTAGGCCGATCAGGGTCTGGTCGTGGTCGGTGCCGTACACCGATACGAACATCTTGAGCTTGCGATCCGGGGCATCGCCGCCGACCCGCACCCCGTGAACCTTCATCCAGGTGGTGACGAAGTCCTTGACGAAGGCTTCGTTGCCCGCCTGCACGGTGACTTCAAGGCCGACTGGCTCGCCTCGCAGGTGGGAGAGATCGAGATCGGCGAGCGCGCGCTCGAGCGAGCGGACCAGGAGCTGCTGGGTGATCCCGGCCGGAGCGGTGGCGCCGAGGGAGTTGGCGAGAGAGCAGCCCCCGAGCAGCGCGGCGAGGAGCACCGCGACCGCGGTGCGGGCGAGGACGGGCATCGGGCGGACCTGAGCCTCAGGCGGACTGCGCCAGACCCGTCGGACACGCGACGCCCGTGCCGCCGACGCCACAGTAGCCCCACGGATTCTTGGCCAGGTACTGCTGGTGATAGTCCTCGGCGTAGTAGTACTCGGGGGCCTGGCGGATCTCGGTGGTGATCGGACCGTAGCCCGCCTTCTCGAGCACCGCCTGGTACGCCTTGCGCGAGACCTCCGCCGCCTCCTGCTGGGCCGGCCCGTAGCAGTAGATGGCCGAGCGGTACTGGGTGCCCACGTCGTTGCCCTGCCGCATGCCCTGCGTCGGATCGTGGTTCTCCCAGAAGACCCGCAGCAGGGACTCGTAGGACACCTTGGCCGGATCGAAGACGACTAGCACGACCTCGGCGTGGCCGGTCCCGCCGCTGCAGACCTCCTCGTAGGTCGGGTTCGGCGTGTGGCCGCCCGCGTAGCCGACGGAGGTCGAGTAGACGCCCGGGATGCCCCAGAACTTCTTCTCCTCGCCCCAGAAGCAGCCCATGCCGAAGACGGCGCGCTCGGTGCCCGCCGGGAATGGCGGTTCCAGACGTGCGCCGGTCACAAAGTGGGTCGCGGGTACCGGCATGCGCTCCTGGCGGCCGGGGAGCGCCTCGGCGGCCGACGGCAAACCACGCTTTTTCGAACCGAACATGAGGGATCCTCCTCCCGGTAGAGCCTACATCAGGGCGGCCGCCGAGGCCACTCTGCTATGCTCGTCCGATATGAGCGGGCCTGGAAGCGGCCGCGCGAGCCGCGCGCTCCCGGTGAAGGTCCGGGCCGTCATCTTCGACATGGACGGCGTGCTCGTGGACTCGGAGCCGTTCGGCTTCGAGGCCATGCGCCGGGTGATGGCGCGCTACGGGCTCGGGTACTCGGAGGAAGAGAACGCGGAGTTCCTCGGGCGCACCACGCTGGAGTCCTGCCACATCCTGAAGGCCCGTCATGCGTTGCCGGACTCGGCGGAGACGCTGGCCGGCTATTACATCGAGGGCATGCTCGCCCAGATCGGCGATGGCCCGATTGCGATGCCCGGCGTGCCCCGCGTGCTGGAGCAGGTGCGGGCCGGGGGATACCGCCTGGCCCTGGCCTCGTCCGCGGAGGTGCGCGTGATCGAGGCCAACCTCACCGCGCTCGCGCTCGGCCCTTTCTTCGAGGCCGTGGTCTCCGGCACCCAGGTCGCGCGCGGCAAACCCGCCCCCGACGTGTTCCTCGCCGCGGCCGACCGGCTGGCGGTGGCGCCCGACCGCTGCCTCGTCATCGAGGACTCGCGCAACGGCCTGCTCGCGGCCAAGGCGGCGGGCATGACGTGCGCGGTGGTGCCCTGTGCCCACACCCGCCATCAGGACTTCCGCGAGGCGGACCACCGCCTGGCCGCGCTGCCAGATCTCCTGACCCTCCTCTAGCTTCTCCGGCTAGATTTGCTTGAAGAGGAAGGCGGCGCGACTCATCCGCCGCTCGATGCTCGCCACGTGGCGCCGATAGGCCGCGCTCCCGGCGCCGGGATGCCAGGCGGTGGGATTCGGTAGCGCGGCCGCGAGCTGGGCCGCCTCGCTCTCGTCGAGGTCGCCCGGCACCTTGCCGAAGTAGCGCTGGCTCGCCGCGCCCACCCCGTAGACGCCGGGCCCGAGCTCGACCACGTTGAGATACAGCTCCAGGATGCGCCGCTTGGAGAGCGCGCGCTCGAGCTGCCAGGTCAGGAGCGCCTCCTTCGCCTTGCGCAGCGGGTTGCGCGACGGGGAGAGCCAGAGGTTCTTGGCGAGCTGCTGGGTGATGGTGGACGCCCCGCGCGGGAGCTCGCGGTCCCGCAGCGCGTCCTCGAGCGCGTTCTGCATCTCGGCGAGCGCGAAGCCGTGGTGTGAGAAGAAGCCGATGTCCTCGGCGACCAGCACCGCGCGCTTGAGCGCGGGCGAGATCGCCGAATAGGACGTCCAGGTCCAGGCGACGCGGGCCGGACGTCCCGCCGCGCGCTGCTGGGCGCGGTAGCGCTCGATGAACGCGGTGGTCGCGGGACGCTCGGTGGCGAGCCGTCCCACCGCGGGCCACCGCCAGATCTCGACGCCGATCCAGATCGCGGCCGCCAGCAGCACGAGCGCGACCAGCCGTCCCGCCCATCCCCGTCGCCTGCGCATGGCCCATGGTATCGTGGTGGGCCGATGGATGCCCTCAAGCAGCGCATCGCGGAGTCGGTGGACGGGCTGGGCGACGAGCTCGACGCCCTGTCGACCCGCATCCACGCGCATCCCGAGCTGGCCTTCGAGGAGCGGCGCGCCTGCAGCTGGATCGGCGAGTTCCTCGCCAAGCACGGCTTCCAGGTGGAGACCGGGGTGGGCGGCGTCGAGACCGCGTTTCGCGCGAGCCTCGAGACGGGGCCGGGGCCGACGCTCGCCATCCTGTGCGAGTACGACGCGCTGCCGGGCATCGGCCACGCCTGCGGGCACAACGTCATCGCCGCAGCGGGCGCCGGCGCGGGCGCCGCACTGATGGCGGTGCGCGACCGCCTGCCCGGAGGGCGCATCCAGGTGATCGGCACGCCCGCCGAGGAGCGGGGCGGGGGCAAGGGCGTGCTCGTAGACGCGGGCGTCTTCGACGGCGTGGACGGCGCGATGATGATCCACGGCTTCGATCGCACCCTGCTCCACCAGGACCTGCTCGGGGTGGTGCGCGTGACGTTCGAGTGGGCGGGCCGCGCCGCCCACGCCTCCACCGATCCGTGGGAGGGCGTGAACGCGCTCGACGCCTGCGTCGCGACCTTCAACGCGGTGGCCATGCTGCGCCAGCAGATGCGGCCCGATTGCCGCATCCACGGCGTCGTCGCGGAGGGCGGCGCCGCCGCCAACATCATCCCGGAACGTGCGGTCGCCGACTTCAACGTGCGCGGGCCGAGCCTCGAGGCGATGTGGGCGCTCTACCGCCGCGTGATGGCGTGCGCGGAGAGCGCGGCCGCCGCCACGTCGACACGGCTCACCGCCACGCAGCACCCGGACATCTACGAGCCGCTCAAGCGCAACCAGGCGCTCAACGACGTCTTCGCGGGCAACCTGCCTGCCGCCGGGCTGGCCGAGGGCCCGGCCGCGCCCGATCGCGTCGCCTCCTCGGACATCGGCAACGTGAGCCAGGTCACGCCGACGATCCACGCCTGGGTGGCCATCGCGCCCCTGGGAACCGCGATCCACACGCGCGAGTTCGCCGCCGCCGCGGCGGCGCCGGGCGCGCGGACGGGGTTGCTCGCCGGCGCCAAGCTCATGGCGCTCAGCGCGGCGGACCTGCTCGCCGATCCGTCCCGCCTCACCGCGATGAAGGAGGAGTTCAGGCGCCGGTGAAGAGCCGGCTCGCGCTCTGGGCGGTGGCGGCGCTGCTCACGGTCGCGGTCGTCGGCCTCAGCCTGCGCTTCGTCGATCCGTTCCCACCCAACCGCATCGTGCTGGCCACCGGCCAGCCGGGCGGGGCGTACGACGACTTCGGCCGCGAGTACCAGCGGCGTCTCGCCCGTGAGGGACTTCAGGTCGAGCTCCGCCGCACCGCGGGCGCGGTCGAGAACCTCGAGCGCCTGCTGCGCGGGGAGGTGGACGTGGCCTTCGTGCAGGGCGGGACGTATCCCCTCGCGAAGGATACGGAGGGTCGGCTGCGTGGGATGGCCGCGGTGTACCGCGAGCCGCTCTGGATCTTCTATCGCGGCAAGGCGATGAGCGACGACCTGGGCGCGCTGGCCGGCCGGCGCATCGCGATCGGCGCGCCCGGCAGCGGCACCGAGGCCGTCGCCCGCGCGCTGCTCGAGGGCGTCGGCCTGCCGAGCGCGGGTCCGAACCTCTTGAGCCTGCCGGCCACCGAGGCGCGGGGGCGGCTCCAGAGCGGGGCGATCGACGCGGCCTTCTTCGTGTCCTCCTACCGCGATGCCAACGTCGCGGCGCTCCTCCAGCGGCCGGACGTCCGCCTGCTGAGCTTCCGGCGCGATGCCGCCTTCGGCGGAACCTTCCGCTATCTCTCCCCGGTGCGGATCCCGCCGGGGCTGCTCGATCTGAAAGGCGACCTGCCGCGGGAGCAGATCACCCTGATGGCGCCGGCGGCCCTGCTCGTCTGCCGCGAGACGCTCCATCCCCGCGCGGTCGAGCAGATCCTGACGGTGGCCCAGGCCGTGCACGGGACGGGGAGCCTGCTCGATCCACCCGGCCGCTTTCCCACCCGCGACGGAGTGGACGTCCCGCTGCACGAGGCGGCCGATTCTTACCTGGCGCGCGGGGAGTCGTTCCTCTCGCGCGTGCTGCCGTACTGGGCGCTCCGCTGGGTGAGCCAGCTCCGCGTGCTCCTGCTTCCCCTCATCGCGGTTTGGGTGCCGCTCTTCAAGATCCTGCCGTGGCTCCTGCGCTGGCGGGGCAACCGGGTACTCGAACGGCACTACGCGCTGCTGCGGGATGCGGAGGCCGCCGTCGCGACCGCGCCGGGGCCGGAGGCCCTCCGGCATGAGGTCACGCGGCTCGAGTCGCTGCGGGGGCAGATCGAGGGACTGGCGCGGCGCCTCTCGCTCCAGCACCAGCGCGACGTCTACCACTGCCGCCTGCACGTCGCGCTCGTGCTGGAAGAAGCCCGCGACCGCCTCCGCCGCACGGAGGGCCCGCCGCTGCGATAGCGCTCGTCGGAAGGCGCTCAGCGCCCCCTCAGTGGCGGCTCCGCGCGGAAATCACACTGGCGCGCGAGGAGCGGAAGCGACGACGGGCCCGGCGCTTGGCGACCCGCCGGTGGGCCCGGTCGCCGACGATGACGAGGACGAGGCCGATGCAGAACCCGCCGAGCCCGATCCAGACCGCAGGCAGGTTGCCGACCAGGCGCAGTCCGAGCACCTCCACCGTTCGCTCGCCGCCGGTGCCCGCGGAGTCGGCCAGGCGCGTTCCCGCCACGATGAAGGACACGAGGGTGGCGAGCGGCAGGATCACGCCCTGCACCCCCACGGCCAGGCAGGCGCGCGTCACCACCCGGCGGATCAACGGAGCGCGGCCGATGAAGAGCATCCCGATCACCGAGGCCACCGCCCAGACCGCGAGCATCACGTGCGTGGTCAGGGTGCCGGGCTTGCCCGCGTTGACGACGGTGGCGATGACCAGTAGCGAAGCCGCGCCCGTGGCGGTCCCGCCGACCAGGGTGGCGAAGGCCTTCGCGAGGCGGCGCGGCCAGCGCGAGCGGTGCCGGCGCGGTGCCGTCGGGGGGGACTCCTTGAGGAGCAGCCGCCAGAGCACGAAGCTGGCGGCGAGGTAGAGGATGCCGCCGACCAACACCAGGGCATGGGTGTCGGGCATGCGAGCCTAGGGGGCTTTCCACATCACCCGTTCGGAGGCGTCACCGAGGGCCAGCCTCGGCACGCCACCCTGCTGCAGGAGTATCGCCACGCGCTGCTTGCCGTCACGATCGTGCAGGCTCAGAAACGGAAGTTGGAAGTCGGCGCTCACCCGCAGCCAGATGCGGCCCTTGCCGCCCGCGTCGGTGAGATTGAGGGTGGGCTGCCCGTCACCGGTGACCGCGAGCATCGCGCGGCCGTTGCCCTCGACGTCGTAGAGCCACACCGCGGGCGCACCCGCCGGCTCCGTGCCCATCGCGCTGCGCCGCCGTCCGTTGCGGTCATAGAGCGTGAGGCCGGTGGCTCCCTCGGCGGTGAGCGCGAGCAGCGAACGGGGCCGGCCGCCCTGATCGAGCAGGGCGAGGCTCGGGCGGCCGTCGCCGTACGCCTTGAGCTCGACTCGGGGCCGATCCATCTGGTCGAGCAGCGTGAGCAGTGCGGCGCCGTCCGCGCGCACGCCCAGCCCGGCGCGAAGATGCCCGGCGCGATCGGAGAGGTCGACGCCCGCCTGGCCGAGCGCGGTCACGCTCAGCACCGCGCGGTCCTGCTGGGTGTCGTCGGCCAATGCGAGCGCGGCGGTGCCGTCCTGACGGAGGCCGAGGGTCGCGCGCACGTTGCCCGCGTGGTCGCGGAGCACGAAGCGCTCCGCCTCGAGCGTGTTGGCCACCGGAGTGGGAGGCGTCTGGCCCATGGTCAGGGCGGCGACTCCGATCAGCGCGAGGCCGCCCAGGAGCTTGAGGCGCCGGTTCTCACGCTCCAGACGATCGAGCCGCCGCGTGAGATGGTCGTGCACAGGTTCGCTCACGTCGAGTCCTCCTGCTTCTGATTGTTTCGCTCGTTCGGGCTCATGGTGGGCCGAGTCTACCAGAGTGCCCCCCACGAATTTGGCGCCCCCTCCGGCCGCGCGAGGAGGCCGCCGATGATCTCACGTCACGCCGGTCTCGTCCTCGCAGAACGCGTTCGAGGGCGGGGTGGTGCCGTCGAGTTTTCCTGGATTCGGGGGAGGCGCCGGGAGGGTTGGGGGAGCTGGCGCGGCGGGACGCGATCTTCGGGCTGACCAGGACACGGATCCGGCCTCGAGCCGGCCGGACCTCCGGCCCGCTCGAGGCCGGCGGCTTACGGGTTCTTGGGCGCGGGCGCGGCGGCCGGGATCGCGACGGGGACCGCCGCGCGGCCGGCCATCTCCGCGTACTTCAGCTTCAGGTCGCGCATCAGGGCCGCGTACGACGAACTCCGGATGATCTTGTCGAACTGCCCGCGGTAGTTCGCGACGAAGCTCACGCCGGAGACGGCGACGTCGTAGACCACCCACCGGGCGCCGACCTGGTGGAGGCGGTAGTCCACCGGGATCTCCGCGCCGCGCGCGGTGACGATCTTGGAGCGGACGGTGGCGAAGTCGCCGTCCACGTGCTCGCTCAGGTACACGATCTGCTCGCCCGAGTAATTCTCCAGCCGTCCGATGTAGGCGCGACCGAGGAGCTGCTTGAACACCGCGACGAACTCGGTCTGCTCCTGCGGGGTGCGCTCGCGCCAGTGCAACGCCAGCGAGCGCCGGGACATCTCCTGGAAGTCGAAGAGCCGGTCCGCGATCCGCTGGACCTCGAGGCGCCGCTGATCGTGGCTGACCGGAGCGGCCAGTTGTCCGTCCTGGACGACCTGCAAGACCTGCTCGGTGGCCGTCTGCACCACCTGGGTCGGGCTCACCTCGGGTTGCGTGCCACCGGTCGCCGCCAGCAGGAGCCACATGGCCAGTGCTTTTTGCATGATTGCCTCCGGGGGACCTGCGCCCGGTGGACCGGCCGCGCGGTCACTGCGTTCCCCAGGCTCCCGACACAGCATGGCCCATGCCAGGCCCGACGCCGGCCAAGGGCCTGTATTTGTGAACTCCGCCGGTTGTCGAGGTGACCGGTTTGTCAGCGGCGGGACGCCCGTCAGTAGCCGGACGGCTCAGGAAACGGAGGCGGCGAAGGCCTCCCGGACGACGCGCTGTAGCGCCGACATGTCGAACGGCTTGGTGAGGATGGGCACGGCGAGGCCTCCGAGAAGCTCCGCATAGTCGGTGTGCTCGGACGTGCCGGTGATGAAGACGAAGCGGCGCGCGAGCTCGGGTCGGCTCCGCTCCAGCTCCCGATAGAGGCCGAGCCCGTCGAGCCCGGGCATGCGCAGGTCGCTCAGGATGAGGTCGTATCCGCAGCGGCCGATGCACTCCAGCGCGATGAGACCGTCCGACGCAGTATCCACGTCGTACCCGTCACCCGTGAGCACATCGCTGATGAGCTGGGCGATGATCGCCTCGTCGTCCACCACGAGAATCTTCGGGCGCGAAGTGGCAGCGGCCATGCCACCTGGTAGAGCAAGACGCGGGCCAGCGTGCCGCGGCCGGGAAATCGGCCCATTTAGCGGGGAAAGTGGACCGGGGCTCCAGAAATCGTCAGCCTCCGGCCGGAAATGAGCACCGAGGCTACGCAGGTTGGAGGCGCCGGCGGGCCGCGAAGCTGCGGATGCCGAGCCAGAGCTGGCCGATCCCGACGAGCAGGACCAGCAGCGCCGCGTTCGCGAGCGCGAACCACCACCAGTTGTTCAGCTTGAGACCGAGGAGCTCCTTGGCGAGCGTGAGCACGATCAGATGGTGGAGGAAGTAGAGCATCAGCGAGGTGCGCCCGAGGATCACCAGCCATCCGGCGGGCAGGCGCTTGACCTCGATGGCGTAGTAGGCGAGGCCGAGCAGGCAGAAGACCGAGCCCACGCACAGGAAGCTCGTGATCCCGCGCGCGGTCCAGTGGTTGTTGACGATGAAATCGCGTTTGAAGGCGAGCGAGAGATGGACCGGCGTGCCGTGCGCCCAGTCCCAGATCGCGAACACGGCCAGGCAGGCGAGGCCCGCCACGGTCATGCGGGCGAGGTAGCGGGCGCGTCGCTCGGTGGTGTCCTGGAGCGCGAAGACCCAGCCCAGAGCCAGCCCGATCCACACGATGGAGATCCACGGCCACGGGGGAAACTCGAAGAAGAAGATCCGCCCCAGCACGCGATGGTCGGGCAGCCAGGCCGTGACGCTCGGGTAGAGGACCGAGAACAGGGCAAAGAAAGCGAGCGCGAACGCCACGAGGAGATAGCGGGCGGCCCGTCGGTGCAGGACGAGCATCGGGGGCAGGGCCAGGATGATGCCGAGCCCGATGGTCTGGAGCACCCCGCCTTCCCAGAACGGCTCGTCGCGGAAGACGACCAGATTGAGCGCCCAGCCCGCGAGGACGAGCTTCGCTCCGCGCTGGAGGAACTTCGCGGCCACCCCGAGGCTGACCGGAGCGCCCGCCTGGCGGCGCGGCGCGAACGACAGCGGCAGGCAGAAGCCGACCAGGAACAGGAAGAGTGGCGCGCCCACCGCCATGGTCGCGTAGATCATGTTGTAGCGCGGCCACCCCATGGCGCCGTCCTGCCACCAGCGGCCGGTGTGGTTCGCGATCATGAGGAGCAGGGCGAAGCCCCGCACCGCGTCCAGGAACCGCAGCCGGTCCGCGGAGCCGCGCTCGACCGACGCCCGCGCTGCCATGCCGCCCATCCCCCCGCCGCTTCGGCTCGCTAGCGCGGGTGCTTGGTCGGCGTCCGCCGCGGGGCGAAGAACATCGGCCGGTTCATCCGGCCGACCGGCACTTCCACGAGCGCCGGGCGGTCCTTGTCGATGGCCTCGCGGACGAGCCGACCGACCTCGCCCGGCTCCTTGGCGCGCATGCCGAGGACGCCGTAGGCGTCGGCCAGCTTCATGAAGTCCGGGTTCTTGAGCAGAGCACCGTATTGGCCGCCCCAGGACTCGTCGAGATCGCGCGCTACGTTGCCGTACGAGCTGTCGTTGAAGACCACCGCGACCACGTTGATGCCGTATTGGGCGGCGGTGGAGAGCTCCTGCGCGTTGAAGAGGAAGCCGCCGTCGCCGGAGACCGAGACGACCGGGCGGTCCGGCCGGGCGACCTTGGCCCCGAGCGCGACCGGATAGGCGTACCCGAGGTTGCCGGAATAGGACGAGGAGAGATACGTCCGCGGCTCGTAGACCGGCCAGAACGGCCGCGAGTAGTAGCCGATCTGGGTCATCCCCGCCACCAGGATGGCGTTCTCGGGGGTCGCGGTCCGGAGGGCCTTTATGATCGACGCGTTGGGCTCCATCGTGTTGTCGGCGGCGATCTTCGCGCGGAGGGCCTCGTGCTCCGCCTTGCGCGAGGGCCGGGGCGGGGACGCCGCGCGCAGCCGCTCCAGCAGGGCTTCGAGCGTCGCCCGCGCGTCGCCGACGAGGCCGAGCGTGTCCTTGTGGTTGCGCCCGATCTCCCGCTCGTCCGCGTCGATGTGGATGATCCGTGTCCCCGGCTTGAAGGTAACGAGGGCCAGACGCGTACCCACCGCGAGCACCACGTCCGCCTCCTGCACGTGGTTGCGCAGCGGCGAGTCGCGCCAGTAGGCGGCGCCGAGCGAGAGCGTGTTGTGATCGCTCACCGCGCCCTTGCCCTCGGCGGACTGGGCCACGCCGGCCTGCAGGTGCTCGGCCACCGCGGCGAGCGCGTCGTGGGCGCCCGAGAGGTGGACGCCGCCGCCCGCGTAGATCAGCGGCGCGCGGGCGCCCTGCAGCAGCTCGGCCGCGCGGTCCACGTCGCGCGCGGCCGCGGCGGGCCGGGGCACCTCGGTGGGCGGGAGCAGCTCGGCGAGGCCCTCGTCCTCCATCGTCTCGGGCGGCATCTCGAGCTCGACCGGGCGCGGCCGGCCCGACTTGAGCTGGATGATCGCCTCGCGCACCGCGGCGGGGACGTCGGCGACCTGCAGCACGCGCTTGCGCCACTTGGTGACCGGCGTGATGCAGTCGAGCTGGTCGTTGACCTCGTGGAGCAGGCCGATGTCCTTGCCGATGCTGTCGCGCGGGATCTGGCCCGAGAGGATCAGCACCGGCGAGGAGGCCGAGTAGGCGGTGGAGAGGCCGGACATCGCGTTCAGCAGGCCCGGGCCCGGCACCACGAGGGCGGTGCCGAAGCTGCCGCCCGCGCGCGCGTAGCCGTCGGCCATGAAGCTCGTGGCCTGCTCGTGGCGCGTGGTGATGAAGCGGATGCGCGGCTCGGCGCGCAGGGCCGCCATCACCCCGTAGAGCTGCACGCCGGGCAGCCCGAAGATCACGCGGACGCCTTCGGTATAGAGGGAGCGCACCAGCGCTTCGCCGCCGGTCATCGGTGTCGCCGCCATGTCTCGTCTCTCCTGTGGCCCCGCCTCAGGGCGCCTGCACGGCGCCCGCGTGGGCGAGATCGTCGATGTCGCGGTCCTTGTATCCGAGCAATCCGGTGAGAACGGAGCGGGTGTGCTCACCGACCCGGTAGGGCGCCGGCCCCGCGGGCGCGACCGCCCGGCCGTCGAGCTGAAACGGCGCGGCGGTGACGCGCACTTCGCCGCGGGTCGGATGGGGCACGGTCGGAAAGGCGCCGCGGGCCTGCAGATGCGGATGTGCGACAACCTCCTCGGGCCGGAGCACCGCGGCGGCGGGAATGCGCGCGCCCCGGAGCGCCTCCAGCGCGTCGTCCACCGTGGCGAAGCGCGCGAGCCACTCGCCGATGATGTCGCGCAGCGCGGACCAGTTGCGCCGACGCTGGTCCGGCGTCGCGAAGCGCGGATCGGCGGCCAGCTCGGGCCGGCCGAGCAGCGCCTGCAGCCGAGGCCACAGCGCGGCGGCGCCGCCGGTCTGGAGCGCGAGATGGCGCCCGCCCACCGCGAAGACGCCCATGGCCGGCCGCGGGGAGCCCTGCGCTTCGCCGCCGTTCAGGACCGCCGCGTAGGAGACGTCGTCGGCCGCGATCAGGGCCTCCAGCATCGAGACGTCGAGGTAGGCGCCCTGCCCGGTGCGATCCCGCCGTCGCAGGGCGGCCAGGATGGCCCCGAAGGCGTGGGTGCCCGCCAGCACGTCGGCGGCCTGGAGATTCGACGCGCGGGGCGCCGGCTGATCGCCCTGGTCGAGATGCATCATCCCCGAGGCCGCGTTGATGATGTGGGCGAAGGCCTGGCGCTCGCGCCACGGCCCGGTCTGGCCGAAGCCCGAGATCGAGCAGTAGACGATGTTGCTTTTTATCGCGCTGACCGCCGCGTAACCCAGGCCGAGCTTCTCGACCACGCCGGGGGCGAAGTTCTCGATGAAGACGTCGGCTACGCGGCAGAGATCGGCCACGACCCCGCGGCCCTGCGGATGGCCGAGGTCCACCGCGACGCTCTCCTTGCCC
>Ga0114129_10011809_pt1 | contig 12426 bp, 9 predicted proteins | sample RhiMetdeltSRZDD1_FD_80071 | JGI IMG/M metagenome (GOLD analysis project Ga0114129, IMG submission 80071) | Populus rhizosphere microbial communities from Tennessee, USA - Rhizosphere MetaG P. deltoides SRZDD1 (version 2) (version 2) | ecosystem: Host-associated > Plants > Roots > Rhizosphere >...
CGAGATGTGGGCGTTGATGTACGACCAGCTGATCACGTACTCGCCGAAGGACATGTCGCCGCAGCCGGGCCTGGCCAGTCACTGGGAGACCTCTGACGACGGCCTCACCTGGACCTTCACCATCCGCGACGACGTCAAGTGGTCCGACGGCAAGCCGCTCACCTCGGCCGACGTCGCCTTCACGCTGAACCGGATCCTCGACGGCGGGCCGGAGGCAGCGACCTGGGGCAGCTACCTCACCTCGGTCGATTCGGTCACCGCGCCGAACCCGACGACGGTCGTCATGAAGCTCACGAAGCCGAACGCCGTGCTGCCGCTGCTGCCGATGCCGATCGTGCCGGAGCACGTCTGGAAGAACATCTCCGAGGAGGAGGTCAAGAGCTACGCGAACGAGGGCGAGGTCGTCGGCTCCGGGCCGTTCCAGTACGTCTCGGGTACGGCAGGCGGCTCGACCTACAAGTTCAAGGTCAACCCGGACTACTGGGGCCCGCAGCCGAAGATCGACGAGATCGACTACGTCGTCTACCAGGCCGAGGACCCGATGGTCCAGGCGCTGAAGACCGGCGAGATCGACTTCGCTGAGGACATTCCGGCGCTGCAGCTGAAGGCCCTCGACGGCGAGCCCGGCATCAAGACGAACACAGGGTCCTCGCCGAGCTTCGACGAGATCGCCTTCAACACCGGATCGGTCGACCTCGATACCGGACAGCCGATCGGCGACCCCAACCCGGCCGTCATGGACCCGAAGTTCCGCTATGCGCTCGGATTCGCGATCGATAGAGATCTGCTGATCGAGCGCGTGTACCAGGGCTCCGGTGAGCCGGGCGACACGATCATTCCGCCGGCGTACTCCAAGTACCACTACGATGCGCCGGCCGACCTGAAGTGGAGCTACGACCCCGAACGGGCCGCCCAGCTGCTTGACGAGGCCGGCTACAAGCTGGGCGACGACGGCAAACGCACGATGCCGGACGGCTCGCCGATCGGGACCCTGCGGCTGCTCGCGCGCAGCGAGTCACCGGAGTCGCTGCACACCATGGACTACTTCCAGGAGTGGCTGTCCGACCTCGGCATCGACAGCGAGGTCACCGCGATGGAGAGCGGGAAGCTGACCAACGTCATCCTGGACGGCGACTTCGACGCCTTCCAGTGGGGCTGGTACGTCGAACCCGACCCGGACTCGATGCTCAGCTACATGACCTGCGGTCAACGCGGCAACTGGTCGGACTCGTGGTACTGCAACGCGGCCTACGACAAGCTCTACGAGCAGCAGCACGCGCAGCTCGACGACGCCGCGCGGGAGGCCGAGGTCAAGCAGATGCAGGCGATCCTCTACCAGGACGCGCCGTACCTCGTGACCGCCTACGACACGATCGGCGAGGCATACCGCTGCGACCGGTTCGAGGGCTTCGTGCCACAGCCGAACCCGGGCGGCGTCCTGCTCTTCCAGTACGGCGTGCGCAGCTACGAGGAGATGTATCCGGTGACCCACTGCGGCGAGGGCCAGGCCGATGAGTCGGCCAGCTCGTCGGACGGCGGCGGGCTCGGCACCGGAGCCATGGTCGGCGTCGGAGTCGCGGCGCTGGCCGCCGTCGGCGCGGTCGGCGGCATCCTGCTCCACCGTCGGTCGACGGCGGACGAGCGGGAATGACGGCTCAGACCAGCACTCTTCTCGCCGAAGCGGAGACCGAAGCCAATCAGCCGGTGCAGCGCCGCTCGGGCCGGTGGCGCTACATCGGCGGGAAGGTGCTCGGCTCCTTCGGGGCGCTGATGTTCGTCCTGGTGTTCAACTTCTTCCTGTTCCGCGTGATCCCGGCCGATCCGGTTCGGACACTCGCCCGCAACCGGCTGGTGAGCGACAAGCAGGTCGAGGAGCTGACCCGTACGCTCGGGCTCGACCAGTCCCTGCCGCGCCAGTTCCTGACGTACCTGCAGAACACCTTCACCGGCGAGTTCGGGTTGTCGTTCAAGTACCGGCAGCCGGTCGGCGACATCATCCTCGAGCGGCTGTGGCCGACGCTGCTGCTGGTCGGCACGTCGACGATCCTCGCGACCGTGATCGGCATCTACCTCGGCATGGTGTCGGCGTGGAACCGCGGCAAGCTCGTCGACCACATGTCGACCGGCTTCTCGCTGACGCTCTACTCGATGCCGGAGTGGTGGCTCGGTCTGGTGTTCCTCGCCGTGTTCGCCGTCGGCGCCGGTCCGATACCGAAGCTGTTTCCGACGGGGGGCTTACATTCGACCGACGTCGATCCGACCTCGTTCGCCGGCGGGCTGGACACCGCCTGGCACCTGACCCTGCCGGTCATCACCCTGACCCTGGCCTATTTAGCCGAGTACTCGCTGATCATGCGGAGCTCGCTGCTGGACGAGATGGGTGAGGACTATCTGACGACGGCGCGAGCCAAGGGGCTGCGCGACGTCTACGTCCGGAGGCGGCACGCAACCCGCAATGCGCTGCTGCCGACGACCACACTCGTCGTGCTCAATCTCGGCTTCATCGTCTCCGGCGCGATCACGATCGAGACCGTGTTCTCCATCCCCGGGTTGGGACTGCTGACGACCGAGGCGCTGGAGGTGCCGGACTATCCCGTACTCCAGGGCACCTTCCTGTTCTTCTCGATCGCGGTGATCCTCGCCAACCTGGTGTCGAACCTGCTCTACGGCTTGCTCGACCCGAGGGTCCGGCTGTGAGGGGGCGGGTGGCATGAGCGACGTGACCCTGACGCCGCGACGGCTCGCCTGGCAGCGGCGACGTAAGTCCGCGGGGCGCACTTGGTCGCAGTTCCGGCGGCACCGCACCGGGATGATCGGTCTCGGCATTCTCGCGTTCTTCGGCCTGGTGGCCCTGCTCGCTCCGGTGCTGGCCCCCCACTCGATGATCGAGGTGACCGAGGCGACCGGCGGTGTGCTGCAGCCGCCGTCGTGGGAGTTCCCACTCGGTACCGACGAGAACGGCCGGTCGGTCCTGGCCCTGCTGATCTGGGGCGCCCGGGTGTCGCTGTTGGTCGGCCTCCTTGCGACCGCGATCTCGATGTTCCTCGGCACCCTGATCGGCCTGGCGTCCGGGCACTATCGCAACTTCTTCGGCGCCGCGCTGTTCCGGATCACCGAGTGGTTCCTGGTCGTGCCGTTCCTGCCGTTGGCGATCGTCCTGGCCAGCCTGCTCGGGCGGTCGCTGCTCAACGTCGCCTTCGTCATCGGCGTCACCAGCTGGCCCGCAACGGCGCTGCTGATCCGGGCCCAGACCCTGTCGATCGAGGGCCGGCCGTACCTCGAACGGGCTCGAGCACTGGGTGCCGGCGACTGGCGGCAGATGAGCCGGCACGTCCTGCCCAACGTGATGCCGATGGTGTTCGCCAACACGACGCTGACGGTCGCGATCGCGATCCTGAGCGAGACGACGCTGTCCTTCCTCGGCCTCGGCGACCCGCTCCGGGTGTCGTGGGGGTCGATGCTCGACGATGCGTTCCAGACCGGTGCGATCACGACCGGCGCCTGGTGGTACTTCCTACCGCCTGGGATCTGCGTGATCCTGGTCGTGATGTCGTTCACCCTGATCGGCCAGGCTCTCGAAGAGGTCTACAACCCACGGCTGCGGGACCGGACATGAGCGAGACGACCAGCGACCCGACGGCTCCGGTGGCGAGCCCGGCTCCGGCGAGCGACTTCGTCAAGAGCGAGAAACCACGCGAGCCGCTGCTGGAGATCGAGGGCCTCGAGGTCAGCTATCGGACCGCGAGCGGCGATATCCCGGCCGTACGCGGGGTCGACCTGACGGTGCATACCGGTGAGAGCGTCGGCCTCGCCGGTGAGTCGGGATGCGGCAAGTCGACGCTGGCCAGCACGATCCTGCGGCTGGAGCCGTCCAACGCGACCGTCCGGGGCGGCATCCGGGTCTGCGGCAAGGACGTGCGGACCCTCGGCTGGAGTGACCTGCGAGCGCTGCGCTGGGGCCAGGCCGCCATGGTCTTCCAGGGCGCGCTGCACTCGCTCAACCCGGTGCAGCGGATCGGCGACCAGATCGCCGAGCCGATCCGGATCCACGACTCGACTCCCGCCAAGGGCATTCCGGCTCGCGTACGCGAGCTGCTCAACCAGGTCGGACTGCCGTCCGATCGGGCCCAGGCCTTTCCACACCAGCTGTCCGGCGGACAGCGCCAGCGGGTCATGATCGCGATGGCGCTGGCCTGCCGTCCGGAGCTGATCGTCGCCGACGAGCCCACGACGGCGCTGGACGTCATGGTGCAGGCCCAGGTGCTCGCCCTGCTGACCGGCCTGGTCGAGGAGCTCGGGCTGGGCCTGCTGATGATCACCCACGACCTGTCGGTGCTCGGCTCGACCTGCTCGCGGATCGCGGTGATGTACGCCGGGCGGGTCGTCGAGGAGGGCCCGGCCGACGAGGTGTTCGAACAGCCGCAGCATCCGTACTCCGCCGCGCTGTCGGCGGCGTTCCCGCGGATCGGCGACCCGGCGGCTCGCTACGCACCGGCCGGTCTGCCCGGCGACCCGCCGAACCCCCAGGAGCTCCCGTCCGGCTGCACCTTCCACCCGCGCTGCCCGGTCGCCCTCGCCAGGTGCTCCGAGTACGATCCGCCGATCCGGATGGCCGAACCGAACCGCCCGGTGGCCTGCGTACTCGTAGGGGAGGACGGCCGTGACCGGTCCGCTGCTCAGAGTTCGTGACCTGACCGTCGAGTTCGGCGCCCGGGGCAAGCCGATCGCGCGCGCCGTCGACGGCGTCGACCTGGACGTGGATGCCCGCGAGGTCGTGGCTGTCGTGGGGGAGTCCGGCTCCGGCAAGACGACGCTGGCCCGGACCGTGCTCGGTCTGGAGCGGCCGACCTCGGGAACCATCGAGTTCGACAAGAGCCCGCTGCCCACGACGGTGCGTGGGCTGCGGCCCTACCGCCGGCGGGTCCAGTTGGTGCTGCAGGACCCGACCGGCTCGCTGAATCCGCGGCAGACCGTCTACGAGTCGGTCGCCGAGGGCCTCCGGATCCACCGCATGGTGACCAGGTCGACCGACTCGGAGAGCGAGCAGGTGTCGCGGGCGCTGACCCATGCCGGGCTGCGCCCGCCGGAGAACTTCTTCCTGCGCTACCCGCACGAGCTGTCCGGCGGGCAACGGCAGCGGGTCGTGATCGCGGGCGCGTTGGCGCTCCAGCCCGAGCTGCTGGTGGCCGACGAGCCGGTGTCGAGCCTGGACGCGTCGATCCGTGGCGAGATCCTGGCCCTGCTGCTCCGGCTGCGCGACGAGCTCGGCCTCACGGTCCTGGTCATCACGCACGACCTGGGGCTGGCCTGGAACATCGCCGACCGGATCGCCGTGATGTACCTCGGGCGGTTGGTGGAGTACGGCACGGCCGAGCAGGTGCTGTCGGAGCCGCGGCACCCGTACACGCAGGCGCTGCTGTCCGTCGTGCCCGAGATGCATGATCTCGAGCCGACCGTGCTGACCGGCGAACCGCCGGACGCGACCCGGATTCCGGGTGGTTGCCGGTTCCACCCGAGATGTCCGGCTCTCCTGGACGGCCGGGCCCAGAACGCCGCCATCACCGAGGCCTGCCGGGCCAAGCCGCTGCCCGTGATCAACACGACCGAGGGCCACGTTTCCGCCTGCTGGCTGCCCGAGACGCACGTCCGCTGATCAGAAGCGCGGGCTTCCGTCCGGGCAAGCCTCCGTGGCACGCTGGTCTTACTGACTCGTGAGTCAATTGTCGGCAGGGCGGCGATCGGAGGGCGGCGATGACGACCGGGCGACCGGCGGGTGCCGGAGCGTCGCCGAGTCGGATGCAGGCGGCGCTGCCGAAGCATTGGTACGTCGACGAGGGCCACTGGCGTCGGGAGCGGGACGAGGTGCTCTACGACTCGTGGTTGTGCGTCGGCCGGATCGACCAGCTCGGCCTGGCGGCGCCGTCGCAGCTCGCCGTGATCGACGTGGCGGGGGAGTCCATCCTGCTGACCAGGGACGCCGAGCAGCGGCTGCACGGCGCGTACAACGTCTGTCGGCATCGCGGCTCGCAGGTCGTCCCGGTCACCGACGATGCACCGCCGCCCGCATGTGGTCCGGCACAGGCCCTGCGCTGCCCGTACCACTCGTGGACCTACGACCTGTCCGGGCGGCTGCTCCGGGCGCCGCACACCGACGGCGTCGACGACTTCGATCCGGCCGACTTCGCGCTCACCCCGGTGGGAGTCGCCGAGTGGCGCGGCTTCTGCTTCGTCCACCTCACGCCGGACAACGCCTCGGACCTCACCACCGAGCTCGCGGAGTTCACCGCCCGGCTGGCCCGCTACCCGCTGGAGTCGCTGGTCGTCGGAAGGCGATACGACTACGACGTCCGGGCCAACTACAAAGTGCTGCTCGAGAACTTCAACGAGTGCTATCACTGCGGGCCGGTGCATCCCGAGCTGACCCGGCTGGTCCCGGCCTTCGGCGGTGGCGGCACCGACCTGGACTGGGACGCCGGCGTGCCGCATCGCGCCGACGCGTGGACCTTCACGATGACCGGCACCACGACACGAGCGCCGTTCCCGAATCTGGACGAGAATGAGCGCACCCGTCACAAGGGCGAGCTGATCTATCCGAACCTGCTGCTGTCCTGCTCGGCCGACCACGTGATGGCGCTCGTGCTCTGGCCGCTGGCCGCCGACCGCACCCGGGTCACGAGCGAGCTGCTCTTCGCCCCTGACGAGGCCGTCCGCGACGAGTTCGACCCGGACGACGCCGGCGAGCTGTGGGACCTGGTGAACCGGCAGGACTGGGCGGTCTGCGAGTCGGTCCAGCGTGGCATGAGCTCACGGGCGTACCGGCAGGGCTGGTTCGCCCCGATGGAGGACTGGAGCGCGGACATCCGGCGCTGGATCGTCCCGCGTCTGGAGGGGCTCGATGACTGAGCGGGTCGAGTACGTCGTCGTCGGTCTCGGCGCGCTCGGCAGCGCCACCGCGTACGCACTGGCGCGGGCCGGCCATCGCGTCGTCGGTCTGGAGCGCTTCGCGCTGGGCCACGAGCTCGGGGCCTCCCACGACACGTCGCGGATCCTGCGGCACAGCTACCACCGGGCCGACTACGTCCGCCTGACCCACGACGCGTACGCGGACTGGGCCGATCTGGAGCGGGTCTCCGGCGAGGATCTCGTCACGATGACCGGCGGACTCGACCTGTTTCCGCCCGACGCCGTCATTCCGGCGATCGACTACACGTCCGCGATGACGGCGGGCGGCGTCGAGTACCAGGAGCTGGACCGCGACGAGCTGCGCAGCCGCTGGCCGCAGTTCGATCCGCCGTACGGCACGCAGGCGCTCTACCAGGCGGACTCGGCGATCGTGCCGGCCGCCCGTACGGTCGCGCTGCTGCACCGGCTGGCCCGGGCCCACGGCGCCCAGCTGCGAGAGTCGTCACCGGTGTCGGAGGTACGCGACCTCGGCAGCCACGGGATCGAGGTCGAGTCGGCGACCGGGACCGTACGCTGCCGGCGACTCGTCGTGTGCGCCGACGCCTGGACCAACGACGTGCTCGCCAGCCTCGACCACACGGTGCCGCTGACCGTGACGCTCGAGCAGGTGACGTACCTGGCGATCGACGATCCGCTCCGACACGCGCCCGGCGAGCTGCCGCTGTGGATCTGGATGGACGACCCCAGCTACTACGGCTTCCCGATCTACGGCGAGGACACCGTCAAGGTCGCCGAGGACTGCGGCGGCGCCGTCGTGACCGGCGACTCGCGTGGCTTCGATCCGGATCCCGAACGGGTCGAGCGGCTACGCCGCTTCGCGGCCGGGCTGCTGCCTGCGGTCGGTGCGCCGGTGCGGTCGAAGACCTGCCTCTACACGCTGACTCCCGACCGCGACTTCGTTCTCGACACGGTGCCGGGACACGACTCGGTCGTGGTCGGGCTCGGCGCCGCACACGGCTTCAAATTCACGCCCACCCTCGGCCGGTTGCTTGCCGATCTGGCTGTCACCGGACAGTGCGACGCCGACGTGGCGGGCTTCCGGCTGGACCGGCCCGCGCTGACGGAAGCGGGCCACCCGCAGAATTGGCTGGTGTGAGATGACCCTGTCGATCCGCTCAGACCAGATGCTTGACGTCGATGCCGAGTTCGTCCGCGACAGTGGCGCGTACCCAGTGCCTCAGCTGCGATCGCGAGACGCTGCGATAGACGACGACGGCGACCGACAGGCCGTCGAGCTGGGCGCCGATCCGCATGGCGGTCGCGGCCGGGTCGTCGCAGGCGAAGTCGCCGTTGTCGACGCCGTCCTCGATCGCCGTCCGGAGGGCGCCCCGCCAGCGCTCGTCGAGAGTCCGCAGCATCTTGCGGATCGGCGGGTGCCGCAGCGAGTTCGACCAGGCGTCGATCCACAGCGTCCACCCCTGCGCCGATCCGGTCGGTGCGTAGGCGGCGACGACCCGGCGCAGTCGCTCCATCGGCGTACGCCCGCGCGCCAAGGCGCGATCGAGCCGAGCCAGGTCGCGATCGACGGCGTACTCGAGCGCGGCAGCGAGGAGGTTGTCCTTGCTGTCGAAGTGATAGAAGAGGAGTCCGGTGCTCACCCCGAGCGCCTGTGCGACGTCCTGGGCTCTGGTCTGGTCCATGCCCAGTCGCTGCATCTCCTCCACGGTGGCGGCGAGGATCTCCTCGCGACGCACCTCCACCTTTCGGCGTCCCATGGCGCCAGACCCTACCCGCGGAGGACGATATGACGGTTCTTGACGGCGTGTTGCACGCGGCGAAGACGCATAACGGCTCGCAGATGCTGCCGGCCGAGGCATACACATCCGCCGACGTCTGGGCCTGGGAGCAACGCCATATCTTCGCGGGCAGCTGGACCTGCCTCGGGCGCCAGGACGAGATCTGCGCGGGCGACACCGGCCAGCAGGCGCTCATGGTCGGCGACGTCAGCGTGCTGCTGGCGTGGAACAAGGACGGGCTCCGGGCCTTCGCCAACACATGCCGGCACCGCGGCCACGAGCTGCTCGCCAACGGCGACTCGAGCGCCCGCAAGGCCATCGTGTGCCCCTACCACGCGTGGTCGTACAAGCTGGACGGCTCGCTGCTGGCGGCGCCGGGGTTCCGCGACGTCGAGGGCTTCGAGAACGGCGATCACGGCCTGGTCGAGCTGGCGGTGCAGGTCTGGCACGGTTGGGTCTTCTGCCACGCGGCGAACCCGCTCGGCCCGGACGTCCCCAGCTTCGACGAGCATCTCGGCGCGATCGGGCAGAAGCTCGGACCGTACGCGGCGGAGCGCCTGGTGCGGCGGGCCCGGCATACGTACGAGATCGCGGCGAACTGGAAGGTCGTCTGCGAGAACTACCACGAGTGCTACCACTGCCCGGAGATCCATCCCGAGCTGTGCTTGGTAACGCCGCCGAACTCGGGGGACAACTATTCGCTGCCGGGCCAGTGGATCGGCGGCAGCATGATTCTGCGTGACGGGATGGTGACGATGTCGATGACCGGCGAGTCGTCGGGCCGCCCGATCCCGGAGGTCAATCCGCGGACCGTGGAGTACATCCAGATCTGGCCCAACCTGCTGGTCTCGGCGCATCCGGACTACGTGATGACCCACCGGATCGTGTCGCTGGCGCCGGACCGGACCTGGATCGAGTGCTCGTGGTACTTCGTCGATGAGGACATCGATCCGGCGTACGCGGCCGACTTCTGGGACCTCACCAACCGCCAGGACTGGGCGGCCTGCGAGTCGGTTCAGCGCGGCCTCGCGTCGCCGCACTTCCGGCCCGGGCCGTTCGCACCGAACGAGGACGCGGTGCAGCAGTTCGTCGCGATGGTGGCGTCGACCTACTCGCGCTGAGGCTTGGTCAGCCGTACCGGTCGTCAGCCGTTGCGGCCGCGCGCTGCGACCGGCCAGGTGTCGACGACCTGCCCGTCCTCGACGATGACGAGCTCGTCGTAGAGGTTGACCGTCGGGCAGACGTGGTTGGGGACGATGACGACGCGGTCGCCGACGCGTGGCGACGGTGATCCCGCGGAGACGTCCACGAAGCCGTGGTAGTCGTTCATCGTGCGCAGCGGCAGCCCGCGGTCGGCCAGCCAGCCAAACCCGGGCTGGATCGGGTGTGCGTCCCTCGACACCGCCTTCGCGCCGGCGTCGACGATGACTTGACCCGGCACGGTCGCCGACACGACGGTGGCAACGACGAAGAACGCGACCGCGGTCGGCGGCACGGCGCCGAGGAAGACCTGCTGCGCGTCGTTGAACACGTAGGTCCCGGCCGCTGCTCGGTGATCGGTGCTTTCGCGGAGAGCTCGGCGGTCGGGGTTGATCCGGCGCTGAGCACGTCGATGGTGAATCCGGCTGCGGTGAGCGCGTCGTTGGCTTTGGCGAGCGCCTCGACCTCGTCGGCGGCCGCCTCGGCTCTCGCGTCGCTGGCTCGGTAGCCGTGGCCGCCGTGGGTGAAGAGCCCTCTGACGTTGAGGCCGCCGGCTTCTGCCGCGGTCACGAGACGTGCCGCGTCGGTGGGTGTGGCGACTCCAGTGCGGTGGCCGCCGCTGTCGACCTCGATCATCACGTCCAGCGGCTTGGCGGCTCCCTGCATCGCGCGTACGAGTGCGGCGATGCCTTCCTCGGAGTCGACGCCGACTGCCAGCCGTACGCGATCATGCAGATGCCTCAGCCGCTGGCCTCGCGCTGCGTCGGCGTACACCGGATAGGCGACGAACAGGTCCTCGACCCCGGCGTCGGCGAAGACCTCGGCCTCACCGACCGTGCCGACGGTGAGCCCGCGAGCGCCGGCGTCGAGCTGGAGCTGCGCGACCTCGACGCACTTGTGGGTCTTGGCATGCGGCCGCAGCGTCACGCCCGCGCGATCCATGGCGGTCTGCATCGCGGTCACGTTGGCCCGCAGAATGGCGCGATCGACGACGGCGGCGGGGGTTGGGATGGCGGGTGGCAGGTCCGGGGAGGGATGCGCTGGACGGCGGCGAGCTCGCTGGTTTGGGTCACGTGTTTCATCTTGCCTTGTCGGCGGAGGGCGGCTTCGAGTGGTTCTCGAAAATCTCTCAGATCTCTTGTGGGTATGGGGATTGTGGGCGCGGGTTGTGTCGGTGGGTGGTGTTAGTTTCAGGCCATGATCGAGGGTCGGGTGCGTGAGTTGGTCGCCGATGTTGCGGCGGCCAGCGACGCCTGGTCTGCTCGTGAGCGGATCGACGCGATCGCCGAGCTCGAGGCCGCGGTCGGAATGTTGCAGGCCGTGTCGAATGTGGAGGCGGTCGCCTATGTCGAGCAGCGCCGCGCGACTGACAAGACCACCCGCACCCGCACCGGAGCGGCGATGGCCGGTCGGGGCGCGCCGGTCGAGATCGCGATGGCCCGCGGCGTCTCACGGGCCACGGTCGACTACCAGTTGGTGTTCGCCCGCCAACTCCTCGACGACCACCCCACCCTGCTGGCGGCCTGTCTGGATGGGCAGGTCGGCCAGTCCGCCGCCAAGCACATCGTGGCGGCGGCCGAGCCGCTGACCCCGCAGCAGCGGCGGGCGGTCGACGGCGAGCTCGCGGCGTTGGCGGGTGAGCTGACCCCGGGTGAGGTGCGCAAGGCCGCATGTCGCAAGGTCGCCGCCACCGACCCGCAGGCCGCCGAGAAACGGGCCGCGGCGGCCCGGGCCCGCAAGGCGGTCCGGGCGATCATGCACGGCGACGGCACCGGCAGCCTGACCGCCCTGCTACCCGCCGAGCAGGCGGTCGCGGCCTGGCAGACCCTCGATCATGAGGCCCGCTGCCGCCGCGCCGAGGGTGACGAACGTGCGATCGACGCGCTGATGTGCGATCTGCTGGTCGAACGAGTCACCGGCCAAGCCACAGCCTCGGACCTGAACCTGGAGGTCGGGATCGTCATCGCCGCCAGCAGCCTGCTCGGTGTCGACGATCAGCCGGCCAAACTGGTCGGCCACCGCGGCGGCGACCACGGCGTCCTGCCCGCCGGACTCGCCCGCCGGCTCGCCGACAGCGACACCGCGTGGCTGCGGCGGCTGGTCTGCGACCCGATCGACGGCCGACTCCTGTCCATGGACCCACACCGGCGCCGCTTCGACGGTGCCTTACGGAGATTCGTGATCTACCGCGACGGCACCAGCAGGCGGCCGTACTCCAGCACCCCGATCTACGACATCGACCACATCGACCGCTATGTCGATGGTGGGCTCACCGTGGCCGCCAACGCCCAAGGTCTCGGCAAAGCCGACCACACCCTCCGCGACCTCCCCGCCTGGTCGGTCGCATCGAACGACGCCGGTGACGCCGTCTGGTGGACCACCCCCACCGGCCACACCTACGAATCGCGTCCACCGCCGATCCTCGGCTGGGGCAACACCCGCCAACCACCATCCCGATCACGCCACCGACCACGCCGCATCATCATCCAACTCCACCGCCACCCACTCCCCATCGAATACACCGGCC
>Ga0114129_10011810_pt1 | contig 12425 bp, 10 predicted proteins | sample RhiMetdeltSRZDD1_FD_80071 | JGI IMG/M metagenome (GOLD analysis project Ga0114129, IMG submission 80071) | Populus rhizosphere microbial communities from Tennessee, USA - Rhizosphere MetaG P. deltoides SRZDD1 (version 2) (version 2) | ecosystem: Host-associated > Plants > Roots > Rhizosphere >...
CTTGATAAGCATGCCGTTCGGCCTCGATGGCTTGTGCTGGCGGCTGATGGGCGAGGGCGTCGGCTGGATGACCTCCATTGCGGTGTGGGTGACGAGCTTCCCGGGAGCGCTGGGACGCGTTGCAGCGTTCGGGGCCGGTCCGCTGCTGCTGTGCACGGGCGGACTGGTTGTGCTGTGTCTGTTCAAGACGCCGTTGCGGCTCATCGGCGCGGTGCTGATCGGCGGCGCGATTCTCCTGATGCTTCGAGCACCCAAGCCCGATGTCCTGATCGCCGCTGGCGGCAGCGCCGTTGCCCTGCGAGGGGAGAGCGGTCGGCTTTCCATGGTCAAATCCGGCAGCGACGTCTTTGCATTCCGTGAATGGCTTGCGGCCGACGCCGACGCGCGCGCGCCGACCGACAGTACGCTTGGCGAAGGGATCAGATGCGATGCGGCAGGCTGTATCGGCAAGCTGCGCGACGGCTCGCTGGTCGCCATCGCCAAGACGCTCGAAGCCTTCGAGGAGGACTGCCGCCGGGCCGTGCTGGTGGTGAGCGCGCGCGATGCGCCGCCCGGCTGTGCCGTTCTCGTGATCGACCGCGATGTCTGGCGACGCTCTGGTGCTATGGCATTGCGCCGCCGCGGCGAGCAGTTTGAGATCACCGCTACACGGCCGCCGGGCTACGACCGTCCGTGGGCACGCGCTGCTGTACCCGCTGCCGACGCGCTTGAGCCGAGCAGCACGACGCCGGCACGGCCGCGCGATGCCACGCCGCGCCGAGACGATCTGGAGGCGGGCGATTGACAGGCCGCGCTTCGTTTCAAAAGGAGGAACCCCGTGATCAATATCGCCGGAACAAGCCGACCAGCTTGCCCTGGATACGCACGCGGTTCGGCGGAAGGATTTTGACCTCGTAGGCGGCGTTCGCTGGCTCGAGCGCAATCGAGGCGCCGCGGCGGCGGAAACGCTTGAGAGTGGCCTCTTCCTCGTCGACCAGCGCCACGACGATATCGCCGGTGTCGGCCGCTTCCGTCTTTTTGAGCAGCGCAATATCGCCGTCGAGAATGCCCGCCTCGATCATGCTGTCGCCCTTTACCTCGAGTGCGAAATGCTCCCCGCTGGAGAGCACGTCGGGCGGCATGTTGATGACGTGGCTCTTGGTCTGGATCGCCTCGATCGGCGTGCCGGCGGCTATGCGTCCCATCACCGGTACCGCGACTGGGCGCCCGCCGTCGTCCTCCGAAGCAGTCCGCGTCCGCCCGAGATTGCCCTCGATTACGCTTGGGGTGAATCCGCGGGCGCGACCGCTGCCGATGCCATGGGCCACCGACTCGGGCAGCTTGATCACCTCGATGGCGCGGGCGCGATTGGGAAGCCGGCGGATGAAGCCGCGCTCTTCGAGCGCGGTAATAAGGCGATGGATGCCGGACTTCGAACGCAGGTCGAGCGCATCCTTCATCTCATCGAAGGAGGGCGGCACGCCGGCCTCCTTCAGACGCTCGTGGATGAAGCGCAGCAGTTCGAACTGTTTTCGAGTCAACATCTTTGCATCCCCCGTTGCGGCCCAAACGACTCGCCGAAACAAATCATGAACAGACACTATATGTTCGATATGTGTTCCGCAACCATTTAATTTGAGGTGAACAACGCCTCGGATTTGCGGAACTTGCCCGCGTCATTGGCCCACCTCGGCTCAGCCCGGCGGCCTCTTCTCGGTCCCCGCATCTGTCCGACACGCGTCGGCCTCTGAACGAGCCCGTCGCGATGGTACGCCGTGAGCCGCTAGCTGCACTTTCGCGCCAGGATCGCCCGGGTATGCGCTACGCGGAACGCTTGGCGCAGCATCGGAACGAATTTCAGCGGCATCGCCAAATGTCTGGAGCGGCCGGGACTGTGGCGGATGAACGCATCTTCCACGTACTCGAACTCGCCGAAGGTCCGGCGAAGGAGCGCTGCGATTTGCCGCCCCGACAAGTAGTTCACGCCATGCGTCGTGAACAGCCGGTTGAGCTCGAGGACCTCATCGACCGTGCACCTCTCCTGGTTCAGGCCGCGAATGCCGAGGAGGGCCCAAAATTTAAGATAGGGTCGCGAGGTGAAGACACCGCCGAAGGGAATGTTGATGTGCGCTTCGATTGGGCGCCATTTCGACGGAAAGATATTGAGGAACGCGCCGCCACGCTTGAGCACCCGATGTATCCCGGCGTACGCCACCTCTTGGTCCATGACGTGTTCGAAGACCGAGGTCGCAAAGACGAAGTCGAACGTATTGTCGGGCCACGGGACCTGACTCATGGTCGGATAGCCGCCGATATTGCCGGGCAGCGGGTCGAAATGAAAACGCTCGCGATCGGCCGGCGAGCGCAGTGCGACGTAGTTTTGCACGTCATAGCCGAATGCGTTGCGGAAACCGGCGTCGAGATATTCGTAGGTGTGTCGGCCCGAGCCGCATCCATAGTCGAGAATCATGCTGTCGGGCGCGAGCCGGATGCCCCTGGATTTCAGGATCGCATCGTAGAACGCAACGACCTGCTGCGCGGCCTCGTCTTCGATCATCGGCTTTGAGCACTTTCCGTCGCGGTTGGCGCTAGGGCGCCAGCCTGATGATGGAGCACCTGTCACCCGCCTTGGCGGCGGGGGCAAAAGGCTCGCGCACGAGAAGGCAGTCGGCGCGCGCGAGCGGGATAAGCATGGAACTGTCCTGGACCGGAGCCGGGGTGGCGACCGGAATGCCGTCGGACCCGGTCGTCAGCACGGCGCGCAGGTAGTCTGCACGCTCATCGTTTGCCGGCAGATCGCGGCCGAGCCGCGCTGTCTCGGGCGCCGGGGCGACATCGCTGCGACCCGCGAGCTGTCGAATGAGCGGAAGGAGAAACAGCACCGCGCACACATAGGCCGAGACCGGATTGCCCGGCAGGCCGAGGACATGCATGGGGCCTAATCGGCCATGCATCATCGGCCGCCCGGGGCGTAGTGCCACCTTCCAGAACGACAGCGCGAGCCCTTCCACCGCAAGCGCCTCGCGCACGAGGTCATAATCACCGACCGAGGCGCCGCCGGAGGTAACGAGGATATCCGCCCCGAGCTCGCGCGCGCGGCGCACCCCGGCGGCGGTCTCGGCGAGGCGATCGGGTACGATGCCGAGATCGATCACCTCGCAACCTTCCCGACGCGCGAGCGCCATGGTGGCATAGCCGTTTGAGTACACGATTTGGCCGAAACCGGGCGTGCCGCCGGGCATGACCAATTCATCTCCGGTTGCAAGCAGCGCGACTTTCGGACAGCGATGCACCCGCACCGTGGGATGATTCATGGCGGCGGCGAGCGCGAGATCGCGGTCGCTCAGGCGGCGACCTTTGGTGAGCAGCACCGCGCCGCATTTGAAGTCGAGCCCCTCGACGCGGACATGTTTGCCTTTGCCGGAAGCCGCAGTAATGACCACGGCGTCGCCCTCGCGTACCGTGTTCTCCTGGATCACGATCGTGTCGGTACCAGGCGGCAGGACGCCGCCTGTGAAAATGCGCGCGGCTTCGCCAGGGCCGACGGCGCCGCGAAATGGATGTCCGGCTGCAACTTCGCCGACGAGCCTGAGCTTGAACGGCGCCTGGACCACGTCTGCCGACCGTACTGCGTAGCCGTCCATCGCCGAAACGTCGGCCGGCGGCTGGGTGCGCAGCGCCGCGACATCGGCGGCGAGAACGCGGCCGTGGGCCTGCGCGAGCGGCACAGCCTCGGCGGCTAGCGGCTCGGCATCCGCAAGCACGCGGGCGAGCGCCTCTGCGACCGGCATCAGCGCCACAGGCTACTCCTTTGCTCGATAATGCCCTGACTTGCCGCCGCGCTTCTCGAGCAGGCGGATGCCCTCAATGCGCATGCCGCGCTCGACCGCCTTCACCATGTCGTAGATAGTAAGGCAGGCAACCGCGACGGCGGTGAGCGCCTCCATCTCCACCCCGGTCCGGCCGATCATCTTGACGCGTGCGCGTACCTTGAGGCCGGGCAGCTTGCGCACGGGCTCAATGTCCACGGCAATGTTCGACACGGGGAGGGGATGGCAGAGCGGGATCAACTCGTGCGTTCGCTTGGCCGCCATGGTCCCGGCGATGCGGGCAACACCGAGCACGTCGCCCTTCTTGGCGTTGCCGGCGAGCACGAGATCGAGCGTCCTTGCCGCCATCACCACGCGCCCCTCAGCGACGGCCTCGCGCTCGGTCGCGGGCTTGGCCGACACATCGACCATGCGCGCTTCCCCGCCACGGTTGAGATGACTGAGCTTGGGCGCGCGCGCCACCGCTCACTCCGCGGCGCCGAGGCGGCGCTCCTTGCGGATGAGCGCACGCGTCGCGGCCTCCACGTCGCGCTCGCGCATGAGGCTTTCGCCGACGAGAAAAGTCGAAATGCCGACGGTTGCCAGGTCATCGAGATCGGCAGGCGAAAAAATTCCGCTCTCGCCGACCGCGACGTGCCCGCCAGGAATCCTCGGCGCCAGGCGTTTGCTGACGGCGAGTGTGGTCTCGAAGGTCTTCAGGTCGCGATTGTTGATGCCGATCAGCCGCGAGCGCATCCGCAGGGCTCGTTCCAGCTCGTTCTCGTCGTGCACCTCCAGCAGGACGTCCATGCCGAAGGTCTGCGCGGCCGCCTCGAGCTCCTCTGCCGTGCGGTCGTCGAGCGCTGCCATGATAATCAAGATACAGTCTGCGCCCCATGCCCGCGCCTCGGCCACCTGATAGACGTCGTACATGAAATCCTTGCGCAGCACCGGAAGCTTGGTTGCCGCGCGGGCAGCGGCGAGGTGCTCCGGACGGCCTTGGAAGGAGGGCGTATCGGTGAGGACCGAGAGGCAAGTCGCGCCGCCCCCTTCGTAAGCGCGTGCCAGCGTCGTTACGTCGAAATCGGCGCGGATCAGCCCTTTCGAAGGGCTCGCTTTTTTGATCTCGGCGATCAGCGCAAAGTTTCCCGCGGCTAGCTCGCGTTTGATGGCGGCGACGAAACCGCGAGGAGCAGGGGCTGACCTGGCCTCCGCCTCGATCGCGGCGAAGGAACGCGCACGCTTGGCGGCGGCAATCTCTTCGCGCTTGTAGGCCTCGATTTTGGTGAGAATGTCGGGCATCGAGGATCTACTAGGCCTGTGCGCTGGTGTGCTTCGCGGCGAAAGTCATCGGGCGATCCTCATGCGTTGGAAATCGCGACCAGACGTTGGAGCCGGCCTGCGGCTTCGCCGGAATCGATCGAGGTCTGCGCGAGCGCAAGCCCCTGTTTGAGGTCCTTGGCACGACCCGCGACCGTCAGTGCCGCAGCCGCGTTGAGGATGGCGACATCGCGCAACGCACCGCCCTTGCCCTTGAGCACATCGACGAGCGCCTGCGCGTTCTCCTTCGCGCTTCCACCCTGCAATGCCGCGGGTTTGACCCGTTCCAGTCCCAGCTCCTCGGGCGTGATCTCGAACGTGCGTACCGTACCGTTCTCGAGCGCGGCGACATAGGTTGGCCCGGCCGTTGTGATCTCGTCGAGACCGTCCGAGCCGTGTACGACCCAGACCGACTCGGAGCCGAGATTTTTCAGCACCAGGGCCAGCGGCTCGATCCATTGGCGCGAAAACACGCCGACCATTTGTCGCTTGACCCCCGCAGGATTCGAGAGCGGACCCAAGAGGTTGAAGATTGTACGCGTACCAAGTTCGACCCGCGTGGGACCGACGTTCTTCATCGCCGGATGGTGCGCAGGCGCGAACATGAAGCCGATGCCGGCTTGCTTGATGCAGCGGCTTATGCCTTCCGGGCTCAGGTCGATATTCACCCCCAGCGCCGCGAGTACATCGGCAGCGCCCGAGCGCGATGAGAGCGCCCGGTTGCCGTGCTTGGCGACCGGAACGCCCGCGCCCGCCACGATCAAAGCCGCACAGGTCGAGATGTTGAACGAGCCTGAGGCATCGCCGCCGGTGCCGACGACATCGATCGCGTCGGCCGGCGCCGCGACGCGCAGCATCTTGTCGCGCATCGCCGTTACTGCGCCGGTGATCTCGTCGACCGTCTCGCCGCGCACGCGTAACGCCATCAGCAGGGCGCCCATTTGCGAGGGCGTCGCTTCCCCCGACATCATGGTATCGAAACCGCGCGCGGCCTCCTCGCGGCTCAGCGTCGCGCCGGTCGCGGCCTTGGCGATCAACCCCTTGAGTTCGTCGGTCACCTTGACGTCTCACAAAACGCGGCGGGTCCGAACTCCGGCCGGATGCCGGCCCGTCGCAGCATTCCAGGCCGCGGCGATCTCGAGAAAGTTTCGCAGGATGAGATGGCCGTACTCGGAGGCGATGCTCTCGGGATGAAACTGGACGCCATGCACTGCAAGCGTGCGATGCGCCAGCCCCATGACGAGACCGTCATCGGTCTCCGCTGTCACAACGAGTTCGTGCAGCAAGCTCGCCCGATCCACCACGAGAGAATGGTAGCGTGTCGCCTTGAATGGCGCATTGATGCCGCGGAATATGCCGGTGCCTTGATGCCGGATCTCGGAGAGCTTGCCGTGGACGGGCACCGGAGCGCGCACCACCTCGCCGCCAAAAGCCTGCCCGATCGCCTGGTGTCCGAGACACACCCCTAGGACGGGAAAGCTTGGCGCGGCCTTGGCGATCAGCTTGAGGCAGATGCCGGCATCGCCCGGCGTGCGCGGTCCAGGTGAGAGCACGATGGCCTCCGGCTCCATGGCCAGGACCTGACCGACTGCGACTTTGTCGTTGCGGTAGACGACGACATCCGCCCCTAGTCCGCCCAGATAGTGGAACAGATTGAACGTGAAGCTGTCGTAATTGTCGATCAGGACGATCATGCTTTCCGTGCCCGCTCAGGGTCTTAGACGCGGGTCTTGAGGGAATCAAGGCGGCGGGGCTCGCCTCGCCGGCTCCTCCGAGGTAATGCGCAGGGCAAACCGAAACGCCCGCCGTTCTCGGCGCCATTCCCGCACAAGGAGGGAGACGGTCTCATGACGATCAGGCGCATTTGGCTTGCTCTGGGCCGGCCGGCGATTTTTTGGGCGGTAGCAGGGGCGTTTCTCGTGACTGCCGCGGCGCTCGGCAATGCCGCGCGGGCAGAATCGTCCGCGCCACCCGAACCGCCCTCGCTCGAATCGCTCAAATCCGCGCTGGATGAGATCGAGGCCGGCGTCGACCGCGAGGATGTGACCGCCGAGATGCTCGCGGGTTTTCGCCAAACGCTCAACGCCACGACGGATTCTCTGCGAGGCAAGATCGAGGAACTCGAGCCCCGTGCTAACGAGCTGCGCCAACGCTTGGAGCAACTTGGTCCCCCGCCAGCCAAGGATGCCCCCCCTGAAAACGCCGACGTCGCCAGCGAGCGCGAGGACCTGAGGAAGCAGTTCAGCGAAGTCGACGGTGACTTAAAGCAGGCGAGGGTACTCTCGCTCAGAGCGGAGCAGCTGAGCGATCGCGTGTCGCAGCGACGTCACGCTTTGTACGCCCAAGAGTTATTCGCGCGCAGCCCGAGTGTGCTCAATCCATCCTTTTGGATGGATACTCTTCGCGCCTTCCCGATTGAGCTGCGCGCTGAACACGCGGTTGTGCACACTTGGCTCAGCGAACGCGGCGATGGCCCGCGCTGGACCGCAGGCCTGTTGATCCTCGCGGCCATCATTGCTCTTGCCATCGGATTGAGCCGATGGTGGTTCCCCCGACTTATCGCCCGCCCGACGGATACCCGTTCGGCCAAAGCATGGGTGGCGCTATGGGTGTTCATTTGGTACGCCGTCCGCACGCCGTTGGCGGCCGCCGCCGCGCTGCTGGCATTTGATGCGCTCGATTTGTTGACGAGTCGCGTTGAAGAGATTGCCGAGGGACTTGTTGCCGGCATAGCGGCCGCGAGCTTCAGCTACGGCGTGGCGCGCGGGTTGTTTGCACCGAGGGAGCCGCAACGCCGCCTCTTGCAAGAAGACGACCGCACCGCGCTGTGTTTCCATAATCACTTGGTGTGGTCCGCGCGCGCGCTCGGGGTCCTGGTCGTTTCGCAGGTCGTCCACAAGACATTGTTTGCGCCGCTCATTATCACGGTTGCAACGAACGCCCTGTTCGCGGCGATCACGGCCGGTTTCCTGACGCACCTCGTCATCCGGCTAAGGCAAATCAGGAAGGATCGAGGCGAGGCCCTTGTTGCCGCGGCCTGGGCTCACCCCGTGGGCTTGCTGGTCGCCGTGTTCATCGCGCTCGCGCTCATTGCCGGCTATGCAGGCCTCGCCGCATTCGTGGCCTTGCGAGTCATCGTCGCGGCAGCAACGATCGGGGCCCTTTATCTGCTGCTGGTGATCACCCAGACACTGTTTTCCACAATCGGTGAGCAAACCGCCAAAGGGCAGACGCTGGCTGCGGACCTCGGCATCAGCGCCGGCACGCTCGGTTTCGGGGCAGCGGTGCTGTCGGCAGCTATTCGCGTCATTCTGATCCTTGCCTCGTTCCTCCTGATCATCGGTCCCTGGGAGGTCTCCACCGCCGATCTGTTCGACACCGTCCGCAATATCCCGTTCGGCTTCAAGATCGGGGAGATCCACGTCTCCTTTGACGCGGTGTTCACAGCCGTCCTGGTCCTTTTTCTGCTGCTGATCGTAACCCGGATCGTCCAACGCTGGTTGGAGACGGAGTTGCTGCCCCGGACCAAATTGGAGCCCAGTCTTCAGCTTTCGATCGTTACGATCTTTGGATATGTCGGCGCGATCACGGCGATAGGGCTGGCGCTCAGCGGGCTCGGCTTCGATTTGCAGAAGGTCGCGCTCATTGCCGGCGCGCTTTCGGTCGGCATCGGGTTTGGCCTGCAGTCGGTCGTGTCGAACTTCGTGTGCGGCCTGATCCTGCTGACGGAGCGGCCCATCCGCGTCGGCGACTCGATCGTGGTCAAGGGCGAAGAGGGGTGGGTGCGGCGCGTTCGTGTCCGCGCAACCGAGATCGAGACGTTCGATCGCGCGAGCGTGATCATTCCGAATTCGGAGTTCATCACCGGTGTGGTCAAGAACTGGACGCGCGCCAATACGTTGGGCCGCATCGTCATCAAGGTCGGCGTCGCTTACGACAGCGATCCGGTGCAAGTGCGAGAGATCTTGCTCGACATCGCCGGCACGCATCCGCAGATCGTGCAGTCTCCGCCTCCGGGAGTATTCCTGTTGGCGTTCGGCGAAAGCGCCCTCGAGTTCGAGTTGCGGTGCGTTGTCGGCGATGTTGAAAAGGCCCTGTCGGTGCGCAGTGACCTCAATTACGCGATCATCAAGCGGTTTCGGGAAGCGGGCATCGAGATCCCCCACCAGCAGCGGGAACTTCGATGGCGAGCCGAGCAGCCCGACAAAGATCGTACCGGCCCTTTCAGTTGGTCGTTCCGACCGAGCAGCGACGGCGGCGAGAGCCGGAAGCTACAGCCGTGACACGTGTCTAGCGTTTTGAAGGTTGCGACGATGCGCCAGATGACCTTGGTCGCTTTCCTGCAAGCACAGAATTGCACAAACCTTCCAAGCTCCTGGCGTCATCAGCAGTCGCGCACGGATAGCTGGTCTGCGGACTACTACCGGCACATCGGCCGCGTGCTCGAGGCCGGCAAATTCCATCTCGGCTTCTTCGATGACCGGCTGTCGATGCCCGATATCTACGGGCATGATCACGCACACACCGTACGGCACGGCATCCGCTGCGTGAAAATGGACGCGGTGACCGTACTGACGGTGATGGGTATGGCGACCGAGCGGCTCGGTCTCGGCGCTACTTATTCGACGAGCTACTACGAGCCGTTCCACGTGGCGCGCCTGTTCGCAACGCTCGATCTGATGACCGACGGGCGCGCGGCCTGGAATGTCGTCACCTCCCTTAACGACGGCGAGGCTCAGAACATGGGCCGCGAACAGGTCATTGAGCACGACCTGCGCTACGATCGGGCCGACGAGTTTATGGAGGTCGTGTTCGGGCATTGGGATAGCTGGGAGGACGACGCGATCGTCCAGGACAAGTCGAGCGGGCTGTTCGCCCACGCGGAAAAGGTCCATCGCCTCGACCATACGGGCCGGTTTTTCCGCTCGCGCGGGCCGTTCACCGTGCCGCGTTCCGCGCAGGGCCGTCCGGTCATCATCCAGGCAGGCCAGAGCGGACGGGGCAAGCGCTTCGGCGCGCAATGGGGCGAGTTGATCTTCGTGGTCTACCCGAACATCGCGGTGGGCAAGCGGAACTATGCGGGATTCAAGACGGAGGTGGCCGGCTGCAGCCGCAACCCCGACGAAGTCAAGATCACGCACCTCGTCAATACGGTGGCCGCTGCCACCAAGATGGAGGCCGAGGACAAATGGGCCATCATCGACAAGCTGCCGCTCGAGATCGATGCGCTCTCGCTCTTGTCGGAAGCGCTCAACTTCGACTTCTCGAGCAAAGGTATGGACGAGGCATTCACCGACGATGAGATGGCATCGATGTCCGGTCTGCAGGCAATCCGCGACCGTGTGGTGCGTGCGAGCGGCAAGAAAAACCCGACCGTGCGCGAGTTCATCCACTATAGCGGCCGCGGCCGAGTGCACGATCCCATCGTCCGCGGTCCGAAGGAGGTTTGCGATGAACTGGAACGCTGGTTCGTCGAGCCCGCTTGCGACGGTTTCGTGGTTTCCGCAACGCACGTTCCCGGCGCTTATGAAGATTTCGTTCGTTTCGTGGTGCCCGAGCTGCAGCGGCGCGGCTTGTTCCGCACGGACTATACCGGCAAGACCTTGCGGGAGAATCTGGGCCTGCCTGTCCCGCCGGTGGCTGCGTGGCGCGGGACCGGCGCAAAATTGCAGGGGTAGAGTTGATTAACCGGCGATACCGTCTTGTCCCCGGATTCGTGCTATCCCTGCTTGGGCTCTAATCTGAAGATTCCGGCAGCTTTCCGAACGCATCCTCGAGATCGACCGTGACCGGAATCTTGTCGTCTAAGGCTCCAGGCGCTTTCCACGTCGTGGCGACGAGGGTGTGCGGTCCGACAAAGCGGAAATCCGCCGAAATCGTTGGCTTCTCCTCGATCATGTCGCTGAATTCGACGATGCGCTTCTTCTGGCGGCTGTACACCATCATCGGAAACGACCAGGGCGAATGACCACCCGACGACGCCATGCTGTAGACGAAGAATTGCGAGTCGGGCGACCATTTTGCCTTGACCACATAGTACCCGTTGGTCCCGCGCGACGACGAATAGTCCTTCGATGTCACTGTGTCGCCCTTGCTGGTGCGTATCACGATCCGGCTTTCCATATCCGGCGTGGCATAGAGGCTGACGTCGACCGCAAGCACGAGCGCGCGCAGTGCGCCGTCGGGCGATGCGTAAATCATGGGCTTCACATTGCTGCAGCTGGATTCCGGTCGCGGCGTCGGCAGCAATTTGTGTCCGCTGCAAACCACCTCGGCCAGCGCAGATGCCGGAAACGGTGTCATCGGCGACACGGTTACGATTGAGACCGACAGCAACATCGGGACTGCTTTTTGGAAGCGCATGATCTTGCTCCGGAGTAGCAATACCAAGCCAGCGAGGGAAAGATGCCTTCGCCGCTCGCGCGTGCTATGTAGACTATCAACGTCGCCACACGCTGAAAGCACTGCCATATCGCCGGCCACCTTGCCATCATGATCTGGTTCGGGAGCGATACGAGGACCATCCGCGTCGATGGGCATCGCTGACTTCTCGCGCCGCATTCGCCTCGGCGATGTCGAGCTTGCCTACCGCATCACCGGCCACGGCAAGCCGCTGATCCTCCTGCATGGGTTGGCGTGCGGACAGCGCATGTGGTTTCACCAGCGGCGGAAATTGTCCGAGCGCCACACGGTCATCACTTACGACCAACGCGGCCATGGTGAGAGCGATGCGCCCGATGACGCCACGCGATATTCGGGCGGCCATCTTGCCCGCGATCTCACGGGCATCATCGATGCGCTCAACTACGACAAGATTGCGGTTGTCGGCTTTTCGATGGGAGGAGGCCCGGCTCTTGCATTTGCGGCCGCAAGACCGGATCTGATTAGCCATCTGGTTCTCGCTGACGTCGGATCGGCTGCGGATGATGCTTGGCGCCTCGACTGGCTGGCACGGCGTTGGGTCGAGTTTGCAGAACGAACCGGCTGGGACGAACTACTTCCGGACATGCTGCGAAGCGAGTTTTTCAAGTCCTATGCGAATCGCCGCCCGCTGTTTCGTCGCCATATGGCAGGTCTGATTCGCGCAACACCGCTCGTGGGATTGCGACATACGCTCTCGAAGGTATTGGGGCAGCGGAAATCGCTTTTCCGCATGCGCCACGCGCTGCAAGCGGTGAAGGTCCCCACGCTCATCATGTTGGGCCAACACGATTACATCTGCCGGAACGCCGCCCGGCTCTTGTCAGAGAATATCCCCGGCGCCGTCCTTCACCGAATCGAGGGAGCCGGACATATGTCCCCTTTGGAGCGGCCGGA
>Ga0114129_10011811_pt1 | contig 12423 bp, 5 predicted proteins | sample RhiMetdeltSRZDD1_FD_80071 | JGI IMG/M metagenome (GOLD analysis project Ga0114129, IMG submission 80071) | Populus rhizosphere microbial communities from Tennessee, USA - Rhizosphere MetaG P. deltoides SRZDD1 (version 2) (version 2) | ecosystem: Host-associated > Plants > Roots > Rhizosphere >...
ACAGACCAGCCAGACCATTGCCGAGCGGGGGTGCCAGCATATTTCCAATGCCGCTGATCGCCATGGTAAGCCCCGTCGCAGTGCCGGCATACAGTGCCCCGATGCCTTCGGTCTCGATGACCATCGTGATAAAGATCGCCATAAATGCATCGCGGACGAGTCCGGCCAGCAGCACTGCCATCCAGATCCCGCCACCACTGGCGAAACTCAGGAGTCCTGTGCCCAGCACCACCATCAGGGTGGCAATCATGAGCAGTCTCTTCCGTGAACCCATCCGATCGGACCAGAGTGCAATGGGCAGAACGAATAGCATGCTGATAGTATGGAAGACAGAGAGCGCCCCGTCTGCGCGGATTGCCTCCCAACCGATATCTCGCAGATACGTTGGCAGATAGCCGAGCACGCCCTGAATGCAACCACCCACACCAAACAGAGTAAAACCGAGGAGCCAGATATTCTTCACTCTGACCACCTGTAAAATTGTTGCACTCATGGATAACCCCTGCCCAGCCGGCAAATGATGCGATGGAAGTGTCCGTACAAAGATCCATGGAATGCCAAACAAGGCTCCGGCAACTCCATAGGCGATCAATACATTTCGCCAGCCGCCTAATAAGGGAGAAAGTGTTGTGGCGCTTAGGAAGGATCCAAGTAAAAATCCAAACGCCATGCCCATTGAAATCAGACCATTCGCCAGTCCCAACTGGTACGCCGGGAACCATTGCCCGACAATCTTAATGCCGTTCATGGCGACAAAGGGAATGAGCGCCCCCAGAAAAATGATGATGATAATCATTGACATAAAGTCCGGTACCAGACCGCGCGCCGCACCCAGCATCCCCGCCAGCAGAGTGCTTACAATCAAGACCCACTTTGGGCCAACTTTGTCGCCGATCGCCCCACCAAGCAGACTTGTCAATATCGCCGGTAGAGAGCCCACGCCCCAGACCAGACCAACCTGCACAAGGTTTAAGTCTAAATCCTTTGAGATCTCCTTGGCTAAAACTGACATGCCCATGGAGGGCATTGCCACCACGAGCATGTTCGTCAGGACAACGAGCGAGAGGACGTACCACTTATATTTGGTTCGCACTGTGATTATTTTCCAATCATGTATGCAAAATATGCAAAAATTGAAAGTCAGAGTCGAAGGCCCTCCGCGACCTTCGACTCTGACAATCTTACTTGTCCGTGCTGTGCACCTGCATCAACAGACCATCCACTATCTCTTCCACCGGCATGGTCAACGCGTTTTGCTGAAACATCAGTACACTGAGCAGAGGCATGTCATTCAGCATGTCCATGATGTCCATCCCGATGGCGCTTTCATTGCCGTACCGGTCGTCACCGCCGCCAAACATCTTGCGGCTCTGGGTTTCGATCTGAGCATAGAAGGAGCCGAAGACTGCTTTCCCGCGCGGGTCAGCCATCCACTCACGGATCGTGGATTCCCGGTCGAGAATGCAGGGAAGCTTGAGAGTCGATTCGAGAGTCACTGTCAGGGCCTCATGAATGTCTGTGGCTGAGGAAGCCACCAGGATTTCGAACTCGCCGTCCTCGGTGACCCACTGTTTGTATTCCGGGTGGTAGTAGGCAAAGGCGCGGAAATCAAGCTGGATGGAAACCGATTTGGTTTCACCCGGTTGGAGCTCGACTTTGGCGAAGCCCTTCAATTCCTTTTCCGGCCGCACCAAACCAGCCTCCAGATCGTGTACGTACACCTGGACAATCTCCTTACCTGCGACCTCTCCCGTATTTGTGATGTCCACGGTTAGGGTAAGTCCGTCCACATCCTTGAAATGATTCGCTGACACCCTGGCATTGCTATAGGAAAAAGTAGTGTAGCTCAGCCCATGCCCAAAGGGGAACTGTACGGGCAGTTCTTTTGCATCATAATACCGGTAGCCAATGAACAGACCCTCTCCGTAGCGAACCTCGCCCGCGCCGCCCGGCCAGTTGAGATGTGCCGGTGTATCGGAGAGCTTGAAAGGGAACGTCTCTGCCAGTTTGCCGCTGGGGTTGACCTTGCCGAAGAGCACGTCGGCAATTGCTGCGCCGCCCGCCTGTCCCATCATCCAACCCTCGAGCACGGCTGCCACGCCATCGATCCATTCGCTCATCACGACCGGAGCCCCGTTGTTCAGCACGACGACTGTATTGGGCTGTACTCTGGAGACCGCCTTGATCAAAGCGGTCTGCTGCGCGGTCAGGTCAAGGTCAGTGCGGTCGTATCCCTCGGATTCCTTGAAAGCTGGCAGCGCGATGTACAACACAGCCACGTCGGCGGACCGGGCGAGGGTCACAGCCTGATCGATCATATCCTGGCGGAAGGAATTGTCGGTCGGATAGCCTTCGGCATACGTCAGTTCGGCATTCCTGGCCTGGGCCTGCAATTCCTTGAATGGGACCGCCACCCTGGTCGGGTGGATGTGTGAGCTGCCGCCGCCCTGGAAGTGGGCGGTTTCTGCTGAGCGTCCGATCACGGCGATGTGCTGTTGTCCCTTGAGGGGCAACAGGCCATTGTTCTTGAGCAGCACCATGCCTTCGCCCGCAATCTTGTGAGCCAGTTCATGATGCGCGTCCGCATCAAACGTTCCGTTCTTGGGTGTTTCTTTGGCACGGAACACAATGTTCAGGATGCGTCGGACCGATTCATCGAGGACCGCCTCATCGAGTTTCCCGGCACGGACAGCTTCGACCACTGCTTTGACGCGTCGATCCTGTGGGCCGGGCATTTCCAGATCGAGTCCAGCGTTTAGCGCGGCAACCCGGTCGCGCACTGCACCCCAGTCGGAGACCACCAGTCCCTCGAAGCCCCATTCGTTCTTAAGAATGTCAGTCAAAAGGTAGTGATGTTCCGATGCGAATATGCCATTTACTTTGTTATAAGAACACATCACGGTCCAGGGCCTGGCCTGTTTCACAGCCTTTTCAAACGCAGGCAGGTAGATTTCCCGCAGTGTGCGTTCGTCGACTTCTGCGCTGATGCTGAAGCGCTGAAATTCCTGGTTGTTGGCGGCGTAATGCTTGAGCGAAGTACCCACACCTCTTGATTGGATGCCGTTGATCAGGCTCACAGCCATTTCACCGGCGAGGTAGGGGTCTTCGGAAAAATATTCGAAATTGCGCCCGCCCAGCGGAGAACGTTTCATGTTGGCGCCAGGACCCAGCAGGACATCGACATCCAGCGCAATACACTCCTCAGCCAGTGCCTCGCCCATCTCGCGGATCAGATCCACATCCCAGGTTGACGCGAGAGAAGATGCGGTGGGGAAACAAGTGGCGGGTAAACTTTCGATTGCTATCGAGTTTACGTCTGGCACCCGGCGGACGCCATGCGGCCCGTCAGACACGATCATTTCAGGGATGCCCAGGCGTTCCACGGGCGTGGTCGTCCACGAGCTGGCACCGGTACAAAGAGCTGCCTTCTCTTCCAAGGTCATTTGCGCAATCAGGGACTGGATCTTATTCATGGGTTCTCCATTCATATTTATTCTGTTATTAGTATAGAACCAAGATAGCCCCTCGAAAATCGGGAGTTTGGTTGATTTTGATCTGACAAAACGTAACGAAATGGTTCGATGAAGCTCCTCAGGGGGAGGATTCCCTTGCCAAAGTTACCCAATAGTCTACAATAGGGGATGTTGGGTAACTTTTGTGGTAACACAGGAGATCTACGATGCCAAGCTCCGACAAGCCGGTCGTGAAAGACAGAATCCTTTTGGCAGGTGTCAACCGTATCCTGGTGGGCTCTCCGTCATGGTATGAATGGCTTTCCGGTGCCAGGACTTTTTCCTTCAAGAGTCCCGGAGGCAATTTTGTGGCGCGCTGTGAAAAGCGTCGAAACCGAGATTACTGGTATGCTTACCGCCGCGCCGGAAAGTTGATCAAAGGGTATCTCGGCAAGAGCGAGGAGCTGACCCCGGAACGGTTGGAACAGGCAAGCATCTCTCTCACAGGTCAGACGTTGTTCAGCCATCTCTCTAACCGGGCCGGGGGGCACGAAGATACCACGATTGAGGCTCGCATCGACAAGTCGCTTTTGCCTTTGACCAAGATATATGCCCCGGTGCTGCCGCGGCAGCTCGTTTCCCGCCCACGCCTGGCCAGGCAGATCAATTCGCCCCTCACCGTGATCTCTGCGCCCAGCGGATTCGGAAAAAGTACTTTGCTCAACGACTGGAAACAAAGCTGCGGTCATCCGGTTGCCTGGCTATCCCTGGACGAGAGCGACAATGACATTGTGCGCTTCTGGTACTCGCTGGCCCTGGCCTTACAAACCGTCCACCAGGAACTGGGGAAAGAAGTACTTTCGTATCTGAGCACGGTATCTCCCATCCAAATCCCGGAAGTTATTTCACGTCTCACGAATGACGTTATCCGCTGCGAGCCAGCCTGCCCGCACTTTGGGCTGGTGCTCGATGATTTGCATTGCATTCAACGAACCGAGATATACGATTCGATCCAATCGTGGCTTGAACAGCTACCCCCCAATATGCAGCTAATTCTACTGGGGCATACGAATCCTCCGCTCTCCGTGGGTCATCTGCGAGCCAGAGGTCTGTTAACAGAGCTGGATGCAAACGATCTGCGCTTTACCCTGGAGGAGGGCATCGATTATTTGCAGCACGCTCTGCGTCAGCAGGAAACGCCCCTGGCTTATGATGATCTTGTGAAGCTGTTCAAACACACGGAGGGCTGGGCAGCCGGATTGACGCTCACCGCGCTGGCGTTGGGCAAAGAGCAGAATCCGCGTCAATTTGTTGACACATTTAGCGGCGCGCACATTTACATGCGTGACTACTTCATGGAAACCGTGTTGCAGCGCTCCTCTCCCGTGGTGCAGACGTTTCTTCTCAAAACATCCATTCTGAAACATCTAACGGGCAATTTGTGCGATGCCGTGACAGGCCAAGCCGGCGGCGAGGAGATGCTTTCGCGTCTCTGGCAGGAAAATCTGTTTATTGTCCGTCTTGATGAACAACAGGGATGGTATCGCTATCACGATCTGTTTTCAGAAATGCTGCTGAGCCAGTTACAGGCTCGTTTTCCACAGGAAGTTCCACAACTCCACAAACGGGCTGCGCAGTGGTATCGTGCGCAATACGCTCCCGCCGATGCAATCTATCATTTGCTTGCCGTTGAAGCCTGGGAAGAAGCCGCCTTGTTGATGGAAGAAATGGCACTGCGCGAGCTGGAACAATATGGCGAGGATTCGCGCCTGTTGCGCTGGCTGCAGGAATTACCTACCGGTGTGGTTCAAAAACACAAAACGCTCCTGTTTGTCTATTTACGACTGGCTCAGGTAGCTCTGCCAAAACAGAAAATGGAGCGCTTCATTCTTCAGATTGAGACCAATCTATCCGGCAAGCCGATCTCGCAACAAACCCGGGACGAGCATGATGTTCTGGCCGAAGTCCAACAGATTCGGCATGCCTGGGAACAGGGTGGTCTGTTTAGGCTACCCGGGCAGGGTGGAAGTGAGAATGATGCCAGGTGGGAATTGTTGAACGGCCTGCTTCTGCTCAGGCAAACCTCCGGACCGGATGCAGGAACCCTGGAACAGCAAATTGCAGCCCTCCTGCAAAAGGCACAGAGCCAGCGGAACCTTTTTGTTACTTTGATGGCAGGAGGGGTGCTCTCAAGGCGCATCCTGGGCAGGGGACAGCTGCGGCGAAGTGAGAGGATCGCCCGGCAAGTTTTGGAACAGGCTCTTGCCCAGCGAGGAAAATTACCGGAACCCGCCAGTATTGCTCTGGCAACGCTCAGCCAGGTTCATCTGGAGCGAAATGAGCTGGGTCTGGCACAGAAATATCTGGATCAGGCCCTGGAAGTGGACCCCAACCCGACCAGCACAAATATGCTTGTCCAGATTGCCTTCCAGCGCGCTGAGATTAGAATGGCGCAGAATAATTTTTCCGAAGCTCTTGCTGAAATCCAATCCATCCGCGAACTACATCTTCGTCGTCCCTCCGGAATGTGGACCGATCAGGACCTGCTGGCTTACGAAGCCATGATTCAGACTCGCAGAGGAAACATTTCTTCTGCCGAAGAGATCCTGGATGAGGCTGGAGGGTTGGGAGAGCATGGTTTGACAAAACTAGTGCGCGCCGAGATCTCACTGTTGAAAGCGCAAGCCGAAATCGCTGAGAACCAATTAAGTGACATCTTGTCACAATCTCTACATGGAACCCTATCGATTCCGCTGATGCTTGCCCGCCTTCTTTTCGCGCGGGCGTTATTCGATCAGCATAAGATGAATTGGGCGCTGCAGGCAATGAAGGAGGCAATCCGGTTGGCAGCACCAGAGCAGTGGGTCCGCCCATTTCTGGAACCCAGCACCAGATGTAGGCCGCTGCTCTCCCTGACGTTACAGACGGAGAACCTGTCCACCGAAGCCCGGATTTTCATCAAGACACTCCTGCGGTTATCCGATTCTGGTGAGGGCGATCCACAAATCTCTCAGGCTGAAATCGATTCCCTTTCCATGGCCGCTTCGATTAGCCCGCGCGAGCAGGAAGTGCTGCGCCTGATGTGCGACGGATCCTCCAACCGCGAAATGGCTGCGAAATTATCCGTTTCCGAAAGCACGATCAAAACCCATGTAGGGAATATCTATTTGAAACTTAATGTGAACAATCGGGTCCAGGCGATACTTTGCGCAAAAGAATTGAAACTGGTTGAGTAACGGGGACTATCCATTGGATCAAAAACCCAAAACAAGATAACCAGAGGGGCAGACCCATGTGTCATCCGCTGAGTTACCCAACATTTCCAATTTCTCGATAATTGGGTAGCTCAGGGATTGAAAAGTATCCTCCAAAGTGATTTTTTATCCTGTAGTTTCATTGCAGATTGTTTAAGAGAGATCATTTTGATGCCGATTTTCAAGGGGCTTGTTTTGGCCCCTAGCGGTGAGGGAAATTTTTCTTTTGCGTGACTCGGATGATGCCGTGCGAACGCTGGACCGCAAAATTCCAGAGACATTAACCTAGACTTTTGACTAGGGTCAAACTGTACCAGCGGCAGGGGAGTTTGATACAAGGTATCGGTATAGTCATGTCAAGTCAAGAATCCAGAGAAAAGTCTGAATTTGGACGCTCACGGTCATAAAAAATCAGACGAAACGAAGCCATGCATTATTTGTGACATTTGTAACTAGTATATGTGACAGAAGTTTGCAATAATGAAAGCGGTTTCTGTAAGCGGTTGCATTCCCAATGACTCGGCGTTCCTCTTCTTCTGTCACCATCTATGATGTCGCAAGGGCGGCAGGCGTTTCTGCAGCCACCGTGAGCCGGTATATAAATCGGAGCGTTAAGGTTTCCCCGGAGGTCGCGAGTCGTTTGGACAAGGTAATGACCGACTTAAGGTATGTGCCCCATGCCGCAGCCCGTCATCTCGCGTCCAGAAAGACTCGGGTGGTGGGACTCCTGCTCAACAACCTGCAAAACGATTTCTTCGTCCCTCTCCTGAACGGCGTGGAGGCAGTCGTTCGACAAAAAGGCTATAACTTGATCATCGCTACATACCACGCAAACAGCCGCGATCAAATACAGCCGCCGATTGGTCCACACAACACGGATGGGTTGCTGGTCTTTTCCGATGGTTTGGTAGACGATGATCTTGTCTGCCTAAATTCCAGAGGCTTCCCAATCGTGCTGGTCCATCGCACCCCTCCTCCTGGTGTTCTTATTCCAAGTGTGACTGTGGAGAACATTGAGATTACCAAGACGCTGGTAGAGCATTTCATCAAGGTTCATGGGAAGAGGCGAATATTGTTTCTCCGGGGTCCCCATGGACAGGAAGACTCAAGACTGCGGGAAGCAGGATACAGATCTGCGCTGCAGGCAAATGGCATAGATGTTGATGAAAACCTTTTATTGAACGGTGAATTTGAACGCGATATTGCTTATACGGTGATGAATGAATTTCTCGCTCGGGAAAAGCGCGTCGCGTTCGATGCTGTATTTACTGGTGATGATGACGCGGCCATTGGCGTCCTAAAATCCCTGCACAAGCATGATGTGCGAATTCCTGAGGATGTTGCTGTGATCGGGTTTGACGACCTGGGGTTTGCCTCCTTCCTGAACCCACCACTTACCACGGTGCGAGCACCAACCCGGAAAGTGGGGCAGACTGCCACCGAACGGTTGTTTGCGCTTCTGGAGGATCAAACCTCAACCGAAGTAACGGTCCTGCCGACCGAAATCATATTCCGCCGATCCTGTGGATGTGAATCATGAGTACAGAATCCCATGAAAAGGAGGTAAACCCCTTTCCTATTTTCACCCTTGTCCCTCGAACACTGTCAATTCTAAAACTCTAGTATGAGGAGAAATCTCACAATGAAGAAACTTTTGTATATTCTGTCCCTGTTGATCATCGCCTCGATGATCCTAACAGCCTGCGGCACACCCGCAGCGACAGAAGCACCTGCTGCAAATCAAGAACCTGCAGCCACGGAAGCTGCTGTGGAAGAACCCGCAGCAACCGAAGCCCCTGTGCAAGACCCGAATGCTCTGCCCCGCGAGCAGACCTTGTATTTCAATGGCCAACAGTGGGGTGCGGTCGTTGGTTGGAATCCATACTCAACCAACAACAATAATGCCATGGCTATCGCCAATCAGCAGGACAACGCCCGCGTGATCATGTTCGAAACCCCGTATCTGTACAACATGCTCGATGGCAAGCAGTACCCTCTGCTGGCGGATGGCGATTTCAAATGGAACGCTGATCGGATGGAGATCACCTTCAAGGTCAAGCCTGCCGCACATTGGAGCGATGGCAGCCCTGTGACCGCGGAAGATATTGCCTATACCTGGGCCACCCATGTCAAATACAATACCCCGATCGGCTCTGCCAATAAGGATTACATCGAGACCATCGAAGCCAAGGATCCCCAGACGGTCGTAGTCAAGGCTAAATTGAATGATGAAGGCAAAGCAGTTAATCCTCTGCTCGTCGGTGCTTACCTGAGCACCAACTATGTCATCCAGAAAGCCTGGACCGAAACATTGGAAAAACGCGTCGCTGGCGATGCCACTGCGCTCATGGCTGATCCGGCAGAGGACGTCGTTTCCTCCGGTCCCTATTATAAATACTTCGCCGACGATACGAAGGTTGTCTACGTTCGTGATGACAACTATTGGGGTCAGGATCCTTCCATGTGGGGCAAGCTGCCCGCTCCGAAGTACCTGGCGCATACGATCTTTAAGGATAACGCTGCCGGCTCTGTTGCTTTGGCAAAAGGTGAAGTGGATGTCAGCCAGCAGTTCAATTCCAATATTCAGCTTTTGTGGCTGAACTATGGGCTTCCCATCTCGACCTACCTGCCCGAGGCTCCCTATAGCATTGGCGCCATGCTTCCAACCGCCTTCTATAATCTGAAATCCCCCGGTTTGGACCAGGTTGCGATCCGCAAGGCCATTGCCATTGCAGTGGACTATCCCACCATCATTGCCAACGCCATGACCAACCAATCGGCAACCTTCGATCAGGTTCCGCGCTCGCTGATGAACCCGACCCCTGGCGAACAGGCGATGTATGACCATGATGCCGTCAAAGATCTGCAGTGGGTTGGCAACGACATCGAAGGCGCCAAGAAACTCCTGGATGATGCTGGAGTTGTCGACACCGACGGTGATGGCTGGCGTGAATACAAAGGTCAAAAGCTTAGCTATGTCGCCACCTGCCCGAATGGCTGGTCCGACTGGCAGGCTGCGATCGAGGTCGTTGCTGCCGCCGGAAAAGAGATCGGCATTGAAATCACAAGCAACTTCCCTGAATGGGCCGTGTATCAGACCGTCGTTACTGCATCGGACAAGCCTCTCCCTGAGGAGGGTTATGACATCTTTATGATGTGGAGTGACGGCGCTGGCCCCACTCAGCCCTGGGGACGTATTCGCAAATTGCTGAGCTCTGAATACGTTGGTATGGCGGGCAACTGGAATGGCAACTGGGGCCAGTATTCAAATCCTGACGCCGATGCCTTGATCCAGGCGATCCCCACGGAAACCGACCCCGCCAAGTTGAAGGAAATGTACACGGAACTGGTCAAGCTCTACCTGACGGAGGTTCCCTCCTTCACGATCATGTATCGCCCGCAAACGTTCCACACTGTGAACGAAACAGTTTGGACGAACTTCCCGCACGAAGGTGATGGTACCAACCCGCCCGTCCCGCCGCTCGACCTGACTGACGGCTGGAGCATTGCAGGTCTCTATAACTTGACGCTGGTTGGAGATTAAACACTAGTTCCATAAAAACAGCCATGTTCTGCAAGCCCGGGAACATGGCTGTTGATACCATGTACGAGGAGGTGTTGAGTGAAAGCATATCGAACGTATTTCCTCAACAAGTTTCTTTGGTTCTCGATCACACTGGTCTGCGCATTCATCCTGAATTTCACACTGCCCCGCCTGATGCCGGGAGATCCTGTAACGAACATCGTATCCAGGCTTGCCCAGGGCATGAGCAATACGTCCGGGATCCAGGCCATTTATGAACAGTATGCGGAATTGTTTGGCACCAATAAGCCCATGCTCGAACAATTCTTTCTCTATGTGAGAAATGTGTTTCGGGGTGATTTTGGCTTTTCCTTCAGCCAGTACCCCAGAACAGTGGCGGACGTTCTCGCAGCCTCTATCTGGTGGACGATCGGTCTGCAGTTCCCGGCGATCATCGTCGGCTGGTTGATCGGGAACACGCTCGGCGCGTTGGCGGCTTATCGGAAGGGGGGCCTTGATCGAGTCCTTATGCCCGTCAGTATTTTTATCAGCAATTTACCAGCCTTTGGCATGGCTGTGATTTTGATGGTTATTTTTGGAGTGACACTAGAATGGCTCCCAACCTCGGGCGGTTATGGGTTTGATCTGATCCCCAACTTTAGCTGGAATTTTATAGGGTCTGTAATCGTCCACTACCAACTGCCGTTCTGGTCAATTGTGTTGATCACGGTCGGCGGTCAGGCGATTGGCATGCGCTCTATGGCGATCTATGAGCTGAATGCGGATTATGTGAAATATGCCCGGTTCATGGGCATCAAAGATCGCAAGATCGTCGGTTATGTATTTCGGAATGCGATGCTGCCACAGATCACTGGTTTGGCGTTATCGATCGGTACCATGGTCGGCGGCGCGCTGGTCGCGGAGATTATCTTCAGTTACCCGGGTCTGGGCTCCACGATCCTGACAGCTGTGCTGGGCGGGGATTACCCGCTGATCTCGGCAACCACATTGATCATCACCCTGATGGTGCTGAGTGCGAACTTCCTCATTGAGATGGTTTACGGTATTCTGGATCCACGCATTAAAGCGGCGCAGGCTGATTAAGGAGAGGCTGCTATGAAACATACCCTTCAACAAGTTTTTCACTCTCCTCGATTTGTCTTTGGTTTTTCCATTTTTGCGGCCATCCTGCTGATCGTGCTCGTGTATCCGCTGATCGTTACATATCATCCGTTGGCGATCATCGGTCAAGGAACGTTCTTCGAACCCGGGATCTATGTCAGTGTTTATGACAGCATTGGTTCGGCGCCCTATACGCTAAATCTGGATGATGCCGCGGCGAATCGAATTGGGAGCAAGTTGAACGAGGAGGATCGCCTTTCGATCAAGGAATGGCTCGTGGCAGCTGGCATTTCTGCAGGCGAGATCGATACCGCGGACACTCAAAAACTTTTGGATCAGTGGGTGAACAATTATGATCCCAAGCAGAATCTTCCTGGAATGACCAATGCCAAACGGAACTATTTTATCCGGCTCAATAACTCGCTCAAGGGACTTTTGGAAACAGAGGGAGCCAGCATTGCAGTAAAAAACCCCGAAACAGGCGCCCTGGAGGAGACAGGCGTTGTCAAGCAATCGGATTACGTGAATGTCAGCCAGGTCCCAAATGTGCGGGTGCTGCCGCTGGGAACCGATAACTTTGGCAGGGATGTGCTGACGGAATTGGTCGCGGCAACGGCCGTATCGCTGCGGATCGGCTTTATCGCAGGGATTACCGCAACCCTGATCGGATTGACACTGGGATTGCTGGCGGGTTATGTCGGCGGTATGGTAGATGACGTCATTATGTTTGTTACCAATCTCTTCACCGTCATCCCCACGTTTGTGCTATTGATCCTGATCTCATTCAGCATCGGGCAGGAGCAGCGCGGCGCCTTTACCATCGCAGTGGTAATCGGCTTTACCTCCTGGGTGTGGACCGCCAGAGCGGTGCGGGCGCAGGTGATTGCTTTGCGGAATCGCGACCATGTCAACCTGTCGAAGTTATCCGGACACTCCCTCGTTCACATCCTCACCAACGATATCCTGCCTTACATCGCTTCCTATGTCATAATGTCACTGATCTTTCAGCTTTCCTCGGGGCTCTTTTCAGAGGCGGGACTGTCGATTCTGAGACTGGGGCGTCGAACGACCT
>Ga0114129_10011814_pt1 | contig 12422 bp, 7 predicted proteins | sample RhiMetdeltSRZDD1_FD_80071 | JGI IMG/M metagenome (GOLD analysis project Ga0114129, IMG submission 80071) | Populus rhizosphere microbial communities from Tennessee, USA - Rhizosphere MetaG P. deltoides SRZDD1 (version 2) (version 2) | ecosystem: Host-associated > Plants > Roots > Rhizosphere >...
ACCGCAGAGTATTCCCGTGCAGTCGCAAGTGGTCACGTCGCAGCCGCCGACCGTGGCGCTGAAGCCGATCGAAACGCCGAAGGATCCGAGCCCTGTCGTATCAGCTCCGCCACCGGCCCCGAAGGCGGCGACCATGAGTGACCTCGCGCCGATTGTCGCGGATTACGCACGTGCGCTCGAGTCGAAGGACATTGGCGCCGTACGACGGATCAACCCGGGCATCACCTCAAGTCAGCAGCGTGACCTGCAGGCTTTCTTCCAGGTTGCGAGAAATCTCAATGTCACGTTCCGGATTGAAGACCTCGATAGCACACCCGCGTCAGCCGAGGCCACTCTCGCCGGCAGATACGACTACGTGAACGCCAATACGAGCGAGGACAAGCACGTGCCGGTTAGTGTCACCGCCTCATTCCGCCGCGACGGCAACGCCTGGAGACTCGTCGGAGTCCACTAGAAGGTGTACTCGATGCCCGCGGTATAAACCAGATTTGGTCGCAGTCCGCCCCGGTTCAGCGGGAAGAGCGTGTTGAGAACAATCGTCGTCTTGCGAGCGGGCGCGAGCTTGAATCCGAACGAGCCGTTCACGATGTCGTCGCGCATGTCCGGAATGTTGGTCGGATTCAAGGTGCGCCGAAACGGGACGTCGTAGGTCACAATTCCCGGCAGCGGGAGTTTGCTGTCTCCGACCTGCAGCTCCGTCACCAGATCTGCCGCAAGCGTGAACGTGTCTGACAGCCGGTGATCGAAGCCGACTGTCCCAAGCACCGCGTTGTTCTGCTGCTTGTCGGCGTGGTAGAGAAATCCGGCGTTCACGTGCGGAGAGAAATCACCGAACTTGGCGTTGAAGATCATCAACGCTCGACCCGTGAATTTGCCAGAGCCGAGTAGATCTTCCTGACTGCCGGTTGGAAAGCGCCCATCGACCAGCATTGCGAATCCACCCTCGGGTGCATCGCGGAAGTTCAGCTTCAATCGCAGCGCAACATCACCGAGGCCGGCGGCAGAGCCGAGACTCTCTCGATGCGCTGTGAGCACGGGATTCGTTGCCGTACCCGAGAAATAATGGAACGCGCTGTCGCCGGGGGCGCCAAACGGGCGGATTTGTGCGTCGGATTGTCCGCGAAACTCGGACTGAACGATTGGAAGTACGATGCCCATGTCGAAGCGGCTTCCCAGACCATACGTCACGTAGAGTGAAGTCACCCTGACATCGAGATCCAGCGACAGATGGAAGTCCATCGCGTCGTTTTCCAGCCGCGGCACACCGTAAAGCGCGCAATTATTGCCAAATTGCTGACTGCAGCCGGGGAAATCCACGTTCTGATGTGTGAAGACGAGGTTGATGTCGCCCATGTCTACGCCGCGCAGCGTGGAGAAACGGAATCCTGTTCTACTGATTCCCGCCAGCATGTGACCTCGGCCGAGCGTCTGCGCGCGCTCAGCGAAGATGGGGCCCGACGAAGTAGAGACGAGCACCGGCAGGCCGGCCTCAAAGCGGAAAGTCTCGCCGCCGCTGGTCGAGCCGATCGGAATACTGCCGATGCTGGCCCCGAGTGCATCTGTGAGAAACGCGATCAGCGCCGCGTTCTCTGCATTCGATGACGGGATGAAATGCGCACCGTGTGCCTGAAGAAACGCGGGATTGTTTGGATCGCCCGAGCCGGCGAGGAATAGTGGCTGCTGGCCGGGACCGAAGATGAAGAGATCGGAGATTTTGTCGCGGAGGTTTTGCGCGCCCGCCGATGAAGCTGCGAAAACGAAAAGACCGAGGAATACCAAACGGCGCATATCACCTCGCAGCAGGGGGTGTTCGAAGGGCTATATCATACGATGGACAGTGCAGCGGTGCAAAGGTGGGCGGGTGACGACGGAGAGCCGAGGACTAAGTGCATCGATCATCGCGGACTAATTGAGGATCGAGGAATAAATGCTGTCCGAAATACGAGCTAAGTCCGAGGTCCGAACCTATTGCGATTTACGAGCTTTCTTTAAGGCCTGGCTCGTATCTCGTAGTAGGCTCGCAACTCGGACTCAGTTCGAACCTGGGACTGCTCGTAAGTCATTGGTCCTCGCTTAGTCCGCGATGATCGATGCACTTAGTCCTCGGCCCGCGGTCCCAACAGAGTCAGACTTTCTCCCCCACTAATGCTCTAACGAGTGCTCCCCGTTCGCCGGGCCGTTCGTCTCCCCACAGCAACAGCAGCGCGAGAATGCCATACGTTGGCAGGTGTCCGACGAGCTCGCGCCAGCCCATGAACGGGAGGGTGAGATTGAACGGGATCAGCGTGATGATGATCACCAGCCGTACGTAAGTTCCGGCTAGCAGCATCAGGCCAACAACCAACTCGACGGTCCCGGCGATCAACACGAAGGTCTTATCGTCGATCGCTGTCATTCCGATGTAAGGAAAGAAGTTGAAGTGGTGCTCCTGCAGAAACGCGACCGCCATCGGAATGTTCCAGATTTTCTCGGTAAACGCGACGACAACGAGGCCGATGCCAAGCGCGATTCGCAGCACCGGCACCGCGTACGGAATCAATCGCCCGACGGGCTTGTTCAATCGATCCAGTGCCTGATCAAAGGCGAGTGGTCCGCGGCCCGTTGCATAAATGAAGAACGCAATGCCAAGTATCTCGGTGTGCTCGATCAGTCGCAGTGGGCCGAATACGATCGTGCCGATCAACCAGATCACGCCAAGTGCAACGGCTGCGGGGCGGGCGAGCGCGCCGTAGATGAAGCTGAGCGCGATCGCGATCTCGATCATGCCGAGCACGCCGCCGAGCAGGTTGAGTGGCAGCAGGAGGTTCGGAATGAGGAGTTGTCGGCTGACACCGCTCACGAGCAGCGTCACGCCCATGTGCACGCCGATGACGAGCGGCACCCAGGTCAGCAGCCTTACGTAATTCTCCCAAGGCATGCCAAGCTGGATTGGACCGGGGACAACGCTATGTCTGCCGCGGATGCGGTAGATCGCGGTGGCAATCCCGGTGATGCCGACGGCGATGGCGATCGGGATCAAACTGTCGGGCGTATTCCAGGTGTCGAACCGCACCGGGAACATCGACTCGTCGAGGAACCAGCGCTCGTGCAGGATCACGGCGCCTAACGTAGCATTTCCTCGGCGCGTTTACAAAACGGAGGCGATGTTTCCGTCTTGCAATCGCATACCCTTTCAGCACGTCCGGTGAAACCGGGCGTTAGAATATCCGTTCACCAAATATTGACTCTCGACAGGATCCATTGATGCGTGCGCTGGTTCTCGGTGTAACTGCGGCTGGTTTGACGGCATGTGCGCCCTCCCCCTCACTACAACCATCGCCACAGTCGGTGGCGGGCACCGCGCTCTATATGCCGCGCGGCGTACAGCAAGCCTTCCGCAAAGGGACGCGCTCTCCGGATGGACGTCCCGGCCCCAATTACTGGCAGAATCGCGGCCGCTACGACATCTCGATTTCAGCGCTGCCACCCGACCGAACCGTGCGCGGCAGCGAGCGGATCACGTACTTCAACAACAGTCCGGATACACTGCGCAATCCGGTTTTCAAGTTCCTGCTGAACGTTCATAAGCCGGGCGCACCACGCGGGTTTGGCGCGTCGGCCGACTATCTGACATCCGGCGTGCGCATCGACACGCTGTTGATCAACAATCAACCCACTCCATGGCCCGAAGCTGCGGACGGGTACACGAACGTGCGACTCCGTCTGCCGACTCCGCTGCTGCCACACGACTCCGTTCACTTCGCGATTCGTTGGCACTATGACGTTTCGAAACAGAGCGGCCGCGAGGGGATGATCGATTCGACGACGTGGTTCCTCGCCTACTTCTATCCGCGAGTCGCCGTATTCGACGATTACAACGGCTGGGACACGATGGAGTTCACCGACGTCCAGGAGTTCTACAGCGACTTCAACGATTATGACGTCGCCGTCACGGTTCCCGCGAACTACGTCGTTTGGGGGACTGGCACTCTCGTCAACGCCGCCCAGGTTCTGCAACCGGCGATTCTACAGCGGTTGAATCAATCGATGACGTCGGACCAGGTGATCACGATCGCGTCGAAGGCAGACATGCTCGCGCATCGCGTAACTGCGCAGACGGCGCGCAACACCTGGCGATTCCACGCCGTCGACATTCCGGACATGACGTTCAACCTCAGCGATCACTACGTGTGGGATGGCGCCAGCGTCGTCGTTGACGATGCGACCCGTCGTCGCGCCAGTGTTCAGGCGTCGTACAACGATACCGCGGCCGATTTCCACCACATGGTGAGGTTCGGTCGTCACGCACTCGATTGGCTGTCGCACAACTGGCCGGGCGTGCCGTATCCGTACGAGAAGAGCACGATCGTTCAGGGCTTCGCCGGGATGGAATACCCGATGATGGTGAACGACGAGCCCTACGCTGATACGGTGTTCTCCCGATTTGTCGCCGAGCACGAGATCGCGCACACGTATTTCCCGTTTTACATGGGGATCAACGAAAGTCGTTACGCCTTCATGGACGAAGGCTGGGCGACCACGTTCGAGTACCTGATTGGAATTGCCGATCTCGGGGTCGAGCGCGCCTCAGGGTTTTACAAACAGTTCCGTACGAGCAGTTGGGCCAACAACCCATCCCCGCTGGAGGATCTGCCGATCATCACGCCCGCTGATGCGCTGAGTCCGTTCGCGTACGGCGACAATGCTTACGGCAAGGCTGCCCTTGGCTACCTCGCTCTCAAGGACATGCTCGGCGACGCGATGTTCAAGTCTGCGTTACAGGAGTTTATGAGGCGCTGGCACAGCAAGCATCCCATTCCGTGGGATTTCTTCAACACTGTGAACAACATCACCGGCCAGAATCTGAATTGGTATTGGAACGCGTGGTACTTCAGCCCCGGCTACATCGATCTCGCCGTCGCTGGAGTCGACAAGACTGGCGACGGATACAATGTGCGGATCAATAACGTGGGCGGGATGCCGGCGCCGGTCGATGTCCAGGCGCGCTTCTCGGACGGGACCACTCAGACCTTTCATCAGAGCGCCGCGATCTGGGGCGCGAATTTGCGGAGCGCGGTAGTTCCTATCGCGACGAAGAAGACCGTGCAAGCGGTGATGCTGGAAACTGGGATTTGGATTGATGCTGATTCCACGAATAATACGTGGAGCGGAAAGTGAACGGTTTGTTGAGGACTCTGGGGCGAGGACCAACTGCATCGATCATCGCGGACTAATTGAGGAGCGAGGACTTACTGGCGAGCCCTCGATCCTGCCATCGCAATTCTACCGGGGCGCGCCGAGGTTCAGTTGGAAGGGCCCCTGCCCGCTGATCTGCAAAACAGGTGGACCGGTAGCGCGACCGAAGTGCGGCTGCCGCGCCGGAATGAAAGCGAAATCGCCGGGATGAAAGCGCTGGCTCCCGCTCAGGTCGACGGAAGTCCCCATCCCGAACTGCGCGTCGCCGGAGATCACGGTGACGTATTCACCGGTCGGATGCCAATGCAGCGGGATTTGATAGCCGTCGGGTAGCTGCAATCGCAGCACGAACATGCCCGGGCTGAAGGGATCGCCCTGTAGCACGCTGATCTTCCCGCCCGGAGGAAATCCGGGAGGTGAGAAGTCGTTCCACGTGAGCTGTTCGTTCGACCGCGCGACCATCTGCGCCGCCTCAGCGGGCATTGACGCCGGCATTGGCAGCGTGCTGATCGGCGCGTCGACGGCGACGCGCCATTCCCCATTCACCTTGTGCCAGATCGTGACGTAGTTGCCGCTCTCGCCCAACCGGCCGCGCGGTGTGTCGTAGGACTGTGTATACGTGCCGTACTCGGTGGCAACGCGTGGGCTGGCGACATCGATCCTCGTTGGAACCCAGTGCAGTTTCAGTCCCGGTGTTTTGACGACATCCGAGTACAACGCGCGAATGGCGTCAGATCCCTTTGCGCTGGGAGTGTTCGACATCATCACCACGGCGTCCGATGTGTGCAGCGCGACAATGCGGTCGACGTTCTTGTCGGCGATGGAGCGCTGCCATTGCTCGGACTGGGATCGGATGGCGCGCTCGTCTTTCGTTTGTGCCGCACTCGAGTGGGCGAGGAGCGCGCTCGAGAATACTGCCAGGGTTACGAGGATCGAAAAGGAGTTCCTGCGCGCCATCGCTGCTCCTGCACCAGTGCGATTTCGGGTGAATGCTGAAAATTGCGTTGTCGACTCCGCAGCTTAGCGTCTGGCGCGCGACGACGTCAAGCTGCGGAGAGACGCTTCTCTAAATTCTCCCGCCGAAGATTACCCATAGCAGGATGATTATTTGCCCGGTCCAAGGTTGATAGCGAACGGTCCCATTCCGTGCAGCTGAATCACGCTCTCGGTTTGAGCGCCACCGAAATGCGCGTGACGCGCTGGCAGGTAGAGGAAATCGCCCGGTCCATAGTTCTTGATCTGGCTCCAATCGGCGGCGTTGCCCATTGCCAACTGGAAGGTGCCGGTCAAAACGGTAAGGTGCTCGCCGTTGGGATGCCAATGCACCGGGAACTTGTAGCCGGCGGGGAATTTCAAGCGCAGCGTGTAGTCGCCGGATTTTGACGGATCACCGTGAATCACCGCGATCATCGTCCCTGGGTCGAAGCCCGGCACGCTAAGCGGACTCCAGGTGATGGCGGTGTTGGGCGCCATCTGAATGTCGCTGACGTCGCTTGGCGTTGTCGGTAGCGGCGCCATGCTGTTGGGAGCGTCGACTGCCACCAGCCATTTGCCGTTCACCTTGTGCCAGATCGTGACGTAGTTGCCGCTTTCTGTGACCTTGCCATCGGGGCTGTCGTAGGCTTCGTTGTACACGCCATACTCGGTGGCCACTGTCGGACTGGCTACATCTATTTTCGTCGGCTGCCAGGTGACCGTGTAATTCGGAAGAGCGACAGCGTCGCTCCACCCTTTGCGAATCGCTGCCGAGCCCGATACCAGCGGCTGGTGCGACAGCATGAAGATCGCATCGGGCTTGAAAACGGTCATGATCTTGTCGACGTCCCGCGCTGCGATTGCCTGCTGCCACAACTGTCCCTGCGCGCGTATCGCCTGCTCGTCTCTGCTCTGAGCTGACGCGGCCTGTGTGACCGCGCAGAGTGCCAACAGCGCAATTGCAGATTGTATTCTCGTCGCGAACTTCATCACGCCTCCCGAGTAACCGTTGAGATCAGGGGCGAGATTGCAACGCGCCATGCGTCGCGTCAAGATTGCGACATGCCGGACGCGTCAGTAGTCGTCGTGGGTGGCGGTGCAGCCGGGTTGTCAGCCGCGGCAGCGCTGAAGCAAGTGGGAATCGACGTTGTGGTGCTCGAGCAGGATCCACAGATCGGCGGCACCTGGGCGCGTCGCTACGATCGACTCCATCTGCACACTGTCCGTGGATTCTCGGGCCTCGCGCACTACGGTATTCCGCGGAGTTATCCGCGCTATCTCGCGCGGGACTCATTCGTTGCCTATCTGCGTGACTACGCCGAGCATTTCGGATTGAAAGTCGTCACCCGGTGCAGGGTCGAGAAGATCGCGCGCGACGGCTCCGGTGCCCGCTGGAGAGTTCAGACTGCCGATGGTGACAGCTGGCATGCATCCGCGATAGTCGTTGCGAGCGGCCAATACCGGGTGCCGACCACGCCAGACTGGCCAGGCGTCGAGTCCTTTCGTGGTCAGCTTTCACACTCCGTGACCTACTCCAACGCCAAGCCCTACGCCGGCAAGCGTGTGCTGGTCGTCGGAGCAGGGAACAGCGGTGCCGAGATTGCGACCGACATCGCCGAGAACGGTGGCAAGTTCGTCGCGCTCAGCATCCGCACCCCGCCGGCAATCGTTCCCCGCGATCCGTTCGGTATGCCGGTGCAGCGGACGGGAATCATGCTCAGCGTCCTTCCGCCCGCGCTCGCCGATCGGATTGGACGCCTCACCGCACGCATCGTCCTCGGAGACCTTACGAAGTACAAGATTCCGAAGCCGAGCTGGGGACCGTTCTCGGCGCGACGGATTCCGCTGATCGATGTCGGATTTGTCAGCGCGGTGAAGCGCGGGCTGGTACAGGTTCGTCCAGGAGTCGAGCGACTGTCGCCGACGGGTGCTGTCTACGCTGACGGCATCGAAGAACCGTTCGACGCAATCATTGCGGCAACGGGTTATGCAACTGGCCTCGAGGATCTGATCGACGACGAGGGCGTTCTAAACGAAGCGGGAGAGCCGATCGCCGCTTCCGGTGAGCCGACCGCGCGACCCGGCCTCTACTTCATCGGATTCGTGCACAGTTTGCGCGGGAATCTGTTCGAGGCCAACCGCGCGTCGAAGAGATTGGCCAGGAACGTTAAAGGGTACCTGCAAACGACAAAGGCGAATTACACCGCTGGGCGCTGACAGCAGCTAGCCGACCGCTGTCCGCTGCCTACCACGTGACAGACTTTCTTGGCGATCTGAGCCACGACTCCTTTCCCCTACTGATCGCGATCTGTCCCGTCGCCTGCAGCGGATGGCTATCAGCGAGCCGCTATCAGCGCCCAGCGGTGCACTGCGCTGTTCAGTCCGCAATCAGCTACCAGATCTGCACCCGAACCGAATCCGCCCTGTACATCGGCTGACCGGGCTTCACCCCGAACGCCTGATAAAACTCCGGCACGTTGGAGATCGGACCCAGCACTCTCCACCTGGCCGGCGAGTGCACGTCGCTCAGCAACTGACTACGCAAGGCTTCGTCCCGCTGCTGTGACATCCAGCCGATGGCGTAGCCGAGGAAGTAGCGTTGCAGCGGAGTGAGTCCGCCAATCTTCTTCCCCTCCTGGTACTGCTTCGTCTTGCGGAACGCATCGAGGCCGAGCAGCACGCCACCGTAGTCAGCGATGTTCTCACCGGTTCCCGCCTTACCGTTGATGTGCAGGCCGGGCATCGGCTCGTAGGCGTCGAACTGCTTCGCAATTACGTCGGCGCGCTTCTCGAAGTTTGCGGCGTCAGCAGCCGTCCACCAATCGGTGAGATTGCCGGCAGCGTCGAACTTGCGACCCTCGTCGTCGAAGCCGTGCGTGATCTCGTGGCCGATCGTTCCAGCGGCGACATAACCGTAAGCAACGGCATCGTCGATCGCTGAATCGGGAACGCCCGGAATCGTGAAGATCGCAGCCGGCAACACGATCTCGTTGTTCGACGGATTGTAGTACGCGTTGTAGGTCTGCGGCGTCATCCCCCACTCGGTGCGGTCCACCGGCTTGCCGAACTTCGAGATGTTGTCGTTGAACGCCCACCTCGATGCGTTCATCATGTTCTCGGCGTACGAATTCCGAGCGACAACGAGCGCGGAATAATCCTTCCACTTGTCCGGATAGCCGACTTTGGGATAGACGGACGCGAGCTTCTGTAACGCACGCGCTTTGGTGGAGTCGCTCATCCAGGTGAGACGGTTGATGCGCTCGCGGTACGCCGTGCGAATTGCTTCCACCATGTCGGCGTAGCGCTTCTTCTCTGCGGCAGGGAAGTACTCGTTGACGAAGATGCGACCGAGCACCATGCCCATCGCGTCTCCCTCGGCGTCGAGCACCCGCTTCCATCGCGCGCGCGGTTCCTTCTGGCCATTGAGCACGCGACCGTAGAAGCTGAACCGCTCGTTGTAGAACGCGTTGCTCAGATAAGGCGAGTAGGCGGTGAGCAGCTGATAGCGCAGGTAATCCTTCAGCGTCGCCGTTGGCGTCGATTGAATCAGCGAGGACAGGGCGGTGAAGAACTCCGGCTGGCCGACGATCACCGAATCGGGACGAAGGTTCCAGGACGCAAGTCGCTGAGCCCAGTCGATGTTCGGCGTATACTTCGATGTCAGAAGCGCCGGCGTCATCTTGTTGTAGTTCGCGTTCGGATCGCGCAGGTCTTCCAGCTTGCGCGAGGCTTTGGCGAGCGCTGTCTCGAAGGTCATTACATCCTGCGCGGACCTTGTCGCCGACGCCGGGTCGCGACCGAGCAGCTGCAGTGTACGCGCGATGTGCTTGACGTATTCCTCACGTATGCGCGCCACGCCGGTGTCGGGATTGAAGTAGAAGTCCCGCTCCGGCAATCCAAGGCCACCCTGACTGAGGTGCGCTGCCTGGACGTCGCTCCTCTTTTCGTCCTGATATACGTAGAAGTTGAAGAAGGGACCGACCTGTAGGGGACCCTCAGCGAATGCAACGTTGATGGCGTCGTTCGGCGATTGTATCGCGTCAATGCGCGCCAATTCGGCGTCGAGCGGGTGAATCCCCTGCTGCTCGATCCTGGCGGTATCCATCGCTGTCGCCCAGAAATCGCCGATCTTCTGCGCGTCGCTGCCCTGAACGTTTTTCGACGCAGCGGATACCTGATTGATGTTCCGCAGATTGACGTAAAGCTGCTCGCGCACCTCGTTGCCGATTCCCCACGCCGCTTCTGACGCCGGGATTGGATGCCGCTTCAGCCAACCGCCGTTGGCGTACTGGAAGAAGTCCACCGCGGGACTGACGGTGGTGTCGAGGTTGGCGGCGAGAAAATCGCCCGACGCGGGCGAGGTTGTCGTCGTTGTAGTCGAGACAGAAGGACTACAAGCCGCAAACAGTGTGACGACCGCGAGAACGGGGAGCGCGTGTGGCAAAACACGCGCAACCCGACCGGAAGCCCGGTCGGGCGCGAATGTGCAAGAGGACATTTGTTGTTGGTTATCTGTTAAGCCAATACGAGACTTTCACCAGGAATGTATTAGCGGGATGCAGGCGGAAAAGATCCCGCATATCGCCGCCGAAGGTCTTGTCACCTTCGATGTTGTCGAATCCTTGACGCCCCTGGTTCCATACCACGAATAGCGTCGAGCCCGGCTTGTACTCCCAGCGCATGACAACGTTGGACTGCAGCGCCTTGAAGTTGAATCCACCCGGATCGCTCGTCACCGACGGATCGTTGTACGGCGCGTAGCGATCGTCGTAATCGTCCGCACGCGGCGTCGACGAGACCTGGCGAACGTTGCTGTACGTGCCTTTCGAGACGAACGGTGACAGGTAAGTCTGCAACGAGAGGTCAGGCGTGAAAGTGTAGTTGAGGCGAGCGGTCAGCGACGTCGTCGATTGGTCGAGGTGCGCAATCGTGTAATGCAGCACATTGGCGGCGTCGGTGAACTTGCCATAGAACTGGTTGTCGGAGACGTTGTGCGACCAGTTCATCGAGATCGACGAGCTGAATCGGCCGGCCATCTTGAAATCGACGCTGGGACTGATGTTCGTCGACCAGTTTCTCTTACTTGAGCTCTCGAAATAATTGAAGCTCAATTGAGGAACCCACGCCTTTCGATCGTCGCCGTTGATGAACAACCAGGGCGCGATATACATGTCCTGGCGAACCGCGGGACCGCCGCGGAGCTGACGGTCGTCGTAGGTCTTGCCGAGCTGACCGATCGTCCCGCCCTGGTGGAATCCCCAATAATTCTTGAAGTTGATGTGGGTGTTGTAGTTGTAGGCGCGCTCGAGCGGCAGGCCGTCAGCCGTCCACCACTGCCACCAGTTGTTGTTCAACTGGAACCGGTTGTAGAAATAGCGCGTCTTGCGGTCGAAGAAGCCCGCCCACGTACTCCACGAGACCTGATCTGCGCGGCGCAGGTAGCCGAGATCATTGACCTCGAAGCCGGGTGATCGCCGCGAGTACGCTGAGTTGAACATCAGGTGCTGTCCTGCAATCTTGCCGACGCTGACTTCCTCGGCATCGCCGCCCAGCGATGTTCGGTTGTTGTCGAGTGGTAGGTCGGCGTCCGGACGCTGGAACTGGTGCACGCCGTTGGTCTGCAGCGCCGAGATCACTGCTTGAGATCCGCGCACGAGACTCTTATCGAAAGTGCCGGTAATCTCATAATTGTTCTTGAAGAAGCGATGACGAAAATCGATTGAGCCGACGTAAGCGCTGGACGCCAGATACGGCGAAGACCACTGATCGAGACTGCGATTCACAGCAGTCAGCATGGTACCGATGCCGCTGCTGCCGCCGCGGAAGTCCTGGGACGCGCGCAGCACAGCGTAATTCGTCGACGGCGAGTACGTAGTATCGCCGGGGCTCCTCTCGCGCTGAGTCGCGGCCTCGAGCACACCGATCGTCGTTCCCGTGGGGAATCTTCCGATCAGTTTACCAGCGCCAAGGATGGTGATCGGCTGTTGTGGTACGGTGTCGCCATATACGCCGGCGAGCTCGGGAGTGCGGCCGATACGTCTACTATAGTATAGGCTCTCGCCCCAGCAGTTCACGGCGCTGCAGTTGACGTCGGCGCGGAACAGTCCGCGTCCCGCCACGAAGAACGGGCGCCGCTCGTCGAAGAAACTCTCGTACGCGGAGAGATTTAGTACTGAAGGGTCGGATTCTACCTGGCCAAAGTCGGGGTTGATCGTTGCGTCGAGTGTCAGGTTGGAGCTGATCCTGTATTTGAGATCGCCACCCGCCGCGAC